>Ga0209058_1003618_pt1 | contig 12488 bp, 10 predicted proteins | sample GraSoiAngelo_147_FD_185904 | JGI IMG/M metagenome (GOLD analysis project Ga0209058, IMG submission 185904) | Grasslands soil microbial communities from the Angelo Coastal Reserve, California, USA - 14_1009_05_40cm (SPAdes) (version 2) | ecosystem: Environmental > Terrestrial > Soil > Grasslands ... | reverse complement strand
ATGACATCATGTGGGACGTATGACGCTCACCGCCGAGATCGTCAAGGCGAAGGCGCGGGAGCTCGGCGCCGACGGCGTCGGCATCGCCGACGCGGCCGTCCTCGACGCGCACCCTCCGGATCCGGCACACCCACAGATTCCGCGGCGCATCTCGCCGGACATCCGGAGCTGTGTCGCGTTCTTCAAGCGCATCCCCGCCGGCGCCTTCCGCGCGCGCGACAACGCGTGCATCCATCACGTGGACCAGCTGGTGCTGCGCGAGATGGACCGCGTCGGCTACCGGATCGCGCGCTTCCTCGAGGCGCACGGCCACTGGGCGTTTCAGACAGCGGCCCAGGAGACCGTCTGGGAGATGAAGAGCGCCAGCTACGGCTATCTCTCGACGCGCCACGTGGCGATCGAGGCGGGCCTCGGCACGATCGGCCTCGAGCTGAATCTCCTCACGAAGGAAGCGGGGCCGCGCTGCTACACGACGGTCGTCCTCACCGACGCCGTGCTCGAGCCCGACGGCAAGCTCACCGAGCAGCTCTGCATCGGCGAGCCCTGCTCGCGCTGCCTCTACTCCTGCCCGCCCGACGCCGTCGGGCACTGGGCACTCGACAAGCGCCTGTGCGCGACGTTCGCCCAGGAGTTCGGCTTCTCCACCATCGTCCGCGTCTTCGGCGCGCTCGTGCGCGGCGACGACGCGGCCGCGAAGCTCGCGGCGCTCGGCGGCCACGAGTGGCTCGGCATCTGGCAGGGGTTGCTGCGCGTCGTCGGCGCCTTCGGCGACTGTCCGCGCTGTCTCGCGGTCTGCCCCGTGGGCGACGACTACAATCGGTTCCTGAAAGAAGCGCAGCGCGAGATCCCGGAGAAGACCGACGAGAAAGTCGCGCGGGCACGCGCGCTGCTCGGGATCCGCCGGCGCGGCGAGCCGGTGCGCGGCATGACCGACGGGCGCGTCCGCTGGATCGGCGAGGACGGCTACCAGCCTCCCGCGCGGCGCGCCGGCACGCCCGCGTGAGCCTCACCGCCGACGCGGTCAAGGCAAAGGCCAGGGCTCTCGGCGCCGATCTCGTCGGCATCGCTCATGGCGGCGTGCTCGATCGCCATCCTCCCGATCCGGCGCGGCCCCAGACGCCCACCCGCATCACGCCGGACGACTCGAAGTCAGTCATCGTGCTCGGGCGCCGTCTCCTCACCGGCATCAACCGGCTTCGCGGTCACGATGATCGGCACAAGCAGTACTCGACCGAGCTGGTGCTGACCGACCTCGAGGAGATCGAGCTGAAGCTCGTCTACTTCCTGGAGGACGCCGGCTTCCCGTCGATCACGGTGCCGCCCGTCCACTTCGACCCGCGCCACTACGACGCGAAGGGCGACACGCGCGGCCCGCTCTCGCTCGCCCACGCCGCCGTCGAGGCGGGGCTCGGCACGCTCGGGCTGAACTTGATGCTGCTCACGCCGGAGTTCGGGCCGCGGGTCATGCTCGGCGCGGTGCTGACGAGCGCCGAGCTCGATGCCGACCGGCCGCACGCGGCGCCGCTCTGCCTCGGCGAAGCGTGCGGGCGCTGCCTGCTCGCCTGCCCGGCCGACGCGATCGGCCAGTGGACGCTCGACAAGGCGCGCTGCGCGCCACTCGCGTCGCCCTACGGCTTCACCTATCTGATGGGGCACGTCGAGCGCATGATGCAGGCGCCGCGCGAGGAGCAGCTGCAGCTCCTGAAGTCGAAGGAGTCGTTCATGAGCTGGCAGTCGATCCTGCGTGGCGTCGGCGTCTACTCCGGCTGCACCCGCTGTGTCGACGTCTGCCCGGTCGGCCGCGACTACGACGCGCACCTGAAGGACGCGCAGGACGAGATCGCCGAGCGCACGCCGGAAAAGGAAGCGCGCCTGGCGGCGATGGCACGCGCCCGCGAATCAGGCGACCACGGGCCTCACCATGCGCGCTCGGCGCGCTGGATCGAGGGACCCGGGGGCGGTTAGCGCGCGACGGAGCTCAGGGCCAGAGCGCGGCGCTGGCGATCGTGAGCTCCGGGAACGGTGGCAGCGCGCCGAGATCGTCGCCAGTGAGTCTCCCGGCGGGCTGCAGGTCACCGCCGGCGAGCGTGTACGCCTCGACGCTGCGCGCCTCCGGATCGACGATCCAGTAGTACGGCACGCGGTGCCGCGCGTAGAGCTGCAGCTTCGAGCCGCGGTCGAGTCGAGCCGTCGAAGCCGACAGGGTCTCGACCGCGAGAGTCGGCGCGCCCTCGATGCCGCGGGCGCTGGCGAGCGACGACCGCCCGTATTCGAGATAGACGACGTCCGGCTGGACGATCGTAGTGTCGCTGAGGATGCAATCCACCGGCGACACGAACACCTCGCCGAGCCCGCGCGTTTCGACGTGCTTCTGCAGGAGGATGAAAAGGCGCCCCACCAAGCGCTGATGCGGGAGACCGGGAGCAGCCGTCACGAACAGCTCGCCGTCGTGCAGCTCGTAACGCCGGCCGTCGGCGGGGAGCGCTTCGTAGTCGCGATAGGTGAGGACGATTCGGGTCGACATGTCTCTTCGGCAGTCTAGCACTCGTTCCGTGGTATCGGACCGAGCCCAGGCAGAGAATGCCTAATGTTTCAGACAGCACTCGTGTATCGGATCGTCGGCTCCGGAGCCACGCGGGCCGCGTGCTACGATCGACCCACGATGGGAATCACACACGTCGCCGGTAGGGTCTACCGCACAGGTAGACGCCGGCGGGCGGTCGCCATTCGATTCCTCGTCGACACCGGCGCGGTGTACACCGTCCTGCCAGAGAACGTATGGCGCACGCTCGGTCTGAAGGGAGAGCGGGTCGTCGAGTTCACGCTCGCCGATGGCACGGCGATTCGGCGGCAGGTGTCCGAGTGCCGCGTTCAGGTCGAGGGGCGCGGCGCCACCTCACCGGTCGTTCTGGGCGGGCCCGACGACGCGCCGCTGCTCGGCGCGGTGACCCTGGAGACCCTCGGGCTCATGGTGAACCCGCTCACGCGCGAGCTCTTGCCCATGCGTCTGATACTGGCGGGCGCGTTACCTCGAGGCTGGTCGCCCGCACCTGTCCTGACCCGGCGTCCAAGCCGGCGAGTCCCGCCAAGGTTTCACGCGAACGGATCGTCGTTCGGCGATTCGTGCCAGACGTACTCCATGTTGCGCGCCGACGTCAGGGCCATCTCCCGGCCATGCAGGCGCGCGATCAAGCTCAGCGCCATGTCGATCCCCGCCGAGACTCCGGACGAGGTCAGCACGTCGCCGTCGTCGACCCAGCGAGCCTTGCGTTTCCAGAGCACGCGCGGTCCCTGCTGAGTCACCCAGTCCCACGCGATCTTGTTCGACGTCGCGGGGCGGCCGTCGAGGAGGCCGGTGCGGGCGAGCAACGCCGAGCCGGTGCAGACGGTCGTGGTGATGCGCGCCCGGCGGCTGGCCTGGGCGAGGCGCTCGAGAAACGGCTGGTCGGCGACGGCCGCCCGCGAGCCGAACCCGCCGGGGATCAGGAGGATGTCGTAGTCCGGCGCCTTCTCGAAGCTCCACTCGGCCCAGGTCGCGGGGCCCTCGCCGGTTTTGATCTGCCCCGACTCGCGCGCCATCGTGAAGATCTCGAAGAACGGGCGTCGCTTGCCGTCGGGCTGCACGACCCGGCAGGAGGCAAACGCCTGCACGGGGCCGTACACGTCGAGCACGGTGAAGCCTTCGAAGAGCGCGACGGCAACACGACGGATCGACGGAGTCTCGGTCATGACGTCTCTCCTATCCGGGCCACGCGTATTTCTTGGCGGCCTTCTCGTTGAGCTCGGTGCCCCAGCCCGGCGCGGTCGGGATCTTCATCCGGCCGTCCTTGATCTCCGGCAGCGCCGTGAACAGCTCGTCGCGGTACGGCGTCTGCTCGGGGTCACTCTCCATGATCCGCACGTTCGACACGGAGGCGCAGAGGTTGAGGCTCTGGAACGTGCTCAGATGGCCGTTGTAGTTGTGGGGCGCGATGTTCAGCTCGTAGGTCTCGGCCAGGTCGGCCACCTTCTTCGCGGCCGAGAAGCCCTGCCACTGGACGTCCACCTTCACCACGTCCATCGCGTGCAGCTCGAAGTACGGCCGGTACTGGCGCATGGTCTGCAGCTGCTCGCCCGAGCAGATCGGCGCGCGCACCGACGACTTGAGCTGCGCCAACGCGTGCGGGTCCTGGTTGTCGATCTCGAGCCAGAAGAGGTCGTAGGGCTCGAGCGCCCGGCCCACGCGGATCGCCTCGCTCGGCTTGAAGTTCACGTTGATGTCCAGGCAGATGCCGATCTCGGGACCGACCGCCGCGCGCAGGGCGGAGATCTGCGCCACCGCCTGGTTCACGATGTCGCGCGTCGCCACCTGGTCGTGCGGGCCGAGCCGGCCCTGAGAGATCGCGCGCGCCGGATCCCCCGGCCAGATGATGTTCGTCTTGAACACGGTGTAGCCGCGCGCCGGCGCCTCCTTCGCCGCGTCCGCCAGGTCTTGCAGGCTCCGGAGCGGCTTCACGCCGAAGAGCTTCCAGTTGTTGGCCCGGTAGGTCGCGAGGTGCGACCAGTAGACCCACTGGCTCTCGCGATGGGGCCCGCCCATCAGCTTGGAGACCGGCACGTTCAGGGCCTTGCCGGCCAGATCCCATAGCGCCAGCTCGATGCCGGCGATCGCCTGCTGGGTCGCGCCGTACGGCGCCTGCCGCACGGCCCGGTAGAGATCGAGATAGTGCTTCTCGACGGCGGTCGGATCCTTGCCGATCAGCCGCTCGCCGAGATCCTTCACCAGGCCGACCAGCCCGTGGGTGAGTCCGTCCGACCCGAACTCGCTGTAGCCCGTCAGGCCCGCGTCGGTGCGGATCGCGCAAAAGTGCCAGGCCCGCGGGGGCGTGAAGCCGTTGGACACCACGAACGTTTCCACTCCGGTGATCTTCATCTGTTCTCCTTCATCGTAGACGCGGCGTGAAACCCTTGACCGACACGTACTGGTTGGGCCACTCGAGCTCCCACCCCTGCTCCCACGCGGCGTGGCGCGTCCAGTACGGGTCGTAGAGGTGCCCGCGCGCGAGCACGCACAGATCGGCGCGGCCCGCGGCGAGAATGCTGTTGACGTCGTCCGGCGAGGCGATGTTCCCCACGGTCATCGTGGCGATGGAGACTTCGTAGCGGATGCGATCGCTGAACGGCGTCTGGTAGAGCCGGCCGTACACCGGCTGCTGGTGCGGCACGGTCTGCCCGGTCGAGACGGTCACGGCGTCGCAGCCGTGATCGCCGAGCATCCGGGCGAGGGCGACCGCGTCCTCCACGCTCAATCCGCCCGCGGCCCAGTCGGTCGCCGAGATCTTCACCGACATGGGCCGCTCCGCCGGCCAGGAGCCGCGCACGGCGTCGAAGATCTCCAGGGGAAAGCGCATCCGATTCTCCAGCGAGCCGCCGTACTCGTCGGCGCGCACGTTCGTGAGCGGCGAGATGAAGCTCGCCAGCAGGTACCCGTGGGCCATGTGGAGCTCGAGCATGTCGAAGCCCGCCGCGTCCGCCATACGGGCGGCCCTCACGAACTGCTCGTGCACCGTGTCCATGTCCTTGCGGTCCATCGCCTTCGGCACCTGGCTATAGGGATGGTACGGCAGCGCCGAGGCCGAGATGAGGGGCCAGTTGCCCTCGGCCAGCGGCTCGTCGATCCCCTCCCACAGAAGACGCGTGGAGCCCTTGCGGCCGGCGTGGGCGAGCTGCAGCGCGATCCGCGCTCGGGCGTGCTCGTGGACGAAATCCACGATGCGCTTCCAGGCGTCCACGTGCTCGGGCTTGTACATGCCCGTACAGCCAGGCGTGATACGTCCCTCGCGGCTCACGTCGGTCATCTCCGCGATGACCAGGGCCGCCCCGCCGATCGCGCGCGAGCCGAGGTTCACCAGGTGCCAGTCGTTGGGCGTGCCGTCCTCGGCCGAGTACTGGCACATGGGCGAGACCACGATCCGGTTGGGCAGGAGCATCCCGCGCAGGCCGAACGGCGTGAACATCGGAGGCGGGGCTGGCGCCGCGGGCACGGCGACGCGGCTCTGCCGCGCGGCCCGCGCCGCGTACCAGCGGTCCACCGACGCGACGAAGTCGGGGTCGCGGAGCTTGAGCCCGTCGTGAGTGACGCGCAGGCTCCGCGTCAGCAGGCTCATCGCGAACTGGATGGGCTCGAGGCGGCCGTGGTAGCGCTCCGCCTGCTCGAACCACTCGAGGCTCACCTGCGCCGCGCGCTGCAGCCGCTCGACCTCGGGCCGCCGCTCGTCCTCGTAGGCGGCGAGCGCCTTCGGCACGTCGGCGTGACGCTGGAGCGCACGGACGAGGGCGATCGCGTCCTCCATCGCCAGCTTCGTGCCCGAGCCGATCGAGAAGTGCGCGGTGTGCGCTGCGTCGCCCACCAGCACCACGTTCGCATGGTGCCAGCAGCCGTTGCGGACCGTGGGGAAATTGCGCCAGAGCGAGCGGTTCTTGAGGAGCCGGTGGCCCCCGAGCTCGGCGGCGAAGAGCCGCTCGCAGAAGGCGAGCGTCTGATCCTCGTCGGCCCGGTCGAGGCCGGCCTGCCGCCAGGTGGCCTCGGTCGTCTCGAGGATGAACGTGGACATCGACGCGTCGTACCGGTAGGCGTGGACCCGCCAGAGGCCGTGCTCGCTCTCCTTGAACAGGAACGTGAAGGCCGGATACGGAAACGTGGTGCCGAGCCAGACGAACTTGTTGCCCCGCCAGTCGATCTGGGGCCGGAAGTGCTCGGCGTACCGACCGCGGACCATGCTGTTCACGCCGTCGGCCGCCAGCACGAGGTCGGCGCCCGCGTACTCGGCGGGATCGCCGACTTCCCGCTGGAACTCGATCCGGACGCCGAGCGCGGCGCAGCGCCGCTGGAGGATGTCGAGCAGGAGCTGGCGCGCCATCCCCGAGAAGCCGTGGCCCTTCGAGCGCAGCACTTCGTTTCGGTAGTGGACGTCGATGTCGTCCCAGTGGGCGAAGTTCTCCGTGATCTGCTCGTAGCTCTCGCGGTCGGCCTCGGCGAAGTTCTCGAGCGTCGCATCGGAGAACACGACGCCGAACCCGAAGGTGTCGTCGGCCCGGTTGCGCTCGACCACGAGGATGTCGTGCGCGGGATCGGCTTTCTTCATGAGCAGGCTGAAGTAGAGGCCGGCCGGGCCGCCGCCGATCGAGACGATCCTCATCGCCTCGATTCTAGGCCAGCCGGCCCCGCTACTAACTTTGAGTTTGCAGATCGGCGCCGATGCGGGTATCCGTATCTGGAGATGACGATCCGCCGCGCCAACCTCTGGCGTCGCTCGGTAAGCCTGCTGCTGTCGGCGCTGTTCGTCGCGTTCGTCGTCCAGCAGGCCCCCCACCTCGTCCACCACTTCTTCGAGCCCGAGCACGTCCAGGACGAGTGTCCGTTCGCCGCGAGCGCCGAGCGGACCGGCGCGCTCCAGGCTGATGCCGTCGTCATCGCGATCTGGGACGTCAAGGAGTTGGCGCCCCCGACATCGATCCCTTTGACGCCTACCGTCGTTCCGGCTGCGTCACGCGGCCGCGCCCCGCCCGTTCCCGTCTCCTGATCTCGCGCTAGACCCAGGCCCGGCCTCTCTCGCCGAAGGCCCCTTTCCGCCCGGACGCGCCGTCCGCGAGGACGCGCACGTCAGGCCGGAACGCCGCCGCCGCGAGCGAGGTCTACGCAGCGGTCTCTCACCCTTGTCGATAGCGACGTCGATCGCGAACAGGAGGCGGGCATGCGTGCCGTCATCACTACGGCGATCCTCGCGTGCGTCCTGGCCGTCGCGCTCTCCCCGAGCGTGGCGCGAGCCCAGGGCATCAGCGAGGCGGAAGCGCAGGCACTGAGGGAAGAAATTCGTCGTCTCAACGAGCGGCTCAACCGGCTCGAGCAGGCGGGCCAGCCTCGCGTGGCGCCGATGGCCCAGCCGCCGGCCGGGGCGCTCACCGCCCAGCAGCCGGCGCCGGTGCCGGGCGAGAGAGAAATCAATCTCCGCGAGGGGCTCTTGCAAACCGTCGGGCTTCCCAAGCTCGAGGTCGGCGGCGCCCGGTTCACCGGGTTCGTGGTCGGCTCCGCCAACTTCAACTCGCACGCCCAGATCGTTCCGGAGTTCGCGGGCGGGTCGCGGGCGATGTCGGAGCCGGGCAGCCTGAATTTCCGCTTCGACAAGTTCGGCCTGGGCGTGACGAAGACGTTCGCGGACTGGCTCTCCGCGGGCGCCGCCGTGGAGATCGAGAGCCACAGCGACAAGCACAGCCACCTGATCGGGCGGGGCATCGGCACTATGGGCTGCCCCACGGCCTTCTCCTGTGAGCGCTTCGGGGCGGAGACGCCGACGGCGGAGGCCACGCTCGACAAGTTCAACCTCACCGCGATCGCGCCGATCGGCAACGGGCTGGCGATCTCGCTGGCGCGTTTCGACCTGCCGTTCGGCTTCGAGCGCCACGACGAAGTCTTGAACCTCACCGCAACGACCTCGGAGGTCTTCCAGTTCGGCCGTCCGCAGCGCGGCACCGGGTTCAACTTCGCCTACCAGTTCGCGCCGTGGCTCGATGCGCAGACGTGGGTCGTCAACCGATGGGAGAACGAGACGACCCACGACCCGTTCGACGACAACAACAAGGACAAGACCTACGGCGGCCGCATCGGCTTCACGCCGTTCGCCCGAGATGGTCTCCTCAACTTCGGCATCGGCGCCAGCTGGGGGCCCGAGCAGGCCTCGAACAGCCATAGCCCGCGCTGGGTCATCGACCTCGACGCCGTGTGGCAGCCCACGCGCCGCCTCATGTTCGCCGGCGAGCTGGTCTACGGCGGCGAGAAGGACGTGACCACGCGCGAGGTCGGCGTCCCGGTCGGCGAGCCGTCCCGCGATCGGCAGGATCGCAACTGGCTGGGCTTCTACGTGCTCGGCTACTACGAGATGGCGAAGTGGCTCGGCCTCACCGCGCGCTACGGGTACTTCAACGACATGGACGGCAGCCGTACCGGCGTCGAGCAGGAGCTTCATTCGCTCACGCTGGCGCCGGTGCTGCACCTCTCACGCCTGATCCCGGACCTCAAGCCGACCGGCGTCTTCTTCACCCGGAGCCAGGTGCCGATCGATTGGGTCAACGTGAAGCTCGAGTACCGGCTCAACTACTCCACGCGCAACGTGTTCTCAGACAGCAAGCCGAACGCGGCCATCCTGGAGGGCAGCGACACCAGCCATCAGGTGCAGCTCCAGGTGAACGTGAACTTCTGAGGCGGCCTGGACAAGGAGTATCGCCATGCTGGGCATTCGACTCTCGCGACTGCCGATGAGCGCCAAGGTCTTCTGCACGCTGTTCTTGCTCGGCATCGGGTGCGGTGCGATCGCCGCTGCCGTCCAGGCGGCGACGGCGATCGGCCTCACGCCGGCCGACGTGCAGGCGAGCCTCGGCCGCGAGATGCCGATGACGTCACTCGCGCCGGCCGGCCACGGCCAGCACCATCAGGCCGAGAAGGAGATCAGCGTCAGCGACATCAGCGGCGCGGCCAAGGTCTGGATCAGGACGCCGCTCCTGATCCAGACCAGCCACACCCATCTCTTCGGTCAGACGCTGATCGCCGGGCTCCTGGGGCTCATCTTCCTGTTCTCCTCGGTCGGCGAGCGCCTGAAGTCCGTGATCCTCGCCCTGCCGTTCGTCGGCACGCTCATCGACATCGGGGGCATGTGGCTCACCCGGTTCGCGTCGCCGTCCCTCTCGGTCCTCGTGATCGCCGGTGGAATCATCTTCGCCGTCGGCTACACGCTCATCACCCTGATCGCGCTGTACGAGCTCTGGCTAATGGAGGAGCCACCCGCATGAGAACCCTGACCGCAGCACTGGCCCTGGCGGTGGCCCTGGCCGGCCCCGCCGAGGCTCACCTGACCCCTCCGGTCGTGCTCGTGAGCGACCGCGACGCGGTCGTCTCGCTGCTCTCCGGCGCGCAGCGCTTCTTCGTCCGCGAGGTCCGGCTGAGCGCCCAGGAGCAAACCGCCATCAAGCAGGCCTCCAGCTGGACGCCGGAGGAGGATTTCTACCGGTTCTACGTCGGGCGCGACGAGGGCGGACGAATGGTCGGCGCGCTCGTCTTCGTTGGCGACGCCACGATCCACGGTAGCGTCCGCGTCGCGGTGGCCCTCGGGCCGGACGGCAAGGTGCGTGGGGCGACCGTCGTCGAGCTGACCGAAGAGACCTATCCGTGGGTGAAGCCGCTCATCGACCAGCAGTTCACCCGCGACTGGGTCGGCCAGGACGGCCGGAGTCGCTACGTCCTGGCGGAGCGGCTGGCGCCCCTGCGCGGCAACCCGATGACGCAGTTCTACGGCGAGGTCGTCGGCGGCCTCGTGCGCCGCGGCGCCTTGCTCTACGAGTTCGGAGTCGCCGCCACGGTGGGACGGCGATAGCCCCTTGAGCGGAGGAGCGCGAACCACCTGGCACAGCCGAAGGCTGCCGTGTCAGGTCGTCCCCGTGGGGAAACACGACCATTTCTCGATCGTCGCGGAGCTCGAGGATTCGAGCAGCACGCTGAGCCGCTTGCTCCTGCGCCAGACGGGCCTGCGCTGACGTGTAGAATCTGATCTGGATGGCCGACTTCCTCCCGTTCGTGCGCTGCTGGTTCGAGGACACGTTCGCCCAGGCGACTCGCCCTCAGATCGAGGGCTGGGACGCGATCGCCTCGGGGCGTGACACGCTCATCGTGGCCCCGACCGGCTCGGGCAAGACCCTGGCGGCGTTCCTGTGGGCGCTCGACCACCTCCATCGCCTCGGCCTCGAGCGACGCCTCGAGGACCGCGTGTACGTCGTCTACGTCTCGCCGCTCCGCGCGCTCAACAACGACATCGAGAAGAACCTGAGAGCGCCGCTGGCGGGCATCCGCGCCGCGGCCGCTGCCGAGGGGATCAAGCTGCCCGAGGTGCGCGTGGCCGTGCGCACCGGCGATACGCTCGCGCCGCAGCGACAGGCGATGACCCGGCGGCCGCCGCACGTCCTGATCACCACGCCCGAGTCGCTGTACATCCTGTTGACCAGCGAGCGGTTCCGGCCCGCCTTCGCCCACACGCGGTTCCTCATCGTCGACGAGATTCACGCGCTGATGGGATCCAAGCGAGGCGCCCACCTGGCGCTCTCGCTCGAGCGCCTCCAGGCGCTCGTCGAGGCGGGCGGCGGCGCCCGGCCCCAGCGCATCGGCTGTTCGGCGACCGTGAGCCCGATCGAGTCGGCGCTGGCCTTCCTCACCGGGGCGACCGCGCGGGACCCGATCACGATCGACGCCGGCTTCACGAGAGATCTGGACCTCCAGATCGTGGCACCGGTGGACGACTTCCTGACCAGCGAGAGCGACATGGTGTGGGAGGCGACGCTCCAGCAGATCGCCGAGCTGGTCCAGGCGCACCGCACCACGCTCGTCTTCGCGCAGAGCCGGCGCGCGGCCGAGCGGCTCGCGCGCGACCTCAACGATCGCATCACCGACGGCCGGGTGGCCGCGCACCACGGCTCGCTCTCGCGCCGCGCGCGGCTCGAGGCCGAGAACCGCCTCAAGCAGGGCGAGCTGCGCGCGCTGGTCGCCACCTCCTCGCTCGAGCTCGGGATCGACGTCGGCGCGATCGACCTGGTCGTCCAGCTCCAGTCGCCGCGCAACATCGCGGCGGCCCTGCAGCGCGTGGGCCGCGCCGGGCACCTGCTGAGCCGCACGTCCAAGGGCCGGATCATCGTGACCCGAGGCGAGGAGCTGCTGGAAGCCGCGGCCGTCGCGCGATCGATCAAGGAGCGACAGCTCGATCGGGTCGTGATGCCCGAAGCGCCGCTCGATGTGCTGGCCCAGCAGGTCGTGGCGGCGGTCGCGGCCGAGTCGCTGACGGTCGATGTCTTGCACGCGCGGTTCAAGAACGCCGCCCCCTACCGCAATCTCGGGCGCGAGGAGCTCGTGGCGGTCGTCCGCTCCCTCGCCGAGCCGCTGCCGGCCGAGGTCAAGGGCGCGGCGCCGCGCATCCTGTGGGACCGGGTGAACGACCGACTGCACGCGCGCCGGGGCAGCCGGTTCCTGGCGCTCACCTCCGGCGGGACGATCCCGGACAACGGGCTCTACGACGTCTTCGTGGCCGAGACCGATCTGAAAGTCGGCACCCTCGACGAGGAGTTCGTGACCGAGAGCTTGCCGGGTGACGTGTTCCTGCTCGGCTCGCACGCCTGGAAGATCGTCAAGGTGCGATCCGATCGCGTGCTGGTCGAGGACGCCCAGGGCATGTCCCCGACGATCCCCTTCTGGAAGGGCGAGCACCCGTCCCGCTCGTGGGAGCTGGGCCTCGCGGTCGGCCGCCTTCGTCGGGACGCGGCCGAGCGGCTCGACGCTCCAGATTTCGTGGCCTGGGCGACGGATGCCTGCGGCCTCGACGCGCGCGCCGCCGGAGCCATGCGCGCGTGGCTCGTGAAGGCGGGCGAGATCCTCGACGGTGTGCCCGACGATCAGGGCATCGTGGTCGAGTCCTTCT
>Ga0209058_1003614_pt1 | contig 12500 bp, 12 predicted proteins | sample GraSoiAngelo_147_FD_185904 | JGI IMG/M metagenome (GOLD analysis project Ga0209058, IMG submission 185904) | Grasslands soil microbial communities from the Angelo Coastal Reserve, California, USA - 14_1009_05_40cm (SPAdes) (version 2) | ecosystem: Environmental > Terrestrial > Soil > Grasslands ... | reverse complement strand
GAACTTCGACGGAAATACTACGCGAATAAACTTCTCGCTCGATGCCTCGTCGTTACGTCGCCGTGTGCGGAGCCTCGGAGGCGACGCCATCGCAGCTCGACGCGGCGCGCGAGGTGGGCAGGCTTCTGGCGCAGGGCGGCGCGGTGGTGATCACCGGCGGCTTCGGCGGCGTCATGGCCGCGGCGAGCGAGGGCGCGGCGCGCGGGGGAGGGACGGTCGTCGGCATACTGCCCGACTCCGACCGCGCCGGCGTCAACAATCACATCACGATCGCCATCGCCACGGGACTGGGTCAGGCCCGTAACGCGGTGATCGTGACCGCGGCGGACAGCGTGATCGCGATCGGCCATGGCTGGGGCACGCTGAGTGAGATCTCGCTCGCCATGCGGCTCGAGCGTCCGGTGTTCGCCCTCGACAGCTGGGATGTCAACGGGCTCGAGGTCGTGAAGACCCCGGCCGAGGCGGTGAGACGAGCGCTTGCGGCGAATTAAGAAGCGCGTGGTCCAGAAGTCGGACGGGCGCTATCTCATCTACTACGAGAGAAAGTCGCCGGCCGCGCGCAGGGCGGACCTCTAGATTTGTCGGAGCTCCGCTGGAACCCCCTGCTCGAGGAATGGGTCACCGTCGCGCCGTGGCGCCAGGACCGCACCTATCATCCGCCCGCCGACCACTGCCCTCTGTGCCCGACCAGGCCTGGCGGGCTCGAGACCGAGATCCCCGAGCCCGACTACCACATCGCCGTCTTCGAGAACCGGTTCCCCTCGTACACGGGCGAACAGGGCCGCGCCGAGGTCGTCTGCTACACGCCGGTCCACGACTCCTCGCTCGGGCAGCAGAGCGTCGAGCACATCCGCGACCTGATCGAGGTCTGGCGCGACCGCACCCAGGAGCTGAGCCGGCTGCCCAACGTCAAGTACGTCTACGTCTTCGAGAACCGAGGCGAGGAGATCGGCGTCACGCTCAGCCACCCGCACGGCCAGATCTACGCCTACCCGTTCGTGCCGCCGGTCCTGCAGCGCGAGCTCGCGGCGGAGGCGCGGCACAAGAAGAAGACGGGAGGCTGCCTCTACTGCGACGTCATCGCCAAGGAGAAGGCGGGCGTGCGGGTCGTGCTGGGTGACGACCGCTGGATCGCCTTCGTGCCGGAGTTCGCGCGGTGGCCTTACGAGGTCCATCTCGCGCCGGTCGAGCACCGCGGCGGGTTTGCCGACCTCACCGAGGATGAGGACGAATCCTTCGCTCGGAACCTCAAAGGGTTGCTGGAGAAATACGACCGGCTGTTCGACAAGCCGCTTCCTTATGTGATGGCGATGCACCAGCGGCCGCCGGGACGCGGCAACCGGCACCACCACTTCCACATCGAGTTCTATCCGCCCAACCGGACGAAGGACAAGCTCAAGTACCTCGCGGGGTCCGAGCTCGGCGCGGGCGCCTTCATCCTCGACGCGCGGGCCGAGGACACGGCCGCGGAGCTGCGTGCCCTCTGACGGCGATTGGTGGGGCAGGGCCCCGGGGCGCGTCAATTTGATCGGCGAGCACGTCGACTACCTGGGCGGCGTCGTCCTGCCCGCGGCGGTGGACCGCTTCACCGAGGTGAGCGGGCGGCCCGCGCCCGAGTGGTCGATCACGAGCGACGTGCCGGGCGGCCTCGCCTACGTGCGCGCGGTGGGGGAGGAGCTGGGCGTCGCGCCGCAGGCGGTCGTGGTGACATCGCAGGTGCCGCCGAACGCGGGCATCAGCTCGTCCGCGGCGCTTCTGGTCGCAGTGGCCGCGGGGTTGAAGCCCGACATGGACGGCAAGGAGGCGGCGCTCGCCTGCCAGCGCGCGGAGCAGAAGGCGACGGGAGTGCAGGTCGGGGTGATGGACCAGTTCGCGTCCGCGCTGGGCAGGCGGGGTGGCGCGATCCTCCTCGATTGCGCGACCCTTGAGTACCAGGTGGTGCCTTTCCCGGACGAGGTCGCGATCGCGGTGATCGATTCCGGCGAGCATCGCTCGCTCGCCGCCACGCCCTACAACCAGCGCCGGCGCGAGGCCGAGTCGGGCGACCCGAAGCGTCGCCGCCACGTCGACTCGGAGATCGCGCGCGTCCACGCCTTCGTCGCCGCATTGAGAGCGCGCGACTTCGCGCGCATGGGCGCGCTGCTCAAGCAATCGCACTTGAGCCTGCGCGACGACTTCGAGGTCTCGACGCCGAACGTCGACGCGATCGTCGAGCGCGCGTGGTCGATCGACGGCTGCTGGGGCGCGCGCATCATGGGCGCGGGCTTTGGCGGCAGCGTCCTCGCGCTCGTCGAGCGCCCCCGCACCAAATCGTTCGAGGAGGCGCTCGGCCGTCCGGTGCTGTTCTGCACGACGGCCGCCGGGGCGTTCGCGAAACCATGAGCGATTCGCTCTTCATGCCCCTCGCCCAGCGCGCCCCCGGACGGCGGGAGCTCACCGGATGGGAGGCGATGTGGATGTCGCTGGGCGAGGGCGAGGCCGAGCGTCTTCCGGGCGGCCGCGGCAGCGGGTGGAAGCCGATCGAGGTCCCGAGGCAGCTGGCCGCGCGTGAAGGCCGCCAGTCGGTCTGGTACCGGACCGAGTTTCCGCGCCCCGACCACGCGGGCCGAGTAGTGCTGCGCATCGGCGGCGCGTTCCTCGCGACCAACGTCTGGCTCAACGGCCGGCTCCTCGGCTCCCACTACGGCTACTTCGCGCCGTTCGGGTTCGACCTCACGCCGTACCTCAAGCCGGAGAACCAGCTCGTCATCTGCTGCGAGTCACCGGTCGAGACCCAGCCCGAGAAGAAGCGCCACATCATGGGCCTGTTCAACGACGGCGACCTGAAGCCCTACCCGGCGTGCGCGTACGGCAGCCTTCCCGAGCCCTACCAGCCGGAGGTGCCCCTCGGGATCTGGCAGCCGGTCCAGCTCGAGTACGTGGGCGCGATCGCCGTCGACTGGGTGCGCATCAAGCCGAGCTTCGAGGCCGGGGACGGGCGCCTCGAGGTCGAGGCTCGGCTCCGCAACCTCGACGGCCGGACCATGGACGGTGAGGTCGAGCTGGTCGTCCCCGTCCCCGACCGCGATGCCCTGCGGCTGCGGCGCGAGGTTCACCTCGCCGGCGGCGAGGAGGACACGGTGACGATGCGCCTGGCACTTCCCGGCGCCAAACGGTGGGAGCCCTGGCGCTTCGGTGAGCGTCACGTCTACCGCGCGGAGCTGGTGGCACGCACAAACGATGGGCTCGAGTCCTCGCGCGTGGAAGACGCTTTCGGGTTTCGGGAGCTGACGTGGGACATCGGCGCGCGGCGCTGGAGCTTTCGCGTCAACGGGCGGCCCATGTTCCTGCGCGGGGCATGCTACGCGCCCTCGCACAGGCTCGACGAGCTGACCGCCGACCGCTTCGCATCCGACATCGCGCTCGCCAAGCAGGCCGGGGTCGACGCGCTGCGCGTGGTCGCCAACGTGCTGCCTCGCGATTTCTACCGCCAGGCCGACGAGGCGGGCCTGCTCCTCTTCCAGGACCTGCCGCTGACGGGCACGTACGTCTATCACGCGCGCGGCGACGAGGCCCGATTCTTCGAGACCGCGGCGCGCGAGCAGCTGGCGGAGATGGTGGCGATGCTCCAGAACCATCCGTCGATCGCGCTCTGGACCGCGCACGACGAACCGCCGTGGCTCGCGAGCAACTTCGACCTCGGCGACGTGCACGCCGTGCGCCAGAACCACTCCGTCGACCAGGACCTGAAGGCCCTGTTCGAGAAGCTCGACCCCACGCGGCCGGCGCTCACCGCCTCGGGCGACGTCGACCTGCATCTGATGCTCGGCTGGGCGGAAGGCTCGTGGCGCGACATCGGTCGCGTGGAGCCGCTGATGGTCAGCGCGTTCGGGGCCCAGGCGCTGCCCTCGGTCGACTCGCCGGCGTGGGACGGCATCGGCGCGCGCTGGCCCGTCGCGGACGACGACCCCGCGTGGCGATACGCGGGGTACCAGCCGGTCAACTGGGCGGAGCGTGGAGTGGGCCTGCCGTCCGCGTATCGCGACCTCGACGAGTACGTTGACGCGTCACAGCGCTACCAGGCCGAGCTGGTTCGTTACGCGGCGGAGCACATGCGCACCAGGAAGTTCGAGCCGTGCTGGGGCGCCTTCGCGTTCCACCTCGTCGACCCCTTTGCGGGGATCGGGTTCGGCGTCGTCGACGGATCGCGGCGACCCAAGCGCGCGCTCGAAGCGCTCACGCAGGCGTTCAAGGCGACGCGCGTGATCATCGAGCCGCTGGCGTTCGAGTCGGGACGGCCGTTCGGCATCGTCCAGAATCCGCGCGTGCCGTTCGCGGCGAGGCTCGTGGTCGTCAACGACGACCCCAGAGTCGGAGGGCGAGGCACCGTTCGCTGGACGGTCACGCGCGAGAAGGCGGCGGGATCGCGAGGCCTCGAGCGGGTGCGCGACGCGATGCAGAAGAAGTCGTACGCCGGCGCGGTCGAGGTGGAGGTGCCGACGCCGTTCGAGCCCGCGGTGAGCGCGACCACGCTGAGCCTTCCTCTGCCGGTCGAGGGCGAGTACCGAATCGAAGCCTCGCTGCTGGCGGGCGGCGAGGTGATCGACCGCGCGGAGATGAAGTTCTCGGTGTCGTCGACGGCGGTGCCCGCGCGGCCCAGGCCGGAGATCCCGCGCTACCTTGCGGAGCGCCTCGCCGACCTGCGCAGCCTGCGCGCCGAGAAGGCGGGCGTGAGCTTCGCGATGGAGAACCGTACGCGGCCCGCGGTGCTCGTCGGGGTGACCGGGCTGCGCCTCGACGGTGTCCTCGTCACCGGCCACCAGATGCACATCGAGACGAACGCCGGCCTTGCGCCGCTGCCTCGCCGTCTAGACATGCCGCTGGGGCGCAGATTCGTCCTGCACGTCGTGACGGGCGAGTCGCTGGGCGCAGGCGCGCACTCGCTCGAAGCGGACGTGACTGTGCCGGGCGTGGCGTCGGGCCGGCTCGTCATCGAGAACGGCGCCACGCCGCATGGAGAAGCCTGACCACGGTGGCATACTTCTGGGCTACGCAAATAGGCGCGAAGGGAGGGCCCTGATTCCGGATGCCAGACACGGACCTGCTGATCATCTTGCTCTCGGTGGCGGCGATCGTCGTCGCCCTCCTGTACCTGCGCACGCGCCGCCGTCACAGGAAGAAATCAGCGCCACCGGTGCGTCCGGCAGCACCCGCCAACCAGACCGCGGGCGTCGCCGCCACGTGGGCGCCGCCGACGCCGGCCCGGCCGGCGACCGCGCCGACCATGGTGGCTCCGCCCCCAGCCGGGGGGTGGGCGCCGCCCGCGCCGGGAAGGCCTGGCGCCGGCGGATGGGGCTCTCCCGCATCGCCGGCCGTGACCAATCCGCCACCGGATGCGTCGCCCACCTGGGGGGCGCCGCCGCCCTCGGCTGCTCCGGTCGCGCCCGCGCCCGGGGCCCCGGCTCCGTCGTGGGGCGCGCCGGCGCCGGCTCCGGCCGCCGGAGCTGGGCCGACGTGGGCCTCGCCCGGGCAGTCGTCTCCGCCGGCCGCGGCACCGGCCCCGTCGTGGGGTGCGCCCGCTCCGCCGCCCGCTGCGGCGCCCGGCCCTGAGGCCGCGCCCTCGTGGGCTGAGCCCGCGGCGGCCGCGCCCGCGGTGCCGAGCGCGCCATCGTGGAATCCACCGGCGGCGCAGGGCTGGGACGTCCCCGCACCTGCCGCACCGGGCTCAGCGAGCCCGGAATGGGCGCCTCCTGTGCCGGCCGCGGCTGCTTCCGCCCCACCGCCGACGGTGGCCCCGTCATGGGAGCCGCCCGCGAGCCCGTCGGGGCCGCCCGAGTCCGCCTGGGCCGCTCCCTCCGGGGCTCCGGCCGGGGGTGGATGGGACATCCCCAGGACCGAGGAGCCCGCGGCTCCGCCCGCTCCTTCGTGGGGTACGCCGGCTGCGCCGGCGCCCGAGCCTGAGCCCGCGAGGCCTCCCGTCGAAGCCGCACCGCCCGCGTGGAGCGCTCCGCCGCCCGCGCCCGCGTGGAACGCTCCGCCGCCCGCGGCAGCGTGGTCGGCTCCCGCAGCTGCGGCCGGCGCTCCCGTCGAGTCGACCGACGCCGACCTGGCGGCCGGCGCCGCGGCGATCCCGATCCCTTCGCCTCCGATGGATGAGCCGGCGCCGTCCGCGCCGCCCGCATCTCCTTCTCCTCCCTTCGCGCCTCCGCAGTGGCGCGGCCCGTCGGACAACGCGGTCGCAGAGACGATGGTCGCGCCGCCGCCCATGCAGGGCGACGACCGCGAGCCCACCACGTTGATGCCGGCCTGGCAGCCGCCTCCCGTGGCCCCGGCCGCTGCCCTGGTCCCCGAGACCATGGCGATGCCCGCGCGACCCGGGGCCGCGGCCGTCTCGGCAGGCCCGCAGGCGGAGCTCACGATCGAGTCAGGGCCCGACGCCGGACACACGCACCGCGCGACTGACAAGGCTGTGCGGCTCGGGCGCTCGCCCGACAACGACGTCATCCTCCGCGACCCCGCGACGAGCGGTCACCACGCCCGGCTCGAGCGCCGCGACGAGGCGTTCTGGGTGGTCGACCTGGGCAGCACGAACGGCACCTTCGTCAACGGCGAGTCGGTGCAGGAGAAGCAGCTGAACCACGGCGACCGGCTGACCGTGGGGCAGAACTCAGTCCACTTTTCGCTTGTTGGAGCGGAGTGACGGCTTCAGTCGTTAACTAAGACCGATGCGACTGAAGATCGCTTGGGCCACCGACCCCGGTCTCGAGAGAGAGGAGAACGAGGACTCGGTCATGGTCTGGCGCAACAAGGCCGGGCTGGACACGCTGATCGTGGTTTGCGACGGCATGGGCGGCCACGCCGCCGGCCAGCACGCGAGCTCGATCGCGGTCAAGACCGTCACCAAGGTGATGGCCGAGGACGGGCAGGAAGGGCCTGACGTCGATCGCCTGAAGCGCGCGCTCAAACAGGCGAACACCGCCGTCTTCGAGGCAGCGCACGAAAACCCGGACTGGTCCGGGATGGGCAGCACGATGGTCATCGCCGCCATCCGCAACGGGGAGTGCGCGCTGCTGAACGTCGGCGACAGCCCCGCCTACCTGTTTCGCAACGGGTTCGCCAAGCTCGTCTCCCAGGACCACTCCTGGCCCGCCGAGCAGGTGCGCCTTGGCCTGATCAAGCCCGAGGAGGCGGAGAACCATCCCCTCAAGCACCGGCTGACCCGCGCTGTCGGCGTGTGGGAGCAGATCCAGCCCTACACCGACAAGATGAAGCTCGAGGAGGGCGACGCTGTGGTGCTCTGCAGCGACGGGGTGGAGACAGCGGGGGTGAGCGTGGAAGAGTTGGGGCGCCTGCTGTTGAAGGACGGAAACCTCGACCGCGGCGCCGAGCGCGTGATCGAGCGATGCCGGGAGCTGGGCGCGCCCGACAACGTGACCCTGGCCGTGGCGCGGGTCGAGGTCGACGTCACCAAGACCGCGGTACTACCGAAGCTGAAGATCTAGAAAGCCCGCATCAGCGTCTCGGCGACGTGCTCGACCTTCATGTTCGATTCCCGCGCCCGTAGTCCAGCCTCGAGCTGCATCTGGCATCCCGGGTTCGCGACCGTGACCACGTCGGCCTTCGTGGCGAGGACGTCCTCGAGCTTCTGGTCGAGGATCCGCTGGGACATGTCGGGTTCCAGCGTGCTGTAGAGGCCGGCGGCGCCGCAGCAGATGTCGGCGTGTCGCATCTCGACGAATTCGATCCCGTCGACGGCGCGGATCAGGTCGCGCGGCTGCTTCTTGATCCTCTGCGCGTGGGCGAGGTGGCACGCGTCCTGGTACGTGACCCTGACCTTGACCTTCTTCTGGGGCGCGGGGATCCCGACCTCGGCGAGCCACTCGGTCAGGTCCTTCACGCGGCCCTTCAGCTCGGGGTAGAAGTCCTTGAGGTGGGCGCCGCATCCGGCGGAGTCGACGACCAGGGCGTCAAAGCTGCCTGCGCGGTAGGTCTTCGTGTTGGCCTCGCGCAGGCGCTCCGCTCCCTTGAGGTCGCCGTTATGCGCGAACAGCGCGCCGCAGCATCGCTCGCCGGGCGGGAACCAGACCTCGCAGCCCGCGAGCTGCAGGAGCTTGACCGCGGCGTAGTGCGATTGGGGGTAGAGAATCGGCATCACGCACCCGACGAGGAACGCGACGCGGTGCTTGCGCTCGCCGAACGCCGGCGCGATGTTCCCCTCCGGGGGGCAGTACCGGGCGCGAAGCCGTGGAAGCATGCGGCCGGAGCGGGCGATCGAGGTCAGGTGCAGTCTCTGGGCGAGGCGGGTGGCGTTGCCGGCGAGCCGCAACCGCGCCGGATGCGCGACCAGCTGGCGGAGGGCGAGGCGGCTGCCGAGGCGCTTGGGCGCCGGGCGGCGAGCGTCCTCCACGTCGGCGCGGCCGGCCTCGATGATGCGGCCGTAGGGAACGCCCGACGGGCACACGGCTTCGCATGTCCTGCAGCCGAGGCAGAGGTCGATGTGCTTCACCTGCTCCTGGTCGAACTCGAGCGTTCCGCGTTTCCACTGCGTCATCAGGTAGATGCGGCCGCGTGGTGACTCGGTCTCCAGGCCGGTGATGCGGAAGGTGGGGCAGGCGTCGAGGCACAGGCCGCAGTGGACGCAGGTGGCGAGGTCGTCGTCCGAGAGGCGCGAGAAGTTGGACGTCAAACCACGAACCTCCCCGGGTTCAGGACGCCGTCGGGATCGAACGCGCGCTTGAGGTTGCGCATGATCTCGATCGTCGCCGGTGGCGTGCCCCAGGCGCCGACCTCGCGCAGGAAGTCGTCCGGCGCCGCGAGCATCACGAGCGAACCCCCCGCCGCCTCGGCGCGCTGGCGGACCTCCTTCACCGAACGAGCGTCGGATGCGATGGCCCAGTGTGCTACGCCCACGCCCGGGGAGGCCCACCAGCCCGCGCCCCGCGGCAGATCCTCGACCAGCCGGCGCAGCTCGGTTCGCGGCGCCGCGATCCGGGCCCAGCGCGCGGGGGCGCGCCTCGCGTGCCTGTCCCAGATGGACTGCTCCTCGGCTGTCCAACCCAGCTCCTTGACGACGCGCTCGACGGCGTCGCGGCTGCCGGTGTAGCGCGCCAGGACGCGCCCGTCGGAGAAGACCTCGAGCGCCGAAGGCGCAACAGGCGTCGCAAGGGCGCGGTCGGCATCGTCCCATCCGCCGTCGCTCGTCACCGTCACGTCGTGCAGGGGGCGCGGGAAGACCTTGAACGACGCGGCGACGATCACGCCGAGTGATCCGAGCGCCCCGTAGTGCAGCTTCATCATGTCGTAGCCGCTGACGTTCTTCACGACGCGGCCGCCGCCCGTGGCGAGCTTGCCGTCCGGCGTGGCGACGCGGATGCCGATCAGGAAATCGCGCGCGGATCCGAACCGAAAGCGGAGCGGCCCCGTCCATCCCGTCGCCAGCAGCCCGCCGATCGTGTGGCCGGGCGAGTTGAACGGGTCGACGGGCAGGAACTGGCGGTCCCTGGCCAGGTGCTCCTGGAGTGCCTCCAGCGTGATGCCGGCCTCCACGCTGACGACCATGTCGGCCTGAGAGTGCTCGAGCACGCGGTCGAGGTGCGTGGTATGCAGCTCGACGTCGCAGCGGCTCGGCGCGCCGCCCATGCCCTGGGCCCGTCCGCCTCCGACGGCGACCACGGCGAGCTTCGCCTGCGCCGCCTCACGCAGCGTCGTCGCAAGCTCATCCGCCGTGCGCGGAGCTTCCTGCGTCACCACCATTTCGCTTCGACGGCAAGGCCGGTGCGACCGGCGAGGTGGACGGTCCGGCGCGCATCGTCGGGGAAGATCTTGCCGGGGTTCAGGATGCCCGTCGGGTCGAACACGTCTTTCACCCGGTGCATCGCGCCGAGGTCGTCCTCGCTGTAGATCCACGACATGAACGCGGCCTTCTCGAGCCCGATGCCGTGCTCGCCCGACAGCGCGCCGCCGAGCTCCACGACCGCCCGGAGCATCTCCTCACCAGCCGACTCGACCTGGTGCAGGACCTCCTTGTCGCGCATGTCGAAGAGGATGTTGGGGTGGAGGTTGCCGTCGCCCGCGTGGAAGACGTTGGCGACGGGAAGCTTGTAGTGCTCGCCGATCTCGCCGACCGCGGACAGCACCTGCGGCAGGCGGGAGCGCGGCACGACCCCGTCGTGCAGGTAGTAGTTGGGCTTGATGCGGCCGAGCGCGCCGATCGCTCCCTTGCGCCCCGCCCACAGCAGCTCGCGCTCCGCCGGAGTCTGCGCCTCACGCAGGCCGTAGCCGTGGTTCTCGTCCAGGACCTTGCCGATCGCGGCCATCAGCTCGCGGGTCGACTCGGCGGTGCCGTCGACCTCGACGAGGAGCACCGCGCCGGCGTCCGTGGGATAGCCCGCGTGGTAGTGGGCCTCGACCGCGCCGACGGTGACCGAGTCCATCATCTCCAGCGCGGCGGGGACGATGCCGCGGCCGATCACCGCGGACACGGCCTGGCTCGCAGTCTCGATGGAGGGGAAGGCAGCGAGCATCGTCGAGATGCTCGGCGGAATGCGCAGCAGCCTGACCTTGATCTTGGTGATCGCGCACAGCGTGCCCTCGGAGCCGACGAGGATGCCGCACAGGTCGAGGCCGGTGCGGTCGGGGGTGTCGCCGCTGACCCAGTGGACGCTGCCGTCGGCGAGCACGACCTCCATGCCGAGCACGTGGTTGGTGGTGACGCCGTAGTACAGGCAGTGCGGGCCGCCCGAGTTCTCGGCGGCGTTGCCACCGATGGTGCACGCCTTCTGGCTCGAGGGGTCGGGGGCGTAGAAGAGGCCGTGCTGAGCGACCACGAGCGACAGCTCCTGGTTCACGACCCCGGGCTCGACCAGCGCCGTCTGCGCGACCGGGTCGACCTCGAGGATCCTGCGCATGCGCGTGACCTGGAGGGCGATGCCGCCGCGGATTGTGACCGCGCCCCCCGAGAGGCCGGTGCCGGCGCCGCGAGGAACCACGGGGATCTTGTGCCTGGCCGCGATCTTCATCACCTCGGCGACGTGCTCCGTGGTGGAGGCGAGGACCACCGCGTCGGGGAGGGCGCCCTCGATCGAGCCGTCGCGCTCGAAGATGCGCAGGTCGTTGGGGGAGACGATGACCGACTCCCTGCCGACGACGCCTCGGAGCTCCTCAACGATCGGGCTAGGAAGCACTGGCGAAGACCTCGAAGCGCCTGGTCGTCGAACCGGGGAACGTCGGCGCCTCGGTGGGCTCCGCGCCGTCGATCAGAAGGTCGAGCCAGGGCTTGCACTCCTCGTCGGTCGGCATGCGGTCGGTGCGCTCGAAAACGACCTCCTGGATGCGGTTGTGCGGCGAGACCTGGATCGTGTACCAGATCGACAGGCCGTCGGGCGTCAGCGCGTGGTGCGACTCGTCGACCTTGCGGTTGACGGGCAGGCGCAGCGGTTTCGCCTCCGCCGCTTCGCGCAGGCGGGCCGCCTCGCTGTCGATGCCGGCCATCAGCTCCAATTTAAACTCGGACTCGATGACCGGTCGTCAACGAGTCGAGGCCGCCCTGGCGATGGGCGTGGCCGACCGGCCGCCCATCGGCGCATGGGGCCACACCTATCGTGAGGAGTGGTCGGCCTCGGACCTGGCCGCGGTCACGGTCGAGCGCGCGCGGCGGTTTGGGTGGGACTTCGTCAAGTTCCAGCCGCGCGCGAGCACGTTTGCCGAGGCGTTCGGTTCTGTGTATCACCCGTCCGGCCACCGCATGCGCGCCCCGATCATGATCCAGCCCGCCGTCCCCAACCTCGGGTCGTGGACGTCGGTGTCGCTGTCGCGGCCCGAGGTGTTCGACGAGCAGGTCGAGTCGCTGGGCATGGTGGTGCGCGAGCTCGGGCCCGACGTGCCCGTGATCCAGACGGTGTTCAGTCCCATCACGGTCGGCGGCTACCTGGTGGGCAAGTCGCAGTCGCGCGTGGTCCGCGAGCTGCGCAAGCACCCCGAGGTGGTGGGCCCGGCGCTGGAGAAGATCGCCGGCGGGTTGGTGGACTTCAGCCGCCGCTCCATCGCGGCCGGGGCGGCTGGAATCTTCTACGCCGTCTCGGGCTACGCGGGTCGGGGCGTGATGAAGGAAGAGGTGTACCGCGACCTGTTGCTGCCGCACGACCAGGCGGTGCTGGGCGCGCTGCCTTCGGGTGCGTGGTTCAACGTCCTGCACCTGTGCGGCTCGAACCTGAACTTCGCGCTGGCGCGCGACCTGCCGGCCCAGGCCGTGAGCTGGTCGATCCACAACCAGGGCAACCCGTCGCTGTCCGAGGGCCGGTCGATCGCGGACCGCGCGGTGATGGGCGGGCTGAGCCAGCGCTCGACGCTCGTCTACGGCCCGGCGGCGAAAATCGAGGGCGAGGTGCGGGCAGCTATCGCGGACACGGGCGGGCGCGGGCTGCTGATCGCGCCCGGTTGCTCGGTGCCGCCGCGCGTGCGCGACGCCAACCTGGCGGCGATGATGTCCGGAGTGGGGGTGGCGGCGTGAGTCGCGTGGAAGG
>Ga0209058_1003607_pt1 | contig 12509 bp, 10 predicted proteins | sample GraSoiAngelo_147_FD_185904 | JGI IMG/M metagenome (GOLD analysis project Ga0209058, IMG submission 185904) | Grasslands soil microbial communities from the Angelo Coastal Reserve, California, USA - 14_1009_05_40cm (SPAdes) (version 2) | ecosystem: Environmental > Terrestrial > Soil > Grasslands ... | reverse complement strand
CGATCCGTTCCCTATCCTCTTCAAGAACGGTCTGGGGTCACGAGTTCACGACCTAGATGATAATGAATACGTGGACCTCCTAGTCGCCTACGGCGCGCTAATCCTCGGACACGCTCACCCAGCAGTGGTGAGCGCTATCGCTGAACAAGTTCAGAATGGTTCCATGCTTGGAACCACCACCGAGCTTGAGGTAGAGGTTGCTAAGAAGATTCAGTCGATGGTTCCTTCCGCAGAAATGGTCAGCTTCTCGAACACCGGGACAGAAGCTACAATGGAAGCAGTCCGGATTGCGCGCGCGTTCACCGGCAGGGAGAAGCTTCTGAAGTTTGAAGGTCACTATCACGGACACCACGACTATGTTCTCTTCAGTGTGGAATCGCCTTCGGTTGTCGCTGGACTGGAACAGTCCCCCTCGAAGCTTCCGTTCTATCCTGGAATCCCTGAAGAGATAGCGAAGACCGTTGTCATTGCAAAGTGGAACGATACAGCTGCCCTGGAGAAAGTCGTCAAGAGGAACGCAGCGGACCTCGCGGCAATTATCATGGAACCAGTTCTTGGAAGCTCCGGCGTGATTCTCCCGGACGAAGACTATCTCAAATCTGCCAGAGAGATCTCTGACAAGTACGATGTGCTCCTCATATTCGATGAAGTTCTGACCGGGTTCCGTCTAGCTCCTGGTGGCGCTCAAGAATTCTATGGCGTAAAGCCCGATCTGTCTTGCTTTGCGAAATCTCTAGGAGGAGGAGCACCGATCGCCGCGGTCACAGGACGAAGAGATGTTATGGGTATGATTGGGCCCGGACGAATCGGCTACGGTGGAACATACAACGGGAACTCGATGTGCCTCGCCGCGGCAAAAGCAACATTGCGCGAACTTACTAGGAACGATGACGAGGCATTCAGGCACATGCACATCATCGGAGCAAGAATCATGGAAGGACTAGCAGAGATAATGGAACGATACGATCACGAGGGGATTGTTCAGGGCCTCGGACCTATGTTTCAAGTATTCTTCACCAAAGAACGCAGGATTACGGGTTATCGGCAGACCCTCAACGCAAACACGGAAAGATTCAGGACATTTCGCAACCTAATGTTGCAGAGAGGAGTTTACTTCCATCCCGACGGCATGGAGAGAATCATGATCTCTGCAGCACACGACGAGCTAGATGTTGAAAGAGTTCTTGCGGCAGCCGAAGAAAGTCTCAGGGAACTTCCCACAACTCATTAGATCTATCTCTGTTTTTTCTAGTAATGCCTCCTGTTCGCGAGCGTGGTTAGTTGGTTGATGAGCCACTCAATTTTCACACAGACAAAAGAAACACATGGCTCGTCGAATCGGGAGATCATAGAGCGATTGGCAGAATTTCTCAGGGCGAAAACTCGTAGGGACTCGAAGACCTCTTTGCCTAATATTCAGCTCCATGCATAGTTTTCTCATATCATCCATTATTTCATTGACGAGCTGCGTATGTACCAGTTGGCTCACGCAAGATTGAAGGTTGGAGGTTTCTCCCTATGACACGTCGTCTCGTCATTGCTGGCGGAAGCGGCTTCATCGGTCGCTTGCTCGGGAAGAGTCTTGTCGAGCGAGACTTCGAGGTCGTCGTTCTCACACGCTCGCCTGACGCGGCTTCGACTCCCATTCACAAGGTCCAATGGGACGGGTGCACGCTAGGCGACTGGGCCAGAGAGATCGAAAGCACTGATGCATTGATCAATCTCGCCGGACGTTCGGTAAATTGCCGATACAACCAACACAACCGGAGGGAGATCCTTGAGTCACGGATTCAGTCCACGCGAGTGTTGGGTGAGGCTGTCTCCCGTTGCCCGCATCCCCCGCGGGTGTGGTTGAACGCCAGCACCGCTACGATCTACAAACACACATTCGACCGGGAGATGAATGAAGCGACCGGCGAAATTGGCGCGACTCCAGAGGCCAAGGACGCCTTTTCGATCGAGGTCGCTAAGGCATGGGAAAAAACGTTCTTCGAGGCACCCACTCCCGCTACACGGAAGGTCGCGCTACGGACGGCGATGGTCTTCGCCGAAGATCACGGAGGAGTCTACCGGACCCTGCGATCGCTCACCCGCTGGGGACTAGGAGGATCAATTGCTGGCGGGCGCCAGTTCATTTCATGGATTCACGAAACCGATTTTTGCCGCGTTATTGAGTGGTTGATTGACCAAGACGATTTCAGCGGACCCGTCAATGTCGCTTCTCCAAACCCAGTCACGCAAGGCGAGATGATGAGATTCATCCGCAGAGCGTGCGGCGCCCCGTTTGGATTGCCGGCGACGCGGTCGATGCTCGAAGTAGCGGCCTTTGTTCACAGGACCGAGGCCGAGCTCATAATCAAGAGCCGCCGCGCCGTGCCCAGTCGGTTGCTTGCCGCTGGATTCGAGTTTCGCTTTCCGATGATGGAGAAGGCGGTATGGGAGGTCGAACAGCGCATCCGACACTTACCCGGATAGTGGAAGGTCCAGGACCCGAAGGGAAAAAGGGGGAGTGGTCCCCAACCTATGGTCATGGAAAAACATGTTCTGGTCTACGACAAGGACTGCGGCAACTGCTCCCGACTCAAGCGCATTGTGAACTCTCTCGACGCGCACATGAGACTGGACTGCCTCTCGCTAGTCGAGGCCGACGAATCTGGTCTGTTGGATTCGGTTCCAAGGTCGAAGAGGCATCGCTCCTTTCATCTGATCTATCCTGGAGGCAGGGTCATTAGTGGATCTGCTGCCGTTGCAGAGCTGCTCTCACTACTTCCTTGCGGGCGCGGTGTCTCGTTCCTGATCCGCGTGGCTCCAGGAGGAAGGAAAATCGTCAATCTGATCTACTCCATGTTCTCTAGACTCCATGACTCAGGCTCGTGCAGCTATCCTAACGCCTCTGGTTTTCAAGAACATGACAGTGCAAGGATTCCTCCGAGGAAGAGGGCGCTGTTGGGCGCTACTCGGCAGGAAGCTCATTGCCTAGCCCTCTGGCCACAAGCCCAATAATGTCGACTCTTATTGAGCCACTTACGGCGTCCCTGGCTGGTCTGGTTGCGGCTATCTGTATGACCCTCGTTGAGATTCCGTTCTGGAGAAAGTGGGGAATGGAGGGAGTGGCGGAATGGCAGGTCAACTCTGTGATTGTCTGGGTGATGATTCGAAAATTTACGCGGAAAAGAGTCGTGACATCAATGTCAGTCGCTATGCACTTGTTTCACGGAGCCGTGCTAGGGTTACTTTTCCTCGTTTTCCTTGATTTGTTACAAACAGCGAATGTCCTGCCCACGGTTCTTGTCTATGCCCTTGTTTACTCCGTTCTGCTCTGGATAGTCTCCCCTACCTTACAAGGAACCTCTTCGCTTCTGTCGGAGGTTTTCGAATAACGAGGCAAGGTTTGACTGTTAGCTTTCTTGGACACATTATCTACGGTGTTTTCCTAGGCTTTCTTGTTGGGATACTTGTTTGAGCATCACGCTGGGCCATTGGATAGCCAAGACTCAGCCTCTTTCCACGACGGGAAATCGAATCGAAACTCCGACTCGGATCCGTGAGGACCTTGGCGTTTGTTGCAACATAAGATCACTCGTAAGAATTTAACCCATAGCATCTAATCTGCACTAAGCCGTATTCACGGACACGGGTGAGCCCTAGCCTGTCTCTCTGAACTTGAGAGGCTTTCCAAGATGCTTCGCTAATTCTTTCTTGAGTTTTCTGGAGGTCTGAACCGCTGATCTGGTTTTGTAGTCGTAGGATACTTGGGTGGTTCTACCGACTGCGTATTCTACTCGGTTGGGTCCGCGGATGGAGTAGTCGAGGTCCCATGAGCGATCTCCTATCCTGCTCACCCATACGGTGACGGTTACGCGGCGATCGTCTGTAATCGGCTTCTTGAACTCGCAACGAGCCGAGGCGAGGATGAAACTGGAACGGAACCCTTCCGTTACCTGCCCGAGGCTTCTTGCAAGCTCCACGCGGGCGGTCTCCATGTACTGGAGATAGGTTGCGTGGTTGACGTGGCCCATTACGTCGATGTCTCGGAACTGGACCGGTAGATCGATGCTAAACTTCACTTGTGCCGCCTCGCAGAGGGATAGGAGACTTGTGCATCGTAACAGAAAAGAGATCGCCTATCATGACAAATGGGTTAGGATGAGGGAGACATGATTCATCAGCTTAGGATCTATGAGATTTTCGACCAGAACAAGGAAGCGTTTCACAACAGGTTCCGTGATCACGCCTGGCGGATCATGCGATCCTACGGGTTCAACATCCTCGGCACGTGGGAGACAAGGCTGGGAGACAGGACAGAGTTCGTCTACCTACTCGCCTGGCCGGATGAAAAGACAATGCGACAAGCCTGGGAACAGTTCAGGGCTAACGAAGAGTGGAAAGAGATCAAGAAAATCACCAATGCTCGACAGGGCGACCTTGTCGGAGAAATCCAGGATCGAATGCTGACTCCGACAAGCTATAGTCCTGCTATCCATGCGGCACGTTAGTTAGGCTACAACCGAGACAACTTGTTTGATTTCTGTTCTTCGACGAGTTCGGCAGATTCTCTCAAAGATGATAATTCACACCGAATTCCGCCATATTTACCTGTAGAAGGACCAAAGTCTTCAACAACTTGACTGGAGTAACAATCATCACTTATTCAGGGATTGAACGCGGTCGAGAGGATGCGTGTAGAATGGGGTCTAGAGCCTCCTTTGCTCGAATGCCAGTCTTTCTCCTAATCGCGATCATCTTGTCGAGCACCCCACTTGCCTCTAACACCTTTCCTTCGTTCCAGTCCTCGGTCGCAGCCAGCCCGATAAGTCCTCCCACCTTGAACACCGCCGCGATCAACGCTTCAATAAGACGAGTGCTCACATGGGCTGAGTCAAGAGTTCTGCGTAATGGCACCGCGACACTTCAAGGGACCTCGAACAATCTCTGGGCAACATCCCTAGTAGGAAGAACTATGACCTATCTTCAACTAGAAATCGGCAACACAACGACCAGGACAATTATCCAGAACATGACCAAGGCAGAACACATCCTGCTTCAGAATCCGTCCTTTATCAGCTACGGAATATGGTCCCCTGTAAACCTCAATGCACAATTCCAAGTGCACCTCGACGCACAGAAATTCCTGTCAAGAACCTACGGGCTAACGCTCGACCCGACCGCAAGGTCAGACCTGATCAACGTCACCCAGAACATACATCTCAACCTGCCTTCCAGAAGCGACTATTTCGACACGATCGCCTGGACCCTCTCGAATGCTGTCTGGTTCGCACACTATAGCGGATCTTCGCTACCCCCGGCCTCAGACTACACAACTGCAGTGCAAGACCTGAACACCAACTACAACCAGACAGGGGCCACATCAGCAGCCGCAAACCCGCTCATCGACTTTGCCAAGCTTCTCCGCTTTCTCAAGCCAATCACTTACACTGACAGCTACTTCAGGCTCCAAGGCAATTCTCTCAGCCAATCCTATCAGACACTAGAGACGGGTCTTGCGAACCAGCTTGTCAAGAGACAACGGTCAGACGGTAACATCGTCACGGTCAACTCCTTCAAATCCTACCTTGTAGAGGATTTCGCGAGAGATCTAGACTCAAGCGTCTACCTCCAGAACAATCTGACCTATGCATACTCGGCGTACCGGGCCGAGTCTTACCTCACTAGCCTGTATCTCCAGTCTAACGGGAACTTTTCCCTTCCGGACAATGGAGATGGACTGTACCCGACGGGCGCCTATCACATGCTCTCGATCGCAAACGATCTTAGATCATGCTCCAGCAACGCTTGGTACAATATCCTCATTTCCTCGTCAAAACTACTAAACTACACGCTAACAACACAGTATCCCGATGGGACTTTCAGATTCTTCCTCAACATAACCAACCCCGGGAACGCTTTAACAACAGTCAATACCGTAAGCGGTATCGTCGACTCGTACCTAGTTATTCATGACACGAACGTACTCTCCCCCGAGACCCCGGTCAACCTTGTCGCCTGCCAAACCATATCATCTCCCTCCCTATTCCAGAACCTCTCCTGGCTCTACATCGTCATCCCCCTCGCGGTAATCATCGCTGTAGCCATCGCATACGAGAGAAAACATCGAGCCAAGTATCGTGGACTGGTGGAAAAGTGAATTGCGGAAGCTCTCCCTTCGGAGACTCGGCGAGACCGCGTTTCTCATCACGTTCCTTCTAATCTGGCTACCCCGAGCGATCCCAATCCAATCAATAATCGCATTTCTCTGGCCCATCTACCACTGGTATGGAGTAGACTACTACATTCCATTAGTCAAGGCCCCCGGCATACTCATTGGCTCCATCCTAGCTTGCTTCGTTGCCGCTTTCGTAAGGGAGTCTGTGGCAGACTCCAAAGCTATCGCCAAGATCCCAACGAGAATACACGTGACCGGAATAAGAGGAAAGACAACTACTACGAGACTCATCGGGGCCGCCCTTAGATACCACGGCTGGCGGGTAGTAACCAAGACCACAGGAAAGGCCGCGACACTAATCGACCCTGAAGGAACAGAGCGCGGGATCCGTGGTCACCATGAACAGCCTAACCTTAGAGAACAGCCTAGAATAATCGAGAGTGTAGCCGACGCTGGCGGCGCAGACGCGATCGTGTTCGAATGCATGTCCATCCGGCCAAAGAACATGATCGCAGAAAGCAAGTTCGTTAGATCAACAATCTCGGTGATCACAAACGTCCGTGCCGATCACCTGGACGTCATGGGACCATCATTGGAAGATGTTGCTTGGAACCTTTGTGGAATAGTCCCGAGCAACGGTGTCGTTGTGACTGCGGAGAAGAAGTACATACCGATCATCAGAAAGAGAGCAGAAGAGAAGAATGCGAAAGTCATAGAGGTAGACCCTGACACAGTTCCGGACGAGAATCTCTCCAAATTCTCCTACTTGATCTTCAAGGAAAACATCGCTATAGCACTCAAAGTCTGCGAACTACTCAAAATCCCGCCAGATGAAGCACTGAAAGGAATGCTCGACGCCAAACCCGACCCGGGTCTAACACGGATCCTCAACGGTGTGATCGCCAATCACAACGTGAGGCTCATCGCAGCCTTCGGCGTCAACGACGTCGACTCGACGAGACTCGTATTCCAAGAACTCAGCCGCCGAGGAGCCATAGGAGAAAAGAGAATGCTTGTCGGAATGTTCCACGCGAGAGAGGACAGGGTTACGAGAACTTTAGAATTTGCCCAAGTCATGGCGCGAATGCCGTTTGAGAAAATTCTCGTTGTGGGAGAAATGACGAACCTGTTCGTAAGCCAGGCAACCCGAGAAGACTACGCGAAGGAGAAGATTGTGAATTTAGGGACTGTCGACCCTCCATCAATCATGGATTTCCTCTCGAAGATGTCTCTCGAATCAGATCAAGGCCTAACCCTGTTCGGCTGTGGGAACATGATAGGAATTGAGGGTTTCATCGACGCGTTCGAGAAACTGTCTGAGAAGCAAGACTCACAGCCCATGGAGTCTCGGAAGTAGATGGTGGTCTATGGTGTTACCCTCGACACCGCCGAGGTCGCTATCGCGTTAGGAATAGGCGTCAGCATGCTGTTCTATGAAAAACAGAACCTCGTCCCCGGAGGAGTCATCGTCCCGGGCTACGTAGCTCTAACCCTCGACAGACCCTACCTGCTACTCTCGACATTTGCGGTCGCAATCATCACTATGTTCACGCTCAAGAAAGTTGCAGGATACGTCGTCCTCTTTGGAAGAAGAAAATTCTCGTTCATGATGCTGATGAGTTTCGTAATCACGTGGGGAATCCAGTCCCTCGCAGCACTCGCACTATCCTACGCCCAAGTAGCAAGCGTCGGACCAACCGGAATCTTCCAGGTCATCGGATTCATCATACCGGGGCTAGTCGCGAACAGCATGGAGAGACAGGGAATCACCAAAACGATCTATGCTCTGACGATCGTCTCCGTCATCACGTACGTAATACTCTATGCCATCACCGGAAAGTGATCATGCTCCTTGTCCGCTCGAGCGAGAAAGAGACCCAGAAGAATAATACCCATGATCCCCGTAATAATTCTGCTCGTAATAGTCTCGACTTTTTCCTTGCCGGTTCATCATTCGCCGGTCAATACGCCTCAGCCTCCGCCGACGGGTATCACATGGGTTACAAAGCCACTGCAGCAGGTCTACAATCTGATACAGAGCAGGTTCATCGGGCTCATACCTGGAAATTACACTGAGCCCTCCTCTTCAGACTATTCGACGATGAGCACAATTTTCGGATTTATTGACACAGGGGTATCCCAAAACGACGCGGGCTCGATCCTTAGCGCATCCAACTTAGCAACACACCTGAACTACCAGCTGATCCCGGTGAACGATTCGGCAACTGGCAACAAGTACTACGTCTTAATGGAAGATCCAACCGTAAACCGAGGATGGGGTTCATACCTATTCGCAGCCGAAAGGAGTTTCTCGACAATCCAAGTCATCATAGAAGCCCCACATCCAGTCACAGACTTCAACAGCCAACAGATAGCTTACACAATCTTCACCAGCGCCTATCCAGACGTTACCTCTCTCTTAGTATCAGGTGTAGAGAGAACGTTCGGTCCAAACGGTCAGACCGACATGGCTCACAGAACACAAAGTGTCTTCGAAACCGCCCATGAAGCCTTCACCAAATTTCGTTCCGTGGTAATACAGATCCACGGCTTTGACTCGGCCCACCATCCCACAGAACCCTTGGTGGTTCTCAGCGATGGAGACGGGGGTATCAACGGGGCCTTACAAGCGATCGCGTCCAACCTCGAAGCTGCTAACCTCTCCGTAGGAATCTTTGACGGTTTCACTCATGAAAGACTAGGCGCCCAAAAGAACATCCAAGGTCGCTATGCAAGAGCATTCGGCGCGGGCTTCGTACACTCCGAGATCTCATCTATCGTAGTCTACAATGCCACTCTGATCACGCAATACGAGAACTCTCTCACCCAATCAATCTTGAACAATTTTAGTTTTCCAGCCTATCAGATCGACATCAAGATCCCAATCATAGCGCTCGGAATCATGAGCTTCTTCTTCGTTGCAGGCTACAGATTATCAAAAACCAACCCTGACTAGCCAAACGGGTTTATTACCGTGGGCCGGGCTTGTTTGATTTCTGTTCTCGGAACTAGACTGCTGTCGGAAGTATCGACGGAAATGGAAATATTGAATGTTGCAGTATACTTTTTTCTGTAAATTTGTGTCTTTTCGCATTTTGGTTTTCCACAAAAGCAACAGATAAGAACCCAACGATCTTTGAATCCGACTCAATGGAGCAATCGATCTCAGTAACAGCATCAAGATTCCAACACCGAGACCTCGCAATCCTAGTCGGAATTCTCTCTGGAACACTCCTCGTAGTTTTCGCCTCGGAAAATCCGGTGTCAAACTTCCAGCCCATCGATCTCGTGATCTTTTTCTCGGTCCCCGCTCTTGCGGGAGCTATAGCCGGATTCGCATCCGCCGGCCGCTCAATGGAAAACGGAGCAGTCGTCGGAGTCATCATAGGACTCGTATACGCGATCCTAAACGGACTCCGTCTCGGAACCACAGCAGCCGGACAACAAGTCCTCTTCCTCATCATAACAGTTCCCATCTGGGGATTCTTAGGAGGCTACGGTTCCGTACTCGCACATAGGACCCTAGAAACCAACCCACTCGAGAATCCTGTTCTTCCATGGCCAGACACCACTCCGCGAGCCGAAACCATGCAAGGGCCTAAAATATGTGAAAACTGCAAGACAGCCAACCCCGCTGACGCTCTATTCTGTAAGAATTGCGGATCGAAACTTGGCGTGGTCTCCTCTCGCGCCTGACGAGCAACGGTAGGAGTCGGATTGTTTCGTCCATCGGAGGCTGAAACTACTCTAAGAAATTTCTTTCGACTGCTACGAACCTGGTTGAGAAGTCCTACTGTGTTAGAGGGCGATATATCAGAATCAGATATTATCGAAGTTCGAGAATATCCTCTGGCTGAACATTCCATATAACTCGTGACACACAAGTTCCCTGCCCAGTGATTATCACTGTCAGGACACCTAATCTCACCACAAACAGTCCTCAAAATCACACTCCTCCTAGCCACGATGCTTCTGGGCCCAGCCGCATTCCTGGGACCCACCGCCAGAGCCGCAACACCCCCAGGAAGCACGATCACAGACACCCAGCCAAGCACCTCATGGCAAGGACACTTCTACACTCTCGCCTTCACTGCGGACCCTGCCCAGTGCCCGGGAACCGTTGACACCCTGGACCTTGTCTGCGACCACTTCTACCTCAACATCAACCTACCAAGCACCTTCTGGCAAACCCACACAGGCTCAGTCGCGATCACCATCCAGTGGCCCAGCAACAGCAACGACTTCGACTTGTATATCTACAGGACGAGCGACCAGCGACAAGTAGGCTCCTCAGCCTCAGGAGGAACCACAAGCGAACAAGTCGCCCTCCAGAACCCGATGCCAGGCATCTACGAAGTACGAACAGTACCTTTCCTCGTCCTCTCATCAGGTTACACCGGCTCAGCCCTCCTCGCCTTCACCACCGGCGGTCCGACACCCAACCCTGTCTTTCCAACCGGCGGGATATCTTTCGGTGCGCACACGATCGTCGACCCACAACGAACCGAAGGCGAACCACTAGTTCACATTGACCAAACTGGAAACATCTGGGAGACCGGGCCCTGGGGCTTCTCCACTGCACAGGGCTTCGTCGCAAGGTCAACTGACAACGGCGACAGCTTCCACATTGTGTCGCCCAACGGTCTTAGACCCAACCCGGCACCGGCCGGGGGTGGAGACACTGACATCATTACTGATGATCAGGGCAACGCCTACTTTGCTGATCTCGAAGGCTTGGCCCAAATTGGGGTTGCAGTGTCTAACGACCAAGGCAATAGCTGGAGGGAGAACTTCGTTGCCGGCATGTCTCCAGCAGACGACCGTCAATGGCTTGCTATTGACAATGGCCCTAGCACCGGGGCCTTGGACAACACTGTCTTTCTCACCTACCGCCAAATAGCTGGTGGCAGCCAGGTCCTTTCCTCGCCCGGCTCCACCGGGCCAACGGACACTGTCGGAGGATTTGCGTACATTAACGCCGCCACGACCACGTTCGTCGGTGGGGGCGCACCTTGCGGCCGACTAATCTTCGACCCAGTATCACGCAACCTCTACCTGCCATGCGTACAAGCTAACCATGTCCATGTCTCGAAAGCCTACGTCAACCCAAGCCAGAGGAGCGGCCTGATATTCACCTCTACCGACACCCCCGCCAGCCCCGGAGGCTCAATCGGAAACCTCTTCGCATCTCTGACCACAGACAAGGCTGGCAACGTGTACGTCGCCTGGGTTGACACAGCAAACAACAACGTCTACCTCACCGTCTCCACCAACTCAGGCATAAGCTGGTCAACACCACTACAAGTTAACGGAGACCCAGCCAACACAAATGTGATGCCTTGGGCTATCGCGGGCGCAGCAGGAACAGTCGATATAGTATTCTATGGCACAGACACGCGCGGAGATCCCAACAACTTCCCCTCTTGGCTCAACAACCGTGTTGCAGCCACAAACGTCAAGTGGTTCGTCTACTTCACCCAGGTCCAAGCAGCAACCACCCTCACACCTACAATCTACCAGGTCAAGGCTAGCGAACATCCCACAGACTACGGTCAGATCTGCACTGGAGGGTTAGGTTGCACGACCTCAGGTGGTGACCGGACCCTCGCAGACTTCTTCAGCGTCGCCCTCGATACCAACGGCGCAGCTAGAATCGTTCTTAATGATCTGACAAACCAGCATCATGGAGCAGCACTCTTCGAGCTGAGACAAGTCGCAGGACCCAGCGCCATCGGTACAACACTCTTGCCACCCTTCCCCAACACAGACACGGGAGTTGCAGACCCATTGGGCGACGCCCAAGTGCCGCACTACGCCCCAGTAGGTGCTGGTATGAACCAGCAAGCATTAGACCTGACTTCCTTGAAGATCTCCCAGCCGGACAGTTCCCACCTCAGAGCAACGCTCAAACTCCAAAGCCTCACCAACCTTATCCCACCCGGAGGTTCGACAGGTCTACTATGGCTCGTAAGATGGCAGTTCCTCTCCACAGGCGACGCAGGTGAAGAAAGCTACAGAATCTTCTATCTCGGAGCAAACAGCACAGCCGGCCAGAATCCTGTCTTCTTCGCAGGCACAGGAACCTCTTCTTCTCCTGGCAGTGGAATACCTCCAGGCAACGGCTGCCTCACCACCACCCCACAGAACTGCAAGGTCATCAAATACCCATCAGAGCTCCCGGAGACGGGAACAATTAACACGTCTACCGGCACGATTACGATAACCGTCCCACTAAGCGATCTCGGGAGCCCGGTTAAGGACGACACTCTTTACAGCGTCACAGCACTCACCTTCGCGGTCACCAACACCAGTCCCATCTTGACGGAAGGAGACGCTACGCGCGCCT
>Ga0209058_1003600_pt1 | contig 12522 bp, 9 predicted proteins | sample GraSoiAngelo_147_FD_185904 | JGI IMG/M metagenome (GOLD analysis project Ga0209058, IMG submission 185904) | Grasslands soil microbial communities from the Angelo Coastal Reserve, California, USA - 14_1009_05_40cm (SPAdes) (version 2) | ecosystem: Environmental > Terrestrial > Soil > Grasslands ... | reverse complement strand
GGGACAGCTCCGCGTCGTTGATGCAGTAGCGGATGACCTTGTCCCGGTCCGCTTCCCATTCCTCGTCGATCTTCCTCCGCTGCAGCTCGTGCTTGCCGACGCCGAGCAGGTGCTTCGCGACGTAGTCGAGGGTCTCCTGTTTCGGGCGCATCTCCGCCCGAACGGCCCACCACACGTCCGTCAGGATCCGGCCGTCGAGCCGCCAGAACCGCTCCCCCAGGTGGAAGAAGGAGGAGTGGTCCCGCGCGAGCTGGAGCCGCTGCATGCCGTGCTTCGCGGACCGTTCGACCAGGACCGGCAAGTCGTATCCGTCGATGTTGTAGCCGGAGATGATGTCCGGATCGAGTTCCCAGATGAGCTTCACGAACCGCTCGATGATCTCCTTTTCGTTCCCGGTGAGGATGCGCGTCTTGATCTCGCCGTCCTCGCGGTACGCGACCCCGATGCAGAAGATGTGTCCGTCCCGGATCGAGTTCTCGATGTCGAAACTCAAGATCCGCAGGGCGGGCCGAAACGGGTCGCAGGGCTCGAAACGCTCCGCGACCACGAACAGTTCCGTCGTGTAGCGCCCGGCCGGATCGGCAGGCGTCCCAACGACCCGGACCGCGGCGCCGAGGTCCATGTCGTAGATGAACCGATGTTGGAACGGGATGTCGGCCTCGAGAGGGGTCGACCCGAACTTGCGGGCCTTCTCCCGGTATTCGGGCGTCTTCCACGGTTGGCGGAGGGTGACGCGGGCGCAGGGCGTCGGGCGGCCCTCGACCTCCAAGGTCACGTCCTCGAACGAGACGACCTGCTTGTCGCGGGCGAACGCTCCCCGCAAGGCCTGCGGCGGCGCGACGACGAAGAAGTACGGCTTGAAGCCGGAATATTCGATGGCGATGCTCTTCCCTTCGCGCGTGCGGCCGAACAACTGGATGACGGGGACCTGCGGCTCCTCGGGCCCTTCGACCGGCTCTCGGCGGTACGACGCGGTGATGATCCGAACGTCAAACGCCTCGCTCATGCCTTCGCCACAATCTTGATGACGTCCCCATCCTCAACCGGGTGGTCGCGACCGACGACCATCTTCGTCCGGGCATTGATCGCGCGGATGAAGTGGTTCCCCAAATCCGTGTGAACCTTAAAGGCTACGTCGACCGCGGTGGAGCCGCGGGGCACGAGGAACGCGTCCGGCAGGACGTTCCCATTCTTATCGGTCCAGTGATGCTCGTCCTCGACCGGATAGACGACGATCAGATTCAGGAGCTTGAAGACGGCCTCCTCGAGACAAGGCTGGACGCCGGTCGATCCGTGCTTCTGCAGGAACGAAGCGATCGTGTCGAGGGCCTTCGACTGGTTCGGCGTGAGCTTCGTCGGCTCGATGACTTGGAAGGAGGACGCGCCGGGCTCGTACGAGATCAGCGAGGCGGTCGCCGCGCGCCGCAGCGCGAGCTCATATTCCGCCGACGTCGGGATCGTGCGATAGCCTTCGATGTGGCTGAGTCGGTCCAGGGCGTCCGGGGAGGCGAGATCCGCCTTGTTCGCGGCGAGGATCATCGGCTTCCCCCGACGGCGAAGGGCGTGGGCGAGGCGGAGGAGATCCTCGCGGCTCCAGCGGGCCATCTTCGGATCGAGAGGGGCCTCCCGGAGGGCCATGTGGATCTGCATCTCGGAGAGGCCGAGGCCCGTCAGGCGCCCCAACAGGACCTTTTCCGGAGGCGTCTCCTCGAGATCCGCTCGCCGCGCCTCCTTGTCCCAATTCCGGGAGAGGATTCCCGCGATCCAATGCGCGAGTTCCTCCTCGAGGAACCGGACGTCCTCCTCCGGATCGTGGCTCCCGGGCGGCACCGCGTTCCCTTCGAAGTCGGTGCCTCCGGTCGCGTCGAGCACGTGGATGAGGGCGCTCGCCTGCCGCAAGTCGTCGAGGAACTGGTTGCCCAGGCCGCGGCCTTCGTGGGCCTTCGGGACCAGCCCCGCGACATCGAGCATCTCGACGGGGATGAGCCGCGTGCCGGCTTGGCAAGGGGCGTTCTTCGGCTTGCAGGCGCGTCCGAGCTCCAGGTGCGGACACTTCTTCCGGACGTACGCGACCCCGTGATTCGCCTGGACGGTCGTGAAGGGATAGTTCGCAATCTGGACCGTGGCCAGAGTCGCGGCCGCGAAGAACGTGGACTTCCCCACGTTCGGTTTCCCGACAACTCCCAACTCCATCGGACAAAGAACGTGATGCTTCCACAAGTACTTTCAGCGAACGGCGCCCGATTGCGTCCCACTTCAGTCGGTCCGTCGCCTCCGTCGGAGCGTCAAGACGAAGATGGCGACAGCGACGGCCAGCGCCGGTGTCGCCGCTTCTCCGAATTCGGGCACGGGGACCGTCAGGGAACTGTCGTTCACGGGGAGGCTGCCATCGTATGCCAGAGCCACAGCCAGTCCGGAAATGTACTCAACTCGGAGTCGAATGCGTTGGTTCGTAGCGATCGCAATGTTGCCGGCGTTGCAGCTGAACACTTGCTCGAGAGCCCCGGTGGTCTTGTTATCCCAGCAAATGAGGATTGGAGAGGAACCGTCTTGATTCGTGACGACGAACGTCACATTGAGGACGTTGCCTGTGGAGGCGAGGTCGAGGGAGGCGGACCACAAGCCCGCCAGAATCGTCTCTCCGGACGCAGCGGGATCTGTGAAGAAACATGCTTTGACGCCTACATCGAGGAGAATCGTGGTCCCCGTTGTGCCAATAATGGTGCTGAGGCCTTTGACAGCCCCCGCCGAACAGTCCGAAGGAATGATTCCGGGATTTGAGTTGCGGAGGTAGAACGTCGAACCCCCGAAGGCGAGTGGGACGAGGGGCGCCGCAAGGGAGAAGGGTGCCATCGGAGCAACGAGAGGCGGCGCGAAGGAAGGGGCGGTGAGGGGAATCGTGGTGTCTCCTCCGGACGTCCAGTCCGTCGATTGGATAACAATTCGGGACCTGTTGAGATCCGCAATCGGGAGGGAGGCTTCGATATTCGAGTCGTCCTTCGCCGCCGCGACCGAAATCCCGGCTTGCCGGACCCATCCGTTCTGCCAGAAGTATACCGACCTCGACGTCAACCGTCCCGAATCACCGCGAAGTTCCACGAGATAGTCGGCGGAAATGCCGCCGATGGAAAACCCTCTCGGGTTCGAAGCATTCGATTGAAGATACGCGAAGAGCAGGTTCTCTCCCGTCCGTCTCGGCAGAATCGTTGATCCACCGCCGGAACTGCCGTTACCCGCATAGACGGGCGACTTGAACAACCGTTCCGGGATCGCTCCCCCGAACAGGGTGCCGGCCACGTTCGCATGGAAGAAGGCGGTGCCGTTCGACGTCGCGGCGCCGTAGCGGACGATGTTGAGATCGGGATTTCTCACCGGAGTTGAATCCGTATCGGGCACGTCGCGGGAAACCCAATCACCAAATAGCCCATCAATCCGGACCTGACTCGAAGGAGCCGTGACGTAGGCCCTCGCCGTCGATGCGTGGATGAAGACGGGGACCGAACCGCTCGTCCCGGTCAGCGAAACGACCGCCGCATCGCCCGGGAAAAACCCCGGGGCCGACACCGACACCGTGATGGTATCCTCCGGTCGGCCCTGGGTCAAGTTTAGGGATTCCGCTGAGAGGGACAGACTGAGACCTGCGGTCTTGTTGAATTGGAAATTGGAAACCTGCCATATCGAGGCTTGCTGCACTCCGAGAGCGCGCGCGTGGACCTGGAACAGCGGCGTCGTCCCGCTGCCGATGACAGGCGTGAGAGGCGTCACATCGAGCAGAATCGCAGCCTCGGACGGAGAGAGGGCCGCCAAACTTCGGCTTGAGGCACCCAGGAAGTCGTCCGCATAGACTAGGGCCCGGAATCGGGTTGCGTCGAACCGATCGAGATCGTATGTGGACACTTTGACCTCGAGTCCACCGGCCGAAGACGCCGCTTGGACGGAAGAACCGGGTTGTCGGCGGCTCCAATTGACCTCGGAGTCGGCGGGGAAGGAGTACAGCCGTGCACCGGCTACGGAGTGGTTCCCGCCGAACACTTCGATCACCGAGTCGGCGCCGATCCCCCCGAAGACAAAACCCGTCGAGGCGTTCCCGTCCGCGTCGATCAGGAAGTCAACACCGTCGTATCCGGTCGCATCGCCTAGCGTTCCTCCCTTCATTGAGGCGAAAAGGTACAGCGAATCATGGTCCAGGAAGCTCGCATACCGCGCGATCGAGACGTTCGCATCGGAGGCGACGGTCGCGGCATCGAACATCGGCACGGACGACCAATCCCCGAACGAACCGTCAATCGTAATCGGGGCGGATGGCCCGGACGGCGGGACGAAGAGGATCGCGGCAATCGTGATTGCGACGAGGAGAGCGGCTGTGATCGACAAATAACGGACGCGCCGCGAGGGATAGGGCAGACGGAGGCGGAGACCGCGTACGGACGGCCGGCCCAAGCCGGCCCCGACGGCAACGCCGTTGACCCGTCCCGTTCCGGTGACCAGGCCGTTGACGCGGCCCTTCGACGTCACCAGCCCGTTGACCCGTCCCGCGGGAGCCGTGAGACCGTTCACGCGGCCCATGCCGTTCACGAGGCCGTTGGTCCTCCCGACTCCGTTCACGAGCCCGTTGACGCGGCCCCTCCCGTTAACGACCCCATTGACCCGGCCTGTACCGCGGGGAGCCTGTTTCGGCCGGACCCCGCTCACGAGTCCGCGGCTGCCACGGACCCACTGCGAGAGGAATCCGAGCGAGTCGGCGATCGGCGTAGGCGGCGGAGGCGCAGGTTTCTCACCCTCCGACGTGTCCTTGACTGCCTCTTGCTCCATCGGAGCCGGGGCGATCCGCGTCTCGGGGGCCATCGATTCCTCGAGCTCTTCGATGAGCCAGTCCAGCACGGCGGCCTTGGTCCGCTCGAGTTCCTCCGACGAGAGCGACTCCTCGAGTTCGCCGACCAGAAGGTCGTCCACGAGCGCATCGAGCTCCGGGGTCGGCGAGGCCTCGGGTCGTTTCGAAGGCGGGGCGGGCGCCGGGGGGGACAACCGCAGGCCACACGAGGGGCACAAGGCCATCTCGGCCGGGACGGCCGCTCCGCAGTGCGGGCATTCCCGCTCGGCTTCGGTGATCATCCGGTCCAGCTGGGCGACCTCTTCCTCCCAGGCGATGTCGTCCAGGAGGGCGCTCGCCGTGGAGCGCAACTTAGTGGCCGCCTCGGGCTTCTGAAACAGCTTCGCCTGAAGGCGCAGCTGGGCCACTTTGATCTTCTTCACGTCCGGGGCCGCGGACACTGCGAGATCGAGAGAGGCGACTGCCTCATCGACGCGGCCCAGCGAATCGAGGAGGAGGCCGCGAGCGTACAACAGCTCCGCGTCGTCGGGCCTTTTCGCCAGTCGACCGTCGTAGAAGGCGACGAGCGCCGCGGACCCTTCCTGGGCGAAGGCCCGACGGATGTCCTCTTCCATTTCCTCTTCGTCGAAGGGCGCCCCGCATTCGAGGCAATCGGAGGAGAAGGCCGACGTCACGCATCCGCAGAGAGGACACTCATACTCGTCCTGGGCGACCGATTCCTTCGTCCGCTTCGGAGGAGCGTAGTTGAGCAGGTGAAACGAGGCGACCATCTTGCGGGCGGCGATGGGACCGACTTCAGGGATCCGGGCGAGCTGGTCCTCCTTCGCGCGGGCGATTTTCCACGGAGCGTCGTAGCCTCGATCGATCAGTGCCTGGGCCCGCGAGGCGTCGAGGCCGAGGACCTTCAGCAGGTCCATGACCGCGTGGCGGTCGATGTCCCCCTTGATCCGACGGCTCGGCCGCGGGGTCGGACTCGCGACGTCCGCTTGCGGATCGACGGGAGGCGAAGCGAGACCTGCCACCCCGGCCGGCGCGGGGAATTGCGTGTGGCATTGATCGCAGATCAGCTGCCATGGATTCACCTGGCCACAATCCGCGCAACGGGCCATCCTTTCAAGCGACTGGGCGGTGCGCAGGATGGTGACGGCGCCGCAGGTGTTGCACAGAACGACCGGGAAGACCTTGCCCCCGCAGGCACTGCACGCCGAGAGATCATCCACGCGGACGCTCATCGGGCGCCGCCCCCTCGCGGGTCCAGGCCGTCGCACGGACGGAGACGGAGCGTCCTCTGACTCACGCGGAATCCTGCGACCATCATGCGTCGCCGTTCGCAACTAGGCTTTATAGCGGTCCATAGACTTTCGCCCGCCGTTATCACGAGGGATTCGGGGGAATGGAGCGGGCCGTCATCCTCTGCGACGGTTATTTTGGACAGAACACGGGGAAGACGGCGAACGGTCTCGTCCGATATTCGAAGCGGTACACGATCGTCGGCGTGATCGACCACACGAAGGCCGGACGCGATGCGGGAGAGGTCCTCGACGGGAAGGCGAACGGCATCCCGATCGTCGCGGACCTGAAGGAAGCGATCGAGCGAGGCGAGCCGGACACGCTCATCGTCGGCGTCGCCACGTTCGGCGGCTATATTCCGCAGGAATACCGACCGATCCTGCGCGAGGCCATCGAGCGCGGACTGAACCTCGTGGCCGGGCTGCACGAGTTCCTCACGGAAGACCCCGAGTTCGTGAAGCTCGCGGAGGCGCACGGGGTCCGCCTCTTCGACGCGCGAAAACCGCGCCCCATCCGGGACTCGAAGCAGTTCAGCGACCTGACGAGGAAGCTGCCTTGCCTTCGGATCCCCGTGCTCGGGACGGACGGGGCCATCGGGAAGCGGACCACGGCCCTCCTCCTGGCGGATGCCCTGACCGCCGCAGGAATCCCCGCGACCTTCGTGGCCACCGGGCAGACGGGACTGATTCAAGGCTCGACCTACGGCGTGCCGCTCGACGCGATCAAGGGCGATTTCATGGTCGGCGAACTGGAATCGGAGATCGTTCGGGCGTACGAGGAGACGAAGCCCAAGGCGATCATCGTCGAGGGACAAGGGAGCATCTCCCATCCCGCGTACGTGTGCGGTACCCGCGCGATCATCAACGCGGCGATGCCGTCGGGAATCGTCATGATGCATGCACCCGCCCGAAAGACCCGAAGCTTCCGTCGTGACGTCGTTGCCTGGCCGATGCCGACCGTGGAGGAGGAGATCGAATGGCTGCAATTCTACACGCGGACCGCCGGGAAGGGCAAGGTGCTCGCCCTCGGCATTAACCACGAGAACATGACGAAGGACGAGGTGGAAGAGACCGTACGGACCTACGAGGCCCGGTATGGACTCCCCACGGCCGACCCTCTGTGGCACGGTTGCGGGAAGTTCGTCGCACGAATCCAGGGGATGCTGTGAAGATCCCCAAGTCCCATCCTCGCTACACTTCCCTCATGCTCCGCGAGAAGCTCGTGAAGGGATGGCGGGAGGGCATCGTCGTCCCGGAGGGATTGATCGCCCATGGTCGCGGGGAAGCTTTCGATTATGTACTCGGGGAGACGACGTCGGCTCCCGCGCTTGTCGCCGAACGCGCGGCAGCGGCCTTCCTGCTGCGGGCCCGACGGCCGGTGATCTCGGTCAATGGGAACGTGGCCGCTCTCGCACCGAGACAAGTCGTCCGCTTCGCGAAGACCGTTTCCGCGGGGATCGAGGTGAACCTGTTCCACCGAACCGACACGCGGATGCGCCGAATCGTCCGGACCCTTCGCGCGGCGGGGGCGACCCACGTCCTCGGGCTTCATCCGAATGCCCGCATCCCGAGATTGGAATCCCGACGTGCCTTGTCTAGCCGGGAGGGCATTTTCGGGGCCGACGTCGTCGTCGTGCCGCTCGAGGACGGAGATCGGACGGAAGCGCTCGTGCGCATGGGAAAGACGGTGATCAGCGTCGACCTGAACCCCCTCTCTCGTACGTCCCAGCGGGCCACGATCCCGGTCGTCGACGAGTTGACGCGAGCCCTGCCCAACATGGAACGGTTCGCGAGGGACCTGCGGAGCGATCCCGACGAGATCGGACGGCTCATGAAGTCCTATCGAAAATCAGAAAACATGAAGGCCCTCTTTGCATTCTTGGACTGGCGACTGAGGGGCCTGCGCGAGGGTCCCAAGGTTGTGCGAGGGACGCCACGACGGCCGCGCCGAATCCGCTCTCCAGGGGACTAAGGAGCCTGCGCGCGAAGCGAACACGTGTGATCCTCTTCGTCATCCTCGTGGGGATCCTTGCGGTGCTCGCCGCCTTGCGGACGGACCTCGTCCGTATCGGCCCGTCGTCGGTGACGTTGCCCGAGCAGGCTCTCCGGCTCAGCGTGACTTGGTACCGACTGGGCGACATCGACCCCGAACACGACTACTACAGGTTCTGGATCCACGTGCAAAACCGGGTGGACTCCGATTCGATCGTCCCCTACGCAATCGTGGTGAACATCTCCGCGCGCGAAGGGGAGACTCTGGGCGGTTGGTTGCCGATGGCAGGAGATCACGACCGGACGCAGAGGGTGCAATGGCCTCTCGATGACTCCTCCACGGTGCTAAGCCTGGACCTCCCCGCGGGCTACGTGAACCGGGCCGACGGGACCGCGTACTTCATGTGGAACGTGCAGGGGGAACGAGGACTGTCAAGCCAGGCCATTTTCCGGGATGGTGCCGATTTCCTGGTCGATTCCGTTCGATTCCCCGAAAATGCGACGATGGAAGCCCATATCTCCGTCCTCCTGACCTGGTACTACACGAACCCGTTCCAGGCCTATCCGGTGGCCTCCCAAACCGGCACGGCGACATGCCGCTACGTCCCCGATCCGGGCTCCGAAGGTTCGAGGCCGTACTCGGCCTGCGAATGACGGTCTGGGACTTCAAGCGTTCCAGTGGCCGGCCTTCCACTTGATCGAGCAACCCATGGGAGGCACGAAGGTGGTTGAAGGGTCCTTGTGCGCCGTGAGCGCGTTGAGGACGTCCCGCATGACGTGCTGGCGGACGCCATTCGGGTCCTTGGAGTCGTCCAGCTTGCCGCGGTACCGAAGCTTTCGTGCCGCATCGAACACGAAAAAGTCCGGAGTGCAAACGGCTCCGTAGGCCTCCGCGGACTTCTGCGACTCATCGCGCAAATAGGGGAAATTGTAACCCTTCCGCTTCGATCGCTCGCCCATGTGAGCGAAGTCGTCCTCGGGGTAGCTCGCCTCGTCATTCGCGTTGATCATCACGAACTGGACGCCTTTTGCCGCGAAATCTTTCTGGACCGCTATCGTGCGATCCTCCCACGCCTGCACATAGGGACAGTGGTTGCACCAGAAGGCGACCACGAGGATCGGCTTGTCCTTGAACGAGGCGAGCGAATAGGTCTTGCCGTCGACCGCGGGCAGAGAGAAGTCCGGAGCGGCCGAACCGATCGGGAGTCCTTCGTACTTCATGAGCTCCATGGGATCACCAGGTTCGCCTATTCAAGCGGCCGTAATAGGCTTTCGCCTGAGCAACCAAAGGCTTTTGGCGTCCTCGCTCGCTTCAATTTCGTGGGCCGGAGCCTCGCGGACTTCATGCTCCCCGGTCGGAACAAGGAATGGGTCTTGGCCGTGGCGAGCGGAGTCGCATCGGAGCTGGGGATGAAGGTCGAGATGACGTCGATGATCCAGCTCAAGGCGCGTCGAGGAAGCATCTGGTGGACGGGGACGCGGAACTTCGTCGTGACAGCCCAAGACGTGCTCGGTGGCGCTTCGGTGCACATCGAGGCGTGGGCCGGGGGCCTTGCCGAATTCAGCGCGGACCCATCCGGAATCTTTGGCTTGATCCCGCGTCGCGATGCTTGGCGCGTCGCCTCCACGCTCGTGTCGCGGCTAGGCGTGATTCCCGAACAGGTGTTTCGCCATTCTTGAACACAAACTTTATCATCGACCCGCCGGATGGACCAATCCCGTGATTTGACGTGAAATATGTCATCGTCACGGGTGGCGTTTTGTCGGGCCTCGGGAAGGGAATCAGCACCTCTTCCATCGGCGTCCTCCTGAAGTCGAAGGGTTTGAAGATCTGTCCGGTCAAGATCGATCCCTACCTCAACATCGACGCGGGGACGATGAATCCGTACCAGCACGGCGAGGTGTTCGTCCTCGACGACGGCTCGGAGGTCGACCTGGACCTCGGCAACTACGAGCGGTTCCTCGATGTGAACCTCACCGGGGACCACAACATCACGACCGGGAAGGTCTACCGGTCCGTCATCGAGAAGGAACGCCGCGGCGACTATCTCGGCAAGACGGTCCAGATCATCCCCCACATCACGGACGAGATCAAGGCGCTGCTCCGGGAGGTGGGGGAGAAGGAACACGCCGACGTCGTCCTCGTCGAAGTCGGTGGGACCGTCGGCGACATCGAAGGAATGCCCTTCCTCGAAGCGGTCCGCCAGCTCGGGCAGGAGGAGGGGAAGGAGAACATCCTGTTCGTCCACACGACCCTCGTCCCCGTGATGGGGGCGGTCGGCGAGCAGAAGACGAAGCCGACGCAGCAGAGCGTACGGGAACTCCGGGCCGCCGGGATCCAGCCGAACGTGATCATCGCCCGCGGCGAGCATTCCCTGGAGCCCGAGATCAAGAAGAAGATCGCATTCTTTTCCGACGTCCCGGTGGAGGGCGTCATCAGCGCGCCGGACGCGTCGACGATCTACGACGTGCCGCTCCTCTTCGATGGGCAGGGCCTCACCGAGTACGCGATGAAGACCCTCGGCCTGCGCGCGAAATCCGAGGACATGCGGGAATGGAAGGCCTTCCTCGAGGACCTGAAGAGCCCGAAGAAGGAAGTCACGATCGCGCTGGTGGGCAAGTACACCCATCTGAAGGATTCGTACATCAGTCACATCGAGGCGTTCCATCACGCGAGTGCCGCCGCGCGCGTGCATGTGAAGTTGAAGTGGGTCGAGTCCGTCGATCTCGAGAAACAGGGCACGAAACCCCTCGAGGACGCCGATGGCATCCTGGTCCCGGGAGGTTTCGGGGACCGCGGGATCGAGGGGAAAATCGCGGCGACCCGCTTCGCAGCCGAGAACGAGGTCCCGTTCCAAGGCGTGTGCCTCGGATTCCAGCTGGCCACGATCGGATTCGCGCGGGCGGCCCTGGGCCTGAAAGGCGCGAACAGTTCCGAGTTCGATCCGAAGACCCCGCATCCGGTCGTCGACCTCTTGCCGGAGCAGCACGCGGTCAAGGGAATGGGCGCGACGATGCGCCTCGGGGCCCATCCGATTGCGTTGGACCCGAAGTCGGCGACGGCCAAGATGTACGGAGCGACGACGATCCACGAGCGACATCGGCACCGTTACGAGATCAATCCCGCGTACATCGCGAAACTCGAGGACGCGGGCCTCCGGTTCGTCGGGCGCTCGGACGAAGGTCGACGCATGGAGGTGTTGGAGCTGAAGGGACATCCGTACTTCGTCGCGTCCCAGTTCCACCCCGAGCTGCGATCCCGTCCGCTGCGGCCGTCTCCGATTCACCTCGGGCTCGTTCGCGCAGCCGCGCGTTAGCCCCGCAACCTTTAAACCGACCCGGCCATTGGACACCTCCGTGTCGTCCAATTATCAGGATCTCCTATCGAGAGCCAAGAAGGCCCTTCCGGCCGCGCTGAGCAGCGGCGAGCGCTTTCAAGTCCCATCCCCCGACGTCGTCATCGAAGGCAAGACGACGATCCTCCGGAACTTCGAGGACATCGTCGGCGCGATACGGCGGGATCCGGACATGGTCCTCACCTATCTCCTGCGGGAGCTCGGCACCGCGGGAGCCCTGGAGGGTCGCCGGGTCGTCTTCAAGAGCAAGGTCACCCCCCAGCAGATCGAGGACCGGGTCAAGTCCTACGTGGAGGCGTACGTCCTCTGTCAGGAGTGCGGTCGGCCGGACACGCGGCTCGTCAAGGAAGGCCGGATCGCGATGCTCGAGTGCGACGCCTGCGGCGCGCGTCGGCCCGTGAAGGCCGTCAAGAAGGCGGCCAAGGTCGAGGAGGCGCCCCTCGTCGAGGGCAAGGTCTACGAGCTCATGATCCAGGATATCGGGAAGAAGGGCGACGGCATCGCCAAGCTCGACAAGTACGTGATCTACGTCCCCGGGACCGCGAAGGGGGCGATCGTCAAGGTGTTCATCGAGAAGATCGCGGGAACGGTCGCATTCGGACGCGTGACGCGGGAGTAGGCCCCGGATGCGCCGCGAGATTCCATCGATTGCGGCGATGGCGATTCTCCTGATCAGTTCCCAACTCGTGGCGATCGCGCTCTCGCCGCTCTTTCATGAAGCGAACTTTCAGGCGTTCCCGAGCCCCCAGGACGTGACGAACACCGTCGTCTATCTCATCATGATCCTGGTCTTCACGGCCATCATCCTCGGCCTGGTCCGCTACCGGCGGCAGAATCTCGCGAAGTACGTGATCCTGGCGTCGATCTTCGTAACCCTCGCCTTCGTCCTCTTGCTTCCGGTCCTCATCGCCGTCGATTACGCGACCGGGGGCACGCTCGACGTGGATCTGCTGGGCATCGTCTCGACCCTCCTCTCCTTCGGCCTCGCGGCGGGCCTCGTGTTCCTCCTGCTGAAGTTCCCCGAGTGGTACGTGGTCGACACGATCGGCTTCAT
>Ga0209058_1003599_pt1 | contig 12523 bp, 10 predicted proteins | sample GraSoiAngelo_147_FD_185904 | JGI IMG/M metagenome (GOLD analysis project Ga0209058, IMG submission 185904) | Grasslands soil microbial communities from the Angelo Coastal Reserve, California, USA - 14_1009_05_40cm (SPAdes) (version 2) | ecosystem: Environmental > Terrestrial > Soil > Grasslands ... | reverse complement strand
GACGCGTTTATCGATTTCCTAAGAGACAGGGTTTTGAACAAAGCGTTTGACGACGGCTTCGGCACCACGCATCGCGTGCAGACGTTCGCCGATCTCGACAGGCTGTTCCGCTCGATCTTCGACGGACTCGAGATCACCACCGGCGGCCGCAGCGACACGTGGCGCACGCACCACATCGCGACGATGCGCAAGGTCCGCAACCGCCTGCTCAACATCTCAACGCGGTGCAAGGGTCTCGTGACCGACGACGGCCCGTCCAGCGATCTCCCCTGGAAACAGTTCGAGGATCGCACGGTCTACGTCATCGATATCGCCAACGTCGATCCATTGGGCCAGGATCTGGTCTTCGCGCGGGTCGTGTCCAGGCTCCGCGAACAGCTCGAGCGCCGCGAGCTCGGGGTCGACGCCGTCATCGTCTTCGTCGACGAGCTCAACAAGTACGCGCCCGGCGACGGGCCGGAGACGTACGTCAAGAAAATGTTGCTCGACATCTCCGAGCGCGGCCGTTATCTGGGGCTGGTGCTGTTCGGCGCGGAGCAATTTCGCTCGCAGGTGCATCGCCGCGTCGTGGGCAACGCGGGGACCCAGGTGTTCGGCCGCATGGATATGGATGAGCTGGCGACACCCGGCTATCAGGTGCTGACCCCCGCCACGAAGAGCAAACTGGCCACGCTGCCGATCGGCGAGCTGATGATCCGGCACCCGCATTTCACGCAGCCGATCTTCGTGCGCTTTCCCAAGCCCCCGGTGCTGCGGGGCCGGGACGGCGTCGAGCGCTTTCCGCCGGCCGCCGATGTGCCGTTCGAGGATGCCGTGGTGCGCCAGCTCGTGCGACTGGACCGGCGTGTCCGGCCCAATCAGGTCAAGGATCTGATCGCCGATCGCGAGCCGGACGATGTGCGGCGGGCGGTCGCGGCGGTGCGCCGGACCCGCCCCGACGATGTGCTGGCCTACTTCCGGAAAGTGCTCGGCGCGCGTGTCGAGCCGGAGGCGCTGCTGCGAGAACATCACGCGGTGCCGCCACTCAACCCCATTTCGGACGAGCCCTATTGATATGAGACGCCACGCCGCTGGCCTCGTGCTCCTGGCAGGCGCCGCGTGTGGGGGGGGTGGGGGTCCAAAGGTCGCACTCCGCTATCACCCGCCCACCGGCGCGGTCTACCACTACGGAATCGAGCAACATACCGGACTCAGTGCGGAATCTGGTCCGCTGGCTCGAATGGGCAAGCGAAACATGCTCATGCGGGTCTACTTCACGCAGACCGTGAAAGGCCCAACCAGCGGCGGCACGGAGATCGAAGTGCTGTTCGAATCGGTGACCATGGAGATGCCGGGTGTACCTGCCAGCGTCACTGGAGGTGCTCTTGCGCGCCTCCAGGGGATGCGCGCGACGGCGGTCATTGACGAGCAGGGCAAAGTCACGCGGAGCGAGTTCGTGAATGCACCGGCAGGCCTCTCGCCCGACGTGACGAAGCGGATCACCGGCGGAATCAACGCGGCGATCTTTGGTTTTCCGCAGCAACCGGTGGGCCGCGGTGACTCCTGGTCACTGACATCGAAGCTGCCACTCGATCAGATCCCGGGGATGACCGCGTCGACTACGGAGGTCGCGCGGACGACGCTTACGGTTCGAGAAATCCGGATCGCAGGATCCGATACGTCGGTTGTTCTGGACATCAAAACGGAGTTCCCTGCGGAGCCGATCCGACTCGCGTCGGCCGAGGGATCCGGCACGCTCAAGCTCGAGGGTGGGATGTCGGGCCATCAGGTATTCTCGCTGTCGCGCGGCGCCATCGTCGACGGCACGCTCAAGGGCACCATGAAAATGCGCTTCACTGGGTCTGGGTTGCCCGCGGGTGGAATGAGCATGCAGACCGAGAACGACAACTCCATCGTGCTCCTGCCGAACTAGATGAAGCTGGCACACCTCGCCGACTTGCACCTGGGCTTCCGGCAGTTCGACCGGCAGACGCCCAAGGGCGCGAACCAGCGTGAGGTGGATGTCGCCGAAGTCTTCAAGCGGGCGGTCGACGACATCCTGGAGCAGAAGCCGGAGCTGATCGTGGTCGCGGGCGACTTGTTTCATTCGGTTCGACCGACTAATGCCGCGATCCTTTATTGTTTCCGCCAACTGCACCGGCTGCGGACAGGCCTGCCCGGCACACCGATCGTCGTCATAGCGGGTGAGCACGACACGCCGCGGTCCACCGAAACGGGCAGCATCCTGCGCCTCTACGAAGCACTCGGCGTCGAAATCGCGGTGGAGGAGGCGCGCCGCATTGTGTTCCCCGCACTCGACTGCGCGGTACTGGCAGTCCCGCAGCAGGCGCTCGCGAAGGCGGACCGCCCCGCGCTGCGACCGGAAGCGGGCGGGCCGACGCGCAACGTGCTCGTCACCCACGGCGTGTACGGTGGATTGGGTGAGGAACGGGGCACGGTCGAGTACGGCGGCGCCGAGTTGTCACGCGAGCTGCTCGCGCCGGAGAAGTGGGACTACATCGCGCTGGGACACTATCACACCGCGCAGTCGGTGGCGACGAATGCGTGGTACTCCGGGAGTCTCGAGTACCTGCCGCCGAACCCCTGGGGCCAGCTCCAGGACGAGGCCGCGCAACGCACGAGCGCGAAAGGAAAGAGGGAGCGCACCGGCAAAGGGTACCTGCTTGTGGATTTGCCGGGCGCGCGCGTGACGTTCCGTCCTATCGCCCCCGCCCGCCGCCACATCGACTTGCCGCCCATCCAGGCCGCCGGGCTGAACGCCAAAGAGCTCGACGCGCAGATCGCCGAGCGCGTGAGTGCCGCGAAGATCGACGATCAGATCGTGCGCTTGCTCGTGTGGAACGTCGAGCGCGCCGTCGCGCGCGATCTCGACCATGCGGCGATCCGGGGCTACAAGGCGCGCGCCCTGAACTTCCAGCTCGATCTGCGACGCCCCGATGCGCAGCGGACGTCGGGGGACGCGACCAGTGCTGGGCCGGGAGCCCGGCGGCAGACCCTCACCGAGACCGTGCGAGACTTTCTCGGCCGCCGCCCGCTCGATGCCGAGTTGAATCGTGAGACGTTCGTGCAGCTGGGCGTGGAATACCTAGAGGCCGCTGCCCGCGTGGACGGCGACGGATGAAGCTGCACCGGCTGCGGCTCGTCAATTTTCGCCAGCACGCCGATACCGAGATCGTGTTCGGCGACGGGATCACCGGCATCATCGGGCCCAACGGCTCGGGCAAGACGTCGCTGCTCGAGGCGATCGCGTGGGCGATCTACGGCAACCCCGCCGCGCGTGGCGACAAGGATTCGATCCGCAACCTTCGCGCCAAGGCGCGCGCGCCCGTCCGCGTGGAGCTCGAGTTCGGGCTCGGCAGTCACGCGTATCGCGTGGAACGCGGGCTCAATAACGCCGAGCTGCATCAGGACGGCGTCGTGGTCGCCAACTCCCTCAAGGAAGTCACGGGACGGTTGCAGCGGGTGCTCGGCATGACGCACGACGAGTTCTTCAATACCTATTTCACCGGCCAGAAAGAGCTGGCGGTGCTCGCCGATGCGACCCGTCCCGAGCGCGCCGCGTTCCTGTCGCGGGTGCTGCGGCACGAGCAGCTCACGCTTGCCCAGGAGCGCATCCGCGAGCGTCGCAACGCGCTCGGTCACGAAGTCGATGGGCTCGAGACTGGGCTACCGCCACAAGCCGAGCTCGAGAAAGAGCGGAAGGGGGCCGAGACCCGTCTGACGGAAGCCCGGAAGGCCGCCACGGCGATCGCAGCCGAGCGCGCGAAGGCGCAGCAGTCGCTGGCTGAGGAAGAGCCGCGCTGGCAGCAGTGGGTGGAGCGGCGCGAGCGGACGCTGTCGCTGCACGGGGACCTGCGCGTGGCCGAGCAGGGCGTCGTCGTCGCGCGGCAGGAGTTTCAACGGCTGGACAAAGAGCTCGCGGCCGCGCTCGCGGCGCGCGAGGAGCTGCGCAGTCTCGAGGCCGAGGTCGCGCCGATCTCGAAGCTCAAAGCGGAGCTCACCGAGCTGGACCGGCTGCACCGTGAGGATGCGGCGCGGCGCGAAGAACAAGCGTCGCTGACCGAGCTGACGCGCAACTTGAATCAGTTGGATCGCCGGATCGCGGAATTGGCCGAGGCGGAGGCGGCGCTGGAACGGGCGACCAGGGAGGCGGAGGGCCTGGCGGCGAAGCTCGAAGCCGCCGACACAGTTGCCCGTGAGCAGCAGGCGGCATGGGTGCGCGAGAAGGAATACGCGAACACCAGGCGCGCTGAGCTGCTGAAACAGCATGAGGAAGTGAAGGACCAGCGCGACAAGATCGAGCGCCTCGGCCCCGAGGGACAATGTCCCACCTGCTTGCGGCCGCTCGGGGCGGAGCATCGCGCCGTGCTCGATGTGCTGAACAATCAGCTCGAAGTGATCGTGACGGATGGGACCTACTTCAAGCAGCGCATCGAGCAGCTGGCGACGCCGCCGGCGGCTGTCACCGAGGCCGAGGCCGCGCGCGACGCGCTGCGAGAAGAGGCCAGGCAGGCGAGCGAGCGCGAGGGAACGCTGCGCGAGCAGGCGCGAGAACGGGCGCGGCTACAGAAAGAGCGTGCTGGTCTCGCAAAGCGCATGCAGGAGATCGAGCGGCGCGTCGCCGCGCGGGACGTGGGGTACGACGCCGAACGCCACAATGCCGTCCGGCAGGAGCTCACGCGACTCGAGCCGGTGGCCCTGGCGGCCGCCACGCTGGCCGCGCGCGCCGATCGTGCCGAGGCACTGGTCGGTGAGGCGGAGATTGCGGAGAAGGGGTTGTCGGCCCGGGAAGAGCACGTCAAGCAGCTCGCGGACGCGGTCAAGGCGGAGGGGTTCTCCGAACCAAAGTTTCAGGCGGCACGCGAGCGCCACGACCGCGCCGCGCACGCGCTCCGCGCGGCCGAGCTGGCGGTCGCGGAGACGCGTGGCGAGCTGGTCGCCGCGGAAACGGCGGTGCGCGAGATCGAGCGCCGCGTGACCGAGCGCGCCGCGCGCGAACGCACCATCGCTGACCGCAAGATCGAGATGCGGCTGCACAACGAGCTGGATCGCGCGTTCTCCGATCTGCGCGCCGAGCTGAACGCGGCGATGCGGCCCGAAATCAGCGCCCTGGCATCGGGCTTTCTATCGGATCTGACCGATGCGCGCTACGATGAAGTCGATCTGGACGAGGATTACCGCGTCGTCGTGCTCGATGAGGGGGTTCCCAAGCCGGTGATCTCGGGTGGAGAAGAGGACATCGCGAATCTCGTGCTGCGGCTCGCCATCTCGCAGATGATCGCCGAGCGCGCGGGGCAGCCGCTCTCGCTGCTCGTGCTCGACGAAATCTTCGGCTCGCTCGACGAGTCGCGGCGCCAGCACGTCCTCGCGTTGCTGCGCCGCCTGGGCGACCGCTTCCCGCAGGTCATTCTCATCACGCACATCGAGCAGGTCCGCGACGGGCTGGATCGCGTCATCCGCGTCGCGTACGACGCCACGACTGGCACGAGCGTCGTGCGCGATGAGACGGCGACGCTCGGCCCGACGGGGGGGGCACCCGATGAGAGCGTGGCTGCCTGACACCCGGGTCACCGGCCCCGAGCGCGCCGCCGAGCGCGACATCGAGGGGCTGAATCGCGTCTTTGCGGAGGCATTCACCGACCGCTATCGCCGCGACGGGTTGATCGGTGTCCGGGTGCCGCAGCTCAACCCGCTCGTGTGGCGCTACGCGCTGCTCGACGCGGGCGACGGCGCGATGGTGTGGCGCGACGAACACGGCGACGTCGCGGCCTTCAATGTTGCCCACCAGGCGGGGACCGAGGGATGGATGGGACCGCTGGCCGTACGCCCGGACCGCCAGGGCACCGGCGTCGGCAAGACGATTGTGCGAACGGCTGCCGACTGGCTCATCGACCGGGGCGTGACGACCCTGGGCCTCGAGACGATGCCGCGCACGCCGGAAAACATCGGCTTCTACGCTCGGCTCGGCTTTACGCCGGGGTTCCTGACGGTCACGGTGACCAACGAGATCGCAACGCGCGGCCATCCGGCTCCGGTGCTGTTGTCCAAGCGCTCCGCCGCAGAGAAGGAGGCGACCATGGCCGCTGCCCGTCGCCTGGTGGACGATCTGGCCCTGGGCGTCGACTTTTCGCGCGAGATCCTGCTGACGGCCGAGCTGGGCCTGGGCGATACGTCGGTGGTCGAGGCCTCGAACGGGGGGGGGCTGGATGCCTTGGCGGTCTGGCACTCCGCCCCCCTCGCCGACAGCAGGACGCGCGATGAGGTGCGTGTGCTCAAGCTCGCGGCGCGAAGCGACGCGGCGTTCGATGCGGCGATCGCCGCGGTGGAAGCGGCGGCGGCAAAGTCCGGCATCCGGCGAATCGCGATCCGCTGTCAAAGCCGCTACGACGAGGCGTTTCGCCGGCTCATTGCCCGCGGCTATCGCGTGCGCTGGACCGATCTCCGGATGACGTACGAAGGGTACCCGGAGCGCCACGCTGCCGAGGGCGTACTCTTCTCCAACTGGGAGATCTGACTTTGTAGCGCCTTCGCAATAGCCCCCTCGCAACAGCCTCCGCGATCCTGTCCACACTCTGCCAAGAACGCTTCTTGCTCCACTCGAGGCATCCCTCTCGAGGAGAGCCGTCATGAAATGGAAGGTTGCCGCGCTCGGCGTGATCTCACTCACGGGCGCGCTGGCTTGCGGAGACGTCACACGCCCCGAGCCCAATCCTTCGGCTGCGCAGAACGGCGTCGCTCCGGGCGAGTACATCGTCGTATTCCGGCCGGCCGTGACCGACCCCGCCGGCCTCGCGTCGCAGCTCGTGCGCACGAGCGGGGGCACGTTGCGCTATACCTACACGAGCGCGCTCAAAGGATTTGCCGCGACGCTGCCGGCCGCGGCTGCCGAGGTGCTGGCGCGCAATCCGCTCGTCGCCTATGTGGAGCCGGATCAGGTGTATCGCGCGGACGTGACGCAATCGATGGACGCGAACGGCGATCCGTGGGGACTCGACCGCATCGATCAGCAGGGGCTGCCGCTGTCGCGCACCTACACCTATACGGCGACGGGCGCCGGCGTGCACGCGTACATCATCGATACCGGGATCTGGGACCTGCATCCCGACTTCGGCGGGCGCGCCGACAACGTCTACGATGCCTTCGGCGCCACCGGAACGGACTGCCACGGCCACGGGACGCACGTCGCCGGAACGATCGGCGGAACGACCTACGGAATCGCGAAAGGCGTCTCGCTCCATGGTGTGCGCGTGCTCAGCTGCGCCGGCATCGGCCTCACGTCGCAGATCATCGCGGGCATCGATTGGGTACGGCAGAATGCGATCAAGCCGGCGGTCGCGAACATGTCGCTCGGCGGCGGCCTGTCCACGGCGTTGAATGACGCGACGACCAACCTGTGGAACTCCGGCGTCTTCGTCGCCGTCGCCGCCGGCAACGACAACGTCGACGCCTGTACGGCGTCCCCGGCGAGCGCGACCGGGGCATTTACCGCGGCGGCGTCCGAAAAAACGGATGCGAAGGCGTCCTACTCGAATTGGGGATCGTGCGTGGAAGCCTACGCGCCCGGCTCCGCGATCGTCTCGGATTTTCTGGCCGGGATGACGATGTCCCTCAGCGGAACCTCGATGGCGTCGCCGCACTTCGCCGGTGTGGCGGTGCTCTACAAAGCGACCTTCGGCGACCAGCCGTCGGCGACCGTCTCCAACTGGATCGTCTCGAACGCGACGAACGGCGTGATTACGGGGAATCCGGGAGGGACGCCCAACAAGCTGCTCTACAAATCGACGTTGTAGGCTTTACTTTCCAGCCTTCCAACATTCCAACCTTCCAGTCACTTGCGCAAGTGTCATGACACGAACCGCGGCGCGCCGGCGAGGATCCGCCGGGCGAACAAGATGATGGCTCCTGCGTACAGCAGGTGAATCGTGCCGCTCGGAACCTGCGCGACGAACAGCAACAACACCCACGTGATCAGCATCACGACAGCGGCGAGCAGTGACAGATTCAGGGTGATTGACCTTTGAGGGACAGAAAGTATTCTAGTACGCAGGAGCGGGGAGTCAAATTATTGAGCCAACAGGCTCGATAGTGGACCCAGATACTGCGGCCGATGTCACGCCCCCTCGATTGGGGAAGACAGAATTCGTGGTGAGGGACCAGTCATTCCTTTCGGGCTTCAATAATCCTCTCCGTTCCTGTCGTATCAGGTCGGCCGGCCTGGCTGGTTAGGCAGCGCCGGCCGATCGTTTTTGCCGCACGGTTTCCCAGAAGTATTTCACCACCAGCAGCCGCCGCTGCCGGGTCGCGAACCCGATCGCCAGCGTCGCGATCCAGACCGCGTAGGCGACGGCGATCTCCTCGCGCAGATGCGGGATGGAGAACTGCACGGCCCACAGCACGAACAAGGCGCTCGCGTCCTGCCAGTCGAATTCCATCTTGGCGAGCACCGCCATGCCCAGCGCCGTCTGCAGCAACGTGAGGACGATCTCGAGCCGCTGCGCCGCGTCGAACGGGAACGGGGCCCACGCGCCCGTGTGCCGCCAGTGCGAGTAGCCGTACACGAGTGGGATCATGGCCGCGAGCACCGTCCACTGGTTGATGTTGCTCGACACCATGTTCATCAGCGCCATGGGCGCGTGCGTGACGCGCCGCGCCCAGACGAACGCCGAGACCTTCTCGGGGAACTCGGAGAGGAAGGGCGCGACCCATTGCACCAGCACGAACTGGCTGATGCCGAGCGCCGCCGCGACCGCTAGCATCGACTCGAGGAACGGGTGCGCGGTGATGTACAGCAGGTACCCGCCGACCGCGAACAGGCCGCCGATCGCCGCCCGGCGCCGCCAGCCCCGCTGGCGATAGGCCCATTGCGACACGCGCGGGGCGTCCGCCAATTCCTCGACGCTGTGCGGGGGGTTGCGGAGCAGCACGAGCAGGTACGCCACGTACAGGCCGAGGAGTACCAGGGCATCCACCCAGCTGATCGTCTGTTTGAGGACGATCACGATGAAGTAGAGCAGTGGAGGCACGAGACCGACAACCTCGACGGCGTGCTCGCGGTGCAGCTGGATCGCGGGGAGCCGCGAGCCGGCCTGCTTGCGTCCGAAATAGGCGAACACGAAGTAGATCATCGGCCAGCCTAACCCCAGCAGCAGGCGGATGGCGCCGGTGAGATTTGCGATCGCGAGATGGGCGCGCTGCGGCTCCTTGCCCGCTTCCCATGCAATCACGGCCTCGACCGCGAACTCGGGGAGCGTTTGGAGCCACGCGAGGATCGCGAGCGCGAGGCCCTGAGAGATGAGGAACTGCGCGGCTTCCGCGCCCCAGGCGACGAGAAACGCCGACAGCAGCATGCTGGGAAACGTCCACAGCGCCGCGAGCGCGGTGCCTCCCGCCTGCATCGCCGTGGCGAGTAGCTTTAGGGATCGCACGGGGGTCCAAGATACCATGGCACGACAGCACTTTCACGAGTCGCACACCGAGGTTCCGGCGCCGGTGGCATCAGGCATTTCCTTTCAGGAGCTGGTTCACGAAATGCTCGAGCAGCTGGGCGAGGATCCCAAACGCGAAGGACTGCGACACACGCCGGCCCGCGTCGAGGCGTCGCTGAAATGGCTCACGCGGGGCTATGGCATGAACGTCGACGAAGTGATCGGCGATGCGCTGTTTGAGGAGAAGCACGAGAGCATGATTTGCGTGCGCGACATCGAGATCTACTCGATGTGCGAGCATCATATGCTGCCGTTCTTCGGCCGGGCGCACGTCGCCTATCTCCCGAACGGCCGCATCGTGGGACTGTCCAAAATCCCGCGGGTGGTGGAGGTCTTCGCGCGCCGGCTCCAGGTGCAGGAACGGCTCACCGATGAGGTCGCCGAGGCGCTCTGCCGCGTTCTCAAGCCGCTCGGCGTCGGCGTAGTGATCGAGGCGTATCACCTCTGCATGATGATGCGCGGTGTCGAGAAGCAGAATTCGAAAACGGTGACCAGCGCGCTGCGCGGGGCGTTCCGGGACGACGGCAAGACCCGCGATGAATTCCTCAGGCTCGTGCACGGCGGCAACTTCTCGTTGTGAAGATCGCGCTCGTGACGGGCGCCTCCCAAGGGATCGGGCTCGCCGTAGCCGAGGCGCTGCACGCCGGCGGGATGCACGTCGTCCGCGTCGCGCGCAGCCTGTCGGACGCCACAACCGAGCGGCGGACCGATATCGCCTGCGACGTCACGAAACCCGCCGAGGTCGAGCGCGCCGTGAGCCGTGTGGAGCAAGCGCTCGGCGTGCCGGACGTGCTGGTCAACAACGCCGGCATTTTTTTCATCAAGCCGCTCGCCGAGACGACGCCGGCCGACTTCACGACCACCATCACCACCAATCTCACGGCGGCGTTTCTGTTCGCCCGCGCCATCGTGCCGAAGATGGTCGCGCGGGGGAGCGGGCACTTCGTGACGATCGGCTCGATCTCCGACTACATCGGCTTTTCAGGTTCGACGGCCTACGCCGCGAGCAAGTTCGGGTTGCGCGGCATGCACGAGGTGATTCGTCAGGAGACGGCGAAGAGTGGTGTTCGGACGACGCTCGTGTCGCCCGGTCCGGTCGATACGGAGATCTGGGACGCCGTCGATCCCGATTCCAAGCCCGGATTCACCAAGCGGAAGGACATGATGCGGGCGGGCGACGTCGCGGCCGCCGTCGTATATGCCGTCACCCAGCCGGAGCATGTGGCCGTCACTGAAATTCGTCTACTCCCCGCCATCTACACGCCCCGAGGGTGATCGTGCGTCGCGCGTCGTGCGTCGTTGAATCTGTCATCACTACCACGTACGACGTACGACGCACGACGTACGACTTTTAGCATGCACATAGAACTCACCGAGATGCTGCGCTGCCCCGAGTCTCACCGCGAGGAGATGCTTGTGCTCTCCACCGGGGAAGTAAAAGACCGCATGGTGCGCTCGGGGCTCGTGGGCTGCCCGGTGTGTCACAAGGAGTATCCGATTTCGCGCGGGATCGTAAACTTCCGGCGCAGCCGCGAGCGGGTGTCGAAGGAATCGTCCGGTCCGCGGCCTGCGTATGCGCCGCCCTCGCCATTACCATCGGCCGACGCCACGAGCCTGCAGGCGCTGCTGGAATTGTCAGGCCCCGGCGGCTACGTCGTCCTCGTCGGGGCCGCCGTGCGGCAGGCGTTGATGCCCGGTATTCACTTCGTCGGCATCAATCCGCCCGGTGATATGGAAGAACAGCCCACGCTCTCGCTGTTGTATGCCAGCGAGAAAGTGCCGCTGCGCACAGCGGTCGCGCGCGGCGTTGTCGTCGGCGCCGATCTCGCCACTTCGCCTTGGCTCGTCGAGGCCCACCGCGTGCTGCTGCGAGGCCGGCGCTTTGTCGTCGAAAACGAAGAGCCCGAACTGCCGATCGGGCTCCTCAAACTCGCGGCCGAGCACGGCCTTTGGGTGGGCGAGAAACGCTAGGTCACCGCTCGATTGCCGCGGCGATTGCATCCTCGGCCGAGTAGGTGGCGTCGATCTGATCCTTGTAGTGCTGCTCGACCACGCGACGCTTCACTTTGAGCGTTGGTGTCAGCTCCCCCGACTCGATCGTAAAGTCCTTCTCCAGCAACAGCACCTTCTTCGGTGTCTCGAACTTGGCGAGATGGGCGAGCATGCTCATCACTTCGCGCTCGACCTTTGCCTGCACGTCGGGCAGCGCGATCAGCTCGGCATGCGTGCCGTAGGTGAGGCTCCGCTCCCGCGCCCAGCGCTCGAGGTTGTCGAAGTTCGCGACGATGAGAATGATCGGAAACTTGCGGCGGTCGCCGTACAGCATGGCATTGGCGACGAACTTATTGCGCTTGACCGCCAGCTCGATCGGCTGCGGCGCGATGTACTTCCCGCCCGCCGTTTTGAGCAGCTCCTTCTTGCGGTCCGTGATCTTCAGATACCCATCCGAGTCGACCTCGCCGATGTCCCCGGTATGCAGCCAGCCGTCGGCGTCGATCGTTTCCTTGGTCGCCTCGGGCAAGTTGTAGTAGCCTTGCATGATGTTCGGCCCGTGCGCCAGGATCTCGCCGTCTGACGCGATCTTGAGCTCGACGCCTGGAATCGCCCGGCCGACGGTCCCCAACTTGATGCGATCCAGCGGGTTCAGCGTCAGGACGGGGGACGACTCGGTCAGGCCATAGCCCTCGATGACCGGCAGCCCGGCGCTGTAGAAGAACTTGGCGATGTCGGCCGACAGTGGCGCCGCGCCCGAGACGAAGAACCGAATGCGGCCGCCCGTCCGCGCCCGCAGCTTGGCGAACACCAACCGGTCGGCCACCTTCTTCTTTAGGGCGAGTCCACCCGGAATCGGCAGCCCGGCGAGGGACAGCGTCGCCCAATTCTCTCCCGCCCGCTTGGCCCAGAAAAAGATGGTGCGCTTGATGGCGCTCCCCGAGAGCGCGTTCTCGAGCACGCGCGCGTACACTTTCTCGTAGAGCCGCGGCACGGACAACACGACCGTCGGCTTCACGTCCTGCAGGTTCGCCGCGACGGTGTCG
>Ga0209058_1003593_pt1 | contig 12537 bp, 9 predicted proteins | sample GraSoiAngelo_147_FD_185904 | JGI IMG/M metagenome (GOLD analysis project Ga0209058, IMG submission 185904) | Grasslands soil microbial communities from the Angelo Coastal Reserve, California, USA - 14_1009_05_40cm (SPAdes) (version 2) | ecosystem: Environmental > Terrestrial > Soil > Grasslands ... | reverse complement strand
CCCATGCCCGGCACGGGCATCGATCGCAGCACCTGGTTGTGGACCGACGAGGGGCGCTTCGGCGTGCTGTCGACCCACTGGCAATCGCTGTCGCCCTACCAGTTCGGCCTTCCGGGCGAATACGGGGCGCGCCAGTACGTCGGCCACGTATACACCGACCGGCCGATCTACCGGCCCGGCGAGACCGTCTTCTACAAGGGCATCGTGCGCGCCGACGACGATGCGCAGTACTCCCTGCCGCCCAGGGATGGCTTCAGCTACGTGATTCGGAACGCTCGCGGCCAGGAGATAAAGCGCGAGACGGTCACCCTCGATGACTTCGGATCGTTCAACGCGTTCTTCGATCTGCCGGAAGACGCCCCGACCGGCGCGTACTACCTCACCATCACGTACCCGGCGAACAGCGGGAGAGGCGGGATCAACGAATACGCCTTCGCGTCGAACTCGTTCACTGTCGCGGCGTTCCGCAAGCCCGAGTTCCAGGTCGAGATCGACACCGACCGCGCGTCATACCTCAGCGGCGAGACGATCCGCGCGAGCGCGACCGCGACGTTCTTCTTCGGCGGCGCGCTCGAGGGCGCGAACATGCAGTGGTCCGCGGTCGCGGAGCCGTCCTACATCCGCGCAAAGGGATTCGAGTCGTACTCGTTCAGCGACTACGACTACTCGCGTCAGGCGGTCGCGCGCGATCCGATCCGCGCGAAGGGCGCAGGCGTCACCGGCGGGGGCGGCGTGGCGGCGTTCACGGTCCCCGCGGCGCTCAACGCGGCGGAGGGCGCGCAGCGCTTCACGGTGTCGGCCACGGTGCTCGATCAGAACGGACAGGCCGTCGGCGGCAGCACGTCCGTCATCGTCCACCCCGCGAGCGTGTACGTCGGCATCCGCCCGGACCGCTATCTCGCGACGCAGGATGTCGCGTCGACGATGCGGCTCGTCACGGTCGACACGGAAGGCAAAGCGATCGGTGGGCAGACCGTGCGCGTGCAGGTCTACGACCGGCAGTGGATCACGACGAAGGTGCAGATCCCCGGCGGCGGGCGCCGCTACCAGAGCGACGTGAAGGACATCCTCCTCACCACGCTCACCGCACGCACCGCCGCCGACGGCACGGCGAGCGTCCGCTACGCACCGGAGAAGCCGGGACAGCTCCGTTTCGTCGCCGAGGTCACCGACGCAGCCGGGCGCAGCGCGCGCTCGTCGACGCAGGTGTGGGCCGGCGGCCACGGCTTCGGCCTTTGGCAGGTCACGAACGACGACGCGATCAAGCTCGTCGCGGACAAGGACCGCTACGAGGTCGGGGATACCGCCGAGGTGCTCGTGCCCGCGCCGTTCGCCGGCGCGACCGCGCTCATCACCATCGAGCGTGGCAAGATCATCACGCGCGAGGTGCGCACGTTCGCGACGAACAGCGAGCGGCTGCGCATCCCGATCGTCGACCGCTCGGTGCCGGACATCTTCGTCTCGGTGGTCCTCTACCGCGGACCAACGGACGTTGATCCGCTCCCTCGCTACAAGGTCGGCTACGTCGAGCTGCCCGTGTCGACCGCCTCCCGCGTGCTGAACGTGAAGATCACGCCCGACCGCGATCAGGCCGAGCCGCGCCAGGTCGTGAAGTACGCGCTGAAGGTCACGGATCAGAACGGGAAGGGCGTGAGGGCGCAGCTCTCGGTCGCCGTCGTCGACAAGGCCGTGCTCAGCCTCATGGAGGACCGCGGGCCGGACGGCATGAAGGCGTTCTGGTTCGAGCGCGGCCTCGCGGTCACGACGAACTCGTCGATGGCGAACTCGCTCGACCGCTGGAACGACGTCGTCGCGGAATTGCCGAAGATCGGCAAGGGCGGCAGCGGGGCGGGTGGCGGGCTGAATCAGCAGCCACGCAGCGACTTCGTGAACGTCGCGTACTGGGACGCCGGCCTCGTGACCAATGACGACGGAAGTGCGACGGTCGAGGTCCCGATGCCCGACGACCTCACCACCTGGCACATGCGCGTGCGCGCGATCAGCGGCGACACGCTCGTGGGCGAGGGTGAGAACGAGCTCGTGTCGACAAAGCCGCTCCTCGTGCGCTCGGCGCTGCCGCGCTTCGTGCGCGTCGGTGACAGCGTCGACCTGCGCGTCCTCGTGCGAAACGCGACGAAGAGCGAGCGCACCGTCGGTGTCACGCTCAAGGCGAGCGGGATCAGGGTGAAGGACGCGGCGCGCAAGATCGCCCAGGTCGCGCCGAATGCCTCCGTCGCCTACGCCTGGCCCGCGAGCGTCTCGAGCGAAGGCACCGTGAGCGTGCGGTTCGACGCGGACGATGGAGCGGATCTCTCCGACGCGATCGCCCTCGAGTTCCCCGCGTTCGCCGACCTCGTCCCCGAGACGATGTCGACGGGCGGCATCGTGACGAAGGACGCTGCACTGGAGGCCATCTACCTACCGAAGTTCGCGGACACCGCGCACGGCTCGCTCGGCATCTCCGTCCGCTCCGCGCTGGTGGGCTCGCTCGCGAGCGAGCTGCGCTGGTTTGATCCCTGCGGGACCTGCGGCGAAGAGGACACGATGTCCATCGCGAGCCGCGTCATCGGCACGATCGGCGTCGCGCGCATGGAGAAGACGACACGCTACGACGCGCGCATCACCACCGACATCGCGACGATCATGGGCCGACAGCGGCCCGACGGCGGCTTCGCCTGGTGCACGAAACCTGAATGCACGAGCGACCCGAACGTCACCGGCTGGGTGCTCTTCGCGCTCGGCGAGGCGCGCCGTGACGCGCGGAACGTCGACAGCGGCGTCGGTTCGCGAGCGACGAACTTCATCGCGACGTACATCAATCGCCCGAACACGACGGCGCAGGCGACGGACCCGCATCACGATCAGGACGCCCTACTGCTCGCTGCGCTCGCGTCGGCCGGTAGCCCGACCGCGGGGACGATGGCGCTCGCGCAGTTCGAGCAGCACCGCGCCCTTCTCGCGAACTGGGGCCGCGCGTACCTCGCGAACGCGCTCCTCGACGGCGGCTCGAAGCCAGTCGACGCGCCGGTCCGCGGGCTGCTCAACGATCTCACCGCATCGACGATCCCCAGCGCCAACGGCAACCACTGGGAGGACGAGACGACCTCGAGCAAGTACTCCTTCATGACGAGCACCGCGACGACCGCGCTCGTGGCGCTGTCGATCGCCCGCGCGATGCCCGACCACCAGCTGTTGCCGCAGTCGATCCGCTGGCTCGTCGTCGCGCGCGACGCGCAGCGGTGGCAGACGAGCATCGACCGCGCGATGAGCATCCTCGCGCTCGCGACGTACGTCGGCGTGACCGGCGAGCTCGGCGCCGAGTTCGCGTACAACGTGTCGCTCGATCAGAAGGAGCTCATGTCCGGTCAGGTGAAGGCGAGCACCGCGCCGACCGAGGAGAGCAAGCGCGTGCCGCTCGCGAACGTCGTGACCGCGGGGAAAACGAGCCTCCTGGGCGTGGGGCGCGAGTTCACGAAGAGCGGCCGCCTCTACTACACGCTCGACCTGCGCTACATGACACCGGCGACGCAGATCGACGCGACGAACCGCGGCTTCGCGGTGTCTCATCAGTACACGCTCCTCGGCGCCCCGGGGACGCCGGTCAGCCGTGCGCGCCTGGGCGACGTCATCCGCGTGACGCTCACGGTCATCGCGCCGCACGACCGCAACTACGTCACCGTCGAGGACATGCTCCCTGCGGGTCTCGAAGCGATCGACCCGCAGCTGAAGACGACCGATCCCGCGCTCCGTGCGCAGCTCGAGAAGGACCGCCTCGCGTCGTACACGCGCAGCGGCGATAAGTTCGTCGCGCCGTGGTACCGCTGGTACTACAGCCCGTGGCAGCAGGTCGACACACGCGATGACCGGACGATCCTGAAGGTCGACCGCCTGACGAAGGGCATGTACGAGTACACGTACTACGCGCGCGCGACGACGACCGGCGACTTCTTCGTCGCGCCCGCGCACGCCGAGGAGCAGTTCTTCCCCGAGGTCTTCGGCCACAGCGACAGCGCGCGCTTTGTGATCACCGCGCCGTAGACGCCGAATCGACGTAGTTGAGAAAATCGATATCGCCCGGTGAATGACCGATGCGCGTGAGCAGGATCGCGGCATCGGACCGCTGCTGCTGGCTGTGCGTGATGACGTGGACGAGGAAGAACCACAGCGGGAAGCGATCCCGGCCGCCATCGTTCCACTCGGCATCGAGCGCGACCTGATCCAACGTGCTGAGCCAGGCGCGCATCTCTGCTTCATCTCGGCGCCACTCGTCGGCGAGCGTCTTGGGGTCGTCATAGGAACCCGGGTCGAGCTCGGCGTCCCATTCCGCTTTCGGCCGCTTCTGCAAGCGCAGGCGCCAGCTTCGCTCCACGTCCAGAGCATGGACGAGAGTCGCCCGCAGGCCGCGGGTGGTGACATCCGAGTTCGCCCGCCACGCCGCTGGCGTGAGCTTCGCAGCGACGTCAAGCAGGTGTCGATCTGCCCAGTAGTTGTAGTCAAAGAGCGCGATCACGCCATCCCGATCCATCCCGAACGACGATAACGAGAGAAAAGGACGGCCCCGCCCAAGTCGGGAGGTCGCCGATCATCCGTACCGCGGGATCGAGGGAGGGTCGTGCCACGGCCCTCCCGTCGAACACGAATTAAGGGATCGAGATCTTCCAGATGCCACGACCGTGCGTGGCCGCCACGAGATAGCTCCCGTCGGGCGCGAGGCTGAGATCGTTCACGGACGCGTTCGGGAGGCCCGTCCCCAGGCGTGACCATGAGGTCGAGCCGACCGGCGCGGTGAACACACCGACGTCGGTCGCGACGTACATCGTGCTGCCCTTCAGGACGAGGTCGTCACCCGGCGCGTCGGGCAGGTTGCCAGTGATGTCGGACCATGAGGCGCCGCCGTTCGTCGACTTGAACACGTGACCCACTCCGCCGGCCGGGATCCAGCGACGTGAGAATCCGCCGAAGACGGCGTACACAGTCGCCTGGTTCGCGGGGTCGACGGTGAGCGAGTACACGTAGCGGTTCGGCAGGCTCGTCACGTCGAGCTCGTGCCACGTCCCGCCATAGTTCGTCGCGATACCGCGACGGAAGCCTTCGCCGGTGGTGGATGACGCGCGCGGGTTGCAGCCCGATGGGCCACACCACGCGGCGTACGTGACGCCGCCCTTGACCGCGATCGCGGTCGTCGAGTCGCCCGAGCCGGTGTTGTACACGATCTTCCAGTCGCAGGCGCTGGAGCCACAGGTGGTGTCCCAGCCCTTGTTCTGGTTGTCCCACACGTACTGGCCGCCGGCGACCCAGTGCGTGCCGCTCGAGACATCCGCGCGGAACGGCGCGATGAAGCGCGCGTTCGGATCGCACGGGCTCGGCGTGTAGGTGAATGCAAAGCAGGATGGGCTGATCTCACGCCAGGCGAAGGTCGTCCCGTCGGAACGCCCGGCGTTGGTCGTGAGGAACATGTCGAGGTCGACGTATTCGTTGACCGCGCGCTCGTAGCTCGTTGGGTCGACGATCACGTCGCCACCGTCGCCGCCGAACGGCGACACCATCGTCGCCGCGCCGGGCAGGATGAGCGAGGCGCCGTTGTCCTGCAGCCCACCCCAGACGCCATCGCCTGTGCCACCGGGCACGCGGCCGGCGCCGGCGTAGTAGTACTGCAGGGTTCGCAAGGTGGCGTTCAGATCGGTCCAGCCTTCGACCGTGTGGATGGATGTCGACCGCTTCCATACACCGCCGTCGTTGCCGACGTAGACGGTGCCGTTCGCGATCGCGACCGCGTGCTGATCAGGGTGCGTCGTCTTCGGGCATGAGTCGAGCCCGTTCGCCGAGCACGGCAGCCCGAAGTTCCAGTACGGACCGATCGCGAACCAGTTGCTGCCGCCATTGGTCGTCTCGAAGACCTCCTCGAGACCGAGGTACACGTGGTCCTTGTCCGCGGGGTCCACGCCGATGAAACGGTTGTACCAAGCCTGCACGCCGGGGTTGAAGCCGCGGAAGTAGTTGTACAAAGCAGAGCCGCTCGTCGCGAGCTTCCGCCCCTCGGCGATCTTGTTCCACGGTCCCGATGCGTCACCCGACGGCGAGACGAACACGCCCTGGAGCGTGGTGCCGCCGGACTGCGTGAAGTGGTTGATCTGGAATGGCGACTCAACGACCGCGTAGAGCGTCGAACCGTCCGCGGAGTACGCGAACGAGGTGCTGCCGATGTCCGCATCGTTGACCGCGCCGCCGGCCTTCGCACGCGTGAAGTTGTTCCCGCCGTCCGTCGAGATGTAGAAGCCGTCATATGCGGTGCCGTTGCGCCACGACATGTTCGCGACGATGTACTGGCCGTTCGTCCCGGGACGGACGACGACGTCGTTCGTCATCGAGAGTCCGTACGGGATCGCTGAGTAGCCCAAGCTCGCGGCGTCGAAGACCTTCGTCCATGGAGAGCTCAGGTTCGTCGTCGTGTGCTTCCACAGTCCGCGGCTTGTCGCCGCGAACACGAGGCCGTTGCCGTCGAAGGCGAGCTTGCCGATGGTCGTCCCATCGAGCGCGTCGTCGCCGACGAGGGTCCACGAGGAGCCACCGTTCGTCGAACGGAAGACGCCGGCGCCACGGTAGTTCTCGAAGGCGGTGTTGTTCTCACCTGTGCCGACCCACACCGACTGGTTGGCCGGGTCGATCGAGATCGCCCCGACGGAGAGGCTCGGCATCTGGTCGAACGTCGGTGTCCAAGTCGTGCCGCCGTTGGTGGACTTCCAGACACCGCCATCCGCGGCGCCCGCCCAAACCGTTCCATTCGCCTGAATGGCGAGCGCGGTCATCCGTCCGGAGACGAGACCGGAGCCGCCGCCGGAGTTGCTGATGACAGGGTCGCGGTACGCGGGATCGTCGGAGTCGTATGGCCGATTCGTGACCTCGGACCACGTGCCCGTGACGACGGGAAGCTGCTGCGTCGCGGCCCGCGCCAATCTGATCGCGCCGCCCGGAACGGTCGTGGCGGGCGCGATGCGCGCGGCCTCGTACTCGAGCGACGCGCGGTTGACCTCATCCTCGAGCTCGGATGCCCTGCTCTCGGACTGGAGCTGCCGATTGCCGGAGCGGCCGCCCTGGGCGAGCGCGAGGTTGGCGAATGACAAGAGCGCGAGGATCGCAAGACAAGCCGCGAGAACACGCGGATGCCTGAAGGACATGCGGACCCTCCCCATGTAGTGACGGCGCTTCGCAGCGCGCTGCGTGACGCTATCAGGTTCGACCGACGCTGAACTTGCCCGTTCGTCCGGTCGCCTGCCGACCGACAAGGGATCTTGCGCACTAGCCTCATGAGCGATGCGACCGATGAACCCGCTCGGCGTCATCGCAGCGATCACGCTCGTCGTCGTGCTCGGCCTCGGCCTGCTGTACGCGTATCGATCGCAAACGCCGGCGACGCAGACCGTGCCGATACCGCAGGCGATCCAGGACGTGCAGAGCGGGCGCGTGCAGCAGATCGACTTCGAGGACGACCGCGCCACCGTCACGCTGAACGATGGGCGCCGCGAGCAGGTCGTCACGCCGAATGGTCCGGGCGACCCACTGACGGGCGCGGCACTGGCGTACAACGCGAGTAACCCGACCCGGCAGATCGCGCTCCGACGGCAGCCGTCATCGCCCGGCGCCGGCTTGCTCCTGAGCATCCTCTTGGGCCTGCTGCCGCTGCTCGTGCTCATCGCGCTCGTACTCCTCGCAGCGTTGGCATTCGCGCGCGCCCGTCGGTCGGACGCGTACGAGCAACTCGAGCGCATCGCGAACCTGCGCGACCGCGGCGTCCTGACCGAGGATGAGTTCCAGCGCGAGAAGCGCCGTCTGCTGAAGTGACCGCGGCTCGGTAGTATCGGCGGACCAGGGACGGAGGTCGTTCAGGTATGGACTGGATCGAGCAGCTCTTCGGCATCGAGCCTGACTTCGGCAGCGGTTCGCTCGAGATGCTCATCGTCGGCGCGGTCATCGTCGCGATCGCCCGCGTCGTCATCTCCCGTCGTCGCGAGAGCGACGTGGCCGAGAAGGTGCGCTGACCGCAGCAGTAGCGCCGCGCCGCGAAGCGTTCGCGGCGCTCCGTCACGCCGACTTCCGCGTCTACTTCGTGCTCGGCCTCGTCGCGATGATGGCCGACAACGTCGAGCACGTCATCACGTACTGGCTGATCTTCGAGCGCTTCCATTCCGCCGCCCTCGCGGGCTTCGCCGTCATCAGCCACTGGGCGCCATTCCTCCTGTTCGGGATCACGTTCGGTGCGCTCGCCGACCGCTTCGATTGCCGTCGGATCATCCAGGCCGGTCAGGGGCTCTTCATCCTCGCGTCCTTCAGCTGGGCGGCCCTCTTCCTCACGAACACGCTCGAGGCGTGGCACGCGGTGATCCTCCTCATCGTCCACGGGCTCGCCGGCGCGCTGTGGAGTCCCGCGTCGCAGCTCTTTCTCTACGACGTCGTCGGACGCGACGAGCTGCAGAGCGCCGTGCGTTTGAACGCGACGAGCCGCAACCTTGGCATCCTCTTCGGCCCGTCCGTGGGCAGCGGGCTGCTCATCGCGCTCGGTCCGGCCAACGGGCTGCTCGTGAACTGCCTGCTCTACGTGCCGCTCATCGCGTGGCTGTTCATCACGCGGTACACGGGGCACATGCACCACGGCGCGGGACGCGTGCCGCAGGCGATCTCACTCGCGGACGCATGGCAGACATTGAAGGACGTATCACGGCAGCCCGTGATCCTCTCGATGGTCGTGCTCGCTGGCGCGACCAGCTTCCTCGTGGGCAACGCGTATCAGGCGCAGATGCCCGCATTCTCGGCCGATATCCCCGGCGCGCAGGGTGAGGTCGGCTACGGCGTGCTGCTCACGGCCTCCGCGGCCGGCGCCGTCGCCGCGGGGTTCTCGCTCGAATGGTCGACCTGGCTGCGACGCGCGTCGGTGCTGCCTGCGCTCGCGATGGGCGTCGCGTGGGCGCTTGCCATCGCGGTCTTCGCGTTCACGCGCAGCTATGTGCTCGCGGTCGTCGCGCTCTTCATCGCCGGTTTCCTGAACCTCGCGTTCTCATCGCTTGCCCAGACCATCGTGCAGCTCGAGGCGCCGCCCGACCGGCGTGGACGCGTCGTCGGACTCTTCTCGATGTCGCAGAACGGCCTTCGCGTCGGAAGCGGTCTGGTCGTCGGGGTCGTCGGAGCGGCCGTCGGTATCCACGCATCGCTCGGATACGCCGCGCTGGTGTCGCTCGCGATTTGTGCGGCGTTGCTCCTGCTCGCACGCAGTCCGCGCGTGGCGTTCGGCTGAGCGTCTAGACCGCGTATCGAACGAGCGGGACATATAGGCCACGCTCGTTCGCCGACTTATCGTGCGGTCATGCCCTCGCGTTCACCGCGTTGCCACCTCTCGCCCGCTGCGGGCCGCGCGGACAGGCGTTGTCCCTGATGGTGAGGAAGAGCGTGGTGCGCGGCGCGACGGTCGGGCTCGCTGCCTTGTTCCTGGCGGCGTGCTCGGCCGGCGCGGTCTCCCCGAACGACAACGACGGGGTCGAGTCGCGTCCGGTCCCGGCGATCCGTTACACCCCTGAGCCGACCGCCGCGCCGACGAACGCCGCGACGCTCGCCCCGAAGCCGAGCGCCACCGCCGCGCCCGACTGGAGCGCGGTCCCTCTAGCCGCGAACGACGCGACCGGCGTCGCGCAGCAGCTCGTGATGGTCGAGGCGATGCTCCGCGACCCCGGCGTCAGTGGCGCGCAGCTGAACTCCGCGGGCCATCTCGAGCAGCTGCTCTTCGGCCGCCTCGCTGACTATCCGGAGTGGCGCGATGCTGTTCTCGCGGCGCTGCCCGCCGCGCAGCGCGACGTCGTGAAGAACGGCCTCGACGCGGGCAAGCAGCTGCGCATGCTCAGCGGACCGATCCCATCGCGGTTGCCCGACTGGAAGATCGTCGAGCCCGCGCCGATCGAGGAGCTGCTCTCCTATTACAAGGAGGCACAGGACACCTTCGGCATCGACTGGGAGTACCTCGCGGCCATCCACCTCGTCGAGACGCGCATGGGTCGTATCCGCGGTCTGTCGAGCGCGGGCGCGCAAGGCCCGATGCAGTTCATGCCCGCGACCTGGGCTATGTACGGCAAGGGCGACATCAACGACAACCACGACGCGATCATGGGCGCGGCCCGCTACCTCAAGGCCGCCGGCGCGCCGGGCAACATGCAGAAGGCGCTGTTCGCCTACAACCACGCGCAGGCCTACGTGAACGCGCTGCTCCTCTACGCGGAGTCGATGAAGCTCGACCAGAACGCCTACCGCGGCTACCACGGCTGGCAGGTCTACTACCCGACGAAGGACGGCCCGGTCCTGCTCAAGGCGGGTTGGGTGAACGGATAGCCCGCACCTAAGCGGCGCGCACAGCGCTTGCATCGCCGCCGACCGTGACCGTCTCGTGGGAATCCGGATCGGTGCATCGCCTCGTCCGCTGTCCGGCCTGCGGCGCGCGCGTGGATCCCGTCTCGAGCTTCTGCCCGAACTGTCTTGCCCGACTGCCCGCATCGTCATTCGCGCGGGCGTTCCTCATCGCGGGTCTCGTCGCCCTCGAAGCCGCGCTGCTCGTCGACGCATCGATGCTTCGCGCCAGCGCGAACGGCGTCGCGTCTAGTCCGACAGCATTCGCCTCGGCGCCCGCGCTGACCGCATCGGCGACGCCGGCAGCGTCGAGAGGTCCCGCGGCATCGATCACGCCGAGCGCGACACCGGCAAGCGATGACGCGACCGCAGCGACGAGCACCATGCCCAACACGGCGACGGAGCCGGGCGTCTACCTATTCGAAGCGATCGGTCTTCTCGTCCCAGCGACGCAGCAGCTTGAGCCCCTTCGGTCCATGCGCGTGGACGTCGGCGACGACGCGACGGGTCGGGCTCTGCCAGTCATCACCGAGTGAGCGCAGATGCACGATGAGCTCAAGGCGCGCGAGGTCGTCGGCGGGCACGCGATTGGCGCGCAGGATCCGTAGCGCATCCTCGGCGGAGTCGGCGTGCAGCGCGGTCGACAGCGAGGTTCCGTCCTTGATCGCGGCGAATGCCGCGCGTACCGGCGCGCCCCAGACGTAGCCCGCGGTCACCGGGTAGCGGCTCACCTCCGGCACGTACAAGTACCCGCCGCGTGCCTCGCGCGCGAGGACCGCGACATCGGTGCCGTCCTCGCCGAGCTCGCGGATAGGGCAGTTCGCGCGGCGCGCCACGGCGAGCATCGCCTTGCCGACCGTCGACTTGCCCGCCATGCGCGGAAGAGCGATGACCAGGAATGACCGCCGTTGCTGGGCCGTCCGCTCGAGCGCCGCGGCTATCTCCGCCGACATCGTGTGGTTCCGGACGAGGTCGGCCAGGCTCAGTTCTGCCACCGAAAACGACACTAGACGTCGGACGGCCGTCACCCCACACTGAACAGGCCGAAGAGGCGCCGAACGACCAGGGACGACCAGTTGCGCGAGGTAACTCCTTCACGGACTGACGGACTCGACATCGAGCGGCAAAGAGCAAGGAGGAGACCTCGTGTCTTTCCAGGACAAGACCTTGACCTGTCGCGACTGTGGCCAGGAGTTCGTGTGGACCGCGGGTGAGCAGGAGTTCTACCAGAGCCGCGGCCTGCAGAACGCACCGTCTCGCTGCCCGTCATGCCGTGCGGCACGCCGCGCGAGCGGCGGCGGCGGTGGCGGCAGCTACGCCGGTGGCGGCGGTGGCGGATACGGCGGCGGCCAGCGCGAGATGTTCACCGCGACGTGCAGCAACTGCGGTCGCGAAGCGCGCGTGCCGTTCCAGCCCCGCGGCGACAAGCCGGTGTACTGCTCGGACTGCTTCGAGAAGATGCGGTCCACGCGGTCCCGCTACTAACCGAACTCGCGGCGACACCAAGAGCCGGCGGTGGCAACACCGCCGGCTTTTGATTTACTTGCCGAGCACCACTGCGCAAAGATCGCGTTGGAGGAAGGGATGTCATCGAAGCTCGCGCTCACCATCGGTGCCGTCGCGGCGGTCCTCTTCGGCCTCGCGCTCGCGCTTTTCCCCGAACAGATGCTCTCGGGCTTCGGGCTCGGTGTGCCGAAGGAGGCACAGGTCCTGTCACGCGATGTCGGCGTGACGCTCATCGGCCTCGGCATCATCAACTGGCTCGCGCGCAACGAGATGGGTCCTGCGGTGCGTGCGCTGCTCATCGGCAACGCGTTCATCCAGATCGCTGAGCTCGTCGTGAACGGTTGGGAGGTCGCGGCGGGCATCCTCCCAGGACAGGCCGCGGGCGGGCTCGTGCTGCATCTCGTGCTCGCTGTGATCTTCCTGTTGCCGCTGCGGCGCGCCTAGCGGTACATCTCCCTCTCCAGGCCGGCGCTATCGAGGATCTCGAACTTGCGCCGGCTCACCTTGAGGAGACCGCGACGCTCGAAGTCGGCGAGAATCTTGTTCACCGTGACGCGCGTCGACGCGATCGCCGCGGCGAGATCGTCCTGACGGATCGGGAGGTCGCCGCCGATCGCGGCCGTCTCGAGCAGGTAGCACGCAAGACGG
>Ga0209058_1003590_pt1 | contig 12542 bp, 12 predicted proteins | sample GraSoiAngelo_147_FD_185904 | JGI IMG/M metagenome (GOLD analysis project Ga0209058, IMG submission 185904) | Grasslands soil microbial communities from the Angelo Coastal Reserve, California, USA - 14_1009_05_40cm (SPAdes) (version 2) | ecosystem: Environmental > Terrestrial > Soil > Grasslands ... | reverse complement strand
ATCGGAGCAGTCGCATACGCCCTGCGAGGCTATCGCATCGTCCCCGAGCCGCCGGGTCGCACTAGGTCAAGTGCTCGCCTCCCGCGAACGTGGCACCGACCTGGCGCCAATACCCGGCGATGGGTTCGACGGGTGTCAACGAGGAGAGCTCCTCCCCCGGCGCGTCGTGCAGGGTGAGCTCGAAGGCTCCGGTGAACGCCGGGCCCAGCTCGACGTCGCGCGAGCGGAGCGTCACGATCTCGTCCAGCACGTCGGAGCCCGTCGCGTCGATCGACGGCATCCAACGCGAATGCAACATCGGGAGGGCGTTCACGAACCCTCCCGTTTCGGACCCGCGCTCCATCGTGAACCGGGCGTCGATCAGACGTCGGTCGTTCGCCGCGAGCGTCGCTCCGAACGAGCCGCCCGGCTCGAGCCGGGGACCGGCACGTCCCACCGCGACCGGACGTGTCATCCAGATGGACCCGAGCTTCTTCGGATACCCCTGGAACCACCCGCGCGCCAAGGCGAAGTCCTTGTCGACCCAGATGAGGACGCACCGCGAGTACGTCTCCCCGCGGTAGCGACACCGGACGACGACGAAGCACTCCTTGTACTGCGACCGCACCGGATCGAGCAACTCCTCGCCGCCTTCGGAAGACGACTGCCAGTCGGCGAAGACGACGGCGACGGCGTCCGGGTCGTCTGCCGGTTCGATCCCCGTCGGCAGCCACCCCGCGACCGCGCCGGGGGCCGCGCGATACTCGAGCGTCAGAACATCGCCCGAGTAGTACCAGGGCGGCGCCGGGATGATGGAGGCGCGCCCCTGGGGGGAGCGTGGCGCGAAGAACCCGCTCAGGTCCGGCACGCGGCCTATCCTACGGCCGGTGGAGACGCGACGGATCCTTGTGGACGGGATGCCGATGACGGTCACGCGCGACGGTGACGTGCTGATCGCGCCCGACGGACGCACGCTCACGGCAGATGGATCCGTGCACGCACCGCCGGTCGATCCGACGAAGATCATCTGCGTCCATCTGAACTACGAGAGCCGGCGAGCGGAGTTCCAGGCGAACCTCGGCGACGCCCCGACGTACTTCCACAAGCCGATCGGCGCTGAACGCGCACGGTGGCGACGTGGTGCGGCCACCGCGGTGCCGCTTCCTCAACTACGAGGGCGAGATCGCGATCGTGATCGGCCGCCGGGCGCGCCACATCGACCCGCACGACGCCGGGTCGTTCATCCGCGGCTTCACGATCGCGAACGACTTCGGCCTCCACGACTTCCGGGACACGGATGCGGGCTCGATGCTCCGGGTGAAAGGCTCCGACACCCTCTGCCCTGTGGGTCCCGGTCTGGTGGACGACTGGGACTTCCACGGCAAGGCGATCGAGACGCGGGTCAACGGAGCGACGGCGCAGGCCGGGAACACCGACGAGATGATCTGGGACATGCACTACCTGATCACCGATCTGGCACGGACGATCACGCTGGAGCCCGGCGACGTCATCTTGTCCGGCACACCGGCGCACTCACGTCCGGTCGAACCCGGCGACGTGGTGGAGGTCGAGGTCGAGGGGCTCGGGATCCTTCGCAACACGATCGTCGAGGGCGACGTCCCGGTCCGCGACGACGTCGGAGCGCAGCCGAGTTCGTCCGAAGAGGTCGTCTCGACCGCACTCGGAGCAGACTGGGAGTTCCGCGGCATCCGTGCGCCGCGCCGCGGTTGAGGATGGTCGTCTCGACCAACCGGGAACTCGCCTTCTCCACACCGTTCTTCTAGGCTCGCTGTCGGAACCGCATCCATCGGTTCGTCAACACGGTTGAACGCCGCCGCCGAGGCGGCCGACGGAAGGGGGCCTCATGCCCGAGTTCACGATCCAGATCGACGCGCCGCCAGAGATGGTCTTCGACGAGCTCTCGCACGTCGAGCGCCATCCGACCTGGGCCAATCCGAAGGCACAGATGACCATGCAGCAGACGATGGGAGACGGACCCGGGCCGGGCGCGACGTACCGATCGAGCGGGGTGTTCACGGGGAAGAACGTTTCCGCAGACATCTCGGTCACGAAGTTCGATCCCCCCCGCGAGTTCTCGATCCGCTCCGATCAACACCAGGAAGGGAAGAAGGACGCCTGGTATGAGAACGACTACACCTTGCGCCCGGACGGCAGCGGTACCGTCGTCTCGAAGCACGTGACGGGGAGCTTGAGTCCGGTCGTGTTCGCCCTCGCACATCTAGCGATCCGCAAGGACGCCATGACCTCTCTGCGGAACCTGAAGAGAACTGTCGAGGCGAAGGCCGCGACCGGAGGTACCGTCTGAGACATGATCGACGCGCTCGGACAGATCGACCTCGCGAACCCCGATCACTACGTCGAGGGGGTCCCGTTCGAGTGGTTCGACCGGCTCCGCCACGAACAACCCGTCGTGTGGCATCCGGAGCACCCGCCGAACCGCGGTTTCTGGGCGGTCACGAGGCACGATGACCTCACGGCCGTCCATATGGACTGGGAGACCTTCTCGTCCGAGATCGGCGCGGTCGGCCTCGAGGAGCTCGACGAGGAGCAGCTGCAGATCCGCAACTCGATGCTCGAGACGGATCCGCCGCGCCATACGCAGATGCGGAAGATCTGCTCGAAGCGCTTCAGTGCGCGCGGCGTCGGCGTCTACGAGGACTGGATCCGCGGCGTCGCACGGGGCGTGCTCGACCGCGCCCTCGCCTCGGATGAGCCGTTCGACTTCGTCAGCGAGATCAGCCGCGAGCTCCCCATCCGGTTCCTCTGTTCGATCTTCACCGTGCCCCAGGAGGACGCGCCCGACCTGATCGAATGGGGCGATCAGATGATCGCGAACCAGGACCCCGATCTCTCTGCCGCCGTGGTCGGCCGCGAGGACACCGAGGAGTACCGCCTGCTGCCGTTCCGTTCGCCGACGGCGCGCAAGGTGTTCGCGTACGCCGACCGCCAGCGCGACCTGCGGCTCGCGGAGCCAGCGGACGACGTGATCGCCGCCCTCGTTGCCGCGCAGAACGAAGGTGTCCTCAACGAGCGCGAGTACCACAACTATTTCGCGCTCCTGCTGATCGCCGGCAACGAGACGACCCGTCACACGATCAGCTCGGGCATGCTCACTCTCGCGGAGCACCCGGATCAGCTGCAGCTCCTCCAGGACGAGCCCGACCGGATCCCACGGGCGGTGGAGGAGATCCTCCGTTGGGCGACGCCGGTGATGCATTTCCGGAGGACGGCGACCCGGGATGTGGAGTTGCGAGGTCAGCAGATCAAGGCCGGCGACAAGGTCGTGACCTGGTACATCAGCGCCAACCGCGACGAGGACGTCTTCCCGGACCCCTACCGGTTCGACGTGACCAGGACCCCGAACGACCACGTCACGTTCGGACCGGGCGGGCCGCACTTCTGTCTGGGGGCGCACCTCGCACGCCTGGAAACGAAGATCCTCTTCCAAGAGCTGCTGCCACGACTGCGGTCGATCGAGATCCTGGGCCCGGTCGAGCGGATCCGATCCGATTTCGTGAACGGCATCAAGCGGATGCCCGTGGTGATTCGGTCGGCGTGATCAGCGCGGAGGGACATCACACCCCTCGTTGGACGCATCCCGATCGGGCGTTGCTCCACTCCTCCTGCAGCCAGTAGACGTGTGAGGAGATCACCTGGTTGTAGGTGCCGGTCGCGGTCCTGCCGAGGGGGGTTCCGAACCGCCAAGCGCACTTGTCCGACCCCTCGTTCCCGTAGGCGTCGTACCACGCGTTGCCGTTCGGGTCGTTGATCATCTCCCGATGTTCGTGACTGGTCACGTTCAACGTATCGTCGGCATCGGAGTTGTTCGGTCGCTGTCCGGTGCCGCAGGCCTCGGGCCGGGTATCGGCGTAGGGCATGTTCGCGTACCGGACTTCGGTTGCACCCATGCCGGACCAGGAGTGATAGGCGCAGAATGAGGAGAACGCGCATCCGGTCCCCCCGGCGTCCTCGCACGTGCCCACGCCCTTGGGAAGGAACAGGAAGAACGCGTGGGTTGGTCCGCCGGCCCAGGACTTCGCCGTCATCACCCGCCGGATCTCCGCGAGCACCTGCGCATCTGTGATGCACACCGGGAGTCCGCCGTACGGCGGGCAGCCGTTCCGAGGGAACGGGTCGGTCGCGGTCGTGGAGCCGCCGAAGGTTTGCGCATAGGCGATGGGGCCACCGCTGTCGTAGTACTGGGTCAGCGTGGAGTAGACGTTCTGGGAGCCGCCGGAGTCACGAGCCGCCGCCGTGAAGTAGGAGTTGATCGTGCTTCGGTAGCCCGAGACGATCGACCGGCCCGAGGGGACCCAGTAGATCGCGTACGACTTGCTCTGATGCATGACGGGACCGCCGTGGTACAGGAGGTTGCCGCCGGTGACGCCGTCGGGACGTGTGGCTGTCCGCGTCGGGTACCCACCGAGGATCGGATGCCACGGCGGAGCGGAGCCACCCACGGCAGGGACCGCCGAGGCAGCGGACCCGGTGGCGGCGAGCAAACCGCTGCTGAACAGCAGCAGCAACCCCGTCCGGATCGGATGGCGCTTGGGCGATGCATCCATGCGGGTTCCTCCTCGGGGGAGGAAGCGTCCGGGTGGTCGGGTATCGGCCCGGACCGAGGAGCCTATGAGGCTCGTTCGGGGCCTTCCGTGATGGACGTCACGTCTGCGGGTATGGATCGACCGCAACCCTCATCACGCCGGTACGACGGATCGCGCCACCGTCCGCAGGAAACTCGCGAGTTGGTCCTGCTCCGCGGGCGAGAGCGACCCGGCGATCGCCGCTTCCTCGGCGTTGAATCGCGGGAAGAGATGCTGGATCTTCGTTCGCCCCTCGCGCGTCAGCGACACGAGGATCCCCCTCCCGTCGGCGGGATCCTTCCGGCGGGTGGCCCACCCGCGCCCCTCGAGGGTCCGCAGGACGCCGGTGGCGGTCGGTCGGCTGATGCCCACGGCATCCGCGAACGCGTTGGCACCGAGCTCGCCCCAGACCCAGAGCACCCACAACCCAACGAACGACGTCCAGGACAGCCTGTCGGGCGCGAGCACCTTCGCCTCCATGTGCCGGCGGATCGCCGCGGAGCTCCGGAACAGATTGGAGATGGCCCACATGGCTCGGAAGTCGAGCGAGAGGTGCCCCAGCTCCTCCAGCACCTTCCGCTCGTCGGGCAGGAGGCCTTCGGCGCTCATATCCCGTCGCGCGCGAGGCGCTCACCCAGTGCTCGCGCCACATCCATCAACGCGAGCACGTCGTCCTCGGTCGTCCGGAAGTTGACGAAGCACGGCCGCAGCCACACGTCGCCATCGATCAGCGCCGAAGCCAGATACACGCGGCCGTCGGACTGGATCGCATCGGCCAGCGCCTGGTTATGGGGGTTCGGTACCACGCCACCAGGCATGTGGCGGATGGGCGTGATCGATAGCTGCGGCGGCGCCTCCATGACCTCGAAGTCCTCGGTCACCTGCGCATGCCGGTACAAGAGCTCTGCCTCGTCGAGGTTCTTCGTGATCGCATCGCGGAACTGCCTGGCGCCGTGGGCGCGGAACGCGAGCCACGCCTTCAGCGCCCGGAACGGCCGCGAGTACTCGAGCGTGATGTCGGCCGCGTGCAGTTCGTGTTGCTGGTGCGGCAGGTACCCCTCCTCGTGCGCGAAGGCACCGGCGAACACCCCGGCGTGACGGCTCATGACGACGCCGCACGCCTTCGGGACGTAGAGCCACTTGTGCGCGTCTATCGAGCAGGAATCCGCGCGCTCGAGTCCATCGAACAGCTCCGGTCGGACCGCGGCCGCCGGAAGCCCGTAGGCGCCGTCCACGTGGAGCCAGACGTCCCGAGGTCCGCAGACGTCGGCGAGCTCCCCGATGGGATCGACGGCCCCCGTGAGGGTCGTCCCGGCTGTGGCGATCACCGCCACCGGCGTGACGCCTGCGGCGAGGTCGGCGTCGATCGTCTCCGCCAGCAGGTCCGGCCGCATCCGACGGAGCCCGTCGAGTGGGATCGCGCGGAGGTTGTCCGATCCGATCCCGAGCAGCTCGACCGCGCGGGTGACCGAGTAGTGGACCTCTTCAGAGCAGTACACCGCCGGGTGGCTGGCGGCGAGACCTCGGTGGCGCGAGCCGGGCAGCGCTCGTTCTCGCGCCACCGCGATCGCCGTCAGGTTGCTGATCGTGCCGCCGCTGGTGAACGCGCCACCGGCCGAGGGATAGCCGACGAAACCGGCCACCCACCGAACGGCCTGGTGCTCCACCACGGTGGCGGCGCGGGCGTCGACGGCCAGGTTGATGTCGTACGTCTGCGCCAGCAGGTCCCCGATCGTTCCGATCTCGAGCCCCGAGGATCCGATGAAGGCGAAGTACCGTGGCCGGGGCTGGGCGATCGACTCGTCCAGGATCCTGGCGGCATCGTCGAGCGCCTCATGGACGGGCACCGGCTCTTCGGGGAGGGCGCCGCGGATCAGCTCGCGGACCCGGTCGTCGAGCGCCGGCTCCTCGGGACGGAACCGATCGAACGACCGCCACGCCTCCGCGACCAGCTTCGCCGCGTGCTCCAGCGCCTCCTCGCGCGTGGCGTCGAGGCGCAAGGGTCGCTCTGGCTCGCTCCTCGCCCCCGCTCCTCGGTCCATCGATTCACGTCCCCCACAGGCGATCGGCGACGCGGCCCACCAGCTCCAGCTTCCGCCACTGGACGTCCTCGTCGATCCGGTTGCCGAGGACGACGGATGCGAACCCGCACTGCGGCGAGATCGCCAGCCGATCGAGACCCCCGACGATCTTCGCCGCCTCGTCCATCTGGGCGAGGAGCGCATCCTCGGTCTCCATCGCCGGCGACTTCGTCGAGACGATGCCCATCACCATCAGCGCACCGGACCTCAGGGACCGGATCGGTTCGAAGCCTCCCTCGCGGCGACGGTCATCCCATTCCACCAGGAAGGCGTCGTACGGCAGCTCTCCGAAGACCCGATCGGCGAGCGGTTCCAGCGAGCCCTCGCACATCCAGGAGGAACGGAAGTTCCCTCGACAGATGTGGAGTGCGACGGTGACGTCGTCCGGGATGTCGCGCAGCACCTCGGTGTCGGCCGCGATCGCCGCTTCCACGAGCGCCTCGATCCGGCGCCCCCGAGTCTCGAAGCGAGCGACCCACGCGGGGTCGACGAGGTATGGGTACAGCGGGAAATCGAACTGGATCGACGTCGCTCCGGCGCGGATCGCGTCGGCCACCAACCCTCGTTCGATCTCGACGGCGTCGGTCACGAACTCCTCCAGGGAGGTGTACCCGCGCCCATCCGGACCGACCACCGTCGTGAGTGGATGCGTGAAGATCGACGCCGCCGGGAACGTCACCTTGAACGGGAACCCGCCCGAAGCCTCCCTCATGAACGCCGCTTCGCGAGCGCCGGGAGAGTCCACGGGTCGGAGCCGATCGACGATCTCGTGGATGCGGAGCTGGACGTCCTCGCCGTCGGCGTTCCGGAACGACACGGTCTTGTCGGTCCGTACCCCTGAGACCGCGTCGTAGAAGGAGTTCATGAACATCCACCTTCGGAACTCGCCGTCGGTGACCACATCGAGCCCGCACGCGATCTGCCGGCGAACGGCTTCCCTGATCGCCTCGTCCTCGATCGTCCGGAGCTCGCTCGCGTCTCTCGCGCGCTCCTCCGCGAGCACCGCCGAATGACCCTCGTCGTAGTACCGCGCGACCGCCGCTCGCAGCGCAGCCGGCCTGAGCAGGCTCCCCACCGTCTCGGCGCGGGCGGGGCTGCGGGCGGGTCTCACACGTCCCACCGCACCCACGTCGACGTGGGAGCCCGGAACTCCCACCCCCGGAGCTCGACCGGTCGCGCGGGGTCGAGCCGCAGGTTGGGAAGCCGGTCAAGGAGGATCTCGAGCGATACGCGTGCCAGGTGACGACCGAACCATGCCCCGAGGCAGAAGTGCGTCCCGATCGCGAACGCGAGGTGCGCCCCGTCGTTCCGATGCACGTCGAACCGATCGGGATCGGTGAACCGGCGCGGATCCCGGTTCGCTGAGGAGAGCACCGCGCCGATCAGCGCGCCCTCGGGGAGCTCCACCCCGTCGAGGACGACGGACCCGGTGGTCTGCCGCGTCGAGGTCCCGACGGGACCGCACCAGCGGAGCGTCTCCTCCACGGCCCTCTTCACGAGCGAGCGATCCCTCGACACCTCCTCGAGTTGCTCGGGATGCGCCCCAAGGGCCCAGACCGCGAGGGCGATCAGGTCGCGAGGCTCCTGGAGACCGCCGGAGAGCATCAGCTTCGTGTTCGCGACGATCTCCGTTCGGCTCATACGGTCCCCACCCGCATCGTGCTGGAGCATCCATGACAGGACGGAGCCGTCGGGATGGCCTTCCAGACGATCAAGGACGCCCTCGATCGCGGCGCCGAGCTCGGCGCTCGCGCGATCGGCGGTGGCTTGCTTGGCCGGATCGCCCTCGAAGTTCGCGAGACCAAGCATCATCGCCTGGTTCCATGCGAGGAGGTCCTCCCACGCGACCTCCTCCAGCCCGAGCATGAACCGGAGCGACCGGACCGACATGGGGTCGCAGAATGCGGTGAACAGATCCGCTTCCCCATCGTGCGCGATGCCGTCGATGAGCTCGTGCGCCAGCCTCGGGATCATGCCATGCATCCGTTCCTCGACGTCGCGCGGCCGGAACGGCGCCTCCGTGATGCGCCGGACACGCTGCTGGTCGGGTCCCTCCGACCCGAGCATGTTCGTTCCCATCGTGCGGTTGAGGGTGGACGGAGTGGTGGCACCCGTGAACACGTCCGGCGCCAGATCCACCCCACGGACATCGTCGTAACGGGTTACCAGCCACAGCTGCGCGGCGGGGACCCAGCTGACCGGTTCGTCATCTCGGAGCCGTCCGTAGAGCGGATAGGGGTCGGTTTCCAGCTGCTCCAGCGTCACGGTCTCGCCGAGGCCCACGGATCCTCCCAACGGTCGCGAGGCTGGGGTATTTTGGGGCCGAATCATCGGCGCGCGCAAGCCGCGCGACGCGGCCGAAGGAGCGATCGATGGACACGGACGGGAAGCGCCTGCGACTCCTCTACCCAGATATCCACGGTCTCGAGCGAGGGAAATACCTCTTCGGCGATTGGGCGTCGACGGGGATGGCGGCGTTCTGCATCGGCGTCTATCCGCTCACGCACGACAAGGAGATCCTCGCGATCCCGCGGACCCAGTTCGACGTCGGTCTGCACGACGTCGAAGCGATGCTCGATCGCGAGTCGCTCCGGGAGGGGTGGGAGCCGAACACCCTGGTGGGGATCGCGGACGTCGAGCTACACCACGAGCCGGCACCCTGGGACACCCGCAACGCCCTCCGCGAGGCGTGCCGAGCGTGGAAGGACATGGGTCTCGAGCCCCAGGTGGCGTTCGAGCTCGAGTTCTACCTGCTGGAGCCCGGCGAGGACGGCGCCTGGCAGCCGGTGTCGATCCCCGGGCACCGCGTCTACGGGACGGGGATGGCGGTGGACCCGTCGGGGACGATCGACGACGTCGTCAACGCTGCGCTCGCGTGCGGCTTCCCGGTCGAGAGCTGGTGCAGCGAATACGACAACGCCGCCTACGAGGTCAACATCCGCTACGACGATGCGATCCCGGCGGCGGACGAGGCCTTCCTGTTCAAGCTGCTCGTCCGGGAGATCTGCGAGCGGCGTGGGAAGCTCGCGACGTTCCTCGGCAGACCGCTCGGCGACCGCGGCGGCAGCGGACTCCACATCAACTTCTCGTTCCGCCGAAGCGACGGGTCGAACGCGTTCCACGATCCGAACGATCCCGAGGGGCTCTCCGATCTGACCCGCAGATGCATCGCGGGCCTCCTGCTCCACCACGAAGGCATGGCCGCGATCCTCGCTCCGCATGTGAACGCGTACAAGCGTCTGCAGCCCGACATGCTGAACGGCTACTGGGCGAACTGGGGCCACGACGACCGATCCGTCACGGTGCGCGTCCCTCCGGCACGAGGCGCGGGCACCCGGCTCGAGCAGAGGACGTCGGATGCGGCCGCGAACCCGTACCTCGCGGCAGCCGCCGTCCTGCACGCGGCCCGGCTGGGCGTCCAGAACGAGTTGGAGCTCCCGTCCCCCCAGGAACCCGGGGCCGCCCCCAACACCGACGTGCGGATCCCGCCCAACCTGGACGCGGCGCTCGACGCGCTCGCGAAGGACGACGACCTGGTGGAGGCGTTGGGCCGCGAGCTCGTCGAAGCGTTCACGATCCTCAAGCGCGCCGAGTGGGAGCGCTATCTGGCCTCGGGCGCCGACCCCGCGACCACGGACGTGACGCCCTGGGAGCTCAGCTACTACCTGCCGTTCCACTGAGCGGCGGCCTGGAACCACCCGCGTCATGCTTGCCGACATCCCACCGATCCCCGTACGCGCGTGATGCCAGCGCGAGCGGGGTCTCCTCCAGCGCGGTCGCCATCGTGTCGTTCCAGCGGTTCAGGAAACCGAAGAGACCCACGACCGCCAGCATCTCGACGATCTGGCCATCGTCCCAATGTCGGCGCAACGCCTCGAAGTGCTCCGGTGTGACCTCGTTGGGGACGAGCGCCGCGTCTCGTGCGAACCGCAACGCCACGCGCTCGGCTTCGTCGAACATCGGAGATCGCTCGAAGTCCCAGATCGCCGCGATCTTCCCTTCCGGCACATCCCGCATCCGCGCGTCGACCGCTTCGTGCGCCTGGCAGTAGCGACATCCGGCCGCCACGCTGGACACGATCCCGATCAGCGGCTTCAGGTACTTGGGGAGCGTCCCCGTGTTCCAGATCTGCGTGATCAGCTCGCTGAACGCACCGAGGATCTCGGGCCTGCGCGCCATCGTGTACAAGCTGTTGGGCACGAAGCTCAGGGTCTCCTCGTAGTGACGGAACAGGCCCTCGAGCTCCGGGAGATCCTCCCGTCGCAGCGGTTCCATGTTCGCCATGCGGGACCTCCCCGATCGGCCGGCGACGTCGTCTGCACGTGATGAGGGAGACTATGCCGCACCGACGGAGGGACGGACACGTGCGACTGCGAGGGAAGGTGGCGATCGTGAGCGGTGGCGGCACCGGGATCGGTGCCGCCACCGCGCGACGGTTCGCCCAGGAAGAGGCTCACGTCGTCATCACCGGGCGCCGCGAGGGACCGATCCGGTCGGTCGCGGACGAGATCGGCGGCGTCGCCGTCCCCGGCGACGCCGCCGACCCCGCCCACGCGACGGAGGCGGTTCGGGCTGCACGAGACCGCTTCGGCCGCCTGGATATCGTCGTCGCGAACGCCGGGCTAGGGTCCGGGGGCTCCGCGGGCGACGTCACCGACCAGGCGTGGGGCCATACGATGGATGTCAACCTGACGGGACCGATGCTCCTCGTCCGCGCCGGACTCCCGCTGCTCCTCGAGCGTGGGTCGGGGTCGATCGTGCTGGTCTCCAGCGTCTCGGGTCTGGTGAGCTCGACGGACTCGGTCGCCTACGTCACCTCCAAGACGGCGCTCCTGGGATTGATGCGCTCGCTGGCGGTTGACTACGGGCCACGCGGCGTCCGGACGAACGCCGTCTGCCCCGGCTGGGTGGTGACGCCCATGGGCGACGAGTCGATGGACGAACTGGCGGTGGCGCGAGGCATCTCGCGCGAGGCCGCGTACCTCCTCGCGACCGCGGAGGAGATCGCCGCTTGCTGCCTGTTCCTCGCGAGCGACGAGGCCTCGATCGTCAACGGCGCCATGCTGGTCGCCGACGGCGGTCAGATGGTCGTCGACGTCGCGAGCCTCGCGTTCGACGACTCGAACATCTGACGGCGACCGTCAGGCCGTCAGCGCCGAGACGCGCGCGACGACGTCCCGGCACAACGCACCCACCGCCGCCGGGTCGTCGGTGAACTGCGACGGCTTGACGCAGATCGAGGTGAAGCCGGCCTCGATCTGCGCGGGGACCGCTTCCAAGGCTTCCCCCAGATCGGCCAGGCCGCCGGCGTCGGGGAACGTGCCCCTCGTGCCTCCCACCATCTCGAGCTCATCCATGCTGCGCCCGGCCTCCGCCATCGCCGCGCGCAGGCGGCCCAGGTCGTCCGACGTCGGACGTCCGAGGGGGTTGAAGCCGCTCCCGTAGTCGACCAATCGGCGGAGCAGCCTATCGTGAAGGCGCGCCCCGCCGAACCAGAGCGGCGGTCCTTCGGAGCGGACGGGCTTCGGTTCGAGGAAGACGTCGGTGAACCGGTAGTGCCTGCCGTCGAAGGATGCCGGGCTCTCGCCCCACGCACGCCGCCACGCCACCAGGTGTTCGTCGAGCCGCGCGCCGCGCTCGTCGTAGGGCACGCCCAGAGCCTCATATTCGTCGCGGTGCCAGCTGACGGTCGGCTGCACGACGAGACGGCCTTCGGAAAGCAGGTCGAGGGTCGCCAGCTCTTTCGCTAGGAGCAGCGGATGGCGCAGCGGCGGGATCACGGCGCCGGCCACCAGGCGGACCCGATCGGTAGCGGCGGCGACCGCGGCGAGCAGCAGGAGGGAGCTCGGCCAGGGCGTCCGCGGATCCTGGTTGTCCG
>Ga0209058_1003579_pt1 | contig 12562 bp, 10 predicted proteins | sample GraSoiAngelo_147_FD_185904 | JGI IMG/M metagenome (GOLD analysis project Ga0209058, IMG submission 185904) | Grasslands soil microbial communities from the Angelo Coastal Reserve, California, USA - 14_1009_05_40cm (SPAdes) (version 2) | ecosystem: Environmental > Terrestrial > Soil > Grasslands ... | reverse complement strand
AAGGCCACAATGCGAATGGGATGGCAATCGCAAAATACCTCGCCGGCCGGAAGGACGTCCATAGGGTTTACTATCCGGGTCTGGCAAACCACACGGGGCACAATCTCGCAAAAAAACAGATGTCGGGCTTCGGCGGGATGATCGCGTTCGATCTCGGCAGTCTGGATCGGGCAAAGAGATTCCTGGAGGCTGTGCAACTCTGCTCGTTCGGCGAAAGCCTTGGCGGAGTCGAAACGCTGATCTCCCATCCCGCAACGATGACGCACGCCTCCGTGCCGCCTGAGGAACGCGCGCGCATGGGAATCACGGATGGGCTGGTGCGGATCTCCGTCGGAATTGAAGACGTCGAGGATCTAATTGCGGATCTCCAGCGAGCGTTTGAAGCATAGCCACAAAAAGGCACAAAACAAAATGGTAAAAGAACTTTGTAAGTTTCGTGCCTTTTTGTGGCTATGCTCCCACAGACGTATCGATCCAATCGAGGTACTTATCGAAAGCGGTGTCAATCGTCACTGCCACGATCTCCGGAACCGAATAACTGTGTAGCTCTTTGATCCTGTCCTGAAGCTGATTGAACCGGCCCCGGGTGGTTTTGATCAACAGCAGCACCTCGTCGGACCAGGTCAGTTTTCCCTCCCAGACGTAACAGGACCGGATGCCCCGCACCACATTCACGCATGCCGCGAATTTACTTGTCACGGCCGACTGGGCGATTCTTTCCGCCTGGTCCTCGGATTCACATGTAACAAACACGATAATTTTATCGCTCATGTTGATTATGATCTCCTCATGGCCATTATTAAATTCGGGACATCAGGATGGCGTGCAATCATTGCCGATGATTTCACTTTTGCGAATGTGCGGCTCGCGACGGAAGCGATAGGCCGGTATGTGAAGCGCCGCAACAGTTCGCCGGTCCTGCTCGTCGGCTACGACACCCGTTTCGCTTCCGAACACTTCGGGCGCGAGGCCGCGCGCGTGCTCTCATCTCAGAATATTCGGGCCCGGCTGTGTTCACAAGCTGTACCGACCCCGGCAGTGGCCTTCACGATTGTGCACGATAAGCTGGACGGCGCAATCAACATTACCGCCAGCCATAATCCTGGCGAATACAACGGGTTGAAATTTTCGACTTCCGATGGTGCGCCTGCCCTTCCCGAGGTCACTTCGGAAATCGAAAAAGAGATCGTCCAGCTCCAGCGGTCGAACTGGGAGTTCCCGGCAAAGCCGAACGATGCGCTGATTGAAAGCGTCGATATTGGTCCCGCTTACCTTCGCGATCTCGCGACAAAAATCGATTTCAAAAAGATCCGCACCGCCAATCTCGGCCTTGCCTACGACGCGCTGCATGGGTCGGGCGCGGGCTATCTCGATGGGCTGCTTCGGCAAGAAAACATTTCGGTCATGGCGCTTCACGAAACACGCGACGTGTACTTCGGCGGCCATCACCCGGAACCCGCCGATGAGCAACTCGGCGAGCTGAAGGCCGTCATGAAAAAAAATCGGCTGAAACTCGGACTTGCCACGGACGGGGATGCGGATCGATTCGGAGTGCTCGACGAAGGCGGAGAATTTATCTATCCGAATGAATCGATTTCGATGCTGGTCGACTACCTTATCGAAAGCCGGAACTGGCCCGGCGGCGTGGCGCGGACCGTCGCGACGACGCATCTCATCGATCGCGTTGCCGGACTCCACAAGCGCGAAGTTCTGGAAACGCCCGTCGGCTTCAAATACATCGGCGAATATATAAAGGAAGGGCGTATCGTGCTCGGCGGTGAGGAGAGCGCCGGACTTTCCATCCGAGGGCACGTTCCGGAAAAAGACGGGATCCTGGCCTGTCTGCTCATCGCTGAAATGGTGGCAAGCCGCGATAAATCGTTGAGAAAGCAATTAACGGATCTTTTTTCGAAAGTGGGAGAAGTATATAATCGCCGTTTGAATGTCAAGCTCGATCCGGCGATCAGCGCCCGCGTGAAACAAAAGATCGCGTCGGATGTTCATGAGTTTCGGGGCCGGCGTGTCGTTCAACAGAATCGGGTGGATGGTTTGAAGCTTTTGTTCGACGACGGGAGTTGGGTGCTGATGCGAGAGTCGGGTACCGAGCCGGTGGTACGCTACTACGCGGAGTCCACATCCCAAGCAGATCTGGACAAACTTTTAGAATACGGGAAACAGTGGATCATAGAAACTTAATGCAAGACGTCAGTGTCCGAATTGCAGTGGCTGTGTTTGGCGTGCTTACCATCGCCATACTTTTGCTGGCTGTCTTCAATGAAAAAGGAGCTCTTCAGGTCCACACCCAGGCGAAGAAGCTCGGCGCCATCGAATCCGAAATCAGAAGACTCGACAGCGAAAACCAACAGCTAACTACCGAAATCCAGGCGTTGCGCACTGATCCAACAGCTATTGAAAAACTCGCCCGCGAGGAACTGAAGCTGGTTAAACCCGGCGAAGTCGTTCTCGTCATTCCGGAAAATTAGGAAGAGCCACAAAGAGGCACAGCATTCACAAAATTATTTTTGTGTCTTTTTATGCACCTTTGTGGCCGATCCCTTCTCTCTTATGCCCAGTTGGGATCACCGGGCTTTTCGGATCCGGCGAGCCAAGCCTTGCCTTCCGCATAAAGCTTCTCGACGGATGCTCCTTTCAATCCGGGCAGACCTTTCCTGACGGGAAAACCGATTTTCGATTGCAAATAAGCAAGGTGACGATACCCTTCTGGAAAACTGTCGAGCACGGTCTGATCAAGCTTGAGAGTGGCTGACGGATCGACAGGGTCCATGCGGTCCTTCTCATAGATGGGTTGGCGGCGACGAACGACCCATCGTCCTTGATACTTTTGAACGAAGTCGTACATCCGGCCGGTGCACAACACGTCGACGAGAACGCCCTCAACGATGGCGCGCTGGCTGATGGTCATTTTGGTTTGCGCGATTGCGCGGTCACCGGCGATGTCGCAACTGAACCCGCCGTAGAAGTGCAGAATGTTGACGCCTTTGTTGAAGCCCTCGCGGCTGACTTCAATGAATTGTTCAGCGGGTCCCTGAAACCATGTGGCGTTCATCCAGCCGTCGGGGTGCCAGACCGTTTTGAACCGCTGCCAATCGCCGGCGTCACGCCACAGAATCCAGTTATCGATAGTTTCGCGGATTGCGAGTTTCTCAGCCATTACTTGGTCCATTGTGTTCTCCTTGAAAAATGGAAGGCTGAAATTCTATCGCGTTTACGCTGCCATTTGCGTCTTCAGGCCCGCTTTCCTGTCATGCAATAATCGTTTACGAACGATTCCGTTGAACTTCGGCGTCATTTCCAGTGTCATCAGCAGGCCACTCACCATGCGATGATCCTTCTTCAATATAGTCGTCGCCCGCATGGCCCGCTTTTTCAGAACCGGAACCAAGGGAACGAGCGCAATCCCGCCCGCGATCGCGCTCCCAATGAGCCCCCACTTTAGGACACCTGAATTTCTCCCTCTTCCGAACAACTGTACCTCCGCAGATGCCAAGTACAGTTTTTCTGCCGTTGACGATGCTCGGTTCGGGCTTATAATTGAGTATCGCGGGGTGGAGCAGTGGTAGCTCGTTGGGCTCATAACCCAAAGGTCGGAGGTTCAAATCCTTCCCCCGCAATCAGGGCCGGTGAATAACCGGCCTTTTTTCTTGAACTTCCCAAACGTCCATTCATTTTGGTGTCCAATAACGATGCGATTGTTGTCCACCAACCTGGCCACCAAATGACCACCAGCCACCGTAACCATTTCATCATGCACAAAAAACGTTGGCCTAAAAGCTTAAAAGCCTTCACGACACGAGAACCTCCCGCTTGTTCATCTCTGAACTTGCAAATGCTAGAATCGAGGTTGTCGGAGGTCTGACATGCCGGTGATCATTCCTGATGAAACGTTGAAACAAGCAGGTCTAAGTGAGGACGAAGCACGCGTCGAGATCGCGTGCCGATTGTATGACGCCGATAAGCTTCATTTGTGGCCAGCTGCGCAATTGGCAGGCTTGAGTCGAGACGAATTTGAATCAGCGTTGGTATCACGCGGCATCCCCGTACACCGCATCGACGAAGAGTATCTGAAACACGAATTGGCCATGAGTCGTCAACCGTAGAATTCCGGTCGAACGATGAGCATCGTCGTTAGTGACACCTCTCCCATTCGTGCTTTCCACTTTCTCAGACAGATCTCCTTATTACAGAGACTCTTCGGGGCCGTCATTATCCCACCTGCGGTAGCCAATGAATTGATTCACCCAGCACACCCATTCGAACCGCTCGATTTATCGGTCATACCGTTCGTAGAAGTTCGTGCTCCGCACGATCAGCAGCGTGTCGCACACTATGCAAACTCACTCGATATCGGAGAAGCCGAGGCGATCACCCTGGCAGCTGAACTGGGCGCGCTGTTGCTTATCGACGAGATCGATGGTCGTGCCGCCGCGGCGGCAGCCGGAATTCCATTCGTTGGCGTGCTTGGCGTTCTTGCGAGAGCGAAACGGGAACACCTCATTGATGAAGTGCGCCCACTGATCGACCGGTTGCGAACAGAACTTAGATTCCGCATAGCCGAGAAGCTCTACAAGGAATTTCTGGAGGCTAATGGCGAAAAGGTCTGAAACGAATGAAACCGGCCGATCTTCAGCTTTAAAGAACGAACCCTGCGACGAGTTCCTAGTGCGCGGTCTCCAGTATCCAGCCGAAGCAATCGCTATTGAATGGAAACGGATCAAGGTCACCGCGATTGCCGCGGGTCAACATCGTGTGGGAGTTCAACTGTCACAGATCGCGAGACGGGAAACCAATCATTCACTCAAACCACGCTTTCTTTTCAGACAGGTGTGCCCAATCAGACCAAACTGCTGGGTGCAACCGTCGACGGACCAGCTTTGAACTGGCCACAGGTACAGTGAACTTCATCGGAAATCTGGAAAATGCGAGGTTTAGAGACCTGAAATGATCTTTGAAGTGACGCCCGAACATATTGAGGCTCTATCGGACTCCGATCTCCGGACGCTCGTCGGCTATCTGGCAGAGCAAGAAACTGTACGGGCAGGACACTCACCGTCGAACGTTACCTATGGCGGGCATCAGAACGCTAAAGATGGTGGCATCGATGTTCGCGTCGATCTCAAGAACCTTGCCATTGCCGGCTATATCCCACGCACCCAGTCAGGTTTTCAAGTTAAAGCCGAGGACATGTCGGCAAGCGCGATTCAGCAGGAAATGTGTCCTGGCAGCAAACTCCGGCCGGCGATCATTGAGCTTGGCGAGGTCGATGGAGCGTACGTTATTGTCAGTTCCAAGGGCTCTGTCTCGGATAGCTCACTTAGCAGACGCCGGAACGCCATGGCTAGCGCAATTAGCACCGTACCCCGCGCGGCAGGCCTGCACGTTGATTTCTATGACCGCCGCCGACTTGCCACGTGGGTCAATCAACATCCTGGCGTCATACCGTGGGTGCGCAGTCGTGTGGGATTGCCGTTAGCTGGGTGGCGTCCATTTGGAGACTGGTCCAGTTCTCCGGGCTCAACTGACGAAGAGTATTTAACCGACGAAGGACTGCGGTTCGTCGGGACGAGCCTAAACGACAATGGATTGAAAGTTGTAGATGGTTTGAACAAACTGAGAAAAATCCTGTCGCAACCCAAAAGCGTCGTCCGTTTGGTTGGGCTTTCGGGTGTTGGCAAAACTCGAATGGTGCAGGCGCTTTTTGATCCGAAGATTGGATCAGATGCCTTAACTCCGCACGTGGCGATCTACGCAGATCTTGCTGACGAACCTGACCCTGTGCCGTTGGAACTACTATCCCGACTCGAAAACCTAGGCCAATCATGCGTCCTGATTGTCGACAACTGCAGCATTGATCTGCACCGCAGACTTACGACGCGCATTACCACTGGAACGAGCGCAATAAGCCTTATCACAGTTGAGTACGATATCAATGACGACGAGCCACAAAACACGGATGTCTTCAGGCTTGAACCCGCCTCGAATGACGTAATTGAGAAGGTGCTCAAACGGCGGTACACGACGCTCACCGCCCCCGAAATCAGGACTATTGCCGCGTTCTCGGAAGGCAACTTTCGTGTGGCGCTCGCTTTGGCCGACACGGCGAAAACCGGAGAGTCTCTGGCAAATCTCAAGGACAGTGACCTCTTCCAGCGGCTTTTCAGACAAAAGAATGAGGACAATCCAGCGCTGCTTAAAGCTGCCAAGGTCTGCTCGCTTGTTTATTCTTTTGACGGTGAAACATTAGAGGGTGAGGCTGCGGAACTTTCGATTCTGGCGACGCTCGCGGAACAAACCGTCTCAGGGTTGCATGGCCATGTTGCGGAACTGTATCGGCGCCAGCTCATCCAGAAACGCTCCAAGTGGCGCGCACTGTTGCCGCACGCCCTCGCACACAAATTGGCAAAGCAGGCCCTCCAGGATATTCCGCTGGCTCAGCTGAAAAAATCGTTTGTAGAAGCTGCTCCAGAGCGGCTACTGAAATCTTTTTCCCGGCGATTAGGGTGTTTGCACGACTCGTACGAGGCTCAAGCACTCGTAACTGAGTGGCAGGGCGAGGGGGGTTGGATTTCGGCACACATCGGAAACTTAAACGCCCTTGGCATGACGGTTTTAGACAATGTTGCGCCGGTCAATCCCGGTGCGACGCTGAGATCCGTTCAAGCCGCAGCCGATCGTCGTCCCGATTTCTTCCGAGAAAACGTAAACAGTACCGAGTTGGTAAAACTCCTTCGGTCCCTTGCCTACGATGCGGCGTCTTTCGACCAAGCGGTCGGTCTGATTGGGCAGTTTGCGAGGTCCAAGACCGAATCGAACAATATGGGCGATGCGATAAATGTGTTCAAGTCGCTGTTCTTCATCGTCCTTTCGGGCACGCACGCTTCGGCAGAGCAGCGCGCTGTGTTCCTTCGCAAACTCGCGGGAAGCGGTCGTTCGGAGGATCGACAGCTTGTTCTCGCTGCCTTGGATGCGATGCTCGAGTGCAACCACTTCACATCTAGTTACGGATTTGAATTCGGAGCTCGGAAACGCGACTACGGATTTCATCCGCGAAATCGCACAGAACAGTTTAACTGGTTTAGATCGGTTCTTTCGTTATGTATGGATCTCTCTGCTCTTCCAGCCTTTCGACGGGATGTTCGTTCCATGCTGGCTTCTCAGTTCCGCTTTCTTGTCGGTTCCGTCCCACTCGATGACTTAATTGTAGTGGCGGAGAAATTCGCCTCGGATGGCGGTTGGCCTGAAGGCTGGGCGGGAGTTCGCGGCGCTGTGCGAGAAGCTCGACAGGCTAATGAGAAGGACGCGGTTGCGAAACTGGAAACGCTTGAAGTGAAATTGAAACCGGGATCACTTTCTGATCGGATCGCCAGTTATGTTCTGCCGCCGGAATGGGGCACGTTGGATGTTGCCGAGATCGATCTTGGCGATGAGAAGAAATATGAAGCGCCGACTAAGCAAGTCGAGAAGATATGCGAAGGCATTGGCGGCGAACTCGCGCATGACCTCGATGCGCTCGCCGTCCACCTTCCTCAAATGTTGCTTTCACCATCGTCGCGCGTTTTTATCGTGGCGGGGGCTATTGGACGCGACACGGATGATCCGCAGCGAGCTTGGGAGATTATCTGCAAAGAAGTGCTCGCTCCTGCTCACAACGAGAAGATCTTCACTTTTCCCGGTGCTTTCCTAGCGGGCTTGCAGGGGAAGAACCATAAGCTGGTTGAGAAGTGGCTCGATGACGCACTTGCTTCGCAGTCGTTGTGCCGATTCTTGATAAATATGCAGATTTCAGTCGGCATCGATGCACGCGGATGCGAGCGTCTCATTGAGGTTGCAAAGCTCTCCACCGTTTCGACACATATGTTTGGGAATCTTTCTCACGGACGAGCGACTCAACACCTTACCGGCGCTGATCTCATGCGCCTCTTGCTTGCCATTGCGGAACGTCCGGACGGTTTGGAGACGGCGATCGACATCTTTCACATTCGCATCTTTTCACTTATTTCTGATAAGAAAACGATCGACCATACTGACCGGCAAATTGCCCGCACACTGCTTGCGAGAGTTGATGTCGAAAGACACAACCGACACGAGACACATGATCTTGTGGAGATAACCAGAACGTGTCTAGTTCCGCCCGAAGACAATTCCATTGCCAGACAACTCTGTGAACGTTTGCGCGATGCCATCAGACACGGCAACGTGTGGGTGCATGACTACCATGAACTGGTTGCAGTGCTGGGTATCTTCTTTCCAAGGATTGTCCTTGAGGTTCTCGTTGAACAAAGCGATGGGGAACGTTATAGCAGCGTGTTCGAAAATCTGGGTGAACGGCAAGCATCTCCGTTGCGAACGATTAATGGCGCATTTTTGCTGGATTGGGCTCACGAAAAGCCACAAAGTCGATTCGCCCGACTGGCCGAGGTCATTACGCCTTGGGAGGATAAAGAGATCGAGCGTGACAACGCAGCTTCCACATGCGTTGCCTGGACGACAACCGCGATGCGGTTAATGAATGAGGCGCCGGACCCAGGCGAAATTGTGCAGATATTCCGCTATCGGCTTCATCCGTCAGGTTGGAGCGGCTCACTCGCCGATATCCTAACGCGCCGAGTGCCTTTGCTCGAATACCTGACGAATGATCCCAACCAGCGCATCGCGAAGTCGGCACAGGAAGCTGTCGCATCATTGAAACAGGAAATCGACGCCGAGCGAGAACGTGAAAGACAGCGTCACCGAACCGAAAACGAGCGATTCGAATGGTGAAATGTCAGAGCCGCGATGACGAGATGGATCACTTGTCCCTTCCAACCCCCGGTATCGACATCCTTATATGGGCGCGGCGTTTGCAATTAATCTGCTTCCCCGCGGTAACCTCTAGCTAGGTGTGTGGCGCCACTCGGGCGAATTTTTAAACTTAGAACTGCCCAGAACTCCTCAAAGAGAAGGGACATTGGTTGACGAGGCAGACGGGTCGGCAGCTCACCTGGCGCCGCGCGGCAGCGGCCACAAAACAATCCTAAGGCTTCTCCGAGCACCTGGGCCGCATCTTTGATTTCGTCTTCATCCACGGCTGAAAACGGCCAACTGATGACGAAGAGCGGCGTTTTCCAAAGGCGACCTGCCTATGACCACTGAACACGAGAATGAGGAATCGAAGCGCCAGCAAAAGTGAGTTCAACATGCGGCAATGACTTTGCCGCCATCTGACGGAGGAATCAATCGCTTAATCGCGCTACGCGATTTTGGCGAAGGACAGGCGACGCGAAAGCTGAAAGAATTGGTCCGTGCCTATGAAACGCTGTCGCTGGACGTGGTACGCACGATGGTGCGGATCAAGGCATCATGCCTTCTGGTTCAGCTTTGTGGGATCCGACCCAACCCGAATCCAGTTTTTGGATAGTACGGGCCCGCGTATAATTCCGTCTTATGTCAACCGCGGGCTGTGCGCCCCAGGCCTGGCACGCCCCAGCCGCGCTTGAACCGCGAGGGTAAAAGCTCAAATCACAGCGCGGTAGGCGCAACAAGCCCGCCGTAAAACTACGGGAGATCGACAGCTTTCATGCCTACGGCACGGTCACGAAGCTCACAACAGTAGATGGCAGGGTACCCGACGCGCAGAGATGGCTACCGGGCGCAGTCTCCGCTAGGCTTAACATCAGGGTAAGGTCGACCACCGCCAGGATGGTCTGATTATTGCCCGCCACGAGGGCGATTGCGTCCCCGGTGTTTGGACTCTGGTAGGCCGTTATGGCGTGAGGGTCCAAGCTGTTATCGAATGTCGGCGAGATAGCGCACGACATCCAGTTGGTGATTGTGGGAGTGCCGCTACCGGATGTCGTGGGAAGAGCGATGGCTGTGAGAACGTTACCGCCGAACTCGCCCGTGATCACGCCGGTATGGGTTCCCTGCGCCACCGAGCTGCCGTTTGCTCCGGAAGCCAGGAAGGAATTCGTCAGGATTTGAACCTGCTCCGCGGTCGCCGGAACTGTCCAGGTGCCCGCCGGTGAGCCCGGGGCGAACGTCGCCTGCGTCAAATCGGCAAGATACACCGCGGAAGGAGACGAGTCTTCGTAGGGCGCCAGCGCTATCCGAGTCGAGCAGTCCTGACTCGAGGAGTCTGCCTCCCCTGGGCCGGGGATGGGATTTTCAAAGAACGCGGGACTTGTACTGGTCGCAACGTCGACGATCTCGTAGTTGTTGGCTTCGGTGGCCGACAACAAGAGGTTGTTAATCGGATCGAGTAGCGGATCTTCCGAAATCATGCCGGAAGGTGACATGAAGGGGGGCTCGAATGTCGGCGATGGGCCGAGGTCCAAGAACTGGAATCCCGGCACGCCAGAAACACTGAGCGCAAGAGCAGCCTTGTTATGAATCGAGTCCATCATAACTCCGCAGTTCGTGCAAGAACCCCCGGAGAATACGATGATGCCGGTGCCGGCGCTTGCGAGCGGATTGGGCGACACACTGGAATCCAAAGCCGTTCCCTGGAGGATGTAGACATGGTTGTTGTTGGCGGTGCACACCGTCTGACCGGTAATGGGATTCGAAGCGCAGGAATTTATCGCGTCAGGTGCGGTCGGAATTCGCGTAGGTGCGATGCTGCTACCTTCAACGTTCACGACCGAAACGTCACTGGTGTCAGTGCTCCAACGGCCCTTCGGGACGTATGCAGTCACATTATTTCCTACCACGAGCGCGGACAACGAGCTCGACCCCAGGCAGGAACCTGGCGGCACAGTCCCGCCGCTAGGAGGCGGAGTCCCGCCGCTAGGAGGCGGAGTCCCGCCGCTAGGAGGCGGAGTCCCGCCGCTAGGAGGCGGAGTCCCGCCACTAGGAGGCGGAGTCTCGCCGCTAGGAGGCGGAGTCCCGCCGCTAGGAGGCGGAGTCCCGCCACTAGGAGGCGGAGTCCCGCCGCTAGGAGGCGGAGTCCCGCCGCTAGGAACCGGAGTCCCGCCGCTAGGAGGCGGAGTCCCCGCCAGGCACTCCACACTTACCGTTAGGAAGCTTCCAGGTTTCGACCTAAGCGTGGTGCTTAGCTGATTCTGGTCGGCCAGCACGACGGCTTTAACGATCCCGCCAACCTGCTGATTGAAGTCCTTGGGGCCGACGATTTGCTGCCCGTTGAGAGAAATCGAAGCACTACTTATGCGTTGCGTACCATCGGCGTTTCCGTTGACCACCACGATCTGGCACGGGGACGTCCCATGGTACTGGAATGTTTCGGTAAAAGTCTCTGGCCGACCGGCAGCGCGAATGTATTGCTTGGGCCCGAAAGCGACTGTCATAGGCGCAGCCGGGGCCTGCAAGGCCCGAACAGTGGAAGTCAGCGTGACCGAAGAAAGCAGAAATAACAGGCTCAACAATAGAAGCTTACTTTTCATGGGAACCTCTAGGGAAAATCCGGCTCCTGGGCGTCTCTCTTGTCTTGTGGGATGATGACAATCTCGCATAGTCCCTCCTGAGCGGTCCACCACTCGTCGGTAGTCCTCGATCTCGTGCGTCGGGATTAAAATCAATTGGTCCCACGCCACGAACGACGGCGAACACTCCCCGAATTGCCCATACAGGCAAACCAAATTCCACGGCCGCGGATCCCAGATTTCATACAGATACGGATGGGCAAGGGGTTCAGCTCCACAAACTTCGTTCACTGGATCAATGGCGTGGAGAGCGATTCTAAGGGACAGCAGGCCGGGCCCGATCCCGAAGCGAAATGTGACCCTCCGTATCGCAGCTTGCATTAGCGGGTCGGCGTAATCATATGCCAGCAGTGTGACAGAGGACGCTTCAGTCGGTGACTGTTGGATCGGCACCGGCGTGTCGGTCCCGGCCATTTGTCCGTATAACCGCGATCTCGGAAAAGTGAACCGGTGTGGAGGCCTGTCCGGGATGATTACGCCTCATAAGCACCGCAGTGGCGAGCGATCCGTTCCTCGCGAATACATAAACAGTTGGCGACTTATGGCGCGCAATCCGGTGTTAACTGTCCAGGCTTGAGGAATGCGCAACATATGATAGCGAATGCAGTTAAAATGAAGCGACCCATGCGAAGCGCTCAAGCCATCCGAACTGCCGTTGTGAGTTCGTATCGTAGCGAGGGAAGTCTTTACAAAGTCCTACAGCGTCAATACCGCTCAAAAAGTGGTCGGCCCGTTGCAGACGATATCGCCCGGGCGGAACTGCTCCCGTTCAAACATCTCCCGGAACAAGAAGCTCTCGCGGCATTCGTGGAGTACACGCTGCTGAAGGAACTGCCGACGGAAGCGAACACCGCGCTCCTGGAAGCTGCGATTCGGAAGGGCCTGCGTTCACTCGGTGCCGACGATCGTGAAACGCTGAAGGCAATCGACGCGAAGGGATTCATGTTTCACTGGGGACAGGGCTGCTTCAGTCGTCGAGTGACATAAAGCCGATCAGACTCATTCAGCAGATCCGCTGGGGCATCGGAAAGAGTGAAGTTCGGCAAATGTTCTCCGGAAAACGGCAGCTGCCTGTCGAGGCCGGATCGAATGAGATCGGATTCTACAGTCCGAGTTATGGCCTGCCG
>Ga0209058_1003577_pt1 | contig 12563 bp, 15 predicted proteins | sample GraSoiAngelo_147_FD_185904 | JGI IMG/M metagenome (GOLD analysis project Ga0209058, IMG submission 185904) | Grasslands soil microbial communities from the Angelo Coastal Reserve, California, USA - 14_1009_05_40cm (SPAdes) (version 2) | ecosystem: Environmental > Terrestrial > Soil > Grasslands ... | reverse complement strand
GGCGGAAATCGATATGGTTTGCTGGCGGGAGGCTCTGTCGGATCTTCGCCGCGGATGCCATGCACCTGATATAAATACTCGGCCTCGGTGTAATACGGCTCCAAGTCTTCGTAGTTCAACGGCCAGGCCGGCGAAATACCGCCGTGGTGGCGCATTTCTCCAAAATCCTGCTTGCGCAGCCGGACAAGCGCTGCGCCATAAAACTTCGTATTGCCGCCGACGAAGTAATGTGCTCCAGGCACGAATTCTTTTCCGTTTACGTCTCGCCAGGGCTCCACATTGTTGTACCGGCCGTCCACGACGACGGCGCGAGAGTCCCAGTTTTGCTTTTCGCGCGGCACGAAGTCTCCGCGTTCGAGAAGCAGAATCTTCTTGCCAGATGGGGCGAGCCGGTAGGCCAGCGTTCCGCCTCCCGCCCCGCTTCCAATGATGATCACATCGTAGTGACGGTCTGCGCTCATGAATGCACCTCGACTGCTAGATGCCATGGGCGCGTTTGTTTATTCCCACGACGTGGGGGGACCGTCCGATCGCCAAATCAAAAAGGCCGGCGAAGCCGGTGTACCTTCAGTAGGCCGGACGGTGGGCCCGGCGTTTACAAAACGGCACAAAGCGCCAAGGCGCATAGAAACGCCCTCCAGAGCCATGCTTGCGGCGTTTCTTCGTGTGGCGCTGGAAAGGCCGCCACCCACCGACTCCCTGCGCTTATTTTTCCTAACGTTCGAACGCCATTCCACCGTCGACGGTGTCGCTAAATATCGGTTTCGCGACAGTGACGTCGAACCTTCCGGTCCTTACATTATGTCAATGAAAATGCGCGGCCGTCACACCGCGATATCGTGTTGTGGAAAACGTGATTCTGCGGCGTTGGAGGATCTTGGCGTTTGCTGAACCGTTGAGAAATCAGGACGGCCTATCGCGTTAGAAATGGAACGTCAGCGGCCTATACGGAGGCATGAAAGGGAAGACTGAATTTGAAACCGAGAAGATCATTTCCGGCTCATCGGCAATCCTCGACGAGTTCGACCCAATCATTTACGCCCCCTCGAGGATCAAGGTTGTAAGCGAGAAGGTTTTCTCCCCGACAGAAATGATCTTCGATGCGACGGTGACGATCTTCTTCGTCGCGCAGAACATTGTCTTCAAGACCGAGATGATTGTCTCCGACGTGCCGACGATCATCTCCGATTCGGTGAAGATCATCGTCTTTGCCACGAAGATCACTTCCGCGACGAAGAAGATCTTCTTCGTGACGGAGAAGATCTTCTCGGACACCCTGCCTGGTTCGGAGATTCAACGACCTGCAGATTTCGCCCATCGAGAAGATCTTCTCAGAGAGGCAAATGATCTTCTGTTCGGCGAAAAAGATCTTCTGCGGAACGAAGAAGATTTTCTTCAAGCGCGACTCGATTTTCTCCGGCTCCGGGAAGATCTTCTCCGGAACGAACTCCTCTTTCTTTCTTATCGACGCGACATTTCTCCGGGATGGAGAAGATCTTCCTCGTCCCGGATACGAGTTTCTTTGCGGCAAAAATGATGTTCTCTGTCGCCGAGAAAACCGTCGGCGGTGCCGGCGGGTCTGTTTCTAAACCATCAACCATTCAACATTCGCTGGAAACACGCCGGACTGTTCACCAACTCACGCTCGATCAGCGTCGGCAACCTGATTCCCGGCCACCCCGGAAAATAGCGCCAGAGCCGCGCGCCCGGACCCGCCAGACCCACCGACCGCACCAGGTTGACATAATAGACGTCGATGGCGTGGGGCATCCGCAAGGATGAAAAGTTGGCCTTCTTCGAAAGTTCTCCGCAAACCGTATGATGCGGGCAGCAAACTCAATCAGTCGTTCTTAAAGTCGGTCGGATTGGGATTTCTCGTTCATGTCCGTCGTGCCCGCAACTGCACTTCCTCTGTTGGCGTATTTCGAGATCCAGACCCATTTCAACTTCTCGCACTCGATACGGTGCCAAGGAGGGCCGAACCGAGGATAATTGTTTCCGAAGGGTGGCCATATTTTCCGAGGGTGGCGCAGCGGTGACAACGTCGCTTGATCTCACCAGAAAAACCACGGTCCGATGGCGTATATTCCTGCTCATTCTGCTGATCGTCGCCATCAACTATATCGACCGAGCTTCCTTGTCGGTCGCCATGCCAGCGATCAGTAGGGAGTTCGGGATCGACGCGGCGGCGCAAGGCGTTATCCTCAGTTCGTTCTTCTGGACCTATGCGTTCATGCAAATCCCAGGAGGCTGGCTTGCCGACCGCTACCGGCCGAGATTGATTATTGCCACCGCAACGGTCCTGTGGGGTGCCTTTCAGGCACTGGCGGCGCTGGCAACCGGCTGGGGCGTGCTGTTGTTGGCGCGGTTGGGCCTCGGGGTGGCCGAAGGGCCCGTCTTTCCCGCGAGCGGTAAATTGAACGCGGTGTGGCTGCCCGCCCGGGAGCGCGGCCGCGGCGCGGTCCTCATCGATGGCGGCGCTCCCTTGGGGACCGCATTTGGCGGGCTGATCATCGCGTTGCTGATGGGCGTGTTCGGTTCCTGGCGAACGGCCTTTGTGGTCGCCGGATTGGGCACCATTGCCGCGGGCCTGTTCGCCTATTGGTACATACGTGACAACCCCCGGGAGCAACCGTCGACGAATGAGGCCGAGGCGCTCTACATCGAAACCGAGCATGCGAAAGAGGACGAGGCGCTCGCGACGCCGGCGGCGGGCCGTACCAATCTCCTCGGCTTTCTTCGATTTCGTTCCTTCTGGGGCATGCTGCTCGGCTGGCTGGGGTTCGATCTCGTATTTTATGGCCTCGTTGCCTGGGCTCCCAACTACCTCGCACAAGCTCGCCATCTCAGTCTCGCGGCCGTTGGCGGAGCCACATTCATCATTTTTGGCGCCGGCTTCGTCGGCGAGATCGTCGGCGGCTTTCTGGCGGATCACTGGAAGGCGAGCGGCGGTTCGCCCAACCTCGTCATGCGTACCGTTCTCGGCGTATCGGGCGTTCTGACCACGCTATCGACCTTATTACTTGCATTCGTCAGCAGTCCCGTTGCTGCGATCGCGCTCCTATCGAGCACATTGTTCTTTTTGCGGTGGGCGGGGCTCTACTGGAGCATTCCCGCTACTTTGACCGATCGCGGGCGCGCCGGCGTTCTCGGCGGCATGATGAATTTCGGCGGAAATCTCGGCGGCATTTTCGTTCCGATCATCATCGGCGTGATCGTCCAGGCGACGGGAAGCTACTTCCTTGCTCTAATGTTCTTCACAGCGTCGGGCATACTCTACCTGGTGAGCTCGCTCGTCATCGATTACAGCCGAAAGCTGCCGGTCTAGCCCGTAGCGGCGGTCTATGACCGCCGGCATTCCGTTGATTCTACAAAAAGCCGGCGCTCATAGAGCGCCGCTACAGTTAATCATTGTGGCAAGATAGGGGCTGACGGCACCGTCCCATAGGCCGGTTCGAAGAGAGTGAGGAGACTCAGCCATGCCACTTGCCCTGACCGATGACGGAATTCGCCTTTATTATGAAGAGACCGGTTCCGGCAGGCCGTTGATCTTCGTGCACGAATTTGCCGGGGATCATCGAAGCTGGGAGGCACAGATGCGCCATTTCGGCCGGCGCTATCGCTCGGTCGCATTCAATGCCAGAGGTTATCCGCCTTCGGATGTGCCGGCAAGCCAGGGCTCCTATTCCCAGGGACGCGCCGACGACGACATCCGATCGGTGCTCGATCATCTGAGCCTCGAGCGCGCGCACATTGTTGGCCTTTCGATGGGCGGCTTCGCAACGCTTCATTTCGGCTTTCGCTATGCCGCCCGGGCGTTGTCCTTGTGCGTGGCCGGCTGCGGCTACGGCGCCGAGCCCGGGCAGAGGGAGCGCTTCCGTGGAGAGGCGCGCACGATCGCCGATTTCATTCTCTCGGCAGGCATGCCGGCATTTGCGGAGAAGTACGCCTATGGGCCAACGCGCGTCCAGTTCGAGAACAAGGACCCGCGCGGCTTCGCAGAATTCAAGAGAATGCTCGCCGAGCATTCGGGAGTAGGTTCGGCGAATACGCAGCTTGGCGTCCAGCGCGAGCGCCCCTCTCTCTATGATCTCATCGACGAGATGAGGCGCTTGACCGTTCCCACGCTTGTCCTGACCGGCGACGAGGATTGGCCCTGTCTGCTGCCGGGTATGTTGATGAAGCAGAACATCCCCGCCGCCGCTTTCAGCGTAATGCCGAACTGCGGCCATGCCATCAACCTCGAAGCGCCCGACGACTTCAATCGCATCGTCGGCGATTTCCTGGCCCTGGTGGATAGCGGCCGTTGGCCGCAGCGAGACCCGCGCACGGCGAGCGCATCGATCACTGGCATGCAGGCTTGAGGCGTGCGATTTCCTCGGGAAACCTGACTGTGGGAGATCCTCTGAGTCGAAGTAAAAAACCATTCGCGTGCGGCGCTATTTCGCCGTGGCGACTCTTCCGGATATGGGCGGTGATCGGTGCTCAATCGTTCGGTGGCGGTTCGGCCACGCTGTATTGGATCCGGCGGGAAACTGTGGAGCGGCACGGATGGCTCACTGATGACGACTTCAGCCGGTATTGGGGCATTTGTCAGATTGCGCCGGGCATCAATATTCTGGCGCTGGTAAGCCTGATCGGCTGGCGGCTTGCAGGAGCCTCCGGTGCGCTACTCTCAGTCGGTGGTTTGCTGCTGCCGAGCGCTGGGATTACCGTCGGTCTGACCTCGATCTACGCCGGCATCCGGGATGTGCCGGTCGTTCGGGCGGCGATTGCGGGCGTCGTGCCTGCGACGGTCGGTTTGGGCTTGTTGTTGGCGTTTAGTATGGTGCGCCCGTTGTTAAAAAGCGCCCAGAGCGACGGACATGCAAGCACACTCGTCGCGGTAATCCTGTTACTGGTAAGCACGATCGCCGCGCTGGCGCGCGCACCGGTGATTGCCATACTCTGGTCGGCGGGTGCGGTGTCGGCTGTGGCGCGATGGCAATTCGCGCCTCGCCAGAGGTCGCCACGATGAGCCATCATCTGGAGCTGTTCTGGATCATGTTGAGGGCGGCGCTGCTTTCGACCACTGGTACCGGAAATCTTCCGATTGTTCACCAGGACCTCCTATCGCGAGGTTGGGCAACCGACCGCCAATTCGCCGAGGCCCTTGCGATCGGACAAATCAGTCCCGGCCCGACCGGACTCTGGGTGATCAGCCTGGCTTATTTTGTTGGTGGATTGCCCGGTGCCGCACTGACGCTGATTGCAATTGCGCTGCCGCCGCTGCTGGTCCTGGTGCTGGTCCATGGTCTGTACCGCCGCTTTGGCCACCACCCCGCCACTCAGGGATTCGTCCGCGGGTTGGCTTTAGCTGTCGCAGGAGTCTTTGTGGTCGTGCTGACCCGCATTATGAACACGGCCGGCTGGAACTCTACCAATCTGATGATTACCCTGGGCGCGATTGTCCTCGGCGCAACACGTCGCGTACCGGTTTTCGCGGTGCTGGCTGTGGCCGCGATTGTAGGAATCGCACTGTTTTGATGGGCGGGCGCGGCAGCACGGAACCTGCTGGCGGTCTGTGGCTGATTCAGGAGAAACTATGATGATGACAACCCTGAGATTCGGCACTAGAGAGCGCAGGCTGTGTTGCGAGGCGGCAAAGGTTCAGAGCGCGGTTTTGTATTTGGCGCTTTTGGCTGGGATACTTGCGCCGCGCGCGATGGCGGAGGTCCAGAGCGGCATCGCGGAAGTGAATGGAACGAAGTTGTACTACGAGATGGCGGGCAGCGGACGCGTGATTGTCCTGCTCCACGGAGGAGCCGTGGACCGCAGAGCGTGGGATGACCAGTTCACCGAGTTCGCCGCGAAATACAGGGTCATCCGGTACGATTTGCGTGGGGCCGGAAAATCGGCCAGTCCCGTTAAGCCCTTTTCGAATTCAGAAGACCTGTACCAATTGCTGCGGTTCCTGAAAGTGGATAAGGCTTACCTGATCGGCATATCGCGCGGTGGAGGAATCGCTTTTGATTTTACGCTCGAACATCCGGAAATGACGGGAGCTCTCGTCCTGGTCTCCTCGAATCTTGGTAACACCCCGCGTGCCTATACTGAGATGTTTGAACGGACCACCGAAGCCGGAAAGAAAAACGGCGCCGCGGCGGCCGCCCGAGTCTGGGGGCTTGACCCTTATCAGGGACCGGTGCGAGAGGCCGCGCGGGATGGCGTGCTCAAGATCATGGAAGAAAATCTGCCGCGGTTTCGGCATTTTGACGGGTCGGTCGCTGTGGCACAGACGCAGTCTTATGACGGGGCAGCTTACAAACGGCTGTCGCAAATTCGCGTCCAAACGCTTGTCGTTGTGGGCGCCAAAGACGCTCCAGATGCACGCGCCAATTACGACAATTGGGCCAAAGGAATCTCGAACGCAAAGAAGGTTGTGTTTCCCAACGCGGCACACCTGGTCAACATCGACATGCCGAAAGAGTTCAACCAAGCGGTGCTCGAGTTTTTGAGCAAGCTGTAATTACGGTTTGACCGCGATCATCTGTAGCTCGACCCGTGCTCCAATGTTCAGCGCGGTCACTTGCACAGTGGCTCTCGCCGGAGGATCGACGGGAAAGTATTCGCGGTACACCGCATTGAACTTGTCGAAGTCGCTGAAGTTGGCGATGAAAGCAGTCACAGTCACGACGTCTTTGAAATCCATACCTGCGGCCCTCAGGACCTCACGGATATTCGCCAGCGCCTGCCGCGTCTCGCCCTCGATGCCACCCGGTGCGAGCTTGGCGCTGACTGGGTCGCGCCCGGTATGGCCGGATATATACAGCGTGTTACCTGCAAGGATCGCCGGCGAGAGTGGCAGGCCGGTGTTTGGGGCCTTTTGGGGACGAATTGCCTTCCGGCCGCTGCCCGGCTGCTGGGCGTCCACCGATTGTTGAAACGGAATGCCGAGCAAGACACCAAAGATTAACCCAACGACGCCAACTATGGCGATACGACCTCGATTACCTGTCATCGTCATATCACTTCCTTTCTTGCTACCGCGAGTTCAGAAATTTCCGGCGCACAGCACACAGTTTTTCAGAGTTCTGGATCTGACCTGCATGATATAGCATCCCCAGTTGTACTAAAGGAATTCGATTCTTTCCTGTGCTCCTGCGATGATTTCGATACTTGATCAAGACAATCTTGGAGCCTTCTGCCGCCACACTCATGTTGCGGCGAAAGGCAGGGGCGTCGGCCCGCTGGCAAACCTGACTTTCGGCGTCAAGGATATCTATGACATCGCCGGCCACCAGACCGGTTTTGGCAGTCCGGACTGGCTGGCCACGCACGGTCCGGCAACGCGGACGGCTCCATCAATGCAAATCCTGCTTGATGCTGGAGCGGATCTCGTGGGGAAGACACACACCGACGAGCTGACTTATAGCCTGATGGGGGAAAACGCTCACTATGGAACACCGATCAACGTTAACGCGCCCGGACGCATTCCCGGCGGCTCTTCCAGCGGTTCGGCCGCTGCCGTCGCCGGCAGGCTGGTCGATTTCGCGGTAGGCAGCGACACAGGTGGTTCAGTGCGTGCGCCGGCGAGCTTTTGTGGCATTTACGGCATTCGGCCTACGCATGGGCGAGTATCACTCGAGGGCGCATGTCCCCTCGCTCCGAGCTTCGATACTTGCGGCTGGTTCGCGCGCGATCCCGTATTACTGGAGCAAGTTGGACGCGTGCTGTTGGGCGACACTTCTCACGAAAGACCACGAAAACTGTTGATCGCGGACGATGCATTCAAGATCGCCGGAGACGCCGTCACCCGGGCATTGTGGTCCGCGGTGGAGCGCGTCTCGTCGCTAATTGGAAAAAAGGCTGCGGTGACGCTGGCCAGCGAGGGCTTGTCGCAGTGGTTCCAGGCGTTCCGCGTGCTCCAGGGCGCAGAAATCTGGGCGGGCTATGGCGACTGGGTGACTCGCGTTAAGCCGAACCTGGGACCCGGTGTGAAGGAGCGCATCGAATGGACCTCCACGATCCGTCCTGCAGATGTTGGTACGGCACGAGAAGAACGCGAAACGATTGCCCGCCACATGGACGCCCTGCTCGCCGACAACGCAGTCCTGGTGTTACCGACCGTGCCCGGCATTGCGCCGCTGAGAAACAGATCACAAAAGGAGCTCAACGATTTTCGCGAACGTGCAATGAGTCTGTTGTGTGTTGCTGGTCTGGCGCGGCTGCCGCAAGTTTCGCTTCCGCTGGCAAGCCTTGATGGTTGCCCGCTCGGGCTTTCACTCATTGCCCGGCGTGGCAACGACACAATGCTTCTCGCATTCGCGCGCGAACTCGAGGGGGCGCACACCTGAATTTCCCAATTCAATTCGGGAATTCAGGTGTGCGCCCCCAGCTTTACGGAGAGCCATGCGTAGAACGGACCCACGGCGTTCATCAGCACGGCAGCGATCCAGGCGGCATACAAGTTGTGTGGCGCTGGTCCGAAACCGCCGAACAACGTCGCAAAGTAAGAGGCAAAACCGAAGAACATGCCTGGAATAAAAGAAAATATCGACAGGCGCCCTGTGTACATCAGACATGTATTCAGCGAAAAAAGAATTATCATCTGCGCGATGAGAAGCGAGGGGCCGCTGTAAGAATACGATGCGCGCTCAAATGCCAGGGCGATAACCATCGCATAAGTCGAGCCGACGGGCATGGCAAGCCAAATCCGGCGCAGCACATCGGGTTTCGGCCCGCCCGCTGCAAATGTTCCGGCCCAACTGACGAAGACGGCCCATGGCGGCAGATTGAGAGGCGGTAAGGAAATGATCACTGTGGTGGCAGCTAATAATGACGCTACTATTTCGGCAGGGAGCCGGCGGATCATAAGGCCGCCTCTTTCTGTGCCGTTCGATAGATGGTGCATGTGTGTCGAGCTTCGACGGTAAGTCTTCCTCGTTTGATCACCCAACGCCGCAGGGGAAGATCCAAGAGGGCATCCCCCACCTTGTGAGTGTCGAGAATAACGAGATCTGCCTGTTTGCCAGTCGCGACACCGTAGCGATCGGTAATACCGAGCACGCGTGCTGCAGCGTGAGTGCACATTTCTAAAACATAATTCCGATCGTCGGGCGATCCGAATTGTGCAACGTGGGCAAGCAACCAACCGATCTGAAGAGGGTCCGCCGTACCAAAAGGCGTAAACGCGTTACGGATGTTGTTTGAAGAATAGGCGACGTTGACCCCTGCTTCACGTAATGCTCGAATCGCAGTCAAACCACGACGTGGATGCACAGGTTCTTTTGCGCTGCTCAGATACACATCGGTGGCCGGCAAGGTGACGACATTGATGTCCGCTTTTCCTAACAGATCGATCACCGGTCCCGCTTCATCAGCCCGGAGGGCTCCGAGGCTGGTCAAGTGCCCCAAAGTGACCCGGCCGTGGTAGCCCGTATGGATAGTCTTCCGGGCAATATATGCCGCTGCCGCAAAACGCCGGTCCGCTGTGCTGTCCGCGAAATCCGCATGAAGATCGATGTCACGGCCGTACTTTTGGGCCAGTCCAAAAATGATATCGATATGCGCTTTACTGTCCTCCCAGGTCAGCTCGTTATAGGGACACCCGCCGACGACATCCGCTCCCATCTCGATCGCTTCAGTCATCAATTGAAGTGTTCCAGGCGACTTCAATATTCCCTCCTGCGGAAAGGCGACGATCTGCAGATCGATCAGTTGTGCGTACTCCTTTCTGAGGTGAACGAGAGTTTCGACACCGATCAGCCCCTGGATCGTGTCCACATCCGGATGGCATCTCATGGCCACCGTGCCGTTACGCACTGCCATGTCCATAACCTGACGCGACCGATCAAGGACGTCGCTGTATTCCTGTCTCGTTTTGAGGATGCCGGTCACGCGAATCGCCTCTTCCAGTGTGCCGGACCGATTCGCCAGTCGAGATTCCAGGAGCGCCTTGTCGAGGTGAATATGAGGTTCAATCAAACCGGGTATCGTAGCCCTTCCAGCTGCATCGAGGACTTGCACGGCAGGCTCATCGATTCGCGGCGCTAATTTGTAAATCACGCCTTCCCGGATTCCGATGTCCAGGGGAGCCTGACCATCCTGCACAAGTGCACTCCGAATCAGAATGTCCATGATTTCTGCCTTCAGTTAGACGTTCGACAGGAAAATCAGAGCACAGGGCGAATGTTGTGCACAACTTCATTGCGTGACTAACACCGGATTGCGGTGTGACTCGATTGCAACGGCACTTTTGGGTGAAAGGTTGGCCTTAGGTGCTGGGCCCCCCGTACTGTCACTTTCGGCCGGTTGCTCCGGCACCACGGAGCTATTGTTCAATGACACTAAGGTAACAGGGGCTGTCGAGCCGGTGCGCAAACCGCGCCAAATTTCGGATAGGGCGCAGAAGCACAAGAGCTGGACATGGGAAAAATACAAGCATAAGGAACGAAAATGACCAACGTGAATGTTGAACTGAAAGAGAGGCGAAGTTTCGCCATTGCCGGATGGATTGATTATCGCCTGACGGATGTCAGAAGCCGGAGGGTGATCTAATGAACATGAACACTTCGAAAAAACAGGAAGGATTCGTCATCGTTGCCGTTGCCATCGTGCTGATCGTCCTAGTGGGTTTTCTGGCGCTCGCCATCGATATCGGTGTCCTTTACAGTGCTCGGACTTCGGCTCAGGGGGTCGCTGACGCGGCAGCCCTGGCAGGAGCTTACACCTATATCGTCAACCCGACGGCGCCGAATCTGGAGCAACTGGCTCATGACAGCGCGCTCCAGGTGGCTCTCAACAACTCTATTATGGGCCAGCCCGTCGCGGAGGCAGACGTGACCGTCAACCCCGATCCTGCCAATCGGCGCGTCACCGTGGACGTGCAGTCCACTCAGAATACGTACTTTGCCCGGGCTTTTGGGGTCGAAACCGCAAGCGTCGGAGCCCAAGCTGTTGCCGAGGCGGCGAAATATGCGGCGGGATCTCCATGCACCAAGCCATGGTTTATTCCGAACACGGCCATGAGTTTGGGCGGTGCTTGTGCTGCCTGCGGCTCCAATGAAGTGATGATTTCGGGTGGAGAAGTTACCGCTTTTGCTCAGAGCAAGTTTGGAACGGAGTTCAGGGTCACCTCGAATGACCCCGCTAACCAACTGGCGCCCGGACAGTTCTATGCCTTTGACTTGACCAGGGGAGGGGGTGATGATTACCGGGACAACATCGCCACCTGCGTGAATACTTACGCCCGGTGCCTCGATTCTTACTCGGTGTTGACCGGAGATAAGGTGGGACCGACCCAGCAGGGTGTGACCGGTCTCATCGGAAATCCGCCGGACGACACCTGGGTCTCGCTTGGGCAATATCAGACCCCGCAGGGACTTTCAGATTCCAGCAAGAATGTCGTTGTCGCTCCTATCTGGGACACCTGTGGAATGGCGGGGTTTTGTCCAGGGGAAAACTTCCCATCAGGTACAAACGTAAACTTGCAGATCATCGGTTTTGCCATATTCTTCCTTGAGGGCATTAACGGGAACGATGTGATGGCCCGGCTAATCAACGTTGCGTCGTGCTCCTCCAGCACCGAAACGGGCGGAACAGTTCTCTCTCTTCCCTTGCGCCTGGTCCGCACACAGTAACACTGTAGCGGCGGTCTAAGAACGGGAGTAGTCAGCCCCTTCGCCGGATCATCGATTCGTAGAGCACAGCGGGGTGCCGCTCTTCGAGATGGGACGGGAAGGGGCAGACTGGCTGTTCCGGTTTGTTGAAAATTCTCGCTTCGGCCATGGGCCGGTTGGGCCGGTAGCCTGGGCCTTTCGCGTCGATTCCGGGCCGAGCCATTAGTTTCTCGATACCCCAAAGGGTCTCAGAGCGCTCGTAGACCGACTGATGGTGTTCACGACTCATGATGATCGCTTCTTCCGGGCACGCGTCGACACAAAAACCGCAATAGATACAGCGCATCATATCGATGTCGAAGCGGGTTGGAAATTTCTCGATTTCCGGATTCGGGTGCTCGCCGGCTTCGATATAGATGCACTCGGCGGGGCAAATCGTTGCGCACATATAGCAAGCGACGCATTTAAGGCTGCCGTCGTCACGCACTGTTAGAATGTGTGTGCCGCGAAATCGCTCGGAATAGGGTCGCGATTCTTCGGGGTAGTTGATGGTGGGTATGTCCCCTTTAAAAAGGCTTGTATAGAACCGCCGAAGCGTCACCCCAAACGCGCGAAACGTCGACCAGACGGTAGCATTCTCCCGCCGCGCCCTGTCGCTGACGTTGATGGTGGGAACATCGACGGCGTAACCGCCGCTTACGGGCGTCATCGCAACACTTCCTCAGGAACCGGGGAAACAGCCCCACCCGACGATCCGATCGTGTCGTAGTCCAGGCCGGTATATCCGGGTATTTCACGGGCGATCCATTGAAAGACAACGCCCGGATCGGTCGAAACCTCTAAGCCGGCACGGTTCAGCAGTTCCGCCATCAAGACGTGCAGTGGCTGTGCATCACCGGGCGGCATAACTGCGCGGTTCGTTATCTGTACTCGGCCGGCGTAATTGGTGTATGTGCCTTTCTC
>Ga0209058_1003573_pt1 | contig 12572 bp, 13 predicted proteins | sample GraSoiAngelo_147_FD_185904 | JGI IMG/M metagenome (GOLD analysis project Ga0209058, IMG submission 185904) | Grasslands soil microbial communities from the Angelo Coastal Reserve, California, USA - 14_1009_05_40cm (SPAdes) (version 2) | ecosystem: Environmental > Terrestrial > Soil > Grasslands ... | reverse complement strand
ATCCTCGGCCTCGATGCACCGGATGCGACCTTGCTGGTGTTGACGCTGGTCGTCAGCATGCTGACGTTCGCCCTTGAGCGAACCAACGTCCTCCTGGGGGCGGTGCATTTGCTCCTGTTTCTCGCCTATCTGATGCTGATCTTCGAGAACTGAGAGGAGAGCGATGACTCTGAATGTCGTCGGCGCTTCGCACGCAGGTGAGTTGATCATTCGCGATGCGCGCCCGGGCGACCGTGACCGGATCCGCGAAGTCACCCTGGCCGCCTATCAGGAATACGCGGCCCAAATGCCGGATCTTTGGGAGGGGTACCGGCAGAACATCGTGGCCACGCTCGCGCGCGTAGAGCCGGCCGAGCAGATCGTCGCGGAGCGAGACGCCACGATCGTGGGCACGGTCCTGCTGTACCCGCCTCGACGCGTCCGGCCTCCCGGGGGTGAATCGATGGAGATGCCGTGGCCGGAGGTGCGCCTGCTGGCCGTAGCGCCGGCAGCGCGCAGCCAGGGCATCGGCGCGGCCCTCATGCAGGAATGCGTGCGACGGGCGCGCAGGGCCGGGACGGGCGCGCTGAGCCTTCACACGACGGACCTGATGCGAACGGCCATGCGCATGTACGAGCGAATAGGCTTCGTCCGCGCCCCGGAGCTGGACTTCCACCCGGCACCAGGCGTAACGGTCAAGGGCTTTCGCCTCGATCTCGGGGCGGCATAAAGGATGGCGTATACTCCCCGGGAGACTCGATTTTGCTCGCAGGAGACTGGACATGCCCTACAAGCCCGTTTCCCTTGACCACGTCAACATCTTCGTGCGCAACGCCGAGCGCTCGCACAAGTGGTATACGGACGTCTTTGGCCTCCACACGCAGGACACCATGACCTTTGCGGGAACGACCAAGCTGCGAGCAGCTTTCCTCGCGTGCGACCCGGGCCATGCTCATGACATTGCCCTCTTCGAGGTGGGTGAAGACGCCCTGGGGCCGCAGAAGAAGCAGGTGGGTCTGAACCACGTGGCCTGGAGAATGGGGAGCCTCGAAGACCTCGCGGAAATGTATCAGCGGCTGAAGGCCAAAGAGGTCCCCATCAGCGTCTCGGACCATACCGTCTCGATCGGAGTCTATTTCTCGGATCCCGACGGAAACGGGCTCGAGGTCTACTACGAGCTGCCCCGCAGTGAGTGGCATCGTGAGAAGCCGTTTTCGGAACAGGGCGCCAAGGGTCGCTTCCCCGGTCCGTGGGACGAGGTCATCCAGCAGCAGCCTTCCGCCGAGGGACCGATGAGCGGGTTCACGGAATTGCTCGGCGTCATCCGACGCGGTGACACGAAGGTCGTCGAGGATCTGCTGGCTGCGCACCCGGCCCTCGGGAACGCCAGGGACGAAAAGGGCAACTCGCCCGTCCTCATGGCGACGTACGCCGGCAAGCAGGACATCGTCCGCCTGCTCCTCGATCGCGGCGCTCGCCCGAACTTCTTCGAAGCTTGCGCGCTCGGGCTCGATGCGGACGTGCGGCGACAGCTCCGGGACGATCCGGGAGCCGTGCGACAGTGGGCCCACGACGGCTGGACGCCCCTTCATCTCGCAGCGTACTTCGGCCACCGGGAGACCGCGGAAGCGCTGCTCGACGCCGGAGCGGACGTGCTCGCGGTTGCGCGCAACGGCGAAGGCAACCTGGCGATCAACGCCGCCGCCGCCGGGTCGCGCCCAGATCGGCGCCCCGACATCATCCGGCTTCTCATCGCCCGCGGTTGTCCGGTCGACGGCCGCGGCTCCGCGAGTGGCCATACGCCGCTGCACGAGGCCGCTTTCAACGGAGACCTCGCCCTCGTTCGACTTCTCCTGGACAGCGGGGCCGATCGATCGGTACGGACAGGCGACGGGCAGACGGCCCTGGAGATCGCCGGCACGCAAGGACGGCACGAGGTCGCGCGCCTGCTGAGCGGGTAAACGGACTCAGAAGCCGGGACATCATGGCGTACGCACACCCGACGCCTTCGGCGAGAGCTTCGCGGACGCCGCCGCCAGACCGATGTCGTACTGGGACGACCTGACGCGTTCGGTGACCGAACGATGATCCTCGACGAAGGCGCTGTCCGCGCTCTGCTGCGCATGGAGGACTTGATCCCCGTCATGGCGAGCGCGCTGGCCGATCTTTCGAGCGGCAAAGTCGTCCAGCCCATGCGCGTGATGGTGCCGATCGCCGACCACGGAGGCTTCCTGGGGCTGATGCCGGCCTACGGCGGCGCGCTCGGCGCAAAGCTGGTCACGTTCTACCCGAACAATCAGGGCGTCCCTACGCACCACGCCGTGATCGTCCTCTTCCGTCCCGAGACGGGCGAGCCGCTCGTCACTATGGACGGCCGGCTCATCACCGAGATGCGCACCGCGGCGGTCTCGGCGGTCGCCACCAAGTGCCTGGCGCGCCCGGAGGCGTCGGTGCTCGGGATGCTCGGCGCCGGCGTTCAGGCGCGGAGCCACCTGGAGGCGCTGCGTCTCGTCCGCACGTTCCGTGAGATCCGCGTGTGGAGCCCGCGGAACGCCCGTGCCTTCGCCAAGGAGTTCGGGATCCGCGCGGTGGCATCGGCGGCGGAGGCCGTGCGCGGCGCCGACGTGGTCGTCGTAGCAACGACGTCGCAGACACCGGTGCTGTTGGGCGAATGGCTGTCGGCGGGAACCCACATCAACGCGGTGGGAGCCCCGCGTCCGACCTGGCGAGAGCTGGACGACGCGGTGCTTCGGACGGCCCGCATCTACGTCGAGTCACGAGAGGCGGCGACGCGCGAGTCCGGGGACGTCATCGCCGCGGGCCAGGTTTACGCGGAGATCGGCGAAGTGGTGACGGGAGCGAAGCGCGGCCGCGAGTCGGCCGGCGAGATCACCCTGTTCAAATCGGTCGGCGTCGCAATCGAAGACGTCGCTACCGCGGAGCTCGTCTACCGAAAGGCTCTGAGAGCCTAGCGCAGCGTCTGCTGCGGGAGATCCAGGACCTTCTCGGCGAGTGTCGTCAGCATCCGCCAGGCGGGCTCGTGATGGCGTGTCGCTTCCGGATCGTCAATAGAACTGTCCAGCAGCACGTACTCGGCGCCGAGCGATTCCAGCGCCTCGAGGTCTTTCCGCACCCGATCAAGGGTTCCCTGCCCTGCCAGCCGCTGATCGTCGGCCGGCGGGGAGTCCGTCAGCTGCAGCCTGATGCGCGGGCAGAGAGCCGGAGCCCGCTTGCGCTCCGCGGCGGCGATTGCCTTGAGTCTCGGCAGCCCGGTGTCCCTCAACCAGTCCATGCGGACCCGGTTCGGGTGCCAGGCGTCGCCGTAGAGCGCCGCCCGGCGCAGCGCCGCATCGCTCGAGCCGCCGACCCAGATGGGTGGGTGTGGTGAGCGCAGCGGGCGCGGCCCGGTATGCACGTCCTTGAACGAGGTGAACGGGCCGGCGTACGACGCCACGTCGGTGGTCCAGAGAGTCTTGATCGCGGCCAGGTAGTCGTTCGAGATCGCGCCGCGGCGCTCGAACGGCACACCGAGCGCCTCGAACTCCTGCTTCGCCCACCCCACGCCTACCCCGAAGATGAGGCGTCCGCCGCTCAGTCGGTCCACGGTCGCGGCCATGCGCGCGGTCTGGACCGGGTGGCGGTACGGGAGGATGATGACGGTGGTTCCCAGCTCGACCCGGCGCGTAACGGACGCGAGCCACCCGAGCGTCGTGAACGGGTCGTAGATCGGCGCGGGATACTTGGCCGCGACGTCGGGCGTGGGCGCGACGTGGTCCGAGATCATCACCAGGTGGTAGCCGAGAGCTTCGACGAGCGTCGCCCAGCGCGCGAGCGAGTCCGGACTCACGCCCGGTCCCCAGTTCAAGAGATTGACACCGACCTTCATCGTCAGCCGAGGGCGGGGCGATGCTGCGCCCACGGGCGCGCGGCCTCGAACGCCGCTGACGCTCGAAGCACGGTGACGTCGTCGAACCGGCGGCCGATGATCTGCAGCCCGACCGGGAGCCCCGCCTTCGTGAAGCCGCATGGGACCGTTGCCGCCGGCTGGCCCGTCATGTTGAAGATGTAGGTGAACACGCTCGCCGCATCTCGGCCGACCGGCACTCCTCCGATCTCGGCCGGATAGAACTCGCCGATGCGGAGCGGCGGGCAGGCGACCGTCGGCGTGAGCAGCAGGTCGTACCGTTCGAAGAATGCGCGCGCGTGCTGCCACCAGGCGAGCCGGTCGAACCACGCCTGGACATACTTCGTCGGCGGGAGCTTCGCCGCCTCCTCGACGATCGGGAGCAGGCCGGGATCGATCTCATCGCGACGATCGAGATAGGGCGCGAGCCGGGCGCCGATACCGCCGAGGAAGATCGTTCGCCAGCAGTCGTAAGGTGACGGCCACGTCGGGTTCACGCTCTCGACACGGCAACCGAGCTCCCGGAAAGCGCGTGCGGCCTTCGCGGTCGTCTCCCGCACCTCCGGATCCACGGCGGGTGCGATGCCGAGCGTGTCGCTCCACGCGACGCGCAGGCCCTTGAGGTTTCCTTTGAGCGCCTTGACGTAATCCACGCCCGCCGGCGGCAGCGAGTACTGATCGCGCTCGTCGGGCCCGGCGCAGACGTTCATCATCAGCGCCGCGTCCTTCACGGTCCGCGTCATCGGGCCGGCGTGTGAGAGGCTCCACGCCGCGCTGGACGGATAGACGGGAATCCGTCCCCAGGAGGCCTTGAGGCCGAAGATCCCGCACCAGGCGGCGGGCTTGCGGATCGATCCGCCGCCGTCGGTGCCGATGGCGAGAGGCGCCAGGCCCGCGGCGACGGCGGCGCCCGCGCCGCCGGAGGAGCCGCCGGGCGTGTGGGCGAGGCTCCAGGGATTTCGCGTGACGCCAAAGAGGAGATTGTCGGTCACGCCGACCCAACCGAGCGTCGGCGTATTGGTCTTGCCCAGCATGATGCCGCCGGCCGTCTTGAGGCGCTCGACCGACGGCGCGTCCTCGGTCGGCACGTTGTCGCGGTAGAGAGGCGTGCCGAAGGTGGTTCGGACACCTTTGGTGATGATCAGGTCCTTCACCGAGAACGGGACACCGTGCAGGGGGCCGAGCCGGGCGCCCCGACGCATGACGGCTCGCTCCGCCGCTTTCGCAGCCTGGCGTGCCCGCTCGGCGTCGAGGGTCACATAGGCGTTCAGCTCCTTCAGCGTGTCGATCCGTGAGAGCACCGCGTCCACCACCTCGACGGGCGACACCTTCTTCTTCGCGATCGCGATGGCGAGCTCGGACGCGGGCATCCAGCAGAGGTCAGCGTGATGGATGTTTTTGAACCTCTACGCCGAGGAGGTACGATCTCGTCGAGCAACGCCCGCATCGACTTGAGATCGACCCCGGCGTCCTCGAGGAGCCCCTCGAAGTTCGCGGGCCCCGTGAATCGCGCGGCTGGCTTCCGCAGATGCGACTTCCAATCCTTGAGTACCTCCTGCACCTGATCGCGCACCTCAGCATAGTCGAAGGCCTTCCCGGACACCATGAGCAACTTCCCCTCGGCGTGTTCGAGCCGAGCCTTCCGATCCCGAATACCCGCGTGCACCTCATCGAGTGAGCCGCCCTTCGCGGCCAGGTCGACCAACCGCGCGATCTCGGCCTTGAGCTTGTCGACCTCGCCCTGCACCGATGAGGCGTCCATCTTGCCCTGGCGTTTCAGCTCGACGGCTTGATCGCGGAGCTGCTTGAGTTTGTCGACGATCACCGTGGCCTGGAGCGCGTCCTCGCACTCGGCCAGGATGGCTTGTTCGGCCTTGGCCATGGACAATCGCCTCCCGTTCGAGCACGCCCGGTTGCCGCCGAGGTGCGACCTTGCAGTCGCTGCTGAACATATGTTCACATAGTGCACATATGTGCTATACAATCCCGGTATGATCCGCGCCGAGCCCGCCGACGCCGACCTCCTCGTCCGCGCGAGCCGTCTCTACTACCTCGAGGAGCGGGGTCAGGCGGAGATCGCCAGGCTTCTCTGTATCTCGCGCCCCGGCGTGAGCCGGCTCCTCAAGCGGGCGCGAGTAGCGAGGATCGTCGAGATCCGCGTCCGCGAGACCGTCGGGGACGCGGACTGGAGCGGTCTCGAGCGCCGGCTTGGCGTCAAGGAGCTGCAGGTCGCGCCCGAAGCCGGCGTGGAGGCGGTCGGGGCGCTCGGGGCGCGGTTCCTGGAGCGCACGGTGCGGCGCGGCGACGTGATCGGGCTCACCGCCGGCACGACGCTTTCGGCGTTCGTGCAGTCCGTCAAGCCCACGCGGCCCCTCGACCTCGAGATCGTCCCGCTCGTGGGGGCGCTCTGGGACACCGGCGAGGACTTCGACGGCTCGTTCCTGTGCCAGGAGCTGCGGCGCCGCACGGGCGGGACGCACCGGGTGCTGAGCGCGCCAGCCGTGGTCCGCGACGAGCGGTTGATGCGCTCACTTCGGCTCGAGCCGAGGGTGCAGAGCGTGGTCGAGCGGTACGGCGCGGTGCGCTGCGCGTTCCTGGGAATCGGCGTGGTCTCGGCGGCCCACCCCGTCGCCGTCGCGGCGAGGACGGCGGCGAGAGGGCGTGCCGGCGCGCGGCCGGCCAGGATCCTGCCGCGCGGCGCGATCGCGAGCGTTGGCTGCCTCTTCTTCGACGCCGAGGGGCGGCGGTGCGTATCGCCGCTCGACCGCCGCACGATCGGCATCTCTCACGACCAGCTGAAGGCCGTGCCTCTTCGCGTGGGACTCGCGGCGGGAACGAAGAAGCTCGATGCGACCCTGGCCCTCGTGCGCGGCCGGATGCTCGACGTCCTGATCGTCGACGCCCCGCTCGCGCGAAGCTTGCTCGAGGTGACGAGCCAGAGATGACCATGCCCGCAGAGCTCTTTCCGCGGGCACCGGGGCGCGAAGGCTACTACGGGGACTTCGGTGGCGCGTTCGTGCCCGAGATGCTCCACGAGACCCTCGCGGAGCTGCGCGCGGCCTTCGACAATGCGCGGCGCGACCCAGCGTTCTGGAAGTCCTACGTCGAGGTGATGTCGACTTACGCGGGCCGCCCGACGCCCGTGACGTACTGCGACAATCTGACGCGGAGGTTCGGTGGCGCGCGGATCTACGTCAAGCGCGAGGACCTGAATCATACCGGCGCGCACAAGGCGAACAACGTCATGGGCCAGGGCCTGCTCGTGCAGCGCATGGGGAAACCGCGCGTGATCGCGGAGACCGGCGCCGGGCAGCACGGCGTGGCCACGGCGACGATGGCGGCGCGGCTCGGGCTCGCGTGCACGATCTACATGGGCGAGGAGGACATCGCCCGCCAGCGGCCGAACGTCTTCTGGATGGAGCAGCTCGGCGCCGACGTGGTCGCCGTCACCGACGGCACGCGGACGCTGAAGGACGCGATCAACGCGTGCCTCCGCGACTGGGCGGAGTCGATGGCCGACACGCACTACGTCCTGGGAACCGTGTGCGGCCCGCACCCGTTCCCGCAGATGGTGACGTACTTCCAGTCGATCATCGGCCACGAGGCGCGCACGCAGATGCTCGACGCGACGGGCGAGCTCCCGCGCCGGGTTTACGCGTGCGTGGGAGGCGGCTCGAACGCGTCCGGCGTCTTCGCGGGATTCCTCGACGACCTCTCGGTCGAGCTCGTCGGCGTGGAAGCGGGCGGCAAGGGGATCGACTCGGGCAAGCACACGGCGCGCCTCGCCGGCGGCAAGGGCCGACCCGGTGTCGCGCAGGGCTACAAGAGTGTCTTCCTCCAGAACGAGGAAGGCCTCATGCAGGATACGCACTCGGTGGCGGCGGGCCTCGACTACATCGGCATCGGCCCGATGCTGGCCGACCTGCACCAGCGAGGGCGAGTCCGCTTCGAGTCGGCGACCGACTCGGAGGTCGTCGAGGCCCTGCGCCTCACGATGCGGAGCGAGGGGCTCATCCCGGCCCTCGAGAGCGCCCACGCGTTCGTCGCGGCGTTCAGGGAGGCGCCGAGCCTCTCGAGCGCCGACGCGGTCCTCGTCAATCAGTCCGGCCGCGGCGATAAGGATATCTTCACCGTCGCCGACGCGCTCGGCGATGAAGGCTGGAAGGATTTCATCCGGCGAAAGGCCGCGAGCTACGAGCGATGACCGGCGCTCGGACGGCGGGCCTCGAGAGCCACGTGCGCGAGCGGCTGGCGAAGAAGCCGCTCCTGCTCATGGCGCACGTGGTGGTCGGCTATCCGTCCCTCGACGCCAACTGGGCGATGCTCGAGGCGATGGACGGAGCGGGGGTGGACCTGGTCGAGCTGCAGCTGCCTTTCACCGAGCCCATCGCCGACGGCCCGTTCTTCGTGAAGGCGAATCACGACGCGATCCAGGCGGGGACGGCGTGGCGCGCATACTTCGATCTCACGGCGCGCGCCGCGACGCGGTTCAGCTTCCCGATCCTCTTCATGGGCTACTACAACAGCGTCTTCCGCATGGGGGCGGAGCGCTTCTGCGCGAGGCTGTCCGAGGCAGGCATGAGCGGGTTCATCCTCGCGGACCTACCTCCGGAGGAAGCGGCTGAGCTCAACGCGATGGCCCGCGGGCGCGAGCTCGACCCGATCCTTCTCATGACCCCGACGAACTCGCCGGCCCGCCTGGCCGAGATCGGCCGGCAAGCGTCGGGCTTCGTCTACTGCACCGCGCGAAAGGGCGTGACCGGGCGGAAGACCGACCTCTCGCAGGGCGTGGCAGCGTTCCTGGAGAGATGCCGCACGGCGACGTCGCTGCCGCTCGGGCTCGGGTTCGGGATCAAGACGGCCGCCGACGTGCGAGAGGTGCGCGGCCTGGCCAACATCGCCATCGTCGGCACGGCGTGTCTCGAGGTGTGGGAGGAGCGCGGTGCGGACGGCTATCGGCAGTTCCTGAAGACTCTCGCGGCGGAGACCGTTTGACGGCGGTTTCGGTACACTTCCCCAAGTCCTCGTGGCCCGAGAGCCCCCGCGATCTCAGTGCAAAAAGACCCAAGACGGGTCGCTGTCATTCATGGTGCCGGCTATTGTATGCTGCCTTCCCATGGCGGCGGCGTCTTTCGGAATCTTCGACCAGGTGGATCGTTCGGACGAGCCGCTCGGCGTGCGCGGCAAGACTGCGGCGATCCGGCTCATGGCGGAGCTGGCGCTCTAGCGGTGTGCGAGGGCGAGCGTCAATACGAGAACCGTGTGATCGACGCGCCGCTGGACCGCTACCGGGACGTGGTCCGACCCGAGTGGATCGACAACAACCGGCACATGAACGTCGGCTATTACCTCGTCGTCTTCGACTTCGCGACCGACGAGTTCTTCCGCTGGGTCGGCCTCGACGAGGCGCACCGCCGCGAGCGGCAGGTGACCACCTTTTGCCTCGAGGCCCACGTCACCTATCACCGCGAGGTGCGGGTCGGGGACCCGTTGCGTTTCACCACGCTGCTCCTCGCGCACGACGTGAAGCGCCTCCACTATGTCCATCAGATGTATCATGCTGAAGATGGCTATCTCGCGGCGACGAACGAGCTGATGTCGCTGCACGTGAGCGAATCGACGCGCCGGAGCGCGCCGATGGCCTCGGAGATTCTCGAGCGGCTCGCGCGGATCCAGGCGGCGCACGACGCGCTGCCGCGGCCGCCGCAGGTGGGCCGCACGATCGGACTCGCACAGCCGGCTCGTCAGGGAGGATGAGGCATGACCACGATTGGGCTCCTGAATCCAGGTGAGATGGGCAGCATGGTGGGCGCCGCGGTGCGTTCCGGCGGGTCCCGCGTGCTGTGGGCCGGCGAGGGGCGGAGCGCCGTGACCCGCAAGCGCGCGAGCGAAGCCGGGCTCGAGGACGCGGGCTCGGTGCCGGCGCTGGTCTCCGCCAGCGACGTGATCCTCTCGGTCTGCCCACCGGCCGCTGCCGTCGACGTCGCGACGCAGGTGGCCAAGCTGCGCTTCGCCGGCACCTACGTGGAGGGCAACGCGATCGCGCCGGCCACGGCGCGTGAGATCGGCGGAATCATCGAGAAGGGTGGCGCGACGTTCGTGGACGGCGGCATCATCGGGCCGCCGCCGGTGAAGCAGGGCACCACGCGATTCTACGTCTCCGGCACGGGCGCCGAGCGCATCGCCGCGCTCCTCACCGCCGGGCCGCTCCAGGCCATCGTCGTGCCCGGCGGGCCCGGCGCCGCCTCGACGGTGAAGATGGCGTACGCGTCCTGGACCAAGGGGAGCTCCGCCCTGCTCCTGGCGGTGTGCGCACTGGCCAGCGCTGAAGGGGTCGAAGACGCGCTCGTGCGCGAGTGGAAGATCTCGCAGCCCGATCTCTCGGCCCGGGCCGAGGGCGCCGCGCGGTCGAACGCGAAGAAGGCGTGGCGCTTCGTCGGCGAGATGGAGGAGATCGCGGCGACATTCGCGGCCGCCGGGTTGCCCGACGCCTTCCACCAGGGCGCCGCCGAGATCTACCGGCGCATGGAAGTTTACAAGGAGGGGCCGGCGCCCTCGTTCGCCGACGTGCTGCGCGCGCTCACGCCGCGTCGTCCGGCCTGACGGCGCTCTTCGAGCTCCTCGAGCGTCCGCGGCCAGTCCTGCTTGAGCAGGCGTGACAGCGCGCGGTCGGCCAGGAGCCGACCGCCGGTCTGGCAGACCGCGCAGTAGTTGGTCTCGTTGTCGGCGAAGACGATCCGCTGCACGGGCGACGCGCACACCGGACACGGCTGTCCGTATCGCCCGTGCACGGCCATGCCCTCGCGGAACGCCGTGACGCCCTCCGGGAAGTCGCCGCCTGCCTGAGACCGGAGGCGTGCGCACCAGTCCAGAAGGGTCGCCCGCGTCGCCTCGAAGAGGCGCGCGGTCTCGTCGGCCGAGAGCTGCCGGCTCTGCTTCACGGGAGAGATCCTCGCGCGATGGAGGATCTCGTCGGAGTACGCGTTGCCGATGCCGCTGAAGATCCCCGGGTCGGTCAGCGCGCGCTTGAGGGTGTGGTTCTCCCGGGCGAGCGCGTCGCGGAACGCCGCCAGGTCCGCGTCCAGTACCTCGAGGCCGCCCGGGTCGTGCTCGCGCAGACCGGCTTCGCCACGGACGAGATGCAGCGAGGTCCGCCGCTTCGTGCCCGCCTCGGTCAGGACGACCGTCCCCGACGAGAAGTCGAAGCCGGCGAGACCTATCTTTCCCGGCAGCTTGGCACCCGCGGGCTTCCAGTGGAGGCGGCCGGCGATCATGAGGTGCAGAACGAGAAAGAGGTCGCCCTCGAGCCCGATCACGATGCGCTTGCCGAGCCGTCGGAGCCCGGTGACCCGGCGGCCGGCCGCGTCGGTCAGCGGCGGGTCGACGGAACGGAGCAGGAAAGGGCTTGCCATCCGCGCGCGCTCCAGCCTGGCACCGGCGATGCGCGCTTCGAGCGCTTCGATGTAGACGACGACGTCAGGCAGCTCCGGCATCTCGGTATACTCGGTCGAGCCGCGGCTTACCGCGCGATTCGAGCTTAACCCGTAGCTCCAAGGAGGCCCTCATGGCCGTCAGAGACATCGTCCTCGACCTCGCGATTCGTTACGGGTTCCAGGTTCTCGGAGCGCTGGTCGTCCTGGCCGCCGGTGCGCTCGTGGCCCGATGGATCGGCCAGCTTGTGGATGGACGGCTCCAGAAGCACGCGATGGAGCCGCCGATGCGGCTCCTGACCGTCCGCGTCCTCAAGATCGTCGTCATGCTCATCGCGGCCGTGGTGGCGCTCGACAAGTTCGGCTTTCAGATCGCGCCGCTGGTCGCCGGCATCGGCGTGGCCGGCCTTGGGGTCGGCCTGGCGCTGCAGGGCGTGCTCGGCAACCTCGTGGCCGGGCTCACCATCATCTTCACCAAGCCGTTCCGCGTCGGTGAGTACGTCGAGCTCCTGAGCGTTCGCGGCGACGTCTCCAAGATCGAGCTCTTCTCGACCACGCTCATCCATCCAGACCGGTCGCGCGTCGTCGTCCCGAACCGCCGGATCGTCGGCGAGATCCTCCACAACTACGGCACCATGCGCCAGCTGCATCTGGCCGTCGCGGTTCCCCACGACGCGGACCTGGCCAAGGTGCTGGCGGCGGTCGGCGACGTCGTGAGCCGCAATGCGCGTGTGCTGAAGGATCCCCCGCCCGTCATCGGGGTCGCCCAGATCACGGAATCGGGCATCAAGATCGGCATCGAACCCTGGGTCCGCGTCGTCGACGTGGGCGCGGCCGATGCAGAGATCTATGCAGCCCTCGTCGAGGAATTCAGGGCTCGCCGGATCGACCTTGGCCTCGCGCGGCAGGAAGTCCGACTCGTCAACGCCTGAGCCCTACACGAGCGGCCAGGGGTAACGGTGACCGCCGGTGTCGACCGGGAAGCAGTCGGCACCCGCGAGCGCCGACGCGCGGGCGCGTAACGCCTTCTGCTCGGCGGGCTCCAACAGCGCGGCGAGCGACTTCGGCAGCTTCGCGCGGGCGAGACGCCGGACGTCCTCGAGCATCTCGCCCGGAATCGTCTCTCCGCCGAAATCCCAGATGACCGTGCGCAGCTTCGGCTCGACGTGGAAGCAGAGGCCGTTGTCGACTCCGTAGATGCCGCCGTCCGGCCCGAGCAGGCAGTGTCCGCTCTTCCGGTCGGCATTGTTGGCGACGAG
>Ga0209058_1003571_pt1 | contig 12581 bp, 14 predicted proteins | sample GraSoiAngelo_147_FD_185904 | JGI IMG/M metagenome (GOLD analysis project Ga0209058, IMG submission 185904) | Grasslands soil microbial communities from the Angelo Coastal Reserve, California, USA - 14_1009_05_40cm (SPAdes) (version 2) | ecosystem: Environmental > Terrestrial > Soil > Grasslands ... | reverse complement strand
CTTCGTGACGAAGCTCAGTTCCACCGGCGCCCTCAGCTACTCCACCTACCTCGGCAGGAATGGGTCCGACCAAGGCAACGGCATCGCGGTCGACACCGTCGGCAACGCCTACGTGACGGGCTTCACGGGCTCGACCAACTTTCCTAGCACCGCGGGGCCCTTCGGCACAGGCGGCGGCGGCGACGCCTTCGTGACGGCGCTCAATCCCACCGGCACCGCCCTCGTCTTCTTCACCTACCTCGGCGGGACCAATGGTGACAGGGGCATGGGCATAGCGGTGGACGCCATGCCCAGTCCGAACGCCTACGTGGTGGGCATCACCAACTCGAACGACTTCCCGACGACGTCAGGAGCCTTCGATACGATGTTCAATGGCGGGACCGACGACGCCTTCGTGGCGATGATCGCCAACATGGTGCCCGCTCCTCCCGGAGGCCAGGAGACGACGGGTCAAGTCAGCGGCGGCGGCTACATCAATGTGGGCACGAGCGGTGCGCAGGGGACCTTCGGCCTCGAGGCCCACCGCAAGACACTTGGCGGCCCTGTGCGCGGGACGGTCGAATACCACAACCATCTAACGGGCGCCGACCTCCACGGCATCGTCAACTCGCTGTCAGTCAACCTGACGAAGCACACGTTCCACCTCGCCGGCATCTGTCGTTCCGGGAGCTCGTGTGCGGTCTTCCAGGTGGATGGCCAGGACGTCATGGAGCCCGGCATGAACGCGGACAAGTTCACGATCAAATATTGCACGATCGCGGGTCCGCCAGCGAGCGGATGCACCACCGACGGCGCGCCGTCGAACAATGTCATCGTCGGCGGCAACCTACAAGTCCACTAACAGTAAGGAGAAACACATCATGAAGAGGACTCTTTCCCTCCTCGGGGTGACGGCGCTTCTCCTGCTCGGGATCGCGGCGCCGGCGGCCGGTCAGACTTGGGTCACCGGCACAGGTGCTGCCGTCCTTGCTCCCGGCTCCCAATACGGCGGGCTCGCGCTCAGCGGATTGAGATTCGGGAACGGCCTCGTCATCAACCGCGACGGCACGGCCAGCGGGGACTTCCAGACCAATCTCCTCGGCACGACCCCCTTGGGTGCCCGCAGAGAGATCACGGTCCAGGGCCTCGTGCAGACGGGCGCCCTCAACCAGGACGGTAGCGTGACCTTTCAAGGAACGAGCAGCGTCGACTTGGGCGACGGGCTGCCGCCCCTCAGCGGCGTGCCGTTCCGCGTTACCCTGGGCACGCTGGGCATACAGCTCGTGCTCGGGACGACGAGCCTGCCGCTGCAAGCGCTGAGCGTCGGGGGAATCAGCATCAGGCGGGAGTAAGTGGACTGCCGTGGGGTCCTCGCGAGAGGGCCCCACGGTCCGTTCGAGAGAGGGCGTGGGCAAGGCGAGCCGGAGGAAACGCGAGCGCGCGCGGGATCGGCCGCGTCAAGGGATCCAGGAGGCGCTGGCCGATCCAGGCGCTCCCGACGCCGGCGGTCAACGCCGTCCGGCGAGGCGTCTGGTCTGGACCGCGGCGCTCCTCACCGTGGCCGTCACCCTCGCGGTGTGGCTCCCGGTGCTCGGCAACGGGTTCGTCAACTGGGACGACCCGCTCTACACCATCGAGAACCGGCACATCCGCTCGTTCGCCTGGCCGTCGATCCGTTGGATGCTCGGGACCCAGGGTGGCTACTGGATGCCGATGACGTGGCTCACGCACGCGCTCGATTACCACCTGGGTCGGCTCGATGTGCGCATCCACCACGCGACGAGCCTCGTCTTCCACGGCCTGAACACGCTCCTGGTCTTCTTCGTCTCGCTCGAGATCCTGCGTCTCGCGGGGATGGCCTCGCGCTCCACGCCCGGGTCGCTGACACGCCTGCGGGAGGTCGGGGCTGCGACACTCTCTGCGCTCCTCTTCGGTGTCCATCCCTTGCACGTGGAGACCGCGGCCTGGATCGCCGAGCGCAAGGGCGTCGTCTGCGCGCTCTTCTTCCTCCTGAGCCTCCGGGCCTACCTCCGGTACGCCTCCTTGCCAGCGCGCAAGCTCGGGTGGCTCGTCGCCGGCTTCCTCTTCTTCGTGTTGGCCCTTCTCTCGAAGCCGATGGCGATCACGCTGCCCCTCCTGTTCCTGATCCTCGACTGGTGGCCGCTCGACCGGCTCCGCGGAAATCTCGTCCGCACGCTTGGCGAGAAGGCGCCGTTCTTCGCCGTCGCGGCGGTCTTCGCCGTGATCACTGTGCGCGCCCAGACGGGCGTGCAGGCCGTCATCAGCGTCGACGCGGTGCCGCTGGCGTTCCGGGTGATGAACGCATGCCACTCGATCGTCTTCTACCTCTGGAAGATGCTCGTCCCCGTTTCGCTCGTGCCGTTCTACCCGATCGTTCACCCGGAGACGAGCGCGTGGACGCTACCCCACGTCGCCGCGGCGCTCCTGGTCCTGCTCGTCTCGATCGCCTGCTTCCGGTGGGGCGTCGGCAAGCGCGCCTATCTGTCGGCGGCCTGGCTCGGCTACCTCGTCATCCTCGCTCCCGTGCTGGGAATCGTGCAGGTGGGGAGCCAGGCGGCGGCGGACCGCTACACCTACTTCGCCAGCCTGAGCCCGTTCCTCCTCTTCTCCGCGGGGGTGGCGGCGCTCGCGTTTCCCACGGCGGCCGCCGCGCGCTCCTTCGGATTCGGGGGGTGGAGCGCCGTCGGCCTGTGCGGAGTGCTAGTCGCGGGGCTCGCGTATCTCACCGTCGGCCAGATCGCGATCTGGAAGGATTCGACCACAGTCTGGGAGCACGTGACACGCGCGTATCGCGACACCTCGCTGATCGCGCACACGAACCTCGCGAACGCCTATCGCCAGGCCGGACGCGTCGACGAGGCGCTCCGCGAGTACGATCGGGTGCTCGCGGTCACACGCCCGCATGCGGTCCCCCACGAAGGAAAGGGCCTGGCGCTACTCGACAAGGGGCGGGTCGACGAGGCGATCGTGGAGCTCGAGAAAGCCATCGCGCTCAATCCCCGGTCCGCGAAGACGTACCGGTACTTGTGGCTCGCCTACGACCGAAAGGGCCTGGCCGATGAGGCGCTGGCCGCCGCGCAGACGGCGGTGGCGGCCGATCCCGAGTTCGCCGAGGCGTACGGCAACCTCGGCATCCGGTACGGGCAGAGGGGCCGATTCGAGGACTCCGAGCGCGCCTTCGCGAAGGCTCTCGCGCTCGAGCCCGGCAATCTGCAGTATCTCGCCAACCTCGCCACGACCTACCAGCGTGCGGGAAAGCTCGACGAGGCCATCGACCTCTACCGCAAGACGCGAGCGCTCGACCCCCGCGCCCCGGTCTACGCGATCAATCTCGGGAACACCTATCTCCAGAAAGGCATGGTCCTCGAGGCCATCGCCGAGTTTCAGTGGGCGGTCGAGCTCCAGCCGACGAACCAGGTCGCGCAGCGAAAACTCGCCGAGGCCCACGCGCGCCTCGGCAAGCGGTGAGCGCAGCGGCGGCTCGGGGTTGGGAGGCCCTTCGAGGCCCCCTTGTCTAGTGTCTGTACGAGTAGAAGCCGCGGCCGGTTTTGCGGCCGAGCTGGCCGGCCATCACCATTCGCTTGAGCAGCGGCGGCGGCGCGTAGCGGGGTTCGCGGAATTCCTCGAACATCACCTCGGCGACGTACAGCGCAGTGTCGAGGCCCACCAGATCGAGCAGGGTGAACGGTCCCATCGGATAGCCGCAGCCGAGCTTCATCGCCGCATCGATGTCCTCGAGCGACGCGAGCCCGCCCTCGTAGACACGGATCGCGTCGAGCAGGTAGGGCACGAGGAGACGGTTGACGATGAACGCGGTCGCGTCCTTGGTCTGTACCGGCGTCTTGCCCACCGCGCGCACCCACTCGGTGGCGGCCTGCACCGTGTCGTCGCCGCTCAGGATCGTGCGCACGACCTCGACGAGCTTCATGAGCGGGACCGGGTTGAAGAAGTGCAGGCCGAGGACCTGGGCCGGCCGCCCGGTCGCCGCCGCCATCGCGGTGACGTTGCAGGACGACGTGTTCGACGCCAGGATCGCGTGCGGCGGGCAGATCTTGTCGAGTTTCGCGAAGGTCTCGTTCTTGAGGGCTTGATTCTCGGTCATCGCCTCCACGACGAGGTCCGACGATTTCAAGTCCTCGAGGTGGGGCGTCCCGGCGATGCGTGCGAGCGTCGCGTCCTTGGTCTTCGCGTCGAGCCTGCCCTTCACCACGAGGCCCTCGAGCGTCTCGCCCAATCGCGCGAGCGCGCGCCGAACCAGCTCGTCGTTGGCCTCGACGAACAGGACCTGGAAGCCGGCCTGGGCCGCGACCTGGACGATGCCCGAGCCCATGAGCCCACATCCGATGACGCCGACGTTCGTGATGGCCATGCGATGCCCCGTTTCGCGAGAGACCGCCGGGATGGCGGGATGTCGAGCGGTTACTTCCGGGCGCGACCCGGCAGCGGCGGCGGCTCGTAGTGCCCCGAACCGGGCGGGCACGGATTCCTCACGGTCATCGTCAGCGAGCCGTAGCGGACGGTGCCGTCGGCCTGAACCTCGCCCTCGGGACGGCGCGGCGCCGGCGCGGGTTCCTTCATGGCGCGGTCGAACGCCGCGTCGCGGGACTCGACGGAGGGCGCCAGGATGTTCAGGAGCATCGCGCCGCTGATCGGCGTCTTCGCCTCTTCGGCGGCGGCGGTGGCGACCGACGCGCCGGCGACGGCGAGCACTCCCAGGAACGCGGCGAGTCTAGTCATAGACGATGAGTGAGTGCAGCGACTCGTCTTTCAGCTTATCGCGTCCGCGCAGAAATGCCAGCTCGATCATGAACGCCACCCCGACGACCGAGCCCCCGAGTTGACGGATCAGTCGCAAGGTCGCGGCCATCGTGCCGCCGGTCGCCAGCAGGTCGTCGACCGCGAGCACGCGCTGTCCGGCCTTGATCGCGTCCTCGTGAACGGCGAGCGCGTCGCGGCCGTACTCGAGCTCGTACTCGACTTCGATGGTCTTGCCGGGAAGCTTGCCGAGCTTTCGCACGGGCACGAAGCCGGCCTTCAGCTGGTGGGCGAGCGCTCCGCCGAAAATGAAGCCGCGCGATTCGATGCCGACCACCAGGTCGACCCGCTCTTTCTGATAGCGACTCGCGATGGCGTCGATCACGTAGCGAAACGCGGGCCCGTCCTTGAGCAGCGTCGTGATGTCCTTGAAGAGGATCCCCTCTGTAGGGAAATCCTTGATGTCACGTATCTTCCCCTTCAGCTCGGCGATTTCCATCGCGCGTTATCTTACTGGCCGGATGCCGCGCCGCGCAAGCGCGCCAGAGTGTCCTAAAGGTGGCACTGGCGTGACACCTCGGAGTCCATATGTGTCCGAAAATCGACGGAGCGCCCTTCACCGCCCCATCACTCAACTTACGGATAAACATCGGCGGATGGGCCATTTGTCCCACCGTGGCACCCTACTTGCTCGCCATCGAAGACAAGGTTTCTGGAGGAGGCCCGCGATGTTGCTCCCGGAGCAGGTGCAGCGGCTGTTGGAGCGCGCTCTGGCAGAATTCGCCCCCGAGTGGCAAGTCGCCAGCGGGTGCACGGAGCTGAGCCTGAACAATGCCGATCACTGGGTCTCCGGCCTCGGGACGTTTGGTCTGGTCCTCCGAAATCGCCAGAGCAAAGCCGCGAAGATCCTCGGCTGGCGGAACGGGGACTTCATGAACGCGACCTACCACCGCGGGATTTCCTATCGCGTGCTGGAGGCGTATGCCGACCGGATCACGGATCCGATCCGTCGTTATTTCGAAGAGGTCGGGCTGGTGCTTCCCGGGGTCATGCGGCCGCAGAAGGCCAGCGCGGCGAAATAGGGAATCAGCTACGCCGGCCAGGTCGATCCTCGCCGCTTCCGCCCTAGAATAGTAGTCGCCTCGCCGGTCTCGCCGCTGCCGCGTTCGGACACATCATCGGATCACTCCGCGCCCCGTCGCGCGTCGGCGAACGACCCGTCACTCGAGCTGATCGATGGCGTCCGGCAGCTCTGCGAGACGTGGAATCGCGAGATCGGGGCGCTGAGCGCCGCGCGCTCGCACGCGAGACGACGTGACCTGGATGACGCGCATTCCGGCGGCGTGCGCGCCCTGCACGTCGAGAATCGGGTCGTCGCCGACGTGCACCGCGGTCCCCGGCTCGCCGCCGATCGCCCGCAATGTCAAGGCGAAGATCTCGGGCGAGGGTTTGCGGATGCCGACTTCGTCGGAGAAGGTCGCGCGCTTGAAGAAGCTGAGCAGTCGAAAGCGCTCGAGCACCTGACGGAGCGTGGCACCCGGCGTTCGCATGATGTTCGACACGATCGCCATCGTGTATCCGCCGCCGGCGAGCGCCTGCAGCGCGGCGAGGGCGCCGTTGTCGACCGCCGGCGGCACCAGGAGGATCGGCCGTGAATAGGCGTCGATCAGCGCGGTCATGAGCGCCGACGGAACGCGACGCGGCAGGCCCGCATCGACCGCCGCCAGAATCGCGCGGACATGGTCCTGGACCGGGACGTCCCTGGACGCGGACCAGATCCGGGCGAGGTAGGTTCCCGACTCGTCGTAGGCGCGATCGAGCGCGGCCGCCGTCACCGAGATGCCGGCGGACCCGAGCAGCGTCTCGAACTCCGACAGGCGCCGGTTCTTGTATCTATCGTCGCTGCCGGGGCCGTCGAAGAGCAGCGTGCCCCAGAAATCGAACGTGATGGTCTTGACCGGCACGTGTCACCCCCCGAAGTTCGCGCGGCGTTTCTCGAGGTACGCTGTCATGCCCTCGCGCGGCTCGCCGGTCGCGCACGCGGCCGTGAAGGCGTTGATGCCGTAGCGCACCGCGGTCGGGAGATCGGTCTCGCGCCACCGGATGATCAGCTCCTTCTGGAGGCGGATCGCCTCCGGCCCGCTCGCGAGGATCGGCGCCGCCAGCTCCTCGACGGCCGCGGTCAATCCCTCGTCCGGCACGACGCGATTGACCAGGCCCCACTGGAGCGCCTGCGCCGCGGTCACGGGCGCGCCGGTCAGCAACATCTCGGCGGCCCGCCCCGGGCCGATCATCGGCGGGAGCAGCGCCGCCTGGATCACCGACGGGACGCCGACGCGCACCTCGGGCAGGCCGAAGGTCGCGCTCGCCGCCGCCACACGCAGATCGCAGGCCAGCGCCAGCTCGAAGCCGGCGCCGAGGCACGGCCCGTTCACGGCGGCGATCACCGGAAACGGCGCCTGGTGCACCGCGGCGATCGCATCGTGGAGCGCGGTGATCAGCTCTCGCCCGCGACTGGCGTCGAGCTCGCGGAGAATTCGGACGTCCATGCCGGCCGTAAACGCGCGGCCGTTGCCGACGACGGCCGCCAGGCGCACCGTGTGGTCGGTGGCCAGCGTCTCGAACGAGTCGCGCAGCGTGCGGATGAGGGTGGGCTCGAGCAGGTTCAGCGGCGGGCGGTCGAGCGTGCACCAGACCGTCCCGCCCGCGCGACGGATCGTGAGCGGAGGCGGCACTAGTACCGGCGCATCGCGGGATCGACCGTCCGGGCCCAGTGATCCAGTCCGCCAGCGAGGTTCTTGACGTTCTTGAAGCCGCGCTGGCGCAGGTAGTCGGCGACGGCGGCGCTGCGGACGCCCTGGTGGCAGTAGACGACGATCTCGTCGGCGGCGTTCAGCTCGTCCGTCCTGAGCTCGATCTCCTCGATGGGGATGTGCACGGCGTTGGTGAGCTTGCAGAGGCGCGTCTCCCAGTCCTGCCGCACGTCGAGCAGGAGCGGGCGGTCGTTGCCATCCAGACGCTTCTTCAGCTCTTGAGGTGTGATCTCGTTCATGGGGGCTCCGCTACCGGGGCGCCGGGCGCCCGACCAGAAAGTCCACGAGCCAGCCGTTCACGGCCTCGACGTGCTCGATCTGCGGGAAGTGCCCGCACTCGTCGACCCAGCGGACCCTCGCGCGCACGAGCGTTTCGGCGACCTGCGCACAGTGCTCGGGCGAGACGATCCGATCCTGGCGGCCGTGGATCAGCAGCACCGGCAGATCGAGGGTGCCGAGCGCGCGGCAGTAGTCCTGCGCGTGCGTTTCGAAATCGACGCGCACGTCGCGAAGCGTCGCCAGATAGGCCGCGCGCGCCGACGGCTCGGTGCGGGCGGCGTAGCAGTAGTCGACGAAGAAGTCGATCTCCCCGCGGACGGGAACGTGGAAGCAGCGCGCGAGGGCGGCCTTGTAGACCCGGGCGCATCCGAGAAGCGACAGCGCCTCGCCCAGGCCGCGGACAGCCACGAGGCGATAGATCCACGACGGCCGGTAGCCGCATCCGGGAACCACGCCGCCCACGAGCGCCAGACGCTCGACGCGCGAGGGGTGCGTGAGCGCATAGGTGACACTGACCGCGCCGCCGAGCGAGTGGCCGACCAGCGACGCTTGCGCGATGCTCATGCCGTCCATGAAGCCGCGCAGCGCCTCCGCGAAGTACCCGAGGCGGTAGCGCGCAGGCGGCTTGGCCGAGTCGCCGAAGCCGGGAAGGTCGAGGGAATAGACGGTCGCGCGGCTCGCCAGCGCCCCGACGTTGTGCCGCCAGGTTTCCGCAAATCCGCCGAGCCCGTGGACAAGAATGACAGCGGGGCCGCGACCTTCGACGACGTAGTGGAGACGAAGGCCATCGACCGACCCGCCGCGAAGCTGGATCTCCGCCATGGGGCTTCGATTCTACCAGACCGGCCGCCTCGAGGATCCGGCCGGTCGGTCAGCCGAACAGGTCTCGGGTCTGGGGCTGGACGGGCGTCGGCTGGCCCAGGAGCCGCTTCATCATCAACGCGTTCTGGACCGGATAGTCGCGGTTGTTGTTGTTGAAGGAGATGAAGATCTCCTCGGCCTCCCGGCCGACGCCCTCGACTTCGGGCAGGAGCTCTCGCAGCTCCGCCTCCGTGTAGAGGTAGTCGTACTTCTCGCGCACCGAGGGCTGCGCGCCCTGAAGCTGACGGAGCCAGCCCTGGGCGTTGCGGCCGTGGAGCCGGAAGACCGCCGTGGGGGCGGTCGTCGTCGTCACGCGGGGTACCGCGTGGCCGGCCGGCCCGTCCACGATCACGTGGGCGAGCCGCGCGGCGGACAGCGCCCGCAAGGTCTCATCGGTGTGCTCCGGCAGCCAGGAGCGGTGACGGAACTCGACGGCGATCGTCCAGCCGGGGAGCCGCTGGGGGAGCGAGGCGAGATAGTCGAGTCGGTCGGTATCGAAGTGCACCCACGGCGCCAGCTGGAAAAGAACGTAGCCGAGCTTGCCGGCCTCGGCGATCGGCCGGACCGCGTCGCGAAAGAGAGCGAACGCCCGATCGAGAGCTTCCGGTGGAAAGCTGGTCGCGTCGACCTCGCCGCGGCGCGTGCGCGCGGGGTTCCGCGGCAGCAGCGCGGTGAGGTCGGCCGGGACGGTCTCCGCGCGAGGGTGGTGGCCAGTCAGGAGTGAGTAGGCCTTGACGTGAAAGACGAACTCGGGCGGCGTGCGCTCCACCCACCGGACCGTGTTCCGCACGTCGGGAATGGCATAGTACGAGCTGTTCACCTCCACCACGTCGAACACGCTCGCGTAGTGACGGAGCCGAGCCTCAGCGCTCATCGACTTCTTCGGGTAGAACGCCCCAGTCTCGATGAGCGCGGGATCGGCCCAGGCGCAAATTCCGACGCGGACTCGCGTGCTGCACACCCCTCAGACGATCTTCTCGTAGATTCCCGGCGGGATCACCCGATACACGCGGATGGGCTGCGACACGTTCTTGAACGTTTTCTCGCCGAGGGACTCTAGAACAAAGTGGGCCCGGATGCGCTCGGAGGTCGTGGGACCGACGACGATCTCGCCGCCCTGGGCCGACCCCGCGAAGCGCGCGGCGATGTTCGTGGTCGGGCCGGTCGCAGTGAAGGTCCACCGCTGCCCGGCTCCGGTGCCGAGCTTGGTCGCTCCGACCAGGGCCTCGCCGGTGTTGATCCCCATGTGGAGCTGAATCGGCGGGAACATCCCGCCGTATTCCTCGTTGAGGACGCCCGTGCGCTGCTGGATGGCGAAGGCCGCGCGGGTGGCGTTCAGCGCGTGGTCGGTGGCGCTCCGGTCGGACTGGAAGATGACCATCAAGCCGTCGCCGGCGGTCTCGTTCACGTCGCCGTGGTGATTCTGGATGATCTCGAGAAAGGTCGAGAAATACGTCTGCACGAGCTGGTTCAGCTTCCTCGCCTCCAGCTGTTCGGAGAGCTTCGTGTAGCCGGCGATGTCGAGGAACACCACCGAGACCTCGACGGTCTTCTTCTCCAGCTCTGTCGCGTTCGGGTTCTGCTCGAGCAGCCTCTTGACCGCGTCGGGGACGAACTTCGAGAGCTCGCCCTTGAGCTGCTCGAGGAGCTCGAGCCGCTGCCGCGACTCCTGGAGGTTCTGGAGCGCCGTCTCGAGCTCGCGGTTCTTGGCGGCCAGCTCCGAGTAGGCCTGGTTGAGCCGTGAGGTCATGTCGTTGAAGACGCCCCCCAGCTCACCGATCTCGTCCCGGGCCCCGGCCGGCGCCCGCGCCTCGAAGTCTCCGTCGCCCACCCGGCGCGCGACCGCCGAGAGCGCAACGATCGGCCTGACGATGACCGAGCGCATCGCGATCGTCAGGACGCCGGCGGCGCAGAGGATCGTGAGCACCGCGATCAGCATCTGGCGGTTACGGTGCCGTCTGACCTCGGCGAAGACGGGCTCCATCGAGGTCGCGACGCGCACCACCGCCCGCACTTGGTGGTCGCTGCCGTGGCAACCCTGGCACTTCTCCTGATTGAGGATCGGATAGTGGACCGTGAAGAGCGAGACGCCATTTTGGACCTCGAGCGACTCCTGGGTCTTGAGCGTCTCCAGGGCCCGCGTGAACAGCGGACCGGACATGGCCGTCCCGGGCGCGCGCTGCATCTTGGCGATGTTCTTCATGACTTCGTCGGCGAGGCCGGCCGTGCGGGCGACCTCTTTGGCTGTCGCCATGTCGGTGAACGCCTCGATCCCGTTGCGCCGGTAGATCGTCAGGTCCTCGAGCGTCGAGCTCTCGGCGGCCTTGGCGGTGCGCAGCTCCCGAAGCTCCTGGATCAGGCTGCGAGTGACGTCTGGGCGCTCCTGGAGCATCGCCGCCTCGACGCTCGCGACCACAGCCTGGGTGAGGCGCCTCACCCCCTGCTTGTTCTGCTCGAGCAGCGCCGCCGACTCGCGCTGGATCGTAACGATCGTCGACACCCCGAAGCCGACGATCAGCACCGCCACGATCAGCAGGGTGATCTTGATCGCGAGCCGCGACCGGAACATCGCAGCCTAGCGGCTGACCGCCGCGTACCCGTCCAGCAGCGGCAGAACCTGCTCCCGAGTGTCCGAGGGCACCGTGAACACCGCCCGGTCGACGCCGGCGCCGGCGAGCTGATCGACAGCGGCCCGGTCGGGCTTGTGGGTGTGCTCGGGCACCCACACCGACTGAAACCCACGCTCCTCCAGGGCCCGGGCGAGCTCGTGTGGAGGGATCGCGTAGTCGGTCGGGAACATCGAGATGCCGAAGTGCATGGGCTCCCCCTCGCGGTGCGTGCCGGCATTATAGGCCCGGTGTAGAATCCGGAGCACGATGCCCCGGCCCCAGGACAGCTATGGCGAGTTCGAAGCCTCGAGCCTGTTCTGCCCCCGGTGCCGGCGCGCGACGCCTGCTCGCAAGAAGCTCCTGCTCGTGCTTCCGACCGGCAGCAAGTACGACTACGTCTGCGCCGAGTGCGGCACCGCCGTGGGCGCGAAGATGGACAACGATCCGACCGAATTCCGCCGAACGATCCCGCCGCCGGCCCCGCGGCGACTACCCCCGGACCAGCGGTAACTTCGCGCCACATCAGGACCTTCCCCCGGCCGTGAGACTCGACGACACCGCCGGTTGTGGATATCCGGAACGAGCCAACATCCTGTTGCGTAGGCCATCGGGCTATGCAATACTCCTAGCACTTCGACGCTTCCTTCCCTCACGTAGCGGTAGCAATACAGCACGTAGCAGTAGCAATACAGTCAGGCCTTGGCAGTGAAACAGATCGTTGTAGTGAATCAGCTAAGGAGGGCTCATGCGTAGGCTTAACGGAGTGCTCGCGAGCTTGACGTTGGTCGGCGCGATCGCCCTGGGCGGCGTCGTCCTGACGCGCCAGGTCCTGGCGGTTGCCGGTGAAGCCACCTCGGAGCGGTTGAATCGCGCGGTCCTCGGGTACATCGCGGACAAGAATCCCCAGGCGCCCATCAAAGCGTTCCAGGGCTTCCCCGAGGTCCTGTTCGCCGAGTCCGACCGCACCAGGATCGACCATTGCCTGGCGCTCGCTCAGGCCGAGGTCGAGTCCGAGTTCAAGCACGATGCGGTCGGCAGCGCTGGTGAAGTCGGGCTCTTCCAGACCCTGCCCTCGACAGCCGCGCTCTTCGAGTCCCGCGTGGGTCCGTTCAAGCGGCCGGTGCTCAAGGGCCAGCGGGACCTCGGTGACCTGGCCAACCCCGCGGTGAGCACCCACTTCGCGATGGCCTATCTTCGCGACATCATGACCAGGAAGCCCAACATCAAGGACGCCCTCACCGAGTACAACGGCGGCCCGGCCGGG
>Ga0209058_1003563_pt1 | contig 12591 bp, 10 predicted proteins | sample GraSoiAngelo_147_FD_185904 | JGI IMG/M metagenome (GOLD analysis project Ga0209058, IMG submission 185904) | Grasslands soil microbial communities from the Angelo Coastal Reserve, California, USA - 14_1009_05_40cm (SPAdes) (version 2) | ecosystem: Environmental > Terrestrial > Soil > Grasslands ... | reverse complement strand
GGAGCACCATCCGATGCGCACCCGGGCACGGCGCCATCCTGTGAACTTCTCAGGTTGCAATTGTCCTAACCTGATGTCGAACGTGCGCTTCTCGCTGTCAGGTCGTGATCGTGCACGCGTCGGCGACATCTTGGTGGGACATCACTACGCCCGGGTCGACTGCAGGTCGAGATCCTGCGCAAACTGAGCGAAGGTGCCTCCGAAGCTGATTTGATTAACGCCTACTCTCAGCTCACGGGCGAGGACATCCATGCCGCCATGCGTTTCGCGGCCGACACGATCGCTCACGAAGAAGTCGTGTTCATTGGCAAGAAGGACGCAGACACGAATCGAGATTACGGAGTGCGTGCTCCGCCAAGAACCAGACCTGCAGTTCATTCCGCCGGGATGACATCGGTGCCAACGAAATGAGCACGCGGCTCGTGAGGTGGCGATGATTGAAAACGACCAGCGAGAGGGCCCGACCCACTCGACGAACCGATGGATGCCAGGCGATGATGGACGGCGAGCTGGCCGGTGACTAGCGACGAGGCGATCGCAGCTCCACGAGGCGCGACGCGGCATGCCGGCCGAACGGTGATGCGGACGCCGCGGCGCGCGCCGCTTCGAATGCCCGGATGGCCTCGGCGGTCAGGCCCTTCGACTGGAACACAACGCCTCGATAGTACTGCCGGGTCGCCTGAATAGCGCGTCCGCCGCCACTGATCGCGTCGGCCGCGTCCAAGTGCCCGAGCGCACGATCGGCTTCCCCTCGGAGCGCGTAGATTGCGCCCAACGTGCCGTTTGCAAACCCGCGCAGAAGCTCCGTCTGCGCGCCAGCCAGCGCGCGCTCACCGATCGTTGCCGCCTGGTCGAGCGCACCGGTGTGCGCCAGCGCCCAGGCGAGGTTGTTCAGCAGAAGGGCTTCCTGCGTTCGTGCGAGCGGCCCGGCGAGCGCGCTGCGCGCCTGCGCCACCGCTTCGTCCCAGCGCTCGCGGAACATGAGCGCGACGGCGCGGTTGCCGTCGACGAAGGCGCGCATCTTCGCGTTGCGCGGCCACATGGCTGCGGCTTCGTCGAGAACCGCGTCGACCGCGTCGGCGTCCTGCCGTTCGACCGCCGCTGCAAAGCGCCGGCGGAGCGGGACGATGAGAGCGGCCTGATTGATCGCGAGAGCGATGACGAGGATCGTGATCTCGCCGCCAACGACCACAGCCGACGACGAAGCCCGCATCAGTTGAAACCAGATGACCGCCGCGACGCCGGCAGGCAGGAAGACCAGAAATGAGGTAAAGACGGTCTTCTGATAGCGGGTCACGAGCTCACATACTGCGACAGATTAAGCGGGCGCGCGACTGGAGCGACGGCTCCCACAGATCGCCGCGCCTGCGGATTCGCGCTCGGCACCGTGATGTGCTGCCCCCATGAGCTGCGAGTACGAGCACCTGTTCAGCCTAACGTAGCCGCTCTTCGTTCCCGCGCGAATCCACGCTTCGTCGCAACCTGATTGTTCGCAGGACCGCGCGCCGCGATATTGCCGCGCATATCGAGAGACGCGCGCATCGTCCCTGCGCTGTACGTCGGATGGTTGATCATCGGTCCGGTCCCCGGCATATATGTCCGATCACGCTCTTCTTCCCGGGGAATGCTGCCATCCGGATCCTCGAGCACGAGCCGACACTCCGTCTCGCGATGGTGACGGCGCCGATGCGGCGGCTGCCGATCCTGCTGCTGATGTCTAATGGCTATGGAGAGTCCGCGACCGCCGCACGTTGCCAGTCCCGCCCGACAGGATCAGAAAGTGACGTTCTCCGCGACCGGTGTAATGGCGCTCAGGCGCGATCGCTCGAAGCGCACTCAGGTCGCCCACAAGCAGGTATCCTCAGGTCATGTCCGAACTGGCGACGGCTGGGAGACCGGCCGGCATCATTGCGAAGACATCGCGGCGCGTTGCCGTCGCGCTGACAATGTCGATCGGCGTCGGCCTCCTGATGATGAGCGTCTGGAGAAGTTCTCCGTCCTCGCTCTTCCTCCGCACCATCACCCTCGGCCTGTCGGCGACGGCTGCCTTCGGACTCTTCGAGGCGTGGCCACGCAGTCTGCCGCAGTGGCTCCAGCGATGGGCATTGCAAGTCGTTGCGGTCGGCGCTCTCGTGTCGGTGACGACGTTGCTGATCTACGTTCTGTCCACGCCGCAAAGTGCCCCGCCGTTCTGGAAAGATCCTGACCGGATGAACGGGTGGACGCATCTGACGTTCGCCGCCATCCTCCTGGCGCCGTGGACGGCGCTCGCGGCCGTCGTTCGCCAGAAGGAAGCCTTCGCCCGCGATCAGAAGCTGGCGTTCGCGCTCGAGCGCAGTGAACTCGAGCGAGAGGCGCTCGACGCGCGATTGCATCTGCTGCAGGCGCAGGTCGCACCGCACTTCCTCTTCAACACACTTGCGAACGTGCAGGCGCTCGTCGATGCGGGCTCGCCGCACGCGTCGGCCGTCCTCCGGAGCCTCACCGCGTATCTGCGCGCGGTGGTGCCGCTGCTTCACGAGCCTGCCGCAACGATCGAGCGCGAGCTGCAGCTCGTTCGACCATGTCTCGAGCTGATGCAGATGCGCATGCCCGATCGCCTCCAGTACGCGATGAACGTCGACCCGTCGGCGTTGAAGGTTCGATGTCCTCCGACCACCCTGCTGACGCTGGTCGAGAATGCCGTGCGACACGGGATCGACCCCAGCGAAGAAGGAGGCCGGATCGACATCGACATCGATCGGCGTGGTGAACGCTGCGTGGTCCGCGTCACTGACACTGGCGCCGGACTTCATCAATCGGCGAACGGTCTCGGGACCGGGCTCACGACTCTGCGCGAGCGGCTGCAGCTGATCTTCGCCGATGCGGCGCAACTGCGCCTGACGTCCGGCGCACCCCGCGGCGTCGCCGTCGAAGTCGATATGCCGGCACACGCATGAACGCCCACGCGACAGCGTTGATCGCCGACGATGAACCGCTGCTGCGCGATGCGCTGCGGCGCCAACTTGGGATCGTGTGGCCCGAGCTCGAGATTGTGGCCGAGGCGCGGAACGGGCGGGAGGCGGTGAGGTTATTCGACGAGCGGCATCCCGACATCTGCTTCCTCGACGTCCATATGCCGGGACTCTCCGGCGTCGGTGCCGCGAACCACATCGGCCGGCGCGCGCATCTCGTGTTCGTCACGGCGTACGATCACTACGCAGTGCAGGCCTTTGCGCAGGGCGCTCTCGATTACCTGCTGAAGCCGGTCGAACGGGCGCGCCTCGCGGAAACCGTGAGCCGTCTCAAGGAACGTCTGCAGTCGTCGAGGCCGGCGATCAACACCGAGCAGCTGTTGCAGCAACTGAGCGAGCAGCTCGCGAAGCTGCAGAGTGGCGGCGGCAAGAGCGAGGCGCTGCGATGGATTCGCGCGCAAGCGGGGAAAACCGTGCGCCTGATCGCGATCGACGACGTCGATTACCTTCGCTCCGACGCGAAGTACACCATCGTCGCCTGGCGCGATGGAGGGAAACCGGCCGACGCGGTGGTGCGGACGCCGCTGAAGGAGCTGCTCGAGCAGCTTGATGCGGAGCAATTCGCGCAAGTCCATCGGTCGGTCGTCGTGAATCTGCGCGCGATCAGCCATGTCAAGCGGCATGACAACGAAACGGCGGAGATTCACGTAAGGGGTCGAGATGACGTGACCATGGGGTCGATCGCAGGTGTATCGCCGCGTTCGATACGTAGTTCTTTGCGGCGGAGCTGGCGCGGAGTTTGCGGGCAGCCTAGACCCTAAATGCGTCCGGATTCGTGCGTCGGCAGCTCAACCACTCTGTCCTGGCAGTGAATTGTGGCCTCCCAGCGGCCGGACGAGGCGGCATTGCTCGCGGCGATCGTGGAATCCTCCGACGACGCGATCATCAGCTCCGACCTTAACGGCATCATCACCTCTTGGAATCCGGCGGCCGAGCGACCGTACGGCTACGCAGCCTCTGAGATCCTGGGGCAGCCCAATCAGCTCATTATTCCCCTCGATCGGCAGGCGGAAGAAGAGTCCGTTCGCGAACGCATCACATCGGATCAGCCTGTCGAGCATTACGAGAGCGTTCGCGTTCGGAAAGACGGGAGCCTCATCAGCGTGGCGCTGACGGTTTCAGCGCTGCGCGACCGCGACGGCCGCGTCGTTGGCATCTCCAAGATCTCCCGCGACATCTCGGAGCGTAATCGCGCAGCATCGGAAAGAACACGGATCGAACAGCAGCTCCGCCAAGTGATCGACGCCATGAGCGATGCATTCGCGGCTGTCGATCGAACTTGGCGATTCACGTACGTAAACGATCGCTACGTGCAGATGGCGCAGATGCCGCGAGAGCATCTCATCGGGCGCGTTGTCTGGGATGTGTTTCCCGAGGCAACAACGCTGCGTGTCTTTGACGAAGCGCGACGCGCGATGGCGGATAACCGCCCCACCGCTGTGGAGGAGTACTACCCGCCCCTGGACATCTGGTTTCACACGCGGATCTATCCGACGGCGGACGGGTTGGCCATCTTCATAACCGACGTTACCGAAGGGAAGCGCATCGATCGCATTAAAGAGGAATCGCTGGTGACGGCCCGTCGGCTAGCCGCGATTGTCGAATCCTCCGACGACGGCATTATCGGAATGGATCTGGACGGCACGATCACGGCTTGGAATCACGGTGCGGAACGGCTGTACGGATATGACGCGAGAGAGGCCATAGGACGGTCGATTCGTATCGTTGTTCCCGAAGGCCGCCAGGAGGAAGAATCAGAGGTACTCGCGCGCATCAAGCGCGGAGAACGTGTCGAGCACTTCGAAACGATTCGCTGTCGAAAAGACGGAAGCTGCGTTCCGGTGTCGCTATCGCTGTCGCCGATTCGAGATGACGGCGGCAATGTGATCGGCGCGTCGAAAATCGCGCGAGACATTACGGACCGACGTCGCGCGACGGAGCGGGCGGCGTTCCTCGCTGAAGTCGGCGCTGTGCTCGCGGGATCGCTCGACTACGCAACGACCCTGAAGACGGTTGTCAACATGGCCGTGCCATCGATCGCCGATTGGTGTGCTGTGGACATTTTGACGGACGAGCGCAAGCTCGAGCGCCTCGCCGTGGCGCACGTCGATCCCGCGAAGATCGATTTGGCACGGACGATTCGATCGCGTTATGAAGACGCGAGCTCGCCGTACAGCCCCGGCTCCGTTGTTCGGACGGGCACGCCAGCGATCGTAAAGGAGATCTCCGACGACATGATTGTCGCGGCGGCCCCCGGTGACGAAGAGCGCATTGCGCTCGTTCGTTCGCTCGGGCTTCGGTCGTACATCATCGCGCCGCTCACGGCTCGCGGCCGGACATTGGGCGCCCTCACCCTCGTGACCGCCGAATCCGGACGCGTTTATAACGACGACGATTTTCGATTCGCCCAGGATGTGGCGTTTCGTGCGGCGCTCGCCGTGGACAACGCGCGCGCGTACGACGATGCGCAGATCGCGAATCGGCTGAAGGACGAGTTTCTCGCCACGCTGTCACATGAATTGCGAACCCCGCTGAATGCGATCCTCGGCTACTCACGGTTGGTACAGTCGGGCATGCTGACACCGGACAAGCACACGCACGCGCTCCAGGCCGTGGAGAGGAATGCGACGGCACTGACGCAAATCGTCGAGGACGTTCTCGATGTCTCCCGAATCATCTCCGGCAAGATTCGTCTGGACGTTCAGCCCGTCGATCTCCCGCGCGTCGTCTCCGACGCGGTCGAGACCGTCCTTCCGGCTGCGGAGGCCAAGCACATTCGTGTTCACACCATTCTTGATCCTTCCGCCGCGCCGATCTCGGGTGATCCCGATCGGTTGCAACAGATCGTCTGGAACCTCGTGTCGAATGCCGTCAAATTCACGCCAAAGAACGGCGTTATCCAGGTGCGACTCGAACGGGTCAATTCGCATGTCGAGATCATCGTCAGCGATACCGGGGTCGGAATTTCGCCAGATTTCTTGCCGCACATCTTCGAGCGTTTCAGGCAGGCCGACAGTGGGACGACCCGTGAGCACGCTGGCATCGGACTTGGTCTCGCCATCGTGCGTCACCTGGTCGAATTGCACGGCGGGACGATTCATGCGGCGAGCGGGGGACCCGAGAAGGGCTCGACGTTCCGCGTGCGATTGCCGTTGATGGTTGTTCATCATGAATCGCCGCCGGAACGACGGGCGAAGCCGACGTCCGAGCCTGCGCGCACGGACACGCCGTTGCCGGACCTAGGGGGACTTACCGTCCTTGCCGCTGACGACGACACCGACGCGCGCGCACTCGTGAGCGAGACACTCGGAAGCCGTGGCGCGAAAGTCATTGTCGTGGATTCGGCGGACGAAGCGATCGCCGCGCTCCAGACAATTCGCCCGGACGTTGTCATCACTGATATCGGGATGGCGCATACAGACGGCTTCGAGTTGCTCAAACGGATTCGCCAATCGAGCGATCAGACGATCCGCGAGGTACCGGCTGCGGCGTTGACCGCGTACGCGCGTGCCGAGGATCGAATGAAGGTCCTTCAGGGCGGGTTCCAAATGCACTTGGTAAAGCCGGTCGACCCGGCCGAATTGACTGTCGCCGTCGCTGTCCTCGCGAAGCGAACGCTCCACGGGCCTCAGTGAACTCAGCCAGCTAGCTGCCAGGCGACTGCCGACGAGTGTGTTTCATTCTTCGCCAAGCCGCCACCACTATGGCGCACCTGAAGTGCGAATCGTCGATCAGCGTACCCGTTGATCGTCAGCGGTGACCTCGCCAACGCACGTCGTATAGCGATGAGCTCTGTTCTGCCGAATCCGCCATTGGCACAATTCACCGAGCACTCGTCGCGCTAAGTGGTAGAAACAAAGTAGACGATCGATAGTCGTTCGGGATGGTCGCGGGTGGTGTCTGGTATGGACCGGCGCCATCCTGTGAATCGACCGTGAGACGTGGCAAGCGACCCGTGCTGCACTCGAATGTTGGACGTTCGGTCTTGATCGATAATTTCGACGCCGCTTTCGAGTACGCACGAGTGGTCGAATAGCGGGCGTCGGGTTCGCCCGCCCAGATCGAGCATATTGACATCGCCGGAGGACCCATTCGCACGATGGCATTTCGCGCCCTTGATCCTCCTGAAGCGCGGGCACGATCTCGGCGTCAATCCGGAACTTCTGCAGGCCCAGACCTACATGGCGCTCCAGCTCCAGGGGATCGGGTACGCTGTTGCCCTCGCATTTTCACTATGCCAAGATCGACAACCCCGTCGTCGCCTTCGAAGTCCCGCCGCAGCTCACTCGACCTCAGTCGACGGCAGCTGCTCGCCGCAGCCGGCGCCGGCGCCGCCGCCCTTCTTCTCGAGCAACGCGGCGTCCAGGCTCAGGCGACGTCGAGCCGGACGGTCGTCTTCTCTCACACGTCCGTCGTGACGGTCGACGCCGTTCAAGACGACGTGGCGCTCGCCGTCGACGGCGACAAGATCGCAGCGATCGGCGCGACCGACGCCATCGTGAAGACGTATCCCAACGCTGAGATCTACGACGGACGCGGAAAGGTCCTGCTCCCGGGCCTGATCAACTGTCACGCGCATCTCGCGGCCACGCTCGAGCGCGGCTTCAACGAGGACTTCGGATTTCCCAACTCCGCGCGTCTGGCCATCCGTCCCGCCAGTCTCCTGCAGGGGGAGGAGGGGACGCTGATGGTCACGATCGGTGCCTTGGAAGCGATACGGACCGGGACCACGACGATTGTGGAGAATTCCGGAGGCATCAGTCGCTCTGCAGCGGCGTTGGCCCAGACAGGGCTGCGCTGCGTGTTCGCAGAGTCGGTCCGCGATAGCGAGAATGTTGCCGGCCCGATGTCGCCGGAGGGGCTCGCCAGGAGTGAAACGCCCAGGTTCTCGCCCAGGCTGCGCGATGAGGGGATGCAGCGCATCAATGACCTGTTCACGACGTGGCACGGCGCGAAGCAGGGCCGCATCAGCGTGTTCCCGGCAGCAGCGCTCGCCGAGACCGCTTCGCCCGAGTTGCTGCAGGCAGTCCGCGCCTTCGCTGAAAAACACGACCTCGGATACACGATCCATTTGTCGCAGAGCCGCGCCGAGGTCGACTTCATGGTGCGACACCACGGAGTTCGGCCGCCGGCGTTTCTCGCGAAGCACGGCTTCCTCGGTCCGCGCCTGTTCGCGGCGCACTGCCGCTATGTCGACGATGCCGATGTCGCGTTGCTAGGAAAATCCGGCACGATCATTTCGCACCAGGCCGCCATGGCCGCGAACCGAGGCGTCATCCCGCCGATCGCCGCCCTGCGAGCCGCGGGCTGTCCGATCGCGAACGGCACCGATAACAACACCAACGACCTGTTCGAGGTCATGAGGGTCGCGCTTCTGACGGAACGAATCTCGCGCAATGATCCGAACCCCGGTCTCCGCCCTCAGCCTGAAGACATGCTCGAAGACGCAACGCTGGGCGGTGCGCGAGCCGTGCGACAGGCGAAGCTCCTCGGCTCGCTCGAGGTCGGAAAGAAGGCAGACCTTATTGTCGTGAACACGCAACGGGCACACCTCGTACCGGCCGGACGCATCGTGTCGGCGTGGATCCACAACGGTCAACCATCCGACATCGAGTCCGTCATCGTCGACGGTCAGTTCATCATGCGCAATCGTAAGGTGCTCACGATGGACGAGGACGGGATCATCGCCGAAGCCGACAAGGTTGGGCGGCGGATTTGGAGGCAGGTGTACGCAGCGGGCCCTGTTGCGGTGCCGGGCCGATCGCGCGAGCGGTGACGCTCTGCTTTCAGCGGCTCATCAATCGTTCGGGTCGGTCGAGGAGCGCTTCGACCTGACGTTCGAGCCCCGCACGGGTCGCCGCGTCGCGCACCTCGGGACGGAACACGATGCGGCCTTGCTGGTCGATCAACGCCGCGGCCGGCGTTCCCGTCACGCCGTACTGCTGTTCCGCCCATGCCCAATCGCTCTCGGCCGGAACGAAGCCGATGCGCATCGCGGCCAGCAGCGGTAACACGGCCTGACGCTGTGCCGGCTCGAGGTTGATGGCGACGACAGCGAAGCCGCGGTTCTTGAATTTTTCGAGCACTTGCTGCAGGTGAGGAAACTCCTCACGGCAGCCCGGTCAACCAGGGAACCAGAACGCCAGCAACACGACGCGGCCGCGGTAGTCGGACAGTTGAACGGGAGTGCTACCGCGCGATGCCGGCAACTGGAACGACACGGCAGGCACGGCCTTCGCGTCACGGATTCGCCACACGTCCGCGTCGATCTGCGGTCGCGTCTTGTTCGCCGCCGTTCCATATTTCACCAGCGCCTCCTCGACCCGATCGTCGGGCATCGCGGCGACGCTGTCGACGAGCGCCGCGTACGCCAGCTCGCTGTGTCCGGCGGCCGCGGCAGCCTCGGCTTTCAAGAGCGTCCACGTGGCGCCGTGCGCGCCGGACGGTCGCTCGGTCTTCTCCAACAGCTCCAGTGCATCGGCGAAGTTCCGTTCGGCTACGAGCGCCTGCGCGCGCGCCATTGCTTCCTGCAGAGCCACTCGCCGCGCCCACGTCTTGCTGGACGGAAACACCTTCGCCATGTCTCGCGAGACCGACAACGCTTCTGACGGAATCGTCAGCTCATCGTAGAAGTCGTACATGGCACTCGACCCGTAACCGTACGCGCCGGCCGGATACTCGGTGCGCAGCCGCTCGAAATACGCGCGGCGCTCAGGATGCGACGCCGCCTCGGCGAGACGGTACAGCGCTTCGGCCGCGGCCTGGGTCGCGGGGAACTTGCGGACGACCTCGGAAGCGAGCTCTCGAAAATGCGCAGGGTCGATTTCTTGAAGCGCCTGCGCGTATTTCAGAAGGTAACGCGGCTCGTCGGGACTGGCGTCGACAGCGGCTTTCAAGTGCTCGCGCTGCGCCGTCCAGTCACCGCGGATGTCGGCGTTCTTCGCGAGCAGGACATGCGCTCGCGCGAACCCTGGATCGATTGCCAGCGCCTTCTTGAAGAAGACATCGGCCGTATCCGGCTCGTGCGAGAGGAAACCAAGCGCCCACTGGTACGCCGCACGCTTCGGGTACTGCTTGGCCCAGCGCTCGTACAGTTGCTGGAGCCGCGGAACCGTGGGCGTTCTGCTCGCCGGCGCTTCCTGGCGCTGGGTGCTCTCGATGAAACGCTGGTGTGCTTCGACGAAATCGGGATCAGCTTCGATGGCTTTGCGGAACGCGGCGGCGGCGCCGGCGTATTTGCCGGCTTTGGCCTCCGCTTCGCCTTCCGCAAAGAAGGCCCTCGCTGCGGGCGTTCCGCTGCTTTCGCGGGCGGTGGGTGACGCGACCGCAAGAATTCCCAGCAGAAGGGCGGCTCCGAGCAAACGCAGCCAACTCATGCGCGTGGCCTCGTCAATCGATCGAACAACGATACTACGACTGCAAGTTCGACGTCGTGGACGGCCGCCGGATTGGGATCGCTTCGCGGTCGAGACGTCGTGGCTCATCCCGCCGCGTCGGCGTCGAGTGCCGCGGCAGGAGGTTGAGGTGTAGTCAACGGCACGCTATTGATGCCGCAGCGCGTTCAGCTACCGTCGATCTACTGGCTGCTGCTCGCGACCGCGATGCGTCGCGTGGCGCGTTCGGCCGCGCGCGCCACGTCTTTGTCTGAATCGTGCGCCAGTTCCTGGAGCCGCGGCAACGCGTCTGGATCCCCAATCAGACCCAGGACGTCGGCTAATTCGGCGCGAGCCGCTGAACTCGCGGAGCGCGGGGCAAACAGGGCCTGACGGTCGGCGCCGCGGGTCTCGAGCAGATACTCTTTCGCGAGATCGCGGGTCGTCGAACGCTCGAGCGCTCGAATCAGCTCGTCCAGATACTCGCTTTCGCCGAGCCGCAGCAGCGCGAACGCCTGCGCCGTGCGGACGCGCGCGCTCCGTTCCACGAGCCGAGCGGCCGAAATCCGAGTCTTCATGCTCGAATCGGACGTGCGTGCGATGCCTTCATTGGCGTACAGACGCACCATTTCGTCTGCGTCGGCTTTGAATCGATCGAACAACGGCGCCGACGAGGGATCGGCCAGATCGGCCAGCGCCGCGAGCGCGAGGACGCACGCGGAGTCGGTGCGCTTCGTCTGCTCGGCGATGCGCGTCAATTCCGGCACGGCGCCGCGGTAACGCATGGAGGCAACTGTCGCAATCAACTCGTTGCGCACGTCGTCGTCGTTGATGTTGAGGAACGCCGCAAGATCTCCGGCAATCGAGCCGTCCGCGATCTTTCGGAGTGCGCGAACGGCCTCGAACCGCAGGCCGCCGTCGCGGTCTTCGCGAACGATCCGCAGGAGATCCGGAACCGCAGGCTTCGCGCGCAGGATGCCGAGACCGCGGATCGCGGTGCGCCGAATCCCGCGCTCGGAGTCGTCGATTCGGACGCGGAGCGTCGAGACGACGGCGGGATCAACCGGCACGTCGGGTTCGACAACGACGTCCAGATCCCGGTCCGGGCGGTAGACGATCCGTTCGCGAAGGGTCGTCAACGCCGCAGCGACGCCGATCGCGCGCGGAAGATGCAGTTTCACGAGAGCCGCAACGGCGCGCGATCGTATGTCGTCCTCGTTGTCCGACGCGAAGGCGATGAATCCCGGCAGTGTCTGGATGTCCTCCATGCGCTCGAGCGTCAACTCGACCTCGCGGCGCACGGCGGCGACCGGGTCGTTCGCCAGCGCGGCGAGTTGCGGGATCGCCGGCCGGTGCCTGGCGTTGCCCAACTCGCGCGCGGCGGCTTGACGCCTGACGGCATCGGGACTCTTGAGATCGTAGATAAGGGTCTCGATGGAAACCTGTCGCGTTTCCGCAACGAGCGAAGCGCTGCCTGATGTGAGCACGAGAACCGCGATAGCGAGTGCGGCCAACTGCATCAGCTGACGGCGTGACAGATTGGGCATACGTCCTCCTGACCTGCCGGTGTCGCAGCTTTGAGACCCGCGTGTGACGCGGTCACCTGCAGCTGAACACCGACGCGGTCGGAACGATGATTCAATCGGTTACTTGCGCCACGCGCTGGGCTCGCACGGCGGAGGGACGTCGGTCGGCCGGTTTGTGGAATCCGGCCTGCGGGCTGAATTTCGGCGAGTGTATCACACACCGTCAAGTGACGAGACGATCGTCAGACGCTACTGCTTGACGAACTTCTGCACGACGCCGGTGAGCTGAGCGATGTAGACGTCGCCGGCATCGGTCACCGCCACACCATGGCCGCCGGGATTCCCGGGCAGGTTGCCGACGATCGTCCCATCGAGCTGACGCAGGACCCCGCCGGTCCAGATTCGCTGGTCCTTCGTTATCGCAAGTCCGGAGATCCCTCCAGTACCGGTCCACTGGCTCAGAAACTTTCCGTTTGCGTCGAACACTTCGATGCGCTGGTTGTCGCGATCGGTCACGTAGACTCGGCCCTGTCGATCGATCACCAGGTTGTGCGGCAATCCGAACTCGCCGGCGCCCGTGCCTCTCGTTCCCCACTGCAGGACATATTTGCCGTCGGGTGAGTACCTGACCACGCGGGCGCTCCCGTACCCGTCGGTGACGTAGATGTCGCCGTTCGC
>Ga0209058_1003562_pt1 | contig 12592 bp, 3 predicted proteins | sample GraSoiAngelo_147_FD_185904 | JGI IMG/M metagenome (GOLD analysis project Ga0209058, IMG submission 185904) | Grasslands soil microbial communities from the Angelo Coastal Reserve, California, USA - 14_1009_05_40cm (SPAdes) (version 2) | ecosystem: Environmental > Terrestrial > Soil > Grasslands ... | reverse complement strand
GAACCTTCTTCTCCTACTCTCGCTTCCCGGATGCGATGCAGCCGTTCGTGAAAGCGCTGCCACTCACTGCCCTCAATGACGCGCTCCGCGCGGTGATGATCGATGGGACCGGCCTGGTGCGGCTCGGAGTCCCGCTCGCGATCGTCGCGGGCTGGGGCGCCGTGAGCCTCGGGGTGGCGCTCAAAATCTTCCGCTGGCGCTAGGCTGACCCTCTAGAGCCTGGTCGCAACTCATTGCTTCGTTGAAGGATGTCTCGCCTTGTCGGATCGATGCAACAGCCTACTTGCGGCGCATCCCGTTGGGAGCATATTGCAACGCACCTCAGATGCTGTGAACCCCGAGGCGCTGTCGTGCGGCTCGCCTATGCCTCGAGGGGAGCGAATCGCGAACCCGACTGAGTGAGGAGACTCGCTCGGCCGGTTTTTTTCTTGCCGGCCATAGGACGGTTATGGCGGCGACGCGCCCCGCTCTCGCCTCCCTTGGTTCAGGGTTCCACGCCACCGAACGCTGTTCCGCTCGGCGCGGCCCTGGTGCGCGCGTAGCCGCAACTCAAGCCGCGCGCTCAGCATGAACTGCTACCGCTGTGCCACCCCGATCCCCCAGGACAGTCGCTACTGTTTCGCCTGCGGCGCCGACGTGTCAGGAGACACCGCGCAAGGCAGCCAGCCGGTCCAACGTGATCCTGAGCTCGAGGCGAAGCTCGCCGACGAGCTGAAGGGCGACTTCGTCATCGAGCGCCTCATCGGACGCGGCGGCATGGCGGTGGTCTTCCTGGCGCGCGATCTCCAGCTCGACCGCAAAGTTGCCATCAAGGTGCTGCCACCGGAATTGACCTTCGGGCCCGGGTTGATCGAGCGCTTCAAGCGCGAGGCGCGCACCGCTGCCACGCTCGATCACCCCCACATCGTCCCCATTTACCGGATCTCGAAGAGCGGGAAGCTGTTCTGGTTCGCCATGAAGTACGTCGCAGGCGAGTCGCTGGCGGATTTGCTCGAGCGCGAGCAATCGATCCCGCCCGATCGCTCGGCTGCGATCCTCACCCAAGTCGCCGAGGCGCTCGAGTTCGCTCACGAGCACAGCATCATCCATCGGGACGTCAAGCCTGCCAACGTGATGGTGGACCGCCGGGGCTGGATCACGGTCACCGACTTCGGAATCGCCAAGGCGATCGGCCTGCAGTCGCTGACCAGCTCGGAAGCGATCATCGGAACCCCGTACTACATCTCGCCCGAGCAGTGCGCCGGGAAGAAATCCGTCACCGGTGCATCCGACCAGTACTCCCTCGGCGTCATGGCGTACCAGATGCTGAGCGGCCACCTCCCGTTCAGCGGGTTGACCACTGTTGATATCATCAAGCAACACTGTTTCGATCCACCTCCGCCACTCGATGTGCTCCAACCGGGGCTGCCGGCAGGGCTGGCCCACGTTGTCGAGCGTGCGCTGGCGAAAACTCCGGAGGATCGGTTTCCCTCCGTCACCGAGTTCGCCGCCGCCTTCGCCGCCGTTGCCCAAGGAGGGGCGATCGTGCAGCCGGCGAGTCAGCACGGTGCGGCGTCGCCGCCGTCGTCCCCTGCCACGCTGCCCCCGCCGGCCCCGCCCGCCCCGACGCCCCCGACGCGCCGCCCCCGCGCCAGGCCGCCGCACCGCAGCCGACGCAAGATCGTCCTGGGCGGCGTGGCGGCGCTCGGCCTCATCGGGACGTTGACGCTAGTGTGGCAGCGGCGAGAGGCGGAGTCGCGCTCCGAACAGCGGCCAGGAGGGGTTGGGACGGGTCTGCCCCGCGAATCCACGGCGGTACCACTCATCCCTCCCGTGGACAGCGCGACGGTCTCGCGGGCGGTGCCGCCGCCTCCTATCGCGGCGTCGGGCACCACCTTCATCGCCCCGGCTGCGCTGGACTCCATCCGCACGCCGAAGCCTGCCTCGCAGCCTGCCCGGCGCACGCTGCGGGACGCTCGCCTCTTCCTGCGAGGTGTTTCGGGAGGCGCGACCATAGCCGTCGATGGCCAGCAGGTCCACGACTCCGTCTTACTGCTGCGCTCCCCGGGGCGCCACCTGATCACCGTTACGAAGCCCGGATTCGAGCCCTGGGCCGATACGCTCTGGACCGATGCGGGTGATCAATTGGCGCGCTGGGTGGTGGCCACGCCCGTCGCCCCGCCGGCGTCCGTCGCGCCAGAACCGACCGCGACCTCCCCAAAGGAGGCGGTGTTGCGGATCCAGGTGCAACCGCCAGCGCGCATCCTGATCGACAAAAACGACTTCGGAGAGCGGCGCACGCTGGTCCAGGGCGTGACGGGGGGCAGTTCGCATCTCATCAGTGTGCTGCCGGTGCGTGCGGGCTACACCCGTAAGGACACCACCGTGACGCCGCGGCCTGGTGACACAGTCACAGTGCACATCCGGTTGGAGGGAGGCCCATGACAGGACCGAAGCAGTGGATCGTCGCCATCACCGCGGTCTGCGCGGTCATGACCGCTCCGGCCGGGGCCGCTGCCCAGCAGGGCCCGGCACTGATCCGAGAGGGGATCGGCGCCTACAACGACTTCGATCCTCAGCGAGCGCTCCCGCTGCTGCGCCGCGGGGTCGACCCCAAGGCCGGGCCGCGCGACTCGCTGTGGGCACTCGGCGTCCAGTACCTGGCCCAGATCCTGTATGAGCAGGGAGACGAGGCCGGCGCGCGCGCCTGGATCCGCTGGGCCGTCCGCTTCGGGACAGAGTTGAAGCTGGACACGCTCAACCTGCTTTCGCCGGTCATCGCGGAGTTCCACAGCGCGCGCGCGACGACGCCTGCCGGGCCGGAGGACGCGCGCGTCCGCACGGAGTGGGTGTGGCCGTCCACCGATCCCGGCTCCGGTCCGGGACGCATCGAGGTGCCTTCGGACGGGACCCCGGCGTCGCTGACCGCGACCGTCACGGGTCGCGGCGTGCTGAGTCCCAGGCTCTCGCTTCCCGCGGGGAGCTATGAGATCGAGGCCCGGGCGTCGGGGTACCGGCCCGCCAAGATCACGCGCGAGGTGTTGCCTGGGATCACCACGGTGCTCGTGTTCGCGCTCGAGGCGGAGGCGCCCGTCGGCGGTCTCTCACCCGCCATCCGTGGGCGCGTCGCCGCACGAGTCGCTCCCCTGCTGGTGACACGGTTCGGATTGCCGGAGCCCGAGTGTGGGGACGGCGCGGTGGTGGGGGGTGCGCTCTTGCTCACGACGTACCGCGCGATCCGTGGAGCAGAGCGCATAACGCTGCGGGGGAATGCCGTCGCCGACGCCGGTCCAACAGTCGCGGCCTACGATGTGAGTCGGGACCTGGCTGTCCTCAAACTTCCCAGCGCCCGTGCAGACTCGCTCACAGTATCCCCGGCACTTGCGGAGGGCCAGAACGCCTGGGGTTTCGGTCTTGGCAGCTGTCGCGTGCCGGGCGACGCGCCGATCGCCGTGAGTTGGGCCGATCGGCAACATGGCGTTCTACGCCTCAAGGGCTCGGTGCCCGGTGCAGTCCCCGGGGGCGTGCTGGTCGCGGCGGACGGCGCCTTGGTCGCAGTTGTTACGGCCGATACGACCGCCGTAGCTGTCGCCGGTGCGTCGGATCTCCTCGCCCGCGCGCGCGCGAACATCGCCGCCCATTCGGTGCGCTCGCCCGTGGAGGTGGCGGGCGCGGAGCGTCATCGGTACGGTGCGATCAAGCTGACGGCTCCGGCGTATGCCGGGGCGACGGCGCAGGTCACCCCACCGGAAGCGTGGCACTGGCCGGAGCTCGCGAAGAACTCGGCGCTCCCACTCACGTTCGCGGGGCCGGAGGGGAGATACCGTCTGGTCGTGACGACCGCGGGCACGGTGCGATACGACAGCACGTTCGCCCTTGTGGCGGGTGTCACCGAGCAGCTCGCTGTCCCGGCCCGGCAGCCGATCGCGGCGACGAAGAAGGGACATTTCCCGTGGGCCATCGCGGTGTTGGGGGCGGTGGGTGCTGGCGTTGCGGCCGCGGTGCTTGGCGGCAAGGGCGGGGGTGGGGGGGGCGGGGGGGGTACGCCGCCGAGTACCGGTGGCATCACCATCAACATCCCCAACCCGTAGGCAAGCGTGACGCGCGGGATCGTCCTCGGCGCGGTGTGCGCCGCTGCCGTCGTCGTCGGGTGCGACAAGAACGCTGTCGCGCCGCCGACGACGGGCGCGATCACCTTGCGGATCATAACGGACGCCCTGGCGCCGGCGGCGACCGAGACGCCTCGACCGCCGCTGCTGTCGCTCCAGGGGCGCCTCGACGCTGCCCGCGTCCGGGTCCTCGGTCAGACCAATAAGACGCTCAACCTCACCGCCGGACCCTCGGGCTTCAGCGGCACGGTGGACGGCCTCCCGCCCGGTGGGTACACCGTGGTAGTGGAAGGGCTGGTGGCCAGCGAGGTCGACTACTTCGGACAGACGCCCGGCGTGCAGGTGGTGGCGGGCCAGAACACGAGTGCCGCGATCACCTTCCGGTCATTTCGCTCCGACAGTGTCGCCGACTTGGGTCCCCCGACGGCGGGGATGACCTTCGCCGCGCGCTGGGCTCGCGTGGTGAGCGCCCAGGGCTACCGGGTCGAATGGGACAAGAACCCGGCTTTCGCGAGTGCCGCGTCGAAGGACGTTACCGACACCTTTACCACCGTCACGGTCACTGATACCGGCACCTACAACGTGCGGGTGCGAGCGACCAATGGTTGGGAGCCCTCGGGGCGGGCGAGCGACGCCAAGTCGATCCGGGTGGTCGGCACACCGCCGCCGCTCCAAAACGGCGTTGCGATGAGCGGCCTCGCGGGTGGGGCGGGCAGCCAACGTTACTTCGCGATCCAAGTCCCCGCGGGCCAGAATCAGCTCACCGTCGGGATCGCTGGCGGGACCGGCGACGCCAATCTGTACGTGCGGTTCGGGAGCCTGCCGGCGTCGTCGACGCCGGACTTCTGCGCGTCCACGAGCGGCAACCCGAACCAATGCAGCTTCTCGAGTCCCCCGGCAGGCGCTTGGTACATCATGCTGCACGGGACGGCTGCGTATTCGGGACTATCGCTTACGGCTGCTTATGCAAGTCTGCCGCCGGCCCCCACGAACCTGACGGCGACCGCACTCTCCTCAAGCCGGATTGATCTGGCGTGGGTCGACAACGCCACCAACGAGGATGGCTTCCGGATCGAGCGCTGCCTGGGGGCGGGGTGCACTGCCTTCACGGAGATCGCGACCGTCGGCCCGAACGTCACGCTGTACGCGAACGCTGGCTTGACCGCCGGGACCGGTTACAGCTACCAGGTGCGGGCCTACAACGTGGCGGGCAACTCGGGTTACTCGAACACGGCGATTGTACCAGTGGCGCCGAACGGGTTGACGGCGACAGCGGTCTCGGGGACGCAGATCAATCTGGCGTGGACCGACAACGCTACCAACGAGGTTGGCTACCGGCTCGAGCGGTGCAGCGGCGTGGGCTGCAGCAATTTTTTGGAGATTGCCACGGTCGGGGCTGGCGTGACCACCTATCAGAACACCGGCCTGATCGCGGGGACGAGTTATGGCTATCGCGTCCGGGCCTACACTGCGGCAGCTACGTCGGACTACTCGAACCCGGCGTCGGCCACACCGCCGCTAGCGCCGGCGGCGCCATCGGGCCTTACGGCGACGCCCGTCTCCGGGACAGAGATCGATCTCGCTTGGACGGACAATGCGACGAACGAGGATGGTTTCAAGATCGATCGGTGTCAGGTGGTGGGCTGCACCAGCTTCCTGGAAATCGCCACGCTCGGGGCCAACGTCACCACTTATCAGAACATCGGTCTGACCGTCGGCACCAGTTACACCTACCGGGTCCGGGCCTACAACGTGGGTGGCAGCTCGGGTCCCTCGAACGCGGTCTCCGCGACGCCGGCGACGGTGCCGGCCGCGCCGACACGTCTCACGGCGATGGGGATATCAGGGACGCAGATCAATCTCGTGTGGTTCGACAACTCAAGCAGTGAGGATGGGTTCCGGATCGAGCGCTGTGGTGGGGCGGGGTGCACGGCGTTCCTGGAGATCGCCACGGTCAGCGCCAACGCGACCACGTATCAGAACACCGGTCTGACGGGGGGGACCGGTTACAGCTATCGCGTGCGGGCCTACAATGGGGCCGGAACCTCGGCGTATACGAACACGGCGGTGGTGCCCGTGGCGCCTACGACTCTGACGGCGACGCCGGTCTCGGGTAGCCAGATCGATCTCGCCTGGACCGACAATGCGCCCGATGAGGACGGGTTCCGGATCGAGCGGTGTCAGGGGCTGACCTGCAGCGACTTCCTGGAGATCGCAACGGTCGGCGCCAACGCGACCTCCTATCAGAACTCGTCCCTCGCCGCAGGGACGAGCTACAGCTATCGGGTCCGGGCCTACACGGCCGCGGGAACCTCGGATTACTCAGCTTCAGACTACTCGAACACCGCGACCGCGGTCCCGCCCCTGCCGCCGGTGGGCGCACTCACCGCCACCGCGGTCTCCGGCAGTCAGATCAATCTGGCGTGGCAGGACAACATCAGTAATGAGGATGGGTTCCGGATCGAGCGGTGTGCGGGGGCAGCATGCGCCACCTTCGCGGAGATCGCCACCGTGGGGCCGAACGTCACGGCGTACGCGAACACCGGATTGACCGCGGGGACCGGGTACAGCTACCGGGTGCGGGCCTACAACGCGGCGGGGAATTCGGGCTATTCGAACGTGGCGGTAGTACCGGTCGCGCCCACCAGCCTGACGGCGACGCCCGCAGTCTCCGGGACGGAGATCGATCTCGCCTGGGCCGACAACGCTACCGACGAGGATGGGTACTGGATCGAGTACTGCGCCGGAGTGGCGTGCACAGCGTTCTCGCAGATTGCCATGGTGGGGCCCAACGTGACTGCCTACCAAAGCTCCTCACTCACCGGCGGGACGAGTTACAGCTATCGCGTGCGGGCCGTTACGGCGACCGGAACCTCGGTGTACTCGAACACCGCCACCGCCGCCACGTCGCTGCCGGCGCCGAGCACACTGACTGCCACCGCGGTCTCCGGCACCCAGATCAATCTGGCGTGGCAGGACCTCAGCAGTAACGAGGACGGGTTCCGCATCGAGCGGTGCGCGGCAGCGGGGTGCGCGACGTTCGTGGAGATCGCCACCGTTGGGCCGAACGTCGCGACATACGCGAACACGGGATTGACCGCCGGGACCGGCTACAACTACCGGGTGCGGGCCTACAATGCGGTCGGGAATTCGGGTTATTCGAACGTGGCGGTGGTGCCGGTTGCGCCGACGAGCCTGACGGCGACGGCGGTCTCGGGGACGGAGATCGATCTCGCCTGGACGGACAATGCGACCGATGAGGACGGGTTCCGGATCGAGTACTGCGCCGGAGCAGGGTGCACGGCGTTCGGAGAGATTGCCACAGTGGGGGCCAATGTGACCACCTATCAACACTTCTCTCCGGCCTCCGGGACCAGCCACAGCTATCGGGTCCGGGCCTACACGGCGACCGGGACTTCGGTGTACTCGAACACCGCGACGGCGGTGATCCCGCTGCCGGCACCCGCCAACCTGACCGCGACGGCGGTCTCCGGGAGCCAGATCAATCTGGCGTGGCAGGACCTGAGCGGGAACGAGGACGGGTTCCGGATCGAGCAGTGCGCGGGGGCCGGGTGCGCGACCTTCGCCGAGATCGCCACGGTGGGGCCGAACGTGACGACGTACGCGAACACGGGATTGACCGCCGGGACCGGCTACAACTACCGGGTGCGGGCCTCCAATGGGGTGGGCAATTCGGGTTACTCCAATACGGCGGTGGTGCCGGTGGCGCCCACGAGCCTCACAGCGACGGCGGCGGCCTCGGGGACGGAGATCGATCTTGCCTGGACGGACAATGCGACGAATGAGGAGGGGTTCCGGATCGAGTACTGCGCCGGCGTGGGATGCACGAGTTTCTTTGAGATTGCCGTAGTGGGCGCCAATGTCACCAGCTATCAGCACTTCTCTCCGGCCTCTGGGACGAGCCACAGCTATCGGGTCCGGGCCTACACGACGACCGGGACCTCGGTGTACACGAACACCGCGGCGGCGGTGATCCCGCTGCCGGCACCTGGTACCCTGACCGCGACGGCGGTGGCCGGCACTCAGATCAATCTGGCGTGGCAGGACCTCAGCAGTAACGAGGACGGGTTCCGCATCGAGCGCTGCGCGGGGGCGGGGTGCGCGACCTTCGCCGAGATCGCCACCGTTGGGCCGAACGTGACGACGTACGCGAACGCTGGGGTGACCGCGGGGACGGGATACAGCTACCGGGTGCGGGCCTACAATGGCGTGGGGAATTCGGGTTATTCGAACGTGGCGGTGGTACCGGTGGCGCCGACGAGCCTGACGGCAACGGCGGCGGTCTCGGGGACGGAGATCGATCTCGCCTGGACCGACAATGCGACGAATGAGGACGGGTTCCGGATCGAGTACTGCGCCGGCGTAGGGTGCACGGCGTTCGGGGAGATCGCCGTGGTGGGAGCCAACGTCACCACCTATCGGCACTTTTCGCCGGCCGCTGGGACGAGCCACAGTTATCGGGTCCGGGCCTACACGGCGACTGGGACCTCGGTGTACTCGAACACCGCGGTGGCGGTGATCCCGCTGCCGGCACCCGCAACTCTGACCGCGACGGCCGTCTCCGGCACGCAGATCAATCTGGCGTGGCAGGACCTGAGCGGGAACGAGGATGGGTTCCGGATCGAGCGCTGCGCAGGGGCGGGGTGCACCAGCTTCGTCGAGATCGCCACCGTGGGGCCGAACGTGACGACGTACGCGAACGCCGGGGTGACCGCCGGGACAGCCTACAACTACCGGGTGCGGGCCTACAATGCGGTGGGGAATTCGGATTATTCGAACGTGGCGGTGGTACCGCTGGCGCCCACGAGCCTGACGGCGACGGCGGCGGTCTCGGGGACGGAGATCGATCTCGCCTGGACGGATAATGCGACTAATGAGGAGGGGTTCCGGATCGAGTACTGCGCCGGAGTAGGGTGCACGGCGTTCGGGGAGATTGCCACGGTGGGAACCAATGTCACCACCTATCAGCACTTCTCTCCCGCCTCGGGGACGAGCCACAGCTATCGGGTCCGGGCCTACACGACGACCGGCACCTCGGTGTACTCGAACACTGCGGCGGCGGTGATCCCGCTGCCGGCACCCGCAAACCTGACCGCGACGGCGGTCTCCGGGAGCCAGATCAGTCTGGCGTGGCAGGACCTGAGCGGGAACGAGGACGGGTTCCGGATCGAGCGGTGCTTCGGGGCAGGGTGCACGAATTTCTTTGAGATCGCCACGGTGGCGGCCAACGTCACCACGTACGCGAACACTGGACTGACGCTCAGCGGCTCCTACAACTATCGAGTGCGGGCGTACAACGTAGCCGGTACCTCGGCGTATTCCAACACGGCGACGGCGACGAATTCCATGCCGGTGCCGCCGACGAACCTGACGGCGACGACAGTCTCCAGCGGTCAGATCGATCTGGCCTGGACCGATAATGCGACCAACGAGGACGGGTTCCGGATCGAGCGGTGTCAAGGCGTGGGGTGCACGACCTTTACCGAGATCACCACGGTGGGGGCCAATGTCACCACTTATCAGAACACCGCGCTGACCCTCGACATCTCCTACAGCTATCGGGTGCGGGCGTACAACGCGGCGGGCACCTCGTCGTACTCGAATACGGCGACGGCCACCACGATGCCGCCCGCGGCCCCGACGACCCTGACCGCGACCCCGGTTTCCGGTAGCCAGATCAACCTGGCCTGGCAGGACAACGCCAGTAATGAGGCGGGGTTCCGGATCGAGCAGTGTCAGGGCGCGGGCTGCACCGCCTTTGTGGAGATCGCCACGGTGGGGGCCAATGTCACGAGCTACCAGAGTACCGGGCTGACGCTGGGCACCTCCTACACCTACCAGGTGCGGGCCTACAATGCGGCCGGCACCTCGGGCTATTCCAACCCTGCGACGGCCATCCCCCACGAGCTGGCCGCGCCGACGAATCTTGTGGCGACCACCGTGTCGGCCAGTGAGATCGATCTGGCCTGGACGGACAACAGCGACAACGAAGACGGGTTCCGGATCGAGCGGTGCTCCGGGGCAGGGTGCACGAATTTCTTTGAAATTGCCACGGTGGGGGCGAATGTCACCACCTATCACAACACCAGTCTCCTGGCCGCGACCAGTTACAGCTACCGGGTGCGGGCCTACAATGGGGCGGGTACCTCGGCCTACTCGAACGTGGCGACGGCCACGAACTTCGTGCCGACGCAGCCCACGAATCTGACGGCGACCACCGTGTCAGCCAGCCAGATCGATCTGGCCTGGACCGACAATGCGACCAACGAGGATGGGTTCCGGATCGAGCGCTGCGCGGGGGCGGGATGCGCGGTCTTCACGGAAATCGCCACGGTGGGGGCGAACGTCACGACGTATCAGAACACCGGGCTGGCGTTCAACACCTCCTACACGTACCGGGTGCGGGCCTACAATGGGGCCGGCACCTCGGCGTACACGAATACGGCGACCGCCACGACGATGCCGCCGGCAGCTCCGACGAACCTGACCGCTCGGGGGGTCTCCGGCAGCCAGATCAACCTGGCCTGGCAGGACAACGCCAGTAATGAGGCGGGGTTCCGGATCGAGCAGTGTCAGGGCGCGGGCTGCACCGCCTTTGTGGAGATCGCCACGGTGGGGGCCAATGTCACGAGCTACCAGAGTACCGGGCTGACGCTGGGCACCTCCTACACCTACCAGGTGCGGGCCTACAATGCGGCCGGCACCTCGGGCTATTCCAACCCTGCGACGGCCATCCCCCACGAGCTGGCCGCGCCGACGAATCTTGTGGCGACCACCGTGTCGGCCAGTGAGATCGATCTGGCCTGGACGGACAACAGCGACAACGAAGACGGGTTCCGGATCGAGCGGTGCTCCGGGGCAGGGTGCACGAATTTCTTTGAAATTGCCACGGTGGGGGCGAATGTCACCACCTATCACAACACCAGTCTCCTGGCCGCGACCAGTTACAGCTACCGGGTGCGGGCCTACAATGGGGCGGGTACCTCGGCCTACTCGAACGTGGCGACGGCCACGAACTTCGTGCCGACGCAGCCCACGAATCTGACGGCGACCACCGTGTCAGCCAGCCAGATCGATCTGGCCTGGACCGACAATGCGACCAACGAGGATGGGTTCCGGATCGAGCGCTGCGCGGGGGCGGGATGCGCGGTCTTCACGGAAATCGCCACGGTGGGGGCGAACGTCACGACGTATCAGAACACCGGGCTGGCGTTCAACACCTCCTACACGTACCGGGTGCGGGCCTACAATGGGGCGGGCCCCTCGGCCTACTCGAACACCGCGACGGCCACGACGCCACCGTGCAACTGCTGGAGCACGAGAACGTCGATGCCCACCCCGCGATCTGGCCTGGCTGCCGGAGTGGTTAACGGCACTCTGTACGCGGTCGGCGGAAACTACACCACCGGCCCGGTCGAGGCGTACGATCCCATCACCGACATGTGGAGGACGAAGGCGCCGCTGCCTACATGGCGATATGGCCTGGGTGTCGGAATCGTTAACGGCATTCTCTACGCCGTCGGCGGCTACAGCGGCGGCGCGGTTGGGACGCTCGAGGCGTACGATCCCGTCACCGACACGTGGACGACGAGGGCGTCCATGCCCACCGCGCGATACTATGTGGCTGCCGGCGTGGTTAACGGGATTCTCTACGCCGTCGGCGGCGCCGGCGCGGGCGGCGGCGTGATCGGGACAGTCGAGGCGTACGATCCCAGCACCGACACATGGACCACGAAGGCGTCATTGCCCACCGCGCGATATGGCGTGGGTGTGGGCGTGGTTAACGGCATTCTCTACGCGGTCGGCGGGTTTAGTGCTGCTGGTAGTGCCCTGATGGTCGTCGATGCGTACGATCCAGCCACCGACACGTGGACGAGGAAGGCGTCGATGCCTACCGCGCGAGGGGATCTGGCTGTCGGCGTGGTGAACGGCATTCTCTACGCCGTCGGCGGCTCGTCCCCGTCCCCCACAGGAACCGCTTTGGCGACGCTCGAAGCGTATGATCCAGCCACCGACACGTGGACGACGAAGCCGTCCATGCCTACCGCACGAACTGCGCTGGCTGCCGGCGTGTTTAACGGGATTCTGTACGCCGTCGGCGGCTACGTTGCGAATAGTTTGGCGACGCTCGAAGTGTATCAACCGTAAGGTGCCGCGACTCGCACAGAGCGCCCGGCGGGCCAGCGGCGGGGTCGGCGAAGGGCGTGGCGGGTGGGTGAGCGATCGTATCGCCGAATACTCTACACAGTGGCACTGGACGGTCGGGGATTGTTGTTTGCCGCCTACGACGTCGGACCGGTGCTGCCGCCGCAGGCCGCGCCGAGCGCAAGGAGTGATGGCCACAGACTGAGCTGGCTCAGTCCCCCCGCAGAAACACAACCAGCCGCCGCAGGAACCCCTGGGCCTTGAGGACCGCTCGGCGGAACTCCTGGGCGCTCGCGTAGCGGCCCGCCGGCTCGCCTCGCATCGCTTTTCGCAGCACC
>Ga0209058_1003560_pt1 | contig 12593 bp, 16 predicted proteins | sample GraSoiAngelo_147_FD_185904 | JGI IMG/M metagenome (GOLD analysis project Ga0209058, IMG submission 185904) | Grasslands soil microbial communities from the Angelo Coastal Reserve, California, USA - 14_1009_05_40cm (SPAdes) (version 2) | ecosystem: Environmental > Terrestrial > Soil > Grasslands ... | reverse complement strand
AAGTGGACCGGAGAAGTTGCTGTCTTGTACCGAAGCGCAGATTCCGCACAATTGCGAAATACGCTAAACCACCGTACAATGAGATAGTTGTGAACGTTCCCCCTGCGATGTTGGGGCCTGTAGCTCAGGTGGCTAGAGCGCGCCCCTGATAAGGGCGAGGTCGGTGGTTCAAGTCCACCCAGGCCCACCAGTGTTTCAGGGTAACCTGCGGATTTGTTCTTGGTTCAGCAGGTGACGTTGTTGCGCCATAACGCCCCTTCGGTTGGCGAGAGCGTTGAGAGCTTGGCGTTTCGATCTGCACCTGCTCGCAGGCTAAGCAAGGCTGAGGCCGGAAAGCCGAGACGCCTTCTGGTCGAATGTTAGAGTGTACGAGCAGCCTGCTCTAGCGCCGAGGGCTAGAATGATGGCGTCTGCGAACGAGCCCTTTCCTTGCTTAAGCGCAATCATGGCGGTGAAAACCTCCTGCTCTTTTTCGACGACGAGCGCGTCAATCTGAAGCGTTCGCTCGATGGCCGCGGCGATTTCATCGCTTCCCAGGCCGTAGGCGCCATCGAGCACCCAGACGGTTTCGACCATCGCGACAACACTGACGAAACCAGGGTTTTCCTCTGTGAGTCGCCGTTCGATAATTTCGGTTGCCTTAGCTGATTGAACCGCATCGTCTTGCGCGAGGTACCGGAGGAGGATGTTCGTGTCTAACCCAATCATCGACGCCTGGCACGGCTAGCGACGCCAGCGGCACCTTCGCGAGCGACGTCGGTCATCTCTTCGATTGTTACCGGCCGTCGGCGCCGGGACTTGACGATGCCTCGCAAAGCCGACGCAGGCAATTTCGGCAGTAGAACGACGCTACCATCCGGGTGCATGAAGAACTTGACCCGGTCTCCAGGTTTCAACCCCAGATGCTTGCGGACGGCCTTGGGGATGGTCGCTTGTCCTTTCACGGTGATCGCAGATTCCATGGTAGCTCCCATTACTTCCTTACAAATGTAATACCAAATTCGCATGGCGTCAAGCTGCAAAGAGATGAACCTAACTTATAGTCATGTTATAATGACCATGGAAGGAGAAGATGCAAATGAAGCAAATACCCGCAGGAGCCTTCAAAGCTCGTTGCCTCGCCGTCATGAAGAAAGTTCAAATGACAGGCGAGCCGGTCATCGTAACCAAACGCGGAGCGCCAGTCGTCAAGGTCGTACCTGTCGAGTCGGAGAAGAACGACATCTTCGGATTCATGGTGGGAAAAGTCAAAATCGTAGGAGATATCGAGTCTCCGATCCCGGTTGAATGGGAGGTCACGAAAAAGTGATCCTGCTCGATACCCACGTACTGGTTTGGCTCACCTCTGAACCAGTGAAACTGTCCAAACAGGCTAGCTCTGCCATCCGCAGAGCGAACAAAGTCGGCGGAATAGCCATCTCTGCGATTACTCTGTGGGAATTGGCGTGGCTGACAACTCATGGCCGCTTGCAGGTCACGGAAACTGTAGAAAGCTACCTCGAGGAGGTTTCTTCGCTCGTTGCCATTCGTCCGATCACAATAAAGGTGGCTGCCTTGGCCAATCAGTTTCCCGCAGACTACTCGAGCGACCCATGTGACCGCTTAATTGGTGCGACGGCACTGGCCGAGGGCATGGTCCTAATTACCAAAGACATGAAAATTCGCGATTGCAAACAACTTCAAACCCTTTGGTAGCCTCGATGAATTTCCGGCTAACCGACAGCACTGCCAAAGCCCCTGATAAGGGCGAGGTCGGTGGTTCAAGTCCACCCAGGCCCATTATTTGTTTCAGGTTTAGCGGGTGTTGTCCCCAAAACCTCAACCCACATTCCAGCCCACACTTTACTGCACCATTTGCGTACGTACCCCTAACGCGGTCAGATATTCCCCTGCGCCGCCAGTGTTTCGTCGCTGTCCTCCTGCGTGTACAGACCAAGCGTCGTCTGAATCTTTACGTGACGCAGGATGCCTTGCACGGTTTTCGGTTCGACTTTCGCTTTGTTCACTAGCCAGTTGCTTACGCTGTGACGCAAATTGTCACAGTAACCTGTCACAGCTCGTCACAGTAGCAGCTCGTTCGCCTGGATTGGAATTAACGAGCAAGGGCTCCGCTGGAAAAAACGACAACAGACAGTTTGAACTACCCACGCGTAGCTTAGGAAGCAGGACGTTTTATTTGTCTACGACGTGTAATTTTCTTGTCGAGAAAGAAGCGCTCCGACTTGTAGCCCGATGCGGATTTTGTACCCGTCCGGCGAATACAGATTGTGACTTGATCTTGCTGATGTCGGGCGCCCAGCGATATAGTTACCACCCATGGAGTTTCACATGGACTTTCACAAGATCTGGCAAGAACAATGCGATGCCACGCGCGCGATTCGCGAACGGTTCGGCGTCGAGAACGCCTTGAACTATCTGGTCGGAGAGAAGTTGGTCAACTTTGCGACGGCAGCAGATCAGGATCCAGATTTCGCTGCCGAGCTACCGCGCTTTCAAGCGGCAGTGTGGGAGATCTTCAACCCCTATGAACTCCGCGGCTATGTAGCCAGCCTTAAGCCCGCCGCGAGGAAGAAACTCCAGAAGCTACTTTACGTTTCTTCGTGAGCGCCTGAGATTTTCCTCTGCGCAATGAGCCACTTGTCGGGAAGCAGTTCACAATGGGCGCCGCCGGTTTCTGTGCTGCCGCCACACCACACCCTTTCGCACAGGCGTACTTGGGGCGAACTTCTTCAATGACCTGCAAGGAAGCGGGAATAAACTCCAGTCGCTCGCTGACATCTTCCCCGATCTTGTGCATGGGCGTTTGGCACTGCCCGCATTGGCGTTGCGATTCTTCCAAGTCAAACACCACCCGGCGACGCTCCAGTGATTCCGGCAACGCTTTGCGGCCGTGCCCGCGGCGCTCTGGCTTTTCTTTCTTTTCTTCGCCATCAGCACGGTAAGAGGAATCTGCCTCCGGCTCTTCGCTTGAAGGTGCAGTGCTCGCCCGCTGACTGGCAGCAATGATCTGCGCGGCAAACAGGAATAACTGGTTTTCGTCGATACGCTCCCGTTTCTGCCCGTAGCGATAGCGCAGCAGTTGTGCCAGTTGGTGTTGTACGCGCGCCAGGAGCTGGTCCTTGTCCTCCACTGCCTGCAGCAACTGCAAGACGATCTGCTGCAGAAGATTCACTTCCGACGGCAGATGGTGAGGATCGATTTCCATCGTCCTACTGTTTTTGCTCCCGTTCCTGCTGTTCCAGTTCCACCACCAGGTCCACCCATTCGTCGGTCAGTTCCCGAAAACGTTTGTAATTAGCGACTTTCTGCCGCACTTCGGCCAAGCGCTCGGAGCGCACAAAGCGAGTGCGGCCCTTGCCCCGCCAGGTGAAACTAAGGTGGTAATAAGGACCGTGCTTCTGGGGATCCTTGGGATCTTTACAACGACAGTCCGGCTTGCCGCAGACGTTGTACTGCTCGCTCAAGCTGCCCGGATGGATGGGCCCGAGCTCGGCGAGTTGCTGTTTCAGATGCTCGATCTTGCGTTCGATTGGGGTGGTTTTCATATCCGATATCATTATAATGATATCGGATATTGTCAAGCACTTTCTTTCAGAATCCCGAACTTTCTTGATTTTTTTCCTCAGCCCCGGCGATTCCCACCTTGCCGCCGCTGCCACTGGCGATACAATTCCACCATGCCCATGACTCCGTTTATGAAAAGGTTTCCAGAACTGGGGGCTCGTGAGACCCGCTCGGTGACCGTCCCAGACAAAGAGGATCTACCAAGCGGGGAGTACGGTTTTATCGAACTATATTGCAATGAGCCGCAGTGTGACTGTCGGCGCGTGGTGGTTGTCGTGCTCCGGCCCGAGACCGGCTGGAAGTTTTGGGCGGTCATCAACTACGGCTGGGAAAGTGTGAAGTTCTACAAGAAATGGGCCGGAGCTCCCGCCTCGGATCGCTCCGAATGGCAGGGGCCGGAGCTTGATCCCCTAAGTGAGCAGACTCCCTACGCACCGGCGCTTCTGAATCTGTTCAAGTGGGTCCTGCAGTCTCCTGGTTACGTGGAGCGCCTCAAAAAGCACTACCAGCTCTTTCGCGCAGCGGTAGATGAGGAATATGCAAAGAGGAACCCGACGCTGCGCTTTCCGGAGTTTCCACGGCGGGTTAGGTAAGGGGCGCGGGAAGTTTTCAAGAACGCTTCTGCGCGACATCAATCGGTTGATTTTCCTGAAGCGGCGTTGTCTCTGGCAGGCTGTAGCGTTTCCTTCGTTGGCCTTTGCTCAAATCGATCCCTTCCAGTAGCAGGCCGAGTTCCCAGGCAGCGATCTCCTTCCGTCCCGTCTCTGCAAAAGGAAATTGAAAAGTGCCGGCCTCGAGTCGTTTGTACCAAATCGCCCAGCCATCGCGATCCCAGTACAAAATCTTTAATCGATCAGTGCGGCGATTACAGAAAACCAGCAGGTGTCCAGAGAAGGGGTTGCAGCGGATTACGTGTTCGGCCATCATCGATAACCCATCGAAGGAACGGCGCATGTCACACGGCACCGTGCACAGGTAGACCTTAATCGCCGCAGGAAAACTCAGCATCCTTATTTATTCCCCGACTCCATGGCCGCGAGAACCGCTCGCAAAGTCTCTTCCTGAACTCCCTGGCTGATGCGCAGCCGACGACCGTCCTGGAGCACCAGCTCCAATCGGCCGGCATGTCCATACCGTCTTCACTGACAAGGGCGAAACTGGCTGCTCTGTCCTGAACACTCGGCTTGTTCCGCTCCTGACGGCCGGCTTTCAGTTTGCGTTGCCACCAATAGAACTGGCTTTCCTTCACGCGGCGCTGCCGGCAAAATTCCCGAATCGACATCCCGCTCCGCGCTGCTTCCCCAATCGTCCTCTGCCAATACCGCTGCTTCTCGACATCGCGATTTTTCCTGTTCATCCCACACCTCCGCCTTTCCGCGACACATTAAGCCGCGCCGGACATTATTGTTGTTTACGATTTAAGGGCGGAAGATGAGTTGGCCGGACGGGTACGGATTTTGATTGGAGCGCTACGTATCACTGGAGCTGTCACAAGATCCTGCATCCACGCGCTTTACTGCATGCAGGGCATCTCCTTGCTGCATCAGATGCGGCGGCAGGCAAAAACGGCCTGGGCGGATATTCCGTCGGGAAGCTGATCGATTGCCAATGCTATGGCCGGAATGGCACTATGCTCTAGGTAACTGCTGCCTGTGGCCTCGCGCTCACGGCGCGTGAAGAGCGCGGGAATTTGACGAGAAAAACTGTTCCGGCTTCGGACGTTTGCTCGACACGCACCGATCCTCCGTGATCGCGAATAATTTTATTCACGATCGCGAGACCAAGGCCAGTGCCGTTAGGTTTTCCGGAGCTGACGAAGGGATCGAACAACGTAGCGCGAATCGATGCCGGTATGCCAGGTCCATTGTCGGCGACTCGAACCTCAAACGATTCCGTAGAGGAATGCAGTTCGACATTGATCTGGCCTTGCAGTTGAGATGTGGCCTCACATGCGTTCAGTATCAGGTTGAAGAATGCTCGCTCCATCTTCTTGGCGTCAAATACCCCTTCCATTTCGCCTGACGACCGTATCAAAATCCGTCGACCTCTCAACTCCGGCCTAGTGAGAACGGCGTCGACTGCGCGGCGGACGGTCTGATCGAGAGAAGCGGGCGCGGGAGATACGGCGCTGTCTGCTCGCGCCAATTCGCGCAGGGAATCCAGCAGATCGGTCATTTCAGCCGACGCAGTTTTAATCTCTTGGTAGATCTCGTCCCTGTTAAGCTTTAAGTTCTCCGCTTCGTACAGGAACTCCGCGTTCGCGACGACCGCCGCCAGGTGATGGCGAAGATCATGAGAGATCGAGCTCGCGGCGTTCCCCAAAGCGGCAATCCGCTCGGCTGCGATCCACCGCCGTTGGGATGCCAACAACTCGCTGCGCATTTTCGAGAACGCCTCTCCCAATTCCGCAACTTCACTGCTCCCGCGCGGCGTGATTGAAAACATGTAGTCGCCAGCGGCGAGCGCCCGGACACCCGAGACAAGATTGTCCAAGGGGTGGGTGATCGTGCGAGAGACAAAGCTGAGCAGCAAAGCGCCCAGGAACACAGCAGAGATTCCGAGAATGTAAATTGTGCGGTTGAGCCGCTGGAGGAAACTGTTCGACCGTTGAAGGGACACGAGCACGTAGCATCGCACGGGGGCCGGCGGACCTTCGTGAATCCAGACCGATGCGACTTGGTATTGATCGGTGCCCAGAGTCAGTTCGCGTGGTCCAACTGGGGAGCCGAGATCTTTCCGACCAATCCATTTCCTCATTTCACTTTGTTCAGGGGACGGAAGCGTGGATGCAATTACGATGTCACCTATCGCAAGAGCAATCTGACTGCCTGAAACGAGCGCGAGTTGTTCGGCCACAGTGGAATCCACCTGGTATCCCACGGCGAGCACTCCAAGTTGTTTCCTGTTATTCTCTTGCCCAACGTTTATCGGACGTAAAAACACCCAGTAGAGCTGACTGTCCGCATACCACCACGCCGCATCTTCTCCTTGTTCCGCAGATCCCTTAAGATCAGCCTCGGCTACAGACGGGCTCCACCCCTGCTTCTTGACATGGAATCCCAGAACTTTGCCGTCTGACCTAGCCAGAAGAAAGAGGTCACTGCCCGCGAGTTTCCAGAAGGGCTCTGAGCCGTCCTGAATCGTGGGCGCGTCCTCGGTTGTCATTAACGCTTTTAAAGTAGGAAGCTCGGCCAGCATTGCCGCTGTTCGGGACAGCTGGAACTCCCGTTGCCGCTGAACACTTTGAAATGCGCGGGTCGAGGCTTCTGTGCTCTCCTTCACTTCCTTGTCAAGCTCCGATCGAACGGTATACCGGACGATGAACAGCAGTGCGCCGGTCAACGTGCAGACTATCAGCACGGTCGCAATGAGAAGTTGCGTTCGTAGCCGCAGAAGCGCCATGGGATTCCCCGTGAACAGCCTTATTTCTCAGGCGCGGTCACTACACTGTCACGTGCGAACTTGTAACCCGAACCGTGCATGGTCATAAAGTAGCGCGGGTTGGCTGGGTCGGGTTCCAGCTTTTGCCGAAGACGAAGGATATAGTTATCGACCGTGCGAGTGGTCGGATAATTGGTGTATCCCCAGACTTCGTTCAGCAATTCTTCTCTTGAAATGACTCTGCCAGGCGAGCGCGCAAAGAACTTAAGCAGTTTGAATTCCTGAGTTGTGAGTATGATGGGTTTGCCCGCGCGCGCCGCCTCCATGCTGGTAAAGTCGATTCGTATATCGCCGAACGCCAGCAGTTCATGTTGAGGTGTTTCTGGTGCGACGGTTGTGCCATGTGGGGTGGTTGGTTCGCCGCGGCGCATCGCACGACGCACACGGGCGAGCAGCTCTTTAGGACTAAAGGGCTTTGTAACGTAGTCGTCCGCACCAAGTTCGAGAAGCAGAACCTTGTCCTCGACTTCCGTGTTGGCGCTCAATACGACGATGGGGACTGACGCTGCATAGGCCTTGAGCGCGCGGCAGACTTCTTTGCCGGGCAGGCGCGGGAGTTTCAAGTCAAGTACCACAACGCTAGGCGTGTCTTTCTTGAAGCTCTCAAGGCCTGCAACACCGTCGGATGCAAGCCGGACTTGCAGCCCGTCCGATTCAAACAGACGCCGCAAAGTCCGTTGCATGGCGCGGCTGTCTTCAACAATCAATACGGTTTCCATTCCCTTGTCCCCGAATTCCAAGTTGGTCCCATGCATATATAACAGTTGTCAGCCTTCCGTAAGAGACTGCGGCAGCTGTGCGCGAGTGCTGCCGGCTTTAGTATTCTGGCGTTAGCGTCTTGGGATCATAGTCTCGGCCGTACTTGTTTTTGTGCTTCATGGGAATTTGTCTGGTCGCTGGAATCGCGAGCGTCGGAAGGCCATGGCTCCCGTTGCCAATGACGACCGGACGTTCGAGGGCCTGCAGAGCCTCCGGAGTGGCGTTCTCTGACCACACGCGAAGAAGGTACCTTCCGGGAGGGACGGCGGCAATGGAGAGGTGTCCAGCCTTGTCAGACACTCCATAGAATTCCGAGTCCACGGTCAAGACCACTGCCTCCATTTCCGGATGAATGTTACAGAACACATAAGATGCGCCGGTGCGATCGAATCTCACGGCCTTCCGCGATCCGGCCTCATAAAGTCCCAGGTCAAACCGTTTCCCACGGTAAAGCGAAAACACGCTGTGGAACCATGGATCGAGGTTCGGAAAAACGACGACGCTTTCCGTGGGCACGACCAACAAATTGGGTTCGAACTTCTTGTCGTGTTGCGCCATACGGTAGTTCGTTCGCTCCGCGTTGAATCCTATCGTACGGACCGAGTCTTGGGGAACGAGCCAAACCACTACTCGGGAAGAGTCCTTTATTGGCGCTCCCGAGTCTGCCAGAATCAGCCTGACCTCGCCCTTGACAGTCTGCGCCGAGTAGCCAGCAAGGTCGTTTGTTTGGGCCGCAGCGGTGACGAAAAAGATCAAGAGGGACGGAACGATTCCGAGTGGACGGATCTTCATAGTTCACCTAGAAAATGAACCCCACTGCCAGGCCGACTTGCCCAGCGATTGCCGGAGCTCCCGAGACCTCGTAAGTCCTCAGGCGACGATACTCGGTCGATAACACAAGATTAGAGCGCGGGCGAAAGATGTAATTCGCAAACCACATATCGTTGCGGTGGGACAGAAATTGGAGAGTTGGATCGAGTAAAGCGATTTGACGTGTACCACGGGCGCTGCGAGCGCCCGACCCGCCTGCCAAGTTAAAGTCGCTCCGCTCATTTAACTTGACCTTAAGCTGCGACCACCCCCCAAGCATCCTGATTCCGGCAAGGGCAGGCGCAGTGACAGTATTATACTGATTGAGATCTGAGGGCTGAACCAATACATATGGCACTCCGCCAAAGGCGTCCAGGCCTTTGCCGACAAAAAACTCGCCGCTCAGCTCCGCATGCGGCAGCAACGGAAGCCGCCAATCCGTTACACCGCCCCATCCAGAGACCGTCTCTCCTCCATAATAGCGCTGTGGGACGTAAATACCTGAAACTCCAACGGATAGGGGCCGATTTTCGCTCTTTCCGTTTGCCGATATTCTCAGCGAATACGCTGGCTGGCGAGAGTTTTCACCTGGATTTGCAGTGCGCACACTCGCGTCGAAAGCGGCATACCTTGAGGGGTCCATGACGCCTGCTTCAATTTTGAACTGAGAAACAGGTGTCGCCCACCGTTGTTCCACCCGGATTGTTGGCGCCCAAGTCCACAGGTTTCCAGCAGAGGCGAATCCCGGCACGGCTAGCGACATGTAGGAGGTCGGCGTGTTGGGGGAAAAAAACGGTGCATCCAGGCCGACAACGACTGAAGTATTTTCCCAGTCGAACCGAATCCGGGCCGTGCGCAAGCGCATCACGCCTGAGGTTGCTGCCCCGTAGCCGCTTGGCAAGCCGCCGAAAAAATCCATCTGGACGTCACCGGACATCCTTGCGCCATAGAGGTCTGGGCCAACGCCTGTTAGTCCTACAATTGATTGCCTGAGTGAGGCGCCGAGGCTACCGGAAGCAGTTCCGGGCGGTCGTGGAAATGCGGCCGCTGGCACGTCCAGGTTGTCCACATGACCCGTCTGGCCGAAGGCGTTGAACAAACCTATGCCAGAAAGCTTCAGTCGGTACTTGGAGCTGCTTTCGACTTTGTCTTGTTGGAATTCCTCCAGCCTGGCATTCACAATCTGCCAATCCTCCTCAGTAATACGGGCCAGGTGCTGCTCACCATTTGGTTTCGCCGTTTGAAAATCTCCAGCGGATTCTTCGGTTGTCTGTTCTCGACGGGCCGCGACACCGAGAGTAGGCGTATCGGGATCACCCATTTTGCTCAGCACACGTTCAAGCACGGCCCGAAGTTGTCGGATTTCCGACCGCGACTCCGATAGCTCCACCCGCGTCTCTTCAAGTGATTGGCTCAACATTCGAACTTTGGCGTCCAGTTCAGCTTGGGTTGCCGGCGAGGCAGGCACGGAAGGGGATTGAGCAAAAGCGGGCCAACCACCCGCAAGTACTACCCATAGCACCCGCTCAACCGCTCGCAACAGGGCTCTGGTAGAAAAGTTCATAGGGTCTCTCCTCCCGAAGCATCGAAGAGCGCTTAATTGTACTCCGGATACCCTTTGCGCCGGGCATCAGGTAAGTCCTGCTCATGATGCGAACCCACTGATGCAGACAGAATGTTTACAATGCAGCGACAAGATCCTGACAAACAACCGGATCGTCTGTTCCCGGCTGCGATGAAGCTCAGCGGGGACGAGCTGTGCGCTCCTCCAATTGAGTCGAAACCTCTGTAGAATTCCGCTCGTAGAGTGTTAAATCCGGGCCAAACGAGGATTCGGAATTGAGCCTGGATTACTTCCGTTCTTCGCGGGTAGGCAAGGAGGTACGAAGAGAAATAAGGGGCTCACTTATGAGTCATCCCCCGGTGGCCGTACAATCTTTTGACAATTTTTAAAGATGGCCGTGACAACCTTCTTGAAGAATTCTTGATATCTCAATCCGGACAAAGCTCGAGAACCGGCCTCAGCCGTAGACAGTCCCCACGCTGCAGCCCGAATTTCGACACGAAATATTATCTGGAAGGAGGCGTACATATGAAGTTTGTTCGTGAAGCCTTGAGGTGCTCTCTATTTCTTTGCCTCGCGGTGCTATTGCTTCCCGTTGTCGCACTTGCGCAACATTATAAACAAACGAATCTCGTTTCGGATCTGGCCTCGATTTCCACGCCAAATCCTCCTGACCCCAATCTGAAAAACCCTTGGGGACTGACTCGTTCCCCCGGCGGCAGCCCCTGGTGGATCGCAAACAACAATTCCGGCACATCAACCCTGTACGATGGCAATGGCAACGCTTTCCCGCCGCCGTCCAAAGGAGGGCCGCTCGTCGTTACCGTTCCGCCCCCCAACGGCTCGCCGGCAGGAACCACGTCGACTCCCACGGGTGTCGTGTTCAATGGCAGCCCCACGGATTTCCTGGTTGCTCCCGGCAAGTCCGCTCACTTCATCTTCGTCACAGAAGATGGAACGATCTCCGGGTGGAACGGCGGACAGAACGCTGTCCTCACGGTCGACAACTCCGATAACGGCTCAGCGAATGGTGCCGTCTATAAAGGTGCAACCTCCGGCGAAATCAACGGCAACAAATTTCTCTACGTCACCAATTTCCGCAAGGCTCGCGTCGAAATCTACGACACAAAGTTCAAGCGTGTGTTCCTTGGTGATGATGCTTTCGAAGCCGAGGGAGTTCCCGACGGTTTTGCGCCGTTCAATATTCAAAACATCGGTGGCATTCTCTTCGTCACCTATGCCAAGCAAGATCCTGCCCGTCACGATGACGTGGCCGGTGATGGCCTCGGTTTTGTTGAGCTTTTCAAGCCCTCCGGCAGGAATATCGGTCACCTTCAGCATGGAACGTGGCTCAACTCACCCTGGGGTGTTGTCTGGACCACCCGCGATTTCGGAGAATTTAGCAACGCTATTCTCGTCGGCAATTTTGGGAGTGGCCGCATTGCCGCCTTCAACGGCTTCACGTACAAATTTATGGGCTTCGTGAAGAACCCCGATGATTCCATCTTAACCATTGATGGGCTCTGGTCTCTCACCTTCGGCAACGACGGGACGGCCGGACCGGCCAATACGTTGTTCTTCACTGCCGGCATTAACGGCGAGCAGGACGGCCTCTTCGGCACTATCACACCCGTAGACGGCCTTGATGGTGACGAGGAGTAGAGCGGGGGGCAACCTGGTCCTTCGCCGCGAAATAGAACAACTACCTAGGAGCTGCCTATGGCTAGCGGGGCGCCGATGACGAGACACGCTTTCTTCGGCGCTCCGCCCAATGGCCCTTTGAATCGCGAATGAAACCCCAAGCCAAAGGCCCCTAGCTGAGTTCGCGCCTTAGGGCTTGAAAACGAATTCCAGAACTTTTGTTTGATTGCCTTCGAGGGTAACCTTCTGAGTCAGCACGCCATACTTTTCATGCCAGGCTTGAATCATGTATTCACCGGGTGGAACGTCTTTAAGATCGAAGGTGCCATCTTCTTTGGTGATCGCAAAGTAAGGATGCTTGAAAACCGCGATGTATCCCTTCATCCAAGGATGAACATTGCATCGAACAGGGATGATTTCTTCGCGAGTGAAAGTCTCCGCAATGGGAGATGAGCCGGGGGGTTGGATGATGTTCCACTCCCGGTTGTTTTGCGGCACGGGGTGGATATTGTGACTGGTGGGGTCAAGGTTGACAATCTGCAGACTCTGACTTGCCTGCATCCCAAGGACGCGCGGACTGTAGCTGCAACCCTTTTGCTCGAACACGGCAGGTTCCTTAGGGGGGTCAAAGGAACGATTGCCAACCCCGTTGGAAATATAGACGATCACATTCTTCAACGCACCGTTCGCTTCAGTGACGACTTCCTCGCTCATCATCGGCGTCGGATGAATCCTCAAACATGCGGGATCGGCGGCCATGTTGATCCGCGCAGCAGCCGCCTGCGCCCCTATCACTCTTACTGTGCCGGATACA
>Ga0209058_1003557_pt1 | contig 12596 bp, 10 predicted proteins | sample GraSoiAngelo_147_FD_185904 | JGI IMG/M metagenome (GOLD analysis project Ga0209058, IMG submission 185904) | Grasslands soil microbial communities from the Angelo Coastal Reserve, California, USA - 14_1009_05_40cm (SPAdes) (version 2) | ecosystem: Environmental > Terrestrial > Soil > Grasslands ... | reverse complement strand
CCATCCCGCGCTTGAGCCAATCGGTCAGAGCGACCCACAGCGCGCGCTGGGTTTCGAGATAGCTGTTGGGGTTCAACTGCTGCTGGCACCGGCCCAGCGATGCTGTGAACCCTGGTGGGAATGCGGCCGGCCCGTGTTGCGTGCTCGTCTGAAGGTAGGTCCTCACGAAGTCCGGGTCATGGACGTCACGAATGCCCAACGGGTCCGTCAAGCCGAGGGATTGTCGACCTTCCCAGATCTCCAGTGAGGTCGCGAAATGAAAGATCTTTGGGCAGGTGTCCGTCTTGAGGCACCGTCTGAGGATCCCTCCCTTCTGTCCACTGATGGGATCGTGCAGCTCGCCATAGGTAAATGGAAATTGATACGCGGGGTAGACGTGATCCGCGACGTGGCCCCACGCCCGGCCGGGCTGGCCGAAGCGAATGTTGAAGGCCGCGCGACCCCCGCCGATCAGCGGGAAGGCGCCGTCGAAGACGATCCGTCCGCGCTCGTCCTGGTTGAATCCCAGGTGGATGAACGTACGCATGTTACGACCGCTTTGCGAGGCGCCAGAAAACACAGCGAGGGTTCCGTGATCGTCTCGCCGATCGTCGTCGCGATCGGACTTTCGACCTCGCTCGTCTGCGACCCAGAGCGGATTTGCCGTACCGGCATCGTCATGACGCTCGTGCTTGAAGAAGGCGATCAGATCTCGCATGCCAGCGTAGCCCAGGCCGATGACGATGGGATCCTTGCCGCGGTACAGCAATTCGTAGATCTTGCCCGGCTGAAAGCCGGGGCCGAACATGCAGATCTGAGTCGCGCTCGGGGTCAGAGTCACGCCGTCAGGGCACGACCCGAACGCCCAGGCATTGTTCGACATGGGCACTCGCGGGTCCTTCTCGTGCGAGCGCACGGTCAGCGTCGGAAGGAAGCCGTCGGCGAGCGCGACCTTATTATCGGTACTGACCGTCGGATAACTTGCGTGCGTGAGCCCCGTGAAGGTCCCGCTGCTGAGATTGAGGGTCGTGGTGGCGGTGGCCACGATGAATTCCGCGCGCACCGTCCCGGTGATCGCTGAGCCATCGCGGTTTTGCGCGATCGGCACCTGCATGGTCATCCGGCTATTGCCTGGTAGGACGTCCGGCTGCCATCCGCTCTTGATGAGGGTGTAGCCCATGTTCTGGATGAAGCCGTCGCCGGCCGTAGTGGGATTGTTACCCCCGAGCACGCCGATGTTGAACGGAATGCCGCCGTTGCCACGGTTGACGACATGGTAAAAGAGCATCCGATTGCCCTTCGCCATATCGATCGGTTTCAGTATGTAGAGGTCGGTCGAATACTCGACCATCCCGTGCGCATTCCGGGGAGCCAGATCGATGTCCTGGATGATCGCGTTCGAGGGGTGGTGAGGATCCACCTCACCGTAGGCGGTGCCGGTAAGCTTTTCGAATTGCCCGACGCTCCCGAACGACGCCCCGGCGAACGTCGGTGATTCAGTGTTCGTGATCTGGATGCGGGTGATCCGTGCCTCAACGGTGGATGCCATACCGAGCAGCGAGAGAAGAGCGACCGCAGTCAGGAGCCTTGCGCCCTGACGCCGCTCGCGCCGCAGCATCTGGTAGAGCGATTTCATCGTCGTTCCCCCTATTCGTGAAAGCCGCACGCCCGTGGAATGACCGGGACCGTACCCGCCGAGGTCGCGGAGGCGGTATTGGACCTTGGTCCAAGGGGCGTCGAGGGACGTGCGTTCTCGCTAGCGGACCAGCCGCGCGCACCGGTCGAGCACGGGCAGCACTTCGTCGGCCTTCGCCGGCGGCAGGTTGAAGACGAGACGGGCGACGCCGGCGGCGCGATAGCGCTCGATGAGGTCGCGGTCTTCCGGCACGCCGAAGATCGTGATCGGCAGCGCGGCCGGGTCGCGCCCGGCCTCCACGGCCAGCTTGCGAAACTCCGGCAGCAGGCCCAGCACGTCGCCGTAGGTCGGGCGCCGCGCGTGCGGCACCCAGCCGTCGCCGAAGGCGATCGCCCGCCGCGCGCCATACGGGAAGGCGCCGCCCACGAGCACCGGCGGGTGCGGCTTCTGCACGGGCTTCGGCCACGTCATCATCGGCGGAAACTTGACGAACTTGCCGTCGTACTCCGGCTTCGACCTGGTCCAGATCGCCTTCATCGCCTCGACGCGTTCCCGCATCACCTCGAAGCGCGACCCGAACTCCGTGCCGTGGTCGGCCATCTCCTCGGCGTTCCAGCCGGCGCCGATGCCGAAGAGGAACCGCCCGCCCGAGATCTGATCCAGGCTCGCGACCTGCTTGGCGGTCTGGATGGGATCGCGTTGGACGACGAGGCACACGCCGGTGGCCACGCGCAGGCGCGTGGTCGCGGCGGCGGCGGCCGCCAGCGTCACGAAGGGGTCCATCACGTCGTAATACTTCTTCGGGAGCTCGCCGCCCTGCGGAAACGGCGTGCGGCGTGAGAGCGGGATGTGCGAATGCTCCGGCGCCCACAGCGATCCGAACCCGCGCTCCTCCAGCGCCCGGCCGAGCTCGGCCGGCCCCATCGAGTAGTCCGTGAAGAAGATCGCCGCGCCGACGTCCATGCTCGCGTCCGCTCGCCTACGTGTCCGTGAGGGGCACGATCGCGTACAGCCGTGGCCGGTCGCCGATCACGCGTGTGACGTGGCCGCGTCCGGTGAGGTCTTCGGCCAGCACCACGTCGCCCGCCTCGACGCGCGCGATGGTGCCGTCGCCGACCTCGATCTCCGCGGTTCCCGACAACGAGATCGAGTACTGCCGCCGGGGCGCGCAGTGCCAGTCGAGCACGTAGCCCGGCGGCGCCGCGCGAAACGCGATGCCGGTGGCCGCCTGCATCGGCGTGCCCTCGCCGTGGGCGCCCTCGACGTCCCTGAACGGCTTCATCGCCAGCGGCACCTCCGCGAGGTGCGACTGGCCGTCCGCGCCGCTGTACACGCGCCACATCTTCGGCATGCTCGCCGTCCTCTCAGCCGATCTTGACGCCGTACTTCTGCAGCGTGTCGTCGCGCAGCTCGAGCCCCAGCCCCGGCGCGTCCGGCAGCGACATGAAGCCGTCGACGATCGACGGACGCTCGCGAAACAGCTCGAACCAGAGGGGATCGCGGGTCGGGTCCGCGAACGATTCCAGGATGAACCCCGTCGGACTGGCCGCGATGGCGTGGACGTGGATCTGCGGATCGTGGTGCGCGGCGAGCGGGATCTGGTAGAGCTCGGCCATGACGGCCGCCTTGCGCCACGTCGTGAGCCCGCCGGCCCACGTCGAGTCGATGATCAGGTAGTCGACCAGGCCCTCGGCCAGCATCGTGCGCAGCCCGAACGGGCTGTATTCCGTCTCGCCGGCCGCGATCGGGATGTCGACCTCGGCCTTCAGCCGCTCCAGCGTGCGCCGCTCGTCGTACCAGGGCATCGGGTCCTCGAGCCAGAAGATGTCGTGCGGCGCGCACAGCGTCGCCGCGCGCACCGCGGTCGGCAGGTTCCAGCCCTGATTGGCGTCGAGCATGATCGCGACGTCCTTGCCCACGGCCTTGCGGATCACGCCCACGCGCTCGGCATCCGCCTCGGGCGTGAGGCCGCCGACTTTCACCTTCAGCGTGCGATACCCCTGCGCCACGTACATCGCCGCCTCGCGCACGAGATCGTCCGGCCGCTCGCCGTCCCGGTAGTAGAAGCCCGTCACGTAGGCGGGCACGCGCCGGCGAAGAGCGCCGCCGAGCAGCGCCCACACCGGCCGGCCGATCGCCTTGCCCTTGAGGTCCCACAGCGCGATGTCGATCGCGCTCATCGCCGTCACGAGCGGACGCTGCTGCCGCGCCAGCGTGGGAATGCCGCGCACGCTGGTGTAGGTCAGCGCGAACAGGTCCTGCCAGATCCGCTCGGCGTCGAACGGATCCTGGCCGACCACGAGCGGCGTGATCGCCGTGATGATGTCGCTCACGGTGCGCAGGCCGTCCGGTCCCTGCTGGAACAGGAACGGGCCGTGGGCCTCGCCGATGCCCACGGGCCCGGCATCGGTCGTGAGCTTGACGACGACCTCGCTGACGCTCGTGATCCGATGGGTCGAGGTGCTGACCGGCTGTGGCAGCGGCGCGGAGAGGAAGTAGGTGTCGAGCCGGGTCACCTTCACGGAGGTGGATCATACAACGGGCGGCGGAGACGCCGGACACCCGGCGGCGGCGTGTCAGACGCCGCCGTGGTGAACAGCCCGGTGCATGGCCGGTGCCGTCCGTCACGGCGCGGGGATCGTGACAATTACAGCGGGCGGGTGCCAACTCACCCGGCGGCTGCGACAATGTCGGCTCGATGGCGCGCCTGAACGTCGGGGTCCTCGGGCTGAGCCACGATCACGTGTGGGGCAACCTCGCCGCGCTGGCGGCCGGCCATCACGGCCGCCTCGTGGCGGCCGCCGATCCCGACGCGGGCCTGCGCGACCGGCTCCGTGCGCTGCACGGCGCCGTGGCCACTCACGACACGTTCGACGCCGTGCTCGAGCGCCGCGACCTCGACGCCGTCCTCGTCTTCTCCGACAACCGGACGTCGGCCGAGCTCGGCGTGCGCGCGCTGGGCCGCCGGCTCCCGGTGATGCTCGAAAAGCCGATGGCCGCCGACCTGGCCGGCGCGCGTGCGCTGCTCGCGGCGGCCCGGACCGCCGGCGTCCCGCTCATGGTGAACTGGCCGACGGCGTGGCGGCCCGCGCTCCGTCATGGCCTGACGCTGGCGCTCGAGGGCGCCGTCGGCGCGCCGGTCCAGCTGAGCCACCGCGGCGGCCACGCGGGGCCGCGTGAGTTCGGCTGCTCGCCGCAGTTCTGCGACTGGCTCTACGACCCGCGGCGAAACGGCGGCGGCGCGCTCGTCGACTACTGCGGGTACGGCGCGGTGCTCTGTCGCCTCGTGCTCGGCCGGCCGCAGGCGGTCACCGCGGTGACGCCACCGCCGCGCAAGGCGGGCCTCGTCGCCGAAGACAACGCGGTGGTCGTCCTCTCCTACCCCGGCGCGCTGGGGCTGCTCGAAGCGAGCTGGACCCAGATCGGCGGCGAGCCGGCCTTCGCGATGATCGTCTACGGCGAGCGCGGGACGCTGCTCGTCCACCAGCCGCGCCCGACGCGCGAGGGCGAGCGCGCCGGGGCCGGGCGCGTGCAGGTCGTCTCGCCGGAGGGCAGCCGCTTCCTCGATCCGCCGCCGCTCGGTCCCGACGAGTGCGACGGCCCCACGCATTTCCTCGCCTGCGTGAGCGCGGGCCGCGACGTGACCGGCTTCTGCGCCGCCGACGTCGGGTGCGACGTCCAGGAGGTCATCGCCGCCGGGCAGCGCTCGAGCGCGACGGGCCGGCGGGTGGAGCTGCCGCTACAGCAGCGTCCCGCGTAGCACCAGGTAGGCGACGCTGAAGTAGATCACCAGCCCGGTGACGTCGACCAGCGTGGCGACGAACGGCGCCGAGGCGCTGGCGGGATCGAACCCGAGGCGGCGCAGGACGAACGGCAGCATCGACCCCGCCAGCGAGCCGAACGTCACGACGCCGACCAGCGCGAAGCCGACGGCGAGCGCCACCAGGACCCAGTGCGGGCCATAGTTGTAGAAACCGAAGAGCTGCCACGAGACGATGCGCGCGATGCCGATGGCGCCGAGGATCACGCCGAGCGTGACGCCCGTCGGGAGCTCGCGCATGGCGACCCACCACCAGTCGCGCACCCGCACCTCGCGCAGCGCAAGCGCGCGGATGATGAGCGAGGTCGCCTGCGATCCGGAGTTGCCGCCGGAGCTCATGATGAGCGGGATGAAGAGCGTCAGCACGATGGCGCGGCTCAGCTGGCCCTCGAAGTGCTGCATGGCCGTCGCCGTGAGCATCTCGCTGACGAACAGCGCGCACAGCCAGCCGCCGCGCTTGCGGATCATGGTCCCGAAGCCGACTTTCGTGTACGGCTCGTCGAGCTCCTGCATGCCGCCGAGCTTGTGGACGTCCTCCGTCTGCTCCTTGATCAGCGCGTCGATGACGTCGTCCACGGTGACGATGCCGAGCAGGTGGCCGCCTTCGTCGATGACCGGCACCGCCAGGAGATCGTACTTGGCGATGAGCCGCGCCGTCTCCTCGCGATCCGTCCACACGTGCACGGTGACGGGCGGGTGCCGGTCGCCGACCTCGAGCAGCGTGCGCGTCGGATCCGCGAGCACCAGCTCGCGCAGCGTCACCGTGTGGACGAGGCGGCGATCCACGGGGTCGAGGACGTACACCGCATAGACGGGGCGGCGCGGATGGCCGCCGCTGCGAATCTGGACGAGCGTACGCTCCACCGTCCACGTCGCCGGCGCCTCGACGTGCTCCGTGGTCATGATGCCGCCCGCCGTGGTGGGCGGGTAGTTCAGGAGCGAGCGCAGCGATTCCTGGGTGCTCGTGTCGACGGCGGCGAGCAGCCGCGCCGCGGTGCGCTGGGGCAGGTCGCGGAAGACCTCCGCGCGCTGGTCGGCCGACATCGCCCCCATCAGCGCGACCGCTCTCTCGATGGGCAGGTGCTCGAACAGACGCGCCCGGTGATCGAGCTCCGGCTGGTTGAGCGCGCGCACCGCCAGATCGAACGGCAGCGCGGCCAGCACGCGGGCCGCGGCCGGAGGGTCGATGGCGTTGAGCGCTTCCGCGACGTCGGCGTCGTGGACGCGCTCCAGCGTGCTCGCGAGACGTGCGGGGTCGGAAGTCGCCAGCCGCTGATCGTCCATGCTCTCTCCCTGGTTCACCGAGCGGGCGCGCCGCCGCTCGCGCGGTAGTGGGTCGCGTACGCGTGCCGGCAGCGCTCGCGCAACGCGGCCTCGTCGATGGGCCCCGCGAAGCGCGCGGGGGAGATGTCGGAGCAGTCGAGGGCCGGCGCGCCGTCCACGATCCACTCGGCGATCGCCTCGCCGAGCGCGGGCGACACGCTGAGGCCGCCCACGCAGCAGCCGCTCATCACCCACGCGCCGGCCACGCCGGGCAGCGGTCCCACGAGGTAGCGGTCGTCCATCGTGAGCGTGGGCAGCCCGCCGCGGTGCTCGGCGACGCGGATCGTCGGCTCCTGAAAGATCGGAAACTGCTCGCGCACGCTGCGGGCCAGGCGCCACAGCACCTCGAGGTCGAGCGGGAGGTCGGCGACGTCGAAGGCCGGCGGCAGCGTGGCCGCGTCGACCTGCACGGGATCGGGCTCGTAGCCACCGAGCATCAGCCCGCCGCGCTCGTGGCGCACGTAGACGTTGACGTCGATCACGCGCGCGATCGGGAACTCGGGTCCGACGCCGGGGATCGGCTCGGTGATCAGCAGCTGATGGCGCGTCGGCACCACCGGCAGCGGCGCGCCCAGCCCCGCGGCGACGAGGCGCGCCCACGCGCCGGCGGCGTCCACCACCGCGCGCGTCGCGATGGTGCCGCGCGGCGTCCGCACGCCCTCCACGCCCCGCGGGCCGATCTCGAAGCCCGTGGCCGGCGTGTGCGGGAGCAGCACGGCGCCGAGCTTTTCCGCCGCCCGGCAGTAGCCGAGCGGCAGCTCGGACGGCTCGACGTTGCAGTCGGTCGGGCTCCACGTGATGGCGACGATGCCGCGCTCGCCGAGGATCGGCAGCCGCCGCCGCGCCTCCGCCACCGAGACGAAGTCGATCGGGATGCCCGCGGCGACGCCGCGCGTCACCTCGAGAGCGAGCTGCTCGGCGTCGCGCTCGGTGCGCGCGATCTTCAGCGCGCCACTCTGGGTGAAGCGCAGCGGCTGGCCGGTCTCGTCGCTGAAGGCGGCGAGCTTCGTGACCGCGCGCCGGGCGAGCGTCGTGAGCGCCGGCGTGGCCCGCACCTGGCTGGTCAGCCCGGCCGCGCGCGGAGAGGTCTGCGACGCGAGCGCGGCGCGCTCGAGCACCGCCACGCGGAGGCCGCGCCGCACGAGGTGATAGGCCGCGCTCGCCCCGAAGGCGCCCGAGCCGACGACGACGACGTCGGCGGAGACGATCACCTGCCGCCGAGGGTCCGGTACGCCTGCGCGGCGGCGTCGCGAATCGACGCCTGCTCGGTGGGAGACTGCATGAGGACCTGCAGCGTCGCCACGGATTGCCGATCGCCCTGCGCGGTCAGGTACTGGATCGCGCGCAGCCGATACGACGGCTCGGCCTCCGACGCCACGACCTGGCGCATGAACGGGAGCGAGCGCTCGTCGTTCAGCGAGACGAGCGCGCGGAACGCCATCTCGCGCCCGCGCCCGTCGGCGCTCGATTCCTGGAAGATCTGCGCCAACCCGGTGACGCCGCCCGGTCGGCCCGACTCGGCCAGGCCGTACGCGGCGCTCAGGCGGACGAAGCGATCGTCGCCGCCGTTGGCCAGGATGCTCTCCAGCACGGGTAGCGACTCGGGTGTCTGCAGCTGGCGCAGCCCGACGGCGGCGGCGCGGCGCAGGAGCACGTCGCTGTCCTTCTCGACGATGTCCTTCAGCAGCGGCAGCGATTGCGGCACTTGCAGCGTGCCCAGGAGCCGCGCCGCCGCGCGCCGCTCGTCGCTGTCGTTGCCGGCGCTGAGCACTTTCATCAGCGCCACGCCGGCGACGTCGCCCATGCCCCGCAGCTCTTCGACCAGCTCGCGCGCCCGCTGCCAGCGCTCGCGCCCCTCCGTGCCCTTCGTCGCCTCCAGATACCGGTAGAAGCGGTCGAGCGCGGCCTCGATGCTCGGCGACGATCCGGACGATCCGGGGCGGGACGCCGCGCGATCGGCCGGCCCGCCGCCGCGCGCGCGCAGATCGCGAAGGACGCGGTCTTCCGTGACGGCCGCCGCGAGGCCGCGCTCACCCGGCGTCGAGGCACGGGACGCCGATGGCGTCCCCGGCCGACCGCCCGCGTCGGACGACCGCGCGGCGGCGATCTCCTCTCGCGCGTGGAGCCGGGCCTGCAGCGTCGACACCTGCTGCTTCAGCTGCTCGGTTTCGCGCGCGGCGGACGTCTTGCCGGCGACGCCGGCGGCCGCCCAGCCGATGGCGAGCGCGGCCACGACGGCGAGGGGCCACAGGAAGCGTCCCATGACCCGGCATGATACCCTGCCCCGTCGAAAAGGAGGATCCATCATGACCACGCGCAGGGAATTCCTCGGGACGACCACGGGCGCGCTGGCCGGCCTCGCGTTCGTCGGCTGCGATCTCCTGGCCGCCGCGCCCGTCCGCGCGCAGACGCGCCGCCGCGAGGTCGTGGTGAGCGGCCGGCGCGTCAAGACCGTCGACGTCCACGCGCACTGCGCGGTGGCCGAGGCGATGGCCCTGGTGGGGATGACGCTCGGCGCGCCGGCGCCGCCGACGCGGCCGGAGCTCAGCATGGTGACGCACGTGTCCGAGCGGCTTCGCGCGATGGACGAGCAGGGCATCGACGTCGAGGCGCTCAGCATCAACCCGTACTGGTACAAGACCGAGCGCGATCTCGCCAGGCAGATCTGTCAGATCCAGAATTCGAAGCTCGGCGAGGCCTGCGCCGCCCATCCCGACCGCTTCGTCGCCTTCGCGACGGTGGCGCTGCAGTATCCCGATCTGGCCGCCGAGCAGCTCGAGGACGGCGTGAAGAAGTACGGGCTGCGCGGCGCCGGCATCGGCGGCAGCGTCAACGGCGAGGAGATCAGCGATCCGAAGTTCGATCCGTTCTGGGCCAAGGCCGAGCAGCTCGGCGTGCTCGTCTTCATCCATCCGCAGGGCTCGGGCGTCGCCTCCGAGATCCCGAAGCGGCTCAAGGGCAACGGGCTGCTGGGCAACATCATCGGCAACCCGCTGGAGACGACCATCGCGCTCTCGCACCTGATCTTCGACGGCACCCTCGACAAATTCCCCGGCCTGAAGATCTGCGGGGCCCACGGGGGCGGCTATCTGCCGTCCTACGCGGCGCGCTCCGATCTGGGCTGCTCGACCCAGCCCACGCAATGCCCGGGCGGACCGCATGGGCCGATCAAGAAGAAGCCGACGGAGTATCTCAAGCAGATGTACTACGACACGATGGTCTTCACGCCCGAAGGCCTGCGCCACCTCGCGGCCGAGGTCGGCGTCAGTCGGCTCATGATCGGCACCGACTTCCCGTATCCGTGGACGAAGACCGCCGTCGACCACGTCCTCGGCACGCCGGGCCTGAGCGACGCCGATCGCGTCGCCATCCTCGGCGGCAACGCGGTGAAGCTGCTCGGGATCAAGACGTAGCGGTCACCTGCGCCACCGTCGGCGTGCCGACGAGCGTGGTGCGGCGCATGTCGCGCGGCTCGTGCACGGGGAACGGCCGCGCCCGATGCATGGTGCGGCGGTTGTCCCACATCACGAGGTCGCCGACGCGCCAGCGGTGCGCGTAGACGAACTGCCGCTGTGTGGCGTGCTCGACGAGGTCGCGCAGGAAGGCGCGCGCCTCCGGCACCGGCCAGCCCAGGATGCCGCCCGCGTGCGACGACAGGTAGAGCGACTTGCGTCCCGTCGACGGGTGCGTGCGCACCAGGCGCTGGCGCACCGGCGCGAAGCGCGCGCGCTCCTCGTCGGTGAAGTCGGTGAAGCCGAGCTGCTGGCGCGAGAAGATCTGCGAGTGCTCGCAGATCAGGTCCTCGACCTCGGTCTTCGTCTCGTCGTCCAGCGCGTCGTAGGCCGCGCGCATGTCGGCGAACTCCGTGTTGCCGCCCCTGGACGGGATGCTGCGCGCGTGCAGCAGCGAGTACTTCGCCGGGATCGCCTTGAACGAGCTGTCGGAGTGCCAGAGGCGGTTGCCGATGGCGAAGAGCCGGCGCCGGTCGTCGCGCGCGAACACCTGATGATGCTGGTCGAGGTTCGACACGTCGGCGAACGTGGTCGGCAGGCGGTACTCGTCCGGCGCCCGCAGGCTCGTGCCGATCGCGTGCTCGAGCTCGCCCAGGCTGCGGCTGAAGGCCAGCTGCTCGGCGTCGTCGATGCGCTGGTCGCGGAACACGAGCACCGCGTGCTCGTCCATCCCGGCGTGGACCGCCGCCACCTCGTCCGGCGAGAGCGGCTTGCGGAGGTCGAGCCCCTCGACTTCGGCGGCGAAGCACGGGCCGATCTGACGCGTCGTGATGGTCATGGCATCACACCCGGCGCTGCAGGAAGTCGGTGACGAGCGGCCAGGCGAGGTCCGCGTAGTGCGGCTGGAAGCCCTCGTTGTCGGGGTGGCGGAAGCCGTGGTTGGCGTCGGAGAAGAAGTGCCACTCGACGGGCTGGCCGTTGGCGACGAAGCTCTGCCACAGCGGACCCTGGATGGCGGGCGTCGCGATGTGGTCTTTGCCGGCGCAGAACACGAGCGAGGCGCACGTGAGCGTCCTGGCCACCTTGAAGGCGTGGCGCGGCCGGTGCGACGTCTCGGGCTCGTCGCGGATGGACGGATAGTAGAGGACGATGGCTTTCACCTGAGGATGGTCGGCCGCGAAGGGAATCAGCAGCCGGCCGCCCAGGCAGTGCCCGATGCACGCGGTGCGCGCGGGGTCCGACTTCATGGGCCCGATGAGGTAGTGCCAGGCCTCGTCCATCTTGCCGAGGAACTCCGGGTCGGAGTGCTTCTGTTGCAGATCGGCGCCCTGGCCGATGTGATTCGTGCCGAGAATGCCGAACATGTTGAACAGGCTCGGCACGAACACGTTGAAGCCGAGGCCGGCCAGTCGGTACGCGTCGATCTTGTAGTCGGCGGTGACGCCGTGGGCGTGGTGCACCATCATGATGCCTGGCCGGGCGCCGGCGCCGTCCGGATGCGCCAGGTAGCCGCCGATGCCGTCCTTGTCCTGCGTGAGCATGCGCGCGGTGATCGTCATGTCCGTGATTCCTCCCAGAGCCTATCGGTCGAAGACGAGCGGCACGTCCCGGTCGTTGCGGCCCCGGGCGAAGATCGCCAGAGCGTCCGGACGCTCGTAGTAGATCTCGAGGGTGTTGCCGTCGGGGTCCTGGAAGTAGATGCTCTTCTGGCTGACGTGATCGATGGAGCGCGTCACCTCCACGCCGTGCCTGCCGAGCGTGGCGTACGCGTCCCTGAGCGCCTCTTCGCTCTCCACCCGAAACGCGACGTGACCGAGCCCCCGCACCCCGGGCGTCTGCCGCCCGGCGGCCTCGGGATCCTTGACGGCGAACAGGTCGATCGCGTGGCTCTGCCCCGCGAGCGCCATGAAGACGCCGCCGTGCTCGGGGTCTTCCTCCAGGACCGAGAACCCGAGGACCTCGGCGTAGAATTTCTTGGAGGCCTCCAGATCGAGCACGCGCAGCAGGACGTGGCCGATTCCCGTGAGACGGATCATGGCTGACGCTCCTTGATCGAGACGCGCCAGTGGACGCGGTCTTCCTCGGGGGGATAGTCGCCCGCGGCCTTGTGATACGAGCACCGGTTGTCCCAGATGACGATGTCCCCCTTGCGCCACCGGTGGCGGTACTCGCCCTCGGGCTGGATCATCCGGCCGGTCAGCTCGTCGATCAGCGCGTCGCTCTCCTCCTCCTCGAGGCCCTCGATCTCGAGAATTTTGCCGGGGTCGAAGTAGAGCGCCTTGCGCCCGGTCTCGGGATGAGTGCGAATGATGGGATGCCGGACGGGAACCCAGTCGCGATCCTCGGCGTTGAGCAGCGCCGTCGCCTTCCGCCGGCCGCCGTAGGT
>Ga0209058_1003554_pt1 | contig 12601 bp, 7 predicted proteins | sample GraSoiAngelo_147_FD_185904 | JGI IMG/M metagenome (GOLD analysis project Ga0209058, IMG submission 185904) | Grasslands soil microbial communities from the Angelo Coastal Reserve, California, USA - 14_1009_05_40cm (SPAdes) (version 2) | ecosystem: Environmental > Terrestrial > Soil > Grasslands ... | reverse complement strand
GCGCTTCAAGTCGCCGAAATAGCCGCAGGGGCAGGGATTCATCGCCGCAACGAGCATGAACTCCGAAGGAAAAGTGACGCTGCCCGCTGCGCGCGACACGGTCACCTTCCCGTCTTCGAGTGGCTGGCGCATGACTTCCAACGCAGATCTTTTAAACTCGGGCAGCTCATCGAGAAACAGAACACCATTGTGAGCGATGCTTACTTCACCGGGATTCGGAAACGTGCCGCCACCAAGCAAGCCAATGTCGCTTATAGTGTGATGCGGATCACGAAACGGTCGCGTCGAGACGAAAGATCTTTCAGAATCGAGCAAGCCAGCGATGCTATGGATCTTCGTCGTCTCAATCGCTTCCTCGAGCGACAACGGCGGAATAACGGTCGGAATACGTTTGGCCAGCATCGATTTTCCCGACCCGGGCGGACCAATCATCAAAGCGTTGTGACCGCCGGCGACGGCCACTTCGATCGCGCGCTTTACATGGCCCTGGCCCTTCACGTCGCTAAAGTCGACGTCGTAACTTTGATGCGTGGCGAAGAACCTACTCAGATCGGCGCGTGTCGGCAGAAGCGCAATTTCTCCGCGCAAGAAGGCGAATGTCTGCCGCAAATTGTGCACACCGTAGATGTCGATTTTATCGACCATCGCCGCTTCGAGCGCATTGGCTTCGGGAACAAACAGCGCGCGCTTGCCGCGCCGGCGCGCTTCCAACGCGACCGGTAGAACGCCTTTCACCGAGCGGACTGAACCGTCCAAGGCAAGCTCGCCCACGAAGCTAAAATTCTCGAACGGCGAACTGTCTAGGTTTTCAGTCACAGCGATCATTCCAAGAGCGATCGGCAAGTCGAAACTTGGGCCCTCTTTTTTGATATCTGCCGGCGCGAGATTGATCGTGGTGCGACCGCGTGGCCAATAGTAGCCGCTGTTTGCGATCGCAGTGGTGACGCGGTCCCGGCTTTCCTTTACTGCTGCGTCTGGCAAGCCAACAATAACAATGTTCGGGTCGCCACCCGCCCCGTTCACTTCGATCTCCACTTCGTACGCATCCACGCCGTAAACCGCCGCGGAATAAATTTTCGCCAGCATCGCGGCACGAGAGTCTCAGAAAATGACGTTGGCGGAAAGCGTCAAATATCCTCAGACCGCGATGCTACTGACGCAGCGGCGATGCTATAGTCTCACGCTCTGCGGTGTTCCTCCGCTGCCGAGCACCCACTCATAAACTGTGCGCATTTGTTCCCCAATTCGCGGCCATGAAAATTTTGTCGCGACCAAAGTGCGTCCACGACCGCCCATTGCTTTTCGATCATCATCACTCATTTCGGTCAGTTGTTTTAGACCAGCGGCAATTTGGTCTGGCATCGTTCCAATTTGTGACGCCGCTTCGGCAGTGAAGCCTTCGGGCAGGTTGCATTCAGGTGTCATCATCACCGGCTTGGCATGGGCCCATGCTTCCAGCAGTGCCATCGGCAAGCCTTCGCTCAATGAAGGCAGAATGAAAGCGTCACAGGCGCGATACGCTGCGTCCTTCTCTTGGCCGAACAACGGACCGAGAAATCCGACGCTGCCCATTAATCCATAGTAGCTCGTCAATTTCTTGAGTTCGCATTCGTATCCAGCCTGACCCCAACCAGCAATGGCCAGCACCCACTCCTTCCGAGTCTGAGGATGCGCGTCGAGGGTTTGCTTCCAAGCACGAATCAGATTCGCCACATTTTTCTTTGGGTGAAGCCTGCCCAGATAAAGCAAAATTTGTCGGTGTTCGGCAAATATGCGAAACACCGGCTTCTGAGTTTCCAGAATTGAACTATCGACCGGTTCCGGCAAATCAACGCCATTTGGAATTACACAGATTGGATTGCGCAGTCCGTAGGACCGGATCGATCGCGCTTCCGCTTCGGACAATGCCCGCAGGCATGCTGCTCCGCGCAAATGTTGATTTTCATAAAGCAGGGCGGCGATGCGCTTTTTCACCTTCGCATTTCGCAATGCCCATGGCTCCAGCATTCCATGCGGATGAACGATGTGGGGTCGTGCTGTCTGCCGATGCCATCGCCGCGAAGCAACGGAGCAGTATTTCCACAAACCGTGCGTGGATAGAATGTCGAGATCAGCCGTGATCAAACCAGGCACCAGTTGACTTGAGTAGCCCCACGCGCGGAACTGCGGTTCAAACGTGCGGACAGAGGCGGGCTGCCAGTCAAGCATATCCAAGGCACTGTTTGGATCGCTGATGCCAAACACGCTGGAGTTCACATCTTCGGATATGACGGCTTTGGCAAGTCCCCGGACACTCTGAAATAACCCACCCGCTTCGCGCGAAACGCTACTAACTAAAAAACCGACGTTCATCTCGGTTAGAACCGCCGCGAGTGCCCCACCACACTCACGCCGTCCCCTTTACTCCGCTCCTGCATTCTGCATTTCTCGGTTGTCGTGCCTTGCAGCGAGCAGGTAAATCGCATCCGCTCCATGCCGGCTCGCCCACTTTTGCAGGCGCGTTTCCAGTTGAAAGTTCGCCCACGGCCAAAGCCGGTCTCCAAACGGAATTCCCAAGCTATGTCGCCGCATCCCCGCGATCCGCAGGCCGGCATCATGACACGCGTCGGCGACATCCCGTTGCGAAAACCAGGAAATGCGGTACCCGCGCTTCGCCAGCTCGCGCCGCGCTGTGAGCGCTCGCACGATTCGCGTTCCAACGTGATCGGTAAGTGTCGTCTGCAAAATGATATGGCCGCCCGGCGCCAGCATTGATTTCAAATGCGACAGCAAGATGTCGAGCCGCCCAACATGAGCAATCAATCCGAGGCAGAGAACCAAATCGAAACCGGAGTCGGCCGGCTTGAAGTTGAATACGTCCGAACGAATAAATTCGAGTTCCGTGTTGGGGATTTGCGAGCTGAGAAGTTCCTTTGCGCTTTGCAACATCGCCGGCGAAATATCGACTACCGTCGCATGAGAAAATCTGCCGGACTTTAGCAATGCGCAGGTTATTTCGCCGGTGCCGGCTGCACAATCAAGCAATCGTCCCGCTGACGCGCTAGCCAATTCGCACGCCAGTGTCAGGCGCTTTTGAAAATAGAAGCTCGCGCCGGAGGCCCGTTCCGCGAACTGACGCTTGTGAAGCTGTGGAAGCTTTTCGAAGTACGCAGCGACCGGATCGCTCATTTCATCGTCCACAGGTTGCCGCTGCGAGTAACAGCGCCCGATTGATTACTCCATGTTTCTTTCGCGGCAGCCTTAACACCACCGCAGCGGCCTGCTTTAATCCTTCGCCGAAACGGTCTGGCGCGAAATTTGCCGCAATCCTGAAGCTGGCCTCTCCGAGGCGTCTTCGTTCGTCAGCTGATAACGAAGCCATTTGTAATAGCCACTCCGCCAACTCGCTCTCATTCGCTGGATCAAAAGTGAACCCATTGTCTTGCACGAGCTCCGGCACGCATCCGCACCGGTTCGACACAATCACCGGCAGTCCCGATGCAACGGCCTCATTCACAACCAATCCCCATTGTTCAGTTGTGCTCGCATGGACGAATGCTCTGGCCAAGCCGTAGTAAACCGGCAACTCATCGTAAGGCTTGAAGCCGGGAAGGTGCACGTGGGCGTGTAATTTGAGAGTTGAGAGCTGAGTGTTGAGAGTATCGCGCATCGGTCCATCACCCAACAGCACGAGATCCCATGGAGCATTCTCGCCTCTGACCTCCCTGTCCGCCGTAGCCTTGGCGAAGGCGGATGACCTCCGGCGATATTCCGCGTAAGCCCTGATGAGGATCGGGAGGTTTTTCTTTTGGATGAAGCGCGCCGACGCGAGGAAGTAGTTCTCCGGTAGCGCATGTTTTTTTCGAGTTTCGTCCGCCTGAAGCGGATTCGCATTCCGAATCTCGAGAGCCCGCTGCTCGAAGTAAGCGTTATCCACGACGTCGTATCCGGTAAAGATGCGCTCACGCGGCATGCTGAGGTCAACGAGATATTCAACGTGACGCTGACCTCCTACCAGGGCGGCCGCATAAAGATCGACAATCCGCCGCTTAATAATTTCCTTCCGCCAAGTGCGCGGTTCATCCCCGCGAGCGCTCTCCGACATTACCACCATCGGTATTCCCTGCTCCATGCAACACCTCGCGGCAGCCAGCGATCCGAAATTGTTCCAGCCGTTAACTGCCACTACGTCGGGGTTTGCCTGTTCCAACGCCCAGCAAAAGGCTTCCCGGCGTCGGCGGCTAGCCGGATACTCGTCTGCTGCTTCCGAAAAGAGAGAAATCTTGTGATAGCGCGCAGGAGCCTCCGCTGCACCCCATGCGTCATATCCCTTGGCTGACCACTCAATACCGGTAACCGGTAATCTCTCGGCCGCCGCATTAAGCCGCGCATGGTGATACGGCCCAATATGATGAAAAATAACCGCGACAGAAGGCTTGCGCTCCATTCCTTGCCGAAAGATTAACTGCCAGGATTCCGCAGAACCACTTGTTTTAGTGATTCTGCAATCGGTGCGCCGAAACAGTCACTGATCCGCCGCCGGCAGTCAGCGTAGCAAACCGCTAATCCGTGGACAGGTTTTCGCCAGCATTCGACGCACTGGATTTAAGCTTCTCATTGGCGCTGATCTTAGCTGGTGGCGGTTCGATTGGCTGTTGGCCTTTCGCCTTCAGCGATTCGTTTAGAGAGGGCAGATCCTGGGCGAGCAGTTGGTCGAATTCTTTCGTCACGTCTTCGAGTTCATGCTTAAGCGAATCGATGTAGGCGATCTGGTACGCGCCCGGTTTTCCTTCATAGCTGAGAATCGCTCCGTAAAGCTGGTCGGTGTGTTCACGCAACCGTTCCTCGCCGGTAATTGCGCCTCCCTCGGTCGTAGCAACGATTTTCTTTCGCACTCCGTCCACCTTTCCGTCGAAGTCGGAGACGTTTTTGCGAAGCGGATCGTCTTCGGGCAATGCTGCGCCATTTTGCGCCAACGTTTTTCGTAACCCGACAATCCGATCCATCAGCGCGCTTTCTTCGTCGAACAAGGAATGAACTCGCATCGCAGCGTCGAACTGCGCTTTGCGGTCCGCTTCGGTAAACTTCGCACGCCGATCCAGACCGACTGTCAATTTCGTTTCCGAAACTTTACCTGCCTTGGTGAGGCGCACCGTGTACATACCGGGCACGAGCCGCGGGCCGCGAATCCCACCGACTGCGATCTGCGCGGCAGGCGGCACACGCGGCGGCTTTGCACGCATTGTCCAGGTCACTCGATTCAGACCCGGGCGTTTGCTGGCCGGCAATTCATCGATGACGCGGTCGGAAGCGTCCACGACCTCAAGTTTCATTTTTCCAAAGAGATGCCGCTCGCGCTGGTAATAATTGATTACGGCAGCGTCAGGGGGATTATCGCCGACGAAAACCGCGTCGCCATTGGCCCAGCCGCCAGCGCCTTCGATCCGCTGTTGCACCGGGCGGGCTGAAACAAAGGCAACATCCTGGTTCAACAAATCCGGCGTCAAGGCGCGCAATGGCGTGATGTCGTCTATGATCCAAATGCCACGACCGTGGGTCGCGAGAATCAGATCGTTGTCACGCGCGTGGACAGCGAGATCGCGGACCGCAACAGCGGGAAAATGGTTGCCTTTGAATTGAGCCCAATTTTTTCCTCCATCGATCGAGACCCAAAGGCCAAATTCGGTGCCGAGAAAGAGGAGATCGGATTTGACCGGATCTTCCTTGATCACATGAGCGTATCCACGGACGCCTTTCGAGTCCTGCGCGGTCACGAGCGGCGTCCAGGTTTTGCCGTAATCCGTCGTTTTGAAAACATACGGCGCCATGTCGCCAAAGGTATGTCGATCAAATGCGGCATAAGCGGTGCCCGCGTTGAAGTTGCTAGCGTGGACCCAGCTGACCCAGCAATTCTTTGGCAAACCGGGAATGTTACCAACAACGTTTGTCCAAGTCTTACCACCGTCACGCGTGAGCTGGAGGTTGCCGTCGTCCGTGCCGACCCAGATCAGTCCTTTCTGTTTGGGCGATTCGCTGATCGAATAAATCGTGGTGTGCATTTCTGCCGACGAATTGTCCACCGTGACGCCGCCGGATTGTTCCTGCTTCTGTTTTTGCGGATCGTTGGTGGTCAGGTCTGGCGAAATGCGTTCCCAATTCTGGCCGTGGTCGCGCGAGCGAAAAAGAAATTGCGCGCCGACATAAATCGTCCCCTTGTCATTCGGCGAGAGCGCGATTGGCGTATTCCAGTTAAACCGAAGCTTTTCCTTATAGTTCGGTCGGGGCTTGATGTTGCGAGCTTCATGCGTGTGGCGATTTACCCGGCCAATTTCGCCGCCCTGATATTCGGCATAGATGTAATCGGGATCAGCCGGATCGGGAAACATCCAAAAGCCATCGCCGTTGTACATATTTTCCCAGCGCGCATTAGTGATGCCACCGGGGTACTGCGAGTCGCCTACCCAGGAACTGTTATCCTGTAAACCACCGTAGACGCGGTAAGGATCGCTGTCGTCGACGCTGACGTGGTAAAACTGGGACACCGGCAGGTTTTCGCCTTTCCACCATTTGCTGCCGCCGTTGTAGGAGTACCACATTCCGCCATCGTCGCCTACGAACACCACCTGCGTGTTGGTAGGATCGATCCACACATCGTGCGCGTCGCCGTGAGCTCCCACAAAACCGCCAACCACCGCAAAACTTTTCCCTCCGTCTTCGCTGACGATCAATGATCCATCAGGCTTGAAGACGCGGTCTGGATTTTTTGGATCAACAACCAGGTTCGCAAAGTAGAACGGCCGCCATACCATCCATTGGCTCTTGTCACGCTTGTCCCACGTCATGCCGCCGTCGTCAGAAACGAACAACGCGCTCTCGGGCGATTCGACAAAAGTATACACGCGTTTGGCATTCGAAGGCGCTATGGCCACCGCGATGCGGCCATATGGTTTTTTGGGGAAACCTTTGTTGGTCTCAGTCGTGATCTCTGTCCATGTGTTGCCGCCGTCCGTGGACCGGAACAATCCGCTGGCGGAAGGCGCGGTAGGACCTTCGCCGCCCGAGCGGTACTCCCAGCCTTTGCGCCGGAAATCCCACATTGCGGCAAACATGATGTCGGGATTGCTGGGATCGATTTTTACATCGGTGCAACCTGTAGAAAGATTTGCTCCTTTGAGAACTTGGTTCCACGTCTTGCCGCCATCGGTCGTTTTGTACAGACCTCGATCGGCCGAATCGCTCCACAACGCGCCTGGGACCGCGGCGAAGACCGTGTCGCTACTTCTGGGATCAACGACAACTCGCGCAATGCGCTCCGATTTTTGCAAACCGGCGCGTGTCCACGTTTCACCACCATCGGTCGACTTATAGATTCCGTCGCCGATCGAAACGCTGTTGCGTGTCCACGATTCTCCTGTTCCGACCCAGACGTTTTTCGAATTCTTCGGATCGAGCGCAATGGCGCCGATCGATTGCACAGGCTGCTCGTCAAATATCGGTCGAAATCGCGTCCCGCTATCATCAGATTTCCAAACACCGCCACTGGCTGCCCCGACGAAGAGCGTGATTTTACCGGACGGCTCGCGTGTACCCGCAATCGCCGAGATGCGCCCGCTCATTGTCGCTGAACCAATGTTACGTGCGCCCAGGCCGGAGATACTGGCTGAGTTGTATGGCGCGTCCTGAGCGTGAGAGAGGACAGTGCAAACAAACAAACATGAAAGCGATGCGAAGACACCTCGCACTCCCAAAGCACTTCGTGCGAAATTTCTCGAGATGTTTATCCGGTTTTGCGAAAGCTTTCGGAGTGCACGCGCGTCCTCGCACCGCTTTGGATCGTTTGACATTCTCATCTAATTATCAGCTGAGTGGTTGAGAAAACTTATTTCGAAGCCGGAAAATGAAATTTCGCGTCATCTACAGGCACATTGGCTTCGACTTTATCGATAATAATTCTTTGTTTGTCCGGCGCTCCCTTGCGTCCGGAGTCGATTGACGTCGGAACGAATACGCCGCCCGCTTTTTCGTAGTCCCCCAGATCTGTCTCCACCTCTTCGTGCGCGCCGTGTCTCATGCGTTGCGTCAGAACGCGAATCTCGAGGAAATGATCGGGATCCAGATAAACAAAACTCACGTCCCCATTCTTCCGTACCACTTTTAGTTTATGTGCGGGTGTTCCCTCTACGTCCTCGGTCCCAAGGTACTCAACGGCGCTTCCCTTCGCCTTCCAATCAACCAACGCTCCATCGATCTCCGTGTCCTCCACCAGCGCCTTCACATCATCTGCGGACATGCGTTCGGGATCTTTGCGTCCAAAAAACGGTGACACCTTCCATCCTTCTTTGCCGTCATAAGTCTGGATTTGTGTCATTCCCTGAAGAGAAGCCTCCGTGCGCACTTCATCGGGCCGCTTCTTAATTTGCAGATAGGCCAGTTCGATCTGTCCCCCTTGCTGCACCAACAGTTTGCCCGCCAGCCGAAGCGATTGCAGATCGTGCAGCGCAGTCGCTCCGCCCTTGGCTTCGATATTCTTTGAAACCAGTTCATCCGCAGTCGGCTGAGTTTTGTCTTGCGCAAAAATTGTCGGCGCAATGAGCGCGGCAAGAATGAGAGAAATTACGGAACAGAAATGCATATGAAATTTAAGGACAAGTATCAGACAACGCCGAGCCATCGATATTCAAAGGAATTCGCAAAGCAAGCTTTTCTGCAAGCTTTGCTGCAGGTTTTGTCGCGTGACGAATTCATTCGTAACGGAGCGCTACGATTGGATCAACGTGTGTGGCGCGCCGGGCGGGTAATAAGCATGCGGCCAAGGCGATGGTGCCGAGTAACACGGTTGCGCCACCGAGAAGGACGGGGTTGTGGGCTGAAACCTGATAGAGTTGCGACGCAATCAATCGACTGAGCGCGAAGGCCGAGGCGATCCCGATCGCCAGACCAATAACAACCGGTTTCATTCCCTGATTGATAACCAGGCGAAGCACGTCGCGCGTTTGCGCGCCGAGCGCCATCCGCACGCCGATTTCGCCGGTGCGCTGTTCCACCGTATAAGCGACTGCGCCGTAAATCCCGATGCTCGCGAGCAACAACGCCACGCCGGCAAAAATTCCGAGCAGCCACGTCATCAAACGCGCCTGTCCGAGTGCCTGCGCAACGACAGCATCCATCGTTTGCGGTATGGCAATCGCCAAGCCCGGGTTCACTTTGTTAATCGCGGACTGCACGGCTTTGGTCGCCGCATCCAATTTCAAGTTCGTCCGCACGGTCACGTTGAAGAACGGAAAGTTTTCCTGCGCCAACGGCAGATAAAATTCCATCCCGGGCGCTTCGTTCACCCGGACCGAGCGAACATCGCCTATGATGCCGACGATCTCGTACGGCACGCCGAGGCTGCTCACGAGCAAGGTTTTGCCGATCGGGTTTTCATTCGGATAAAGTTTTTTGGCGCCGGCCTGACTGATCAGGCAAACTTTTTGCGAGTCGGCGGTGTCGTGCTCATTGAATTCGCGTCCGGCCAGGAGCGGAATTCCCCACGTTCTGAAATAACCGGGGGCGATGTCGTGGCTCGGCGCGTTCGCGCGTTTTTCGATCGGCGGAACTTCACGATCGCCGCGCGCGTAGAGTGTGCGATTGCCGCCATTCAACGGAATATCGCCACTGATGGTCGCGCTTTCGATCCCAGGCACATCACGCAACGCATCGAGAGTTTGTTCAGCGAAACGCTGCCGCGATGGCGCGTCGGCATATTGTGATACGGGCAACGTGATTGCGCCGGTCCAAAGATTCTGAGAACGAAATCCGACGTTCTGTTGAGTGAGACGAACAAAACTCGTGATCAGCAAAGCCGCGCCTGCTAACAGGGTGAGCGACAAAGCGACTTGCGCGCCGACCAGAATTCTGCGGAACCGTTGCTGCCGCATGCTGCCGCTCGTTCCGCGCCCGCCTTCTTTGAGTCCATCCACCACGTCCGCATGCGAACTTTGTAGCGCTGGATAAACTCCCATGAGCAGGCCCGTCAAAAGTGACAACACAAATGTAAAAAGGAGCACTGGAAGCGAAACACTCGTCGCCGTGTTTGCTTCGAGTGGCAAAAAATTTGAGGCCATTCTCGGTACAAGCGGCACCAGACGCCAGGCTACGAATGCTCCGACGACCCCGGCAATTGCGCTCACCAGCACGCTTTCGAAAACGAAAAGTCGCACCACACTCGCGCGCGACGCGCCAATCGCCAGGCGCAACGCAATCTCGCGACGACGTCCACTGAAGCGAACAAGCAACAGATTCGCGACGTTGCTGCACGCGATCAGTAATACGAAACTGACCGCTGCAAAAAGCGTGATGAACCCGGCCCGAAAGTTTTGGGTCACATCCTCGGGCAGCGTTCGCACCGTCGTCACCAGCGAGCTATCGATCTTGTTCGAGTATTGCGTCCGATAACTTTGATCGAGCGAGGGCAATCCTGCTTTGACCTGCGCAAGCGTCATCCCGGGTTTCATCCGGGCAATGACACGCAGAAAACTGGTGCCGCGCATCATTCGCTCGTAACTGAATCCGGGAAGTTGAAACGGTTTCGTCGTCCACACTTCGGCAATCGGATTAGCTCCGAACCAGGTCATCGGCATGTTCGGAAGGACACCGACAATCGTGTGCGCCATGCCGTCAAGCGTGATGCTGCGCCCGATCACATTTGGATCACCGCCGAGCCGTTTCTGCCAGAAATTTTTCGTGACCAGAGCAACATCGGCACCCTCCTCTTCCTCCGGTAGAAAATTCCGGCCCATGATCGGACGGACGCCGAGAAGATCGAAATAATTCGCGGTCAATCTTCCGCCAAAAATCTGGACCGGATCGCCCAGGCCGGTCAGAGTAAAGGCGAAGAAATTTTCGCCGGCGACTGATTCGAACAGAGTCTGGCCTTCGCGATAATGCATGTATCGAGGTGCCGAGACCCCGATGTCGACCAACTCGCGCGATTTATCGCCGCCGTAAAGATGCACCACGCGAGACGGTTCCTTGAATGGTAGTCGGCGCAGGAAAAGATCGTTGACCAAACTGAAGATCGCAGTGTTCAGCCCGATGCCGAGCGCTAGCGTGATTACCGCGATCAACGTGAACGCCGGTGATTGTCGAAGTTTACGAAATGCGAAACGAATGTCGTTCATGGAAGTGTGAGGTTGGGTGTGTCAGGTTGAGATCATTCGGTGCGCAACGCGAAGATCATCCCTCTCCTTTCACGATCCAGCCGTCACGAAGTTGAATAATGCGGTTGCCGTAGGAGGCATTTTTCTCCGAATGCGTGACCTGAACGATGGTCATGCCTTCATCATTGAGCTTTCGAAATAGCTGCATGATTTCTTCGCCCTGACTGGAGTGCAGATTCCCGGTCGGCTCGTCGGCGAGGAGAAGCTTCGGTTCAGCAATAATCGCCCGTGCAACACCGACCAACTGTTGTTGGCCGCCGGAAAGCTGGCGCGGGTATAAATCTTTTTTACCGACGATTTGGAACCGATCCAGCATGTCAGCCACCAGCGCGGCGCGCTCGCTTTTTCTGTAATGGCGATACGACAACGGTATATCGAGGTTCTCGTAAACGGTCAGATCATCAAGCAAGTGATACTGCTGAAAAACGAAGCCGATCTGCTCGTTCCGCAGCGTAGCGCGTTCCTTCGGCTTCAAATGATGAACCGCGGTTTCGCCCAAAAAATATTCACCGCGCCAGCCGTGGTCGTGCATTCCGAGGATGTGCAACAGCGTGGATTTGCCGGCGCCGGATGGCCCCATGATTGAAACGAACTCGCCTTCCTGGATGTCGATGTTGATATCGCGTAGGACATAAAAGAACTTTTCCTTCGCCAGCGGATATCTGCGTTCGAGATTTCGGAGCTTGGTCATTGCAAAATCAGAAATTCTGTTTCATTCCATGCGCAGGGCTTCGATTGGATCTACTAGGCTGGCGCGCCGCGCGGGCAGAAAGCAGGCTACGAATGCTACGAGCGACAGCGCGAGCATGGCGCCGATGACCGCTGCGCTGTCCAGCGACGTAACGTTGTAGAGCACACTTCTTAGTGCACGGCTGGCAATTAACCCACCCAGCGATCCGGCGGCGAGGCCAAGCCCGACTAACACAGCACCCTGGCCAAGAACAAGCCGCAGAACGTCTCCGCGACTAGCCCCAAGGGCGAACCGAATGCCCAGCTCGCGTGTGCGTTGGGTGACAATTAATGCCATGACGCCGTAGAGCCCGATACTCGCGAGGGCCAGCGCCAGTCCGGCAAAAACCCCAAGCAGTGTCATCGTTAGGCGCCGCGAAGCAAGGCTTTCGCCGATGTTCTCCTCCATTGTCGCAATCTCGGACACGGCCTGCTCGGGATCGAGGGTAGCGATTTGTTCCTTGATCAGGCCAACGAGTGCCTGTGGATTGTACCCAGCTTGCGTGCGCACCATGAGATTCTGCCCGCCTTTCGCAAACTGCGACGCGCTGAAGTACATCATGGGCAAATTTCGGATATCCACTTTGTCGCCGGGCGCATTGTTGCGTGTGTGCGGCACGATTCCAATGATTGTGAGTGACGCGGCCTTTTGATTGTTGTCACCAATTGTGACCGGATCGTCGATCTGTCTG
>Ga0209058_1003553_pt1 | contig 12602 bp, 9 predicted proteins | sample GraSoiAngelo_147_FD_185904 | JGI IMG/M metagenome (GOLD analysis project Ga0209058, IMG submission 185904) | Grasslands soil microbial communities from the Angelo Coastal Reserve, California, USA - 14_1009_05_40cm (SPAdes) (version 2) | ecosystem: Environmental > Terrestrial > Soil > Grasslands ... | reverse complement strand
GATCCTGCTGCTGCGTATGACGAGTGTCGTGGTCGTCGGCGTGTTCGTGCTCGCGCGTGGCTTCGACCTGCGGGCGTTCCGCGATCGCCGCGCGCTCGCACTGGCGACCGCGGTCGGCGTGCTCGACACGTTCGCGAACGCGCTCTTCGCGCTGGGGATCGGCTCCGGCTACGCGTCGATCACCGCGACCGGCAGCGGCGCGTACCCGATCATCCCCGCGGTCCTCGGCGTCGTTGCCCTCGGCGAGCGTCCCGCTCCGAACCAATATCTCGGCATCGTCGTCCTTGTGTGTGGCCTTGCCGCGCTGGGAGCGCTCAGCTAAGCCGCCCCGGGCGCGCGAGACCCGCTCACCGTGCCACGCGCGCGCTCGGGCGGCCTGGGCTATGCGGCGGCGGCGAGCCCCCAGAGCGGCGAGGCCGGCCGCGCGATCTTCGTCCGCAGGAATGCGACGGCGGCGTCGCGCTGCGGATCGCCCTGCGCGCCGCTCGGCTGATCGACGACCTGGTCGGGGATGACGCCGCGGCCGGGTCCGTTCAGCTCCGCGCCAGTCCTGGCGTCCTGGATCTTCGAGATCGTGACGAGCAGGATGCCGCCGTCCGGCAGCTCCCGCGGCTGGCCCGTGCCGACGCAGCCCGCGGTCTGCGTGCCGATCACCGTTCCGGCGTCGTTCGCGCGGATCCCCGCGGCGATGATCTCCGCGCCCGACGCGGAGTTCTTGTTCACGAGCACCACAAGCGGCTTCGGCTTGTTGAAGTAGAAGCGGCGGTTCACCTCGAGCGGCGTTCGGCTGCCGTCGCGGCCGGTCTGATACACGAGCGGACCCTGGCGTACGAAGATGCTCGCGATGTCGACGGCGGCGGAAAGATCGCCGCCCGGGTCGCTCCGCAGGTCGAGGATGATCGCCTCCGCGCCGCTCGCGTCGAGCCTGCGCACCGACGCGGACACCTCGTCCGCGACCGCGCCGATGAGCTGCGGCACCTCGATGTAGCCGATGTTCCCGGGGAGCATCTGATCCGTCTGCAGCGGCACCGAGAAGCGGGCGCGCGTGAGCGTGAACGCGAGGTCCTGCGTGCCGCGCTGGATGCCGAGCACGACCTGCGACCCCTCCTGGCCACGCACCCTCTGCGCCACCTCGTCGGTGGTGAGGTCCTTCACGTCGATCCCGTCGACCGTCATGATCCGGTCGCCGGCCTTCAGGCCCGCGCGTTCGGCCGGCGTCCCCGGGATGACGCGCACGATCTCCACCGGGTCGTTCGCCGGCTTGTTGATCGTGACGCCGATGCCGGTGATCGGCGGCGACGGCTGGTTGAAGCGCTTCGCGCGATCGGGGTCGAGGTAGTACGTGTGGCACTCGTTCATCGACTTGGCCATGCCCTCGACCGCGGCGCGCTCGAGCTTGATGCGATCGGCGTTCGGCGTCACCTTGACGATCGCGTCCAGCCGGTCCGTGAACCGGGAGAAGTCGGACCAGGTGCTGCCGCTGAAGCGCGGAGGCTCGCCCGGCAGCGCGCCGGTGTTCAGGCCCTCCTTCTGGGCCTCGTCCAGCACGGACGTGAGCGCGCCGGTGAGCAGCACGTTCGACGCGGGCTTGTCCACGTGCCGCTCGATGAGCACCTGGAACGCCGCCTCCGCCGTCTTGTACGAGGTGTTCGAGGGCAGGAGCTCGCGCTGGACCTCCGCCGGAATGAGCGAGCACGCGGCGAGGACGAGCGCGACGAGCGGGAGGAGTCGCTGGATCCGGGTCACCTGCATCGATGGTATCGGTCGGGGGGCTTCGCCCTCGGTCCGGGGGATGGGGGCAGAGCCCCCAACTTACGAGAGCTGCGGCTGGAGGAGCTTGCGAAGCCGACCGAGCGCGCGGAACTGCAGCGCGCGGATGGCGCCCTCGTTCTTCCCGAGGACCTGCGCGACCTGACGGCTCGAGAGGTTCTCGACGAAACGCAGGACGATGACCTCCTGCTGCTCGGTCGTGAGGTGCTTGACCGCGCCGCGGAGCGCATCGACGGCCTCGCCGTGGACCGCGCGCTCGTGAGCGGTCGGCCCTTCTTCCATGATCCCGAACGCGTCATCGAGGTCCATGGTCGGACGATCGCGGCGGCGACGATCGGTCACGGCGTTGCGCGCGATCGTGTAGAGCCAGGCGAGGAACGACTTTCCCTGCCAGCGATAGCGGTGGATGTTCGCGAATGCTCGCGTGAAGACCTCGCTCGTCAGGTCCTCGGCATCCGAGGGCTCGCGCACGCGGTAGAGCAGGTATCGGTAGACGGAGTCGACGTGCAGGTCGTAGAGCTCGGCGAAGGCGCCGCGGTCGCCGCTCCGGGCGCGCTCGATGACGTCCGGGACCGGACCGAGGACCTCGATCGGTAGAGCTGCGACCTTGGCGACGCTTGCTTCCAAAACCCTTTCCCTCTCCCCCCGTCGTGGGCTGACCATATCGGCCCAGGCACGCGCGCGCCAATGACCCGACGGTACCAAAGGGGTCACAGGGTACCTCCGTTCTGGCCGCGATGCGTACGAATAGCGCAGATGTACTACTTGGCCTTTCGCACGCGGCGAACGACGAAGCGAGCACCAGGATGTATCGCGGCGGAACGAACAGTTGCGCGACGAACGTCGGTGTTAGGGCTTGGTCCCCTTGGCGATCTGCTCGCGCAGGAAGGTCGCCGCCGCATCCACCGCCTGGTTGTCGGGCACGGTCTGATCGGGCGTCACGCCGATGTTGTTGTAGGCGGCGTTCGTCACGCCGCCGACGAACTCCGACACCGTGTACTGGAAGATGCTGCCGTCGATGAGATTGAGGATGTTCGTGCTCCCGAGACAGCCGATGGTCTTGGTCCCGAAGAGCATCCCGCGTTTGGTCTCCTTGAACGCGAGCGCGAACATCTCGGACATCGAAGCGCTCCGCCCGTTGATGACGACCGCGACCGGCAGCTGATACTGCGCCGGCAGGCGGAGCTCTTTCTTCGCCTCGATCGCGCCGGCGTAGCCGTTCTTCAGGCGGATCTTCACCAGCGCCTCACCGTTGTTGAACCAGCTCATCATCGTCTGGTTCTGGATCCCTCCGAGGTTGTTCGACACGTCGAACAGCCACGCCTTCGCGCCCTGCGCGAGCAGCTTGTCCATCAGCTTCTGGACCTCGATGTGCTGCTTGTACGTTCCAGAGTCGACCCATTCCTTCCAGGTGATGTACCCGACGCCGCCTGGCAGGAGCTGCGAGCTGAGCTGCGATTCGTCGGCGCGCACCTGACCGCCGGTCTCCACGCGGGCCGCGCTGACGCCCGAAGGGACGGCTGAGCTCCGCTTCACGTATTGCGTGTGGCAGTCGGGCTTCACCTTCGCCATCGCCACCAACGCGACGTCGGCGAGACGATCACCGGGCACGAGGGCGTTCGCCGACGCGAGCTTCGACGCGGCCTCCGCGAACTTCTTGAAGTCGTCGTTGTTCGGCTCGCTCTTGTCGGTGAAGTCGGGGATCGAGACGATGTCCGCCCGCCCGCCCGCCTTCTGGACCTCGTCCTTCATCGCCTGGAGCGCGGCGGTAAGGACCTCCTTGCTCGTGGGGGCGAAGACGTCGTCGTCGGTCAACCCGCTGTAGGCGGCGTCGAGCTTCGACCGCTTGATGTCGGGTGTCTTCGTCGGCGAGGCCGATGGCGGCGCGACGGCGGTGCACGCCGTGGCGACGAAGACCGCCGCGAGCGCGAGGGCGATGAAACGCCGCATCCGAGAAGGATACGGATGTCGGGGGGCTTCGCCCCCCGGCCCCCACGCGTCCGCATCGCGGAGCTAATCGGCGGGAGCGGCGACCTTTTGCTCGGCCTTCGCCGCGTGCTCGGCGAGCCACTCGCCCGGCGACGCGCAGAAGCCCTCGTAGTCGATGTACTCGGTGATCGTCGGGTGCTCTCCGCAGACCGGGCACTCCGGGTCGCGCCGCAACCGCACCTCGCGGAACGTCGCGTCCAGAGCGTCAAAGAGGAGATAGCGGCCGACGAGGGGCTCGCCGATCCCGAGAAGGAGCTTGAGGGCCTCGTTCGCCTGGATCGTCCCGATGACTCCGGGAAGCACGCCGAGGACACCCGCCTCCGCGCACGAGGGCGCGAGCTCCGGCGGCGGCGGCTGGTGGAACAGGCACCGGTAGCACGGGCCTTCGAAGGGCTTGAACACGGTGACCTGCCCCTCGAACCGGTAGATCGAGCCGTGGACCACCGGCTTGCGCCACTTGATCGACGCGTCGTTCAACAGGTAACGCGTGGGGAAGTTGTCGGCGCCGTCGATGACGACGTCGTAGTCCCCGATGATCCGGTCGATGTTCTCGGAGGTGAGGCGCTCCTTGTACGGGATGACGGTCACGTCCGGATTGATCGCCTCGAGCGTGGCCTTCGCCGAATCCGCCTTTGGCTCTCCGATCCGCTCGGTCGAATGGAGGATCTGGCGCTGTAGGTTCGTCGCGTCGACGACGTCCGAGTCGACGATGCCGAGCGTCCCCACGCCGGCCGCTGCGAGGTAGAAGGCCGCCGGCGAGCCGAGCCCGCCCGCGCCGATGAGGAGCGCTTTCGACTTCAGCAGCTTGTGCTGCCCCGCCTCGCCCACCTCCGGGATGAGCAGGTGCCGTGAGTACCGCTGCGCCTGATCGGCCGTGAGGCTCTCGGGCTTCGCCCAGCGGAATCCGGAGTCCTTCCAGCGGTTGAACCCGCCGGCCATCGAGAGGACGTTCGTGTACCCGAGCTTGGCAAGCGTGTCGGCGGCCATCGCGGAACGCACGCCGCCGGCGCAGTAGAGGACGGTGAGCTTGTCCTTCTTCGGCAGGCGGTCCTCGGCCCACTGTTCGAGATAGCTCTTCGGCACGTGGACCGCGCCGGGGATGTGGCCCTCGTCCCACTCGTTCTTCTCGCGGACGTCGCCGAGCTGCACGTCCTCCGAGCGCAGGATCGCGTCGACCTGTTGTGGTGTCGCTTCCTTGATGCGCTCTTTCAGCTCGGCGAAGTAGTCGCGGTACGTCGGCATTCGCACGCTCCCTTGGGCTCAATGGTAAACCGAGCGGGGCGCTCGGAAATTCCCCCTATGCTCGCCGCGGGTCGTGGAGACGCTCTATTTCGACGTGCTGCAGTTCATCTATCACCTCGCGCTTGCCGTGCTCGTGGGCGGCGCCTTCGCGCTCGGCGCGGCCGCCGCGCCGGCCATCTTCGGTCCGGGGGGCTCCGCCGCCCGCGAGCCCCCCGTGCTCACGAGGGCCCAGGCAGGCACCATCTTCGGCGCCGCGCTCGCCCGCTTCGACGGCCTCGCGATCCTCGCCGTGATCGCGATCGCGCTCACGACGATCCTGAAGGCGACGGCGTTCGAGGTCACCGGCGTCCCCGATCCGCGGCTCATCGTGCGCTGGGCGGCGCTCGTCCTCCTCGCCCTCGCGACCCTCTACTCGAGCGCCTGGGCGAATCCGGTCGCGCGCTCGATCCGCGCGAGCACGCCTGGATTCGACGACCTGCCGGCCAATTCCCCCGCGCGTCTCGAGTTCGCGACGCTCCACGCACGCTCGCGGCGCGCGATGTCAGTCGCCGTGCTTGTCGGCCTCGTCGCCATCTTCCTGAGCTAGCGTCTCCTCGTCGCCGAGCCGCCTCGCGATCTCGCGCAGCAGGCGCGCGTCGCGTATCCCGACGAGCGCCGGATCCGGCGCGCCGGGGTCCGCGGGGTCGTCCCGAAGCCGGCGCGCGATCTCGCGGACGAGCTGCTCGTCCGCGACACCGACGAGCACGCGATCTTCGTCCGCCGCCGTCCCCGCGGGCGCGCTCTCACCGCGAAAGCGCCGCGCGATCTCGCGCAGGAGACGCTCGTCGGTGACCTCAACGAACGCGGTGTCCGGCGCGTCGTCGGCGTCGGGGGCGGCGCCGGCCGCGTCCTGGTCCGCGACGACCTCGTCGTCGGAGCCGCTGTCGTCATGGAGTGCCGCGTCCTGGCATTTCCCGCAGATGACGTCGGCCCGCTGAAGGACGTCTGCCGGGACGTAGATCTCCTCGTAGCTCGCGCCGCGTACCCAATTCGTCAGGCTTGCCGCGTCCCGGGCGCCGCATTTCGGCTCCAACCCGTTCGCCGCCCGCAGGTGGATGAGCCGCCGTTCCTCGCGCAGGGCAGGCCTCCGTTTGCGTGACGCCGGTCGGTTCGCCACGCTCGACGTCGATGGCCGCCAAGTATCGGGCAGGGAAGGCGCGCCCAACGTCGTCGCTCGAGGACCGTCTCGCGGCGCACCGCGGGGCGCTGACCAGGCGGCATCGCGTGCGGAACGCGGACCAGCTCGTCGCCATGGTCGACGAGCTCGGCTTCTGCTTCGCCTTCACGGAGAGCGGCGATGTCCCGGTCCCGGCGTGCTTCGACCATCTCTCGACGAACGACCAGGATCGGAAGTGGGGCTGGATGTGGGGCTGGAAGGACGAGCTCGCGGAGGCGAAGCGGCTGTATTACGGGCGGCTTCTGGCGAAGAAGCCTACGTTCGTCGCCATGCGGATGCTGCCGGTCTTCTACGCGACCTTCGGCCGCGCCGGAGAGCCCGACGACCATCTCGACGACATCCGCGCCGGGCGGCTCTCGGATGTCGCGCGCCGCGTCGTCGAGTTCCTCGCACAGCGTGGCGAGACGCAGACGAAGCGCATGCGTGCCGAGCTGGGCATCAGCTCTCAGGAGGGGCGTCTGCAATACGCGAAAGCGGTCGAGGAGCTTCAGCGGCTCATGTACGTCGCGCGCGTGCGAGCGGTCGGCGAGGGACGCGAGGACTACAACTACACATACGACCTCTTCGTTCGTCGCTATCCCGAGACCGTGCGCGCCGCCGAGCGCCTCACCTCGGCCGAGGCGATGGTCGCCATCCTCGAGCGCTTGCTCGAGCTTGCGGGCGGCGTCACCGAGAAACAGGTGGCGAGGATCTTCGACTGGGGTGACGAGCGCGCGCGATCCGCGATCGCGCGTCTCGAAGCGAAGCGTGGCGTCGTCCGCGACGACGGCTTGCTCGTACTTCCGCGGCTAGGATAAGAAACCCCGTGGACATCCATCAGCTCCGCTCGTGGATCTTCGAGCTCTACGAACCGCTCGAGAACGAACGGCAATACATCGTCTTCGACGCGGACCGCGGCAACCTCCTGATCGATGCTCCTCCTTTCAGCGAGCGCGCCCTCCGTCTCGTGCGCGGGGCGGGAAGCGCGTCGCTGCTCGTCGCGACGAACGCGGCGCGCGCCGCCGACGCCGCGAGATACCGCGAGGCCCTCGGCGTGCAGGTCGCGGTCCACGAGGAGGATGCGGCAGGCGTCCCCGATGGGCCGGACGTCGTCCTGACGGACGACGAGCTGCTCCGTCCGGACGCGCGCGCGCTTCGCGTCCGCGGTGAAGGTACGGGCGCGACCGTCGTAGTGCTCCGCAAGGCCGGCGGCGAAGACGCTCCTCGCGACGGAGTTCTCCGCGATCCTCTCCGCGCGCCGGCCACCGGTATGGAACGCGGGGAAGGAGGCGCTCCTCGCGATGCAGGGCGAGCTCCCGCAGCCGCGGAAGAAATTCGGAATCTTCCTGCAGGCGCCCTGGGACCGCGCTTACAAGGGCCGTCTCGACGACAAGATGTACCCGCACGACCCGATCGTCCCGCGTGAGGCGACGGCGCCGCGAGAGGCCGCGATGGGTCCGGCTACGCTCGTCGTCGCGCGCAGCGCGCGAGATCTCGTGGAACGTCCCCGTCGTCCCGCGCCTGCACATCGCGAGGCCTCGCTTCGCTCGGCAGGGGTCCCTGTCCCTGCCGCTACCACCGACACCGCCCCGGCTCCCGGTCGAGCCGCACCGGCCGTGGCGGCGAAACGGCCGCGGCCTTTCGCCGAGGACTGGTCCGCTCCCGGAACGCCGCGCCCGCCGACAACGATCGCGAACCCCTTGGAGGCGATCGCCACGGCGACGGTGGAGCTGCGCCCCCGCGCGCTCGGGGGTCGCTTCGCTCGCGTCCCCGTCGAAGATCTCGTCGGCGCGCCGCAGGTCGAGGCGGACTTCTGGGGCGGGCCGGATCTGGCGCCCGACGGCAGCGAGGTCGCGTTCGCCTGGGACCGCACGGGGACGATGGAGATCTTCAGCGCGCCGCTCGTCGGCGAGCGGATCTTCCAGCTCACCGACGCGAAGCAGCGCTCGGTGTGGCCGCGCTGGTCGCCGGACGGGTCGCAGATCGCGTTCCTGCGCGACACGAATGGCGACGAGCGTTTTGACGTCTGGCTCGTCGATCGGGACGGCGAGCACGAGCGAAAGCTCACCGACGCGCCGGGGCTTCAGCGCTGGGCGCTCTCGTGGTCGCCGGACGGCTCGTCGCTCCTCTACACCGAGAGTGCGGGGAAAGCGCGGGGCATCTTCGTGATGGACGCACGCAGCGGGAAGTCCCGCGCCGTCACCGACGGGTCGTACTCCGATTTCGAGCCTCGCTGGTCGCCCGACGGACGGACGATCGTCTTCAGCTCGCGGCGCGAGCAGGATCTCAACATCGCCGACCTGTACCTCGTCCCGGGGACCGGCGGCGAGGCCGTACGCCTCGAGACCCGCGGCGGCGCCGTCGGCGAAGCCATCGGCGCGCGCTGGTCCCCCGACGGGTCGCAGCTCGCGTTCACCACGAACACGCGCGGCCACTACGAGATCGCGATCGCCACGCTGCGCGACGGCACGGTCGCGCGCGTCGAGCGGCCGAACCGCACGCCCTTTGACACCACCGACCCGGTCTGGCGTCCCGACGGTCGCGCGCTCCTTTACCTTCATCGTCAGGACGCCGAGCTGAGCATCCGTCGCGTCTTCACGGCGTCGAAGGCGGACGACCCCATCGCGGACCTTCCCGGCGTGCACGTGAGCCCACGCATCGCACCCGACAGCGAGACGGTGGCGTACGTGTACAGCGGCGCGCGCCGACCGTTCGACGCGTGGGTACGGGAAGCGACCCATGTGGAGCCGCGCGCCATCACCACGTCCCTGCCGGGTCGGGTCGATCCCGAGGCGCTCGTCGAGCCGGTGCACCTTCGATACGCGGGCGAGGACGGTCTCGCGATCCCCGCCCTCGTCTATGTCCCGCACCAGGAAGCGATCAAGGACAGCGCGCCTCCGCCCGCGATCGTCTACCTGCACGGCGGGCCGACAGACCAGCATCTGCGCCGGTTCGACAGCGCGGCGCAGCTCTTCGCCAACAACGGCTACCTCGTGCTCGCGCCGAACCCGCGCGGCTCCACAGGCTACGGCCGGGCGTTCCAGGACGCGATCCTCAAGGATTGGGGCGGCAAGGATCTCGGCGACGTCCTTCGCGGCGTCGACTGGCTCGTCAAGCAAGGCCTCGCCGACGGCAGGCGCATCTGCGTCTACGGCGCGAGCTACGGCGGGTACCTGACGCTGCTCGCGCTCGCGCGAGCGCCACAGCGCTTCGTCGCGGGCGTCTCGGTGTGCGGGATCGTCAACCTACGGACGCTCTACGAGACGACGCCTCCCGCGATGCGCAAGGGCCTCGAGCGGATGCTCGGCACGCCCGAGGGGAACGCGGAGCTCTATCGCGATCGCTCCCCGCTCACGCACGTACGCGAGATACGCGCACCGCTCCTCATCCTCCAGGGCGCGAACGACCCGCGCGTACCCAAGGCCGAGGCCGATCAGGTCGCCCAGGCCCTCCACGCCGCCGGGCGCACCTACGAGTACAAGGTCTACGAGGACGAAGGGCACGGCTTCGCGAAGCTCCCGAACCGGATCGACGCGCTCCGCCGAACGCTGGACTGGTTCGACCGCCACAGCGGCCGTTCGTAGCCGCGACCTGGTGTGGTCGACGCGATCGTCGTCGGAGCCGGTCCGAACGGGCTCGCCGCCGCGATCGAGCTCGCGCGGAGCGGCCGCTCGGTCACCGTGTACGAGGCGAACGAGACGATCGGCGGAGGGTGCCGCTCCGCAGAGCTGACCCTCCCAGGCTTCGTCCACGACGTCTGCTCGGCCTTCCACCCCATGGGCGCGGCGTCGCCGTTCATGCGCTCGCTCGACCTCGCGCGCGACGGGCTGGCATGGATCGACCCGGAGGCGCCGCTCGCGCACCCGTTGGACGACGGCACCGCCGTGCTCCTCGAACGCTCGCTCGATCGTACGGTCGAAGGCCTCGGGCCAGACGGGCGTGCCTACCGCGGACTCATCGCACCGCTCGTCGCCGACTGGGACAAGCTCGCGGAAGACTCGCTCCGGCCGCTCCTCCGCATGCCGCGCCATCCGCTCGCGATGGCGCGGCTCGGTCTCGCCGCCGTGCGCCCGGCGCGCATGCTCGCGCGAACGACGTTCCGCGGTGAGCGGGCGCGCGCCCTCTTCGCCGGGATAGCGGCGCATTCGTTCCTCCCGCTCGACGCGCCGCTCACGGCGTCATTCGGTGTCGTGCTCGCGGTGCTGGGCCACGTCGTCGGCTGGCCGTTGCCGCGCGGTGGCTCGCAGCGGATCGCGGACGCGCTCGCGTCTCGGCTGCGGTCGCTCGGTGGCGCCATCGAGACCGCTCGCCGCGTGCGCTCGCTCGCGGAGCTTCCGGCGGCCCGCGCCTACCTCTGCGACGTCACCCCGGCACAGCTCGAGCGAATCGCCGGCGACCGGCTGTCGTCAGGCTATCGCGCGAAGCTGCGCGGCTATCGCCGCGGAGCGGGCGTCTTCAAGGTCGACTACGCGCTCGACGGACCGATCCCCTGGCGGGCGCCGGAGTGCCTGCGCGCGGGCACCGTCCACCTCGGCGGGACCCTCGACGAGATCGCGGCCTGCGAGGACGCGGTGGCGCGGGGCCGGATACCGGCGAGGCCGTTCATGCTCGTCGGCCAGCAGAGCCTGTTCGATCCGTCGCGCGCGCCGAGCGGCAAGCAGACCGCGTGGGTGTATTGCCACGTCCCGAACGGCGCGACCGTCGACATGACCGAGCGCATGGAGGCCCAGCTCGAGCGCTTTGCGCCGGGCTTCCGCGAGCGCGTCCTCGCGCGGAGCGTCATGCCGCCCGCGGAGATCGAGCGGAGCAACGAGAACAATGCCGGCGGGGACATCGCCGGCGGCTCGCACGGCGGTCTCCAGTACCTCGCGCGGCCGTTCGTCACCTGGGATCCATACGCGACCTCGGCGCGTGACGTGTATCTCGCCTCCTCGGCGACGCCGCCGGGGGCGGGGGTCCATGGGCTGTGCGGCTACCACGCGGCCCGTTCCGCGTTACGCCGGGTGTTCGGCTAGCTCGGCGCGAGTGCGTTCTTTGACGAGGGCGTGGCGAGCACGAAGCTGTGTCCGCCGGTCCCCTCAGGAATGAACGTTTGGAGCTCGACCCGTAGGCCGACATCCGCGAGCCAGCGTCGGTACGTGTCGGCGTCGGCGTGGCTCCACCACATATCGCCGCCTTTGACGCCGAGCCAATCCTTCTCCACGCCCGTCCATGCGCGATGTCCGACGGTGGCCATGAACAAGCCTCCGGGCCGAAGCCAACGCCGCACGCTACGCAAGAGCGCAGGCTGCTCGGTCAGCGGCAGATGGATGAGCGCGAAGAGGCAGGTGATCGCGCCAAAGCTGGCGTCCGGGAACCGCACCGTCGTCATGTCCGCGCAGATGAAGGTGGCACCGGGCACCAGCTCGCGGGCGCGACCGATCTGCACAGGCGACAGGTCGACACCCGTCACGGCGTACCGCTGGGCGAGGCGCCGCGCGACCGGAATGCCGCAGCCGCAGCCAAGGTCGAGGACCGACGATCCGGATTCGACGCGCCGCTCCAGGAGATCGAGCCACTCCGCGTACGTGCCATCGTCCGCGTCGTCGCGTCGATAGACCTGGGAGACGAGGTCGTATCCGCGCCGCACGATCGACTTCGGATCCTCCACCGAGTCGGCTAGCTGGCCGGGACGGGTACCTGCTCCGCGGCCGTGCGGAGCGCGAGCGCGCCGAGGCGCTCGGCGATCTGCTTCGCCTCGTCGCACTCGGCCTGCGGATCGCCGTGACCGAGGGCCGCGGCGACGCGCGCGTGATCGGCGAGCGCGACCGCGCGCTCGTAGTCGAGCTGCAGCGTCGCGAAGGCCTGCACGGCGTCGAAGAGGTGCTTCTCCGCCTTCCCGAGCTCCCCGCGCCGCGCCGCGCGGAGACCCTCGGCGTGCACGAGGAGGGCGCGGCCACGCGCGTGACCGGTCCGATCGACGACGCTCGCGATCCGATCCTCGAACGCCTCGTCGTCGATCCGCCAGCGCGCCGCCGCGAGCACGAGCAGCGGTCCGATGAGCGTCTGGTCGACGATGCCCTTGGGATAGCCGGCGCTCCGCACGGCGTGGTAGCTCGATTCGCTCTCGCGGAAGCCATAGACGGCCGTGAGGAAATCCGCGGCCGCGATGTCGGCCGGGCTCGCTTCCGACTCGATGAGCTGCTCGCGGAGCGTCTTCTCCTCGGGTGAGGCCATCGCCGCCGCCGCGGCGCTCCCGATGAAGAGCGACGCCGTCCACTTCCCGCCGCCGCGGAACTGATCCCGCCGAGCGGCCGCCGCGATCGTCCCGGGGAAGTCGCCGGAAAGGAAGTGCGCGAGCGTCTCGGTGTACAGCGCGTAGCCACCGAGGCGGAGCTTCTCCGTCTCGATCGCGAGGTCGCGCGCC
>Ga0209058_1003551_pt1 | contig 12606 bp, 10 predicted proteins | sample GraSoiAngelo_147_FD_185904 | JGI IMG/M metagenome (GOLD analysis project Ga0209058, IMG submission 185904) | Grasslands soil microbial communities from the Angelo Coastal Reserve, California, USA - 14_1009_05_40cm (SPAdes) (version 2) | ecosystem: Environmental > Terrestrial > Soil > Grasslands ... | reverse complement strand
CTGCCAAGGATATACCTTTTCAGCATAACTTCTTTGTTTTTCGCAAAGAACAATCCTTAAGAATTTCAGTCATGCCCGACCTGCAAATACGCACGTGGGAAGGCATGCTGCCGTAAATACAGCGCGGTTCCCATCACGCGTCGGCCATAAACGGTGACGCGCCAGCGGCGTGTGCGCGGGATCTTAGCGATCCAATGATGAGCAGGGAAGCGTCGGAAGATTCTGCTGATCTTAGCATGGCCTTTTTCGGGTCTTGGCCACACTTCTGCAGATGAGGAGTCGAGACGAGGCGTTGACGGATATCGCGGTTGGTGAAGCCGCGCAGGCAGTGATCGTGACGCCGTCCAGATCGCGTTTGGCTTTCGTTGGGATCGTGGACAACCGCCAGCGCTTCCAGATAACGGGAATTGGCCTGGAAGGAGACTTGTTGATATCGGACAGGTAGGCGACGCCCTTACGCATCGGTACCCATTGGAATTTGCTTTTGCCGTGGCGAGTCACGAATCGCGCGCCTGAAAACCCGGGGAAAGTGGAGTTCTATCCATAGCTTTGCTCCGGCCCCGGACGAAAACCGATTTCTCGTGTGGACCTCCGACCCTCATCAGGACGATATCACGGTCCTGCTCAACTGGCCCTCGCTACTGAAGAACTAACACCTTTGAATGGACTCAGCGCGCGCAATTTTCAGCGCGGTCAGCAATGTGGAAGGGAGTCGACAAGAACTCTCTAATACCCAAATCTGAAGGTCTGCATGTTGGCTGGGCACGCCAGCACGAGGCGCATGTACGAAGAGCTGCCCAGGGTCGGCCGCATTTTTTCGGAAGGCCGACGGCGCACCCCGAGCGCCAGATCCAGTTCGCGCTGCGGCTCGAGTTCTGATCTGGAGCGGCAGGTGGTTTCCGAAAGGACCACCTGCTTGGCGCAAACGGCCATTTCTCTTCGTGCACGCCATTGTCGGATAGGCGCCCCTCCCGTCAAATGCCAACCCTTTCATCCTCGGGTGTAACGCCAAGGCCATGAATCTCGCGCGCTCACTGGACTTGTTGGAGAAAATCGCCTGGAAACAATCACATCCGGGGTAGACTTCACTCACTCACCTCATTATCCAGCTGACTTACAAAATTTCTCTTTGACAGCCTTCGTGACCCGACTCTACATTCGCGCTGGTCTATGAAGACTGCGTATGCATACATACGAAGACTGCGTATGCATACATACTTGGTGATGATTCATCTGCGGCTCTGAGAACTCTCGAGGTTCTGGATTCCACAAGCATGACACTTAAGGAGCGGTATATGAAACGATTGTTAGGTGTGATGATGGTAGTGGTTGCGTTTTCGCAATTTTCACTGTTTGCTGAGGACGGGCCAAAGACCCAGTTCTTCGGCGGACTTTCCGTCCTGAGCGGTAAAGCCGTTGATCGAGTGCAGGCCGTTGGATGGCAAGCCGGCGTTACGGAAAATGTGAACAGCACCCTTGGCATAGTCGGCGACTTCGCCGGCCAGTACAAAGACGGGCATTACTATGAGTACCTCGGTGGACCGCGTTTTCACGCCCGCCGGGAAAAAACCACAATCTTTGGTCATGCTCTGTTCGGAGGTCTGACCGCGGGCAGCGTGGCTAGCTCAGTCAGCGGCTTCACGATGGGTTACGGTGGTGGCGTGGACGTGGTTGCCAACGACAAGACGTCCGTTCGCCTCATCCAGTTCGACTGGCTACCGACTCGTATTGGCGGCGTTTGGGACAAAAACACCATTCGCTTCGGCTTCGGACTCGTTTTCGGACGGTAGCGGATCGTAAAAACTTCCAGGAATTCCCCTCCCCGCGGGAGGGGAATTCAAAAAACGAAATCGCTGCCAAGCTCGGCTCTCAGAAATAAACGCGGAGCGAGAGTTGGATATTCCGCTCGCTGCCACACTGAACGGCTGTGTTCTCAGGTAACACTGTGACAGGGCTTTCAGGCTCCGGCGAAACAGGATCAACCCAAACAGGAATCGCCATCAGTAATCCCTCTTCTTCGAATGTCGCCGTCAGTTTCAGCCTGACAAACCTGGATGGGTCACCGACCGGGTCCCCCCACTGAGTTTCGCCAGCAACTCTTCGATTAAAATTATGCGCTCTTGCATGCACATTACAGCGCTGCATTGATGCGGAGGGAAACCTTGCCATGGCGATGCTGAGACTTACCGATAACTTTGGACTTATTGTCTATGCGAAGCCAAGCGTCGGGTCGTTCTTTTCCAGGTACCTCAAAAGTCCCGAGGAATTACTGGTGACCCTGCGGAATATTCAGCCGATCAAACAACTGGCAATCGGTGACGATCCCTTCGAGGCCCAGTCCATCGGCTTCTCTTTTAATAATGCGATCAAGCTCGGCAATGCTGGTGTAGAACTGACTATTGATCCACAAGTCGTCGGAAGTATCAGCATTAGTAAAGGTTCGTCGCTGTTTGACTCTGACATGGATCCATTTCAGGAGAGCATTGCAATTCCGGCGCAGCACGCATTCGTTGCTGCCGCACTGGACCTGGAACTCGATGTAACGCCCGGAGAGAAAAACGCTGACTTGCAGTTCAGTTTCACGCCAGGCACCACGGTAGTCATTGCCAACTACCGTCTCTTTCCGCTGACTCATGGCATCATGTCAGCTGTTCAAAGTCTCTTCGAAAAGTTTGTCATTCCAGGTGATTTTGAGGATGTCGAGGGGCTCGCGGAGCACGACGTCGTAACGCTCGACGGTACCGGATCCTTGAAGTTGACGGCAACTGCGAGTCTCCTTACGAGTGCGAATCCCTTGGCCACACTCAACACCGGAATTGTGCCGGTCAGGATTCTGGAAGGAACTACGGTAACCGTCAAGGGAACATATACTCTGACAGGTTCGTACCAACTCCGCATCGAGCGTCTTGACAGCCGCAAGTTCCGCCTCGGCTATCAAAAGAGGCGCACCAGCGAATTCGATGTCACAGTCCAGGCGCATGTGAGCGCAGAAGCAACTGCCGGCGGGTTCGAGCTCATCTCAACAATACTGCACGCCGTGAGCGCGGACCCCGTGCCGAACAAGGCTGTCTTTAACCAGGCAGGGCTCACTCATGAACAGATCAGCACCGTGGCTGCCGCCGTGAAGGCGGGCGTCGAGCGCAGCATCGCGCTTTCGCTTTCTGGGGAACTTGACGCTCTGGATTCTTCATCCGCGGCTTTCAGCTATGAGATTGATATCGACCGGCTCGACGCGAACAGCAGGAAAGCGGTGCATGATGCGCTGAACGGGGACCTGACCGGGATAGAAGAGCCGGGCCACCACGGAATCACTCCGCTCAAGAGCATCGTTGAGGGCTTGCGGCAGGGGAAGCGCATTCTTAGGGTGAATTTGCTTGGCATATTCAATCACGGATCAGTCGTCACGCTCTTCCAAAAAGGCACCCTCATCGTGGATAGGGAGACGGGCGATATCACCATCACGGATCAGGCGGGAGCCAGTCGCCTCCAATTTACAGCAGAGAACTTTGCGCAAGACAGCGTCAAGCTGCGGCGCGTTTTGGCGGAGAGTCTTCTGATCACGGCTGCGTACAGGTGCAGCGCTACGATCAGCGCCGATCCCCAACTCTCAAGTCACTATTGGTTCTTTGAACTGCACCAGAACACGACCCTGCAGCACATCAGCGATTATTTGAATGTCGCCCAGGCATTGGAGCTCCTGACGGCAACTGCGCGAATCGATAAGCTCAAAACCCTCAGGGGTACCAGCGTCTTCGGCCGATCCACTGTTTTCATCGACGCCTCATACACAGACGAGTTGTGCAGAGAAATGTTCATCGATGCAAAAACCGGTCATCCCCGGCCCGAAGAAGAGTACGAGAGCATCGGCCGCAGGGCTTTGTTTCTTTTGCTTTCCGCAGACGATTCCACGAACGGCGCGCGGCGGTTGCCGCTGGTGGACGATGTCACCTGGAACAAGATGAAGACCTTGGGACAACCAGGTTTTCCCACGCTGTTTGCCCCGTTGGCTTTCAACGCAAATCAGATTGCAGATATAACGTCGGATTACACACTCATCAGGTGGTGGGCCACGTCCATGCACCGTATGGGACAAGCGCTCGCGCAAATGATCGATTTTATAGGCACGAATCCCGCGGCTGATCGCGAGGACAACACATTCAAGAAACGCCGGAACAACCTTGAAGACGCGATGACCTCGGTCGTCAGCAATACGCAAGCGCAGTTTGGAGAGCCCTGGGGCATTCTGGCTCTTGATCTCGCTTCGGGTCAGCGCGCTTCCACGACCCTCCAACTTGTGAGCCCTAGAATCACGGCGGTCCTGACACAGCGTATACAGCGTATTCGACCAGGCGTTGCAGGTCACGGAGACTAACCAATGCCGGACGCTTTCTTACAGGCAAAAACGGGACAAATATGGCAACAGCAAAGATCTTGATCAATCTTTACGACGGCACAAGACAACTCATCGCAGCCGAGCGCGAAGTACTGCTGACGATTACAGATGGGAATAAGCAGGTCGTTTTTAGGGACTTCGTGAAGGGGCCGGCATTCTTGTGGAAGGTTAAGTTCTTTGACAATTTTGGAGTTCTTTGACAATTTTGGCGATCAGTATACAGTGCTTGCCTCTGCATACAGTGCTTGCCTCTGCTGATAACGCCATTGACGTCGGCTTTTTTCCGGTTAACGTTTCGCCGAAGATCGTTCGTCCCGTCTTTCTCATGCTTCTTCCCGAGAAGTCAGAGTTCAGTTTTTCTTCGTGGAGCGAGCTGCGGCAGCATTCGCCTCGTCTTGTTGAACTTTTTTCCCAAGGAGCAGGAGACGCAGCGAAGGCGCAGGAACGGTATGAAGACCTAATGGAGGACAGCGGACCAAGCCTTGCGTGCGTTTTTAACATCCTGACGGCTGCCCGTGATATCCATCTTCCGCAGAGCACGATCTTCGACTACTTCCGCCAGTTCGTGTGGAGTGACAAAGACTTTCCCATGAAGCAGGACCGGTTCTATGTGTGGGCCGAGCCTGAACTCCTTAACCAGGTGAAGCTTGCTCATGCCCAGGGTGCGTTCTCTGAAGAACCCAATCCGGGAATCCTGCACAAGGGTGCAACGTGCAGCTACAAGCAAATCCAGTTCGGCGAGGCGAATGTCCAGATAACATTCCATGAAAACAATACGTCACCGGCCGGCACAAACTGGGTCCTTGTCGAACCCGACATCGACTACTTCAGAGACATGGCGGCGCATACTCTGCTGGAGGTGGTGCCGGGCTTTTTCAGTCTGACCGATCCGAAGACAGTATACGCATTGCGGTGGATTGCAGGACGGCAGGCCAACGTACCCGAATTCAATCCGCCCTACTCGATTCGGCAAGCGGCAGGATAGACTCGCTTACTTAAGAATCGTCACCCGAAGGATTTTTCAACGGAAGAATCGGTCAATCAGCGAATTGCCGAATATTCCATCGGTATCCAGATCTTTTGATTTTGCAAAACTTGTCGTAAGAATCGGGATACATTAGCTGAACCTCGCTGGAAGCTTTGTCTGCGTGACATACGCGATACACCTTTTGTTTGGTTCCCGAGACGACAAGCTCCCACCTGCTACGACGACCTGATGAAGGCATGCTTCCGAGGGGTTTAAAATCGCCAAACATCTTTCAGGAAGACCCAATGGGATTCCATGATGATGTTCCGGCACCGTGATGATCCGGTGCTTACCGTGATCCGGTGCTTACCGGACGCTCGCGGATGGACAGCGATCTTCTCTCCGCCATAATGCATTTCGATCTGGTTATCGCGACCGCGGACCCAAACTGAGGCACCGGCATAGGCCCAAGGCACCGAGTAACGATTACTTTCCCAGGATACGTACGCATCGCGAGCTACCTTCCGGAGCTCTTCCTCAACATAGGGATAAGGCAACCGGCCACTGATGGGCTGGAGATGAAGCTTTTCGTTCTCCCATCGGCTGTCCACGCGTTCATGTGTGGTGCCGTGCACGCGCTGGTTCGAGACTTCCCCAGATCGAATTTTAAACCGGCACTTTGGGGATTTTTACACCGGCCGCGACAGCCAGCCTTTGAAGTCATCCGGAGCTCCGCGGAATGGCTGGGGCTCCAGCTATAAACCAGATGGCGAGAACGGCATCGAAAATCATGCAACCGAACGAAGATGTCGGCATGAATGGCCAGATGGGATTGCCCCAAACGTGGTGTACGATATCCCAACAGGAATGCATCAGCCAGGCGATGCCGATGAATGAGTACGATCGCAAGCCCATAAATGCGATTGGTGTCGCAATGGCCGGATATAACAATTCCCAGACACCAAACCCGCCGCTGAGATAAACGCCGCTCGCGCCCGCCACAAATATCGCGTTGAACGTCTTTCGGCTGGGTTCCCGGAGGAGTGACATGAGAAGCACGAAAACTGCGGCTCCAAACGCCGGTCCCAGCGCGTCGATCAGGTGAATGGCAGTTGTGTGTTGTACTGTCGTCGGCATAGGCCAATGATGCGGAGTATGCGAAACTGGCACCAGTGGCTAAAAGGACAACGAACGCAGGATTTCGGCCAAGTTCAGTGAAACAGATGCGTCATCTGGTGACGATCGTCGCCTTCGATGGAGTGGTGCTCGGCGACTTGTCGGTGCCGTGCGAAGTATTTGGGCGTGCTCGGCAGAGCGACGGCTGCCCATTCTATGAGGTCCGGATCTGCAGCCTGACATCGCGAGTGAGATCCGAACATGTGACGTTGGAAGTTCCGTGGCGCCTGTCGTCCATCCGTCGGGCAGACACGGTCATTATTCCAGGGGTGGAAAATCCGGCACAGATTCCTCCCGCGGCGATTTTGCGCGCCATACATAGAGCCATTGTTCGTGGAGCACGAGTCGCATCCATCTGCAGCGGAGCTTTCGTTCTCGCGGCGACGGGTGCATTGGACGGTTTGCGCGCGACGACACACTGGCAGGCAGCGCCCGAACTCGAACGACGATTTCCTGCAATTGACGTCAATCCAGACGTCCTTTACGTCGATAACGGCACGATCTTGACGTCTGCCGGAGCTGCCGCGGGTTTCGACTTGTGCCTTCATTTGGTCCGCCGCGACCTCGGCGCCGAAGCCGCGGCGGCAGTTGCCCGAGCTTCCGTCATGCCTTTGGAGCGATCGGGAGGTCAGGCCCAGTTCATCGTCCACGAACCGCCAACGAACGACGGCACATCCATCGCCCGGCTGATGATTTGGATTGAGCAGAACCTCCGCGACGATTTGTCACTTCCTGCTCTTGCGCGCAAGGCTGCGATGAGCGTTCGGACGCTCAGTCGAAATTTCCGGGCTCAAGCGGGCATGACTCCAGCTGAGTGGATCGCGCGGGCGCGAGTGCGGAGCGCCCAGCGTTTGCTGGAAACCACGAGACTCGACGTGGAGCAAGTGGCCGCAGACTGTGGTTTTGGCTCCGCCTCAGTGCTGCGCCAGCATTTCGCCGCCGTCGTCGGGACCAGCCCAGTGGCATACCGTCGCGCATTTTCAAGACCTTCAGCAAGCCTGCCGAAGTGACGGTCGGACTATAATGCCCAGATGGCCGCAAGAGATGGTGCCTCACGCCGCAAGCACTTCCTCGATACGATCAGAAGGAGACAGATCGGACCTTAAGGGCTTTCATCAATAGCCTGCGGAGCGGCCGAAACGGCCGTTAAACTAAGGATTGTACGAGAGGATGATCCCTCCTACCACGATGAAGCCACCGCCGACGATAACGACGCCAGCCGGCCGTTGATCAAACACGATCCACGAAATGAGCTGTGCTACAAGAAAAAAGAACACCACATAGACGCCCAGCAGCCGGCCGAAATCCCACTGCGGCGCATTCACGACATAACCGTACATAAATAACACGAGCCCGCCGATTAAAAATAATGAAGCCCTAACAAATGTAGTCGATGCGCGGAGACCCAACCGCACGACCGCATCGCCACCCGCCTCCAGAAGAGCAGCTGAGAGGAGTACGAGCAGGGTCGTGATTATTTGTTTGCTATTCATTCTGTAACCTCTCTGGCACGAATGATGCTAACGTGAATAAGATTTTTCTGAATGATGAAGCGAAAGCCCATTCAGACGCTCGCCCGTGTCTTGGGAACCCTCCTGATTATCGCCGGAATATCGGCATTCTATTTTTTCATCTTCAACCAGGCGAACAGCACCAGATTGCAATGACGTTCTTATTGGCAACTCTTGGAGTGGCGACGGCCTGGGGTCTGCTCGAGGCCATCATTGCTTCCGTGGCGGGCATGCTGTGCTTCAACTTTTTCTTCCTGCCGCCTATCTTTAAGTTCTACCTCGCAGATACGCAGAATTGGGTGGCGCTTTTTGTATTTCTCGTAACAGCCGTCGTCGCGAGCCAGCTTTCCACCAGCGTCAAGCAACGAGCATTGGAAGCGACCAGACGCCGCGAAGAGATGGAACGGCTCTACGAGCTCAGCCGTGATGACAAGATCCGCCTGCCCGGTACGAACCAGCTCCATCGATTGATCGACGTTCTTTGTGAGCCTGACTTTGGGTTTGAGCCGATCCGCGACGCCGAGCTCTTTGATCATCCTGTCGATGGCCGGCCGGCTCGCGCCTTCTTCTCCCCACGTCATGCTTCTGGCGTTCAACAATTCTTGCTTGATCGCATCGGCCGTGCGGATATCGGGTTTTGCCGTACCTGCGATCACGTATAAAAACGGATCCTTTCTATAAAATTCAGTCCGAGTAAAAGTGCCGGTCGGGTTCCATTGGGGGAGAGATCGCCGTAACTGGACCTCAGAACCCCGATCGTTTAACCTCTATGTTCGGAAATGATCGAGCAATGGGGGCATTTATGCTGAATCGCAGAGCCGTGATCATCGTGTTAGGGGCGTTAGCAGTGTTATTGTCGGGCGGCGTGTTCCGACTCCCCGCGCAAGAGCCGGTGAGTCTTACCGGCCATATCAAATCTGACGAAGAAGGTCTGATGGAAGGCGTGGCGGTCAGCGCCAGGCGCGCCGGGTCGAACATGACTCTGACTGTGCTCTCGAATGCAAAAGGCGTTTACTCATTTCCGCAGAACCGGCTCGACGCGGGCCAGTACTCCATCACCGTGCGCGCGGTGGGTTATGATCTGGCAAGCCCGGTCACAGTCGCGGTTTCTCCGCAATCTCCGGCGAGCTTGGATCTCCAGCTTCGCAAGCTAACCGATATATCCTCGCAGATCACCAATGCCGAATGGCTGATGAGCGTGCCTGGTACCGAACAGCAGAAGAACGGCGTAAGCGGCTGCGTTAGCTGTCACACTCTGCAGCGCATCTTCAAATCCGGACACGATGCCGACGAATTCGTGCAAGTGATGGTACGCATGGCGGGCTACGCTCCTGGCAGCAACCCTCTCAAGCCGCAGCGGCGCGTCGACCAGATCGAGCCGATCAACCCCGAGCGCTTCCGCAAGCAAGCAGAGTGGCTCGCCGCAGTGAATCTCAGTTCGGTCAACAAATGGGAGTACGCCCTGAAAACGCTGCCGCGGCCCACGGGCAGGGCCACGCGCGTCATCATTACGGAATACGATTTGCCGCGCAAAGTAGCAATGCCTCACGACGTGATCGTCGATGCCTCCGGTACAGCGTGGTACAGCGACTTTGGCTCGCAGTATCTGGGCAAGCTCGATCCCAGCACGGGCAAGGTGACCGAGTACCCCATTTCCGAATTCAAGAGCGGTTTCCCGCAGGGCAGCCTGGATATCGAAATAGACAAGGACGGAAACATCTGGCAAGGCATGATGCTCCAGGGCGGGATCGTGAAGTTTGATCCCCGGACCGAGAAATTCCAGAGCTTTCCCCTCTCGCCCAACATCAATAGTGACATCGCGCAGCAAGCTATGGTCATGCCGGCAAGCTTTGCGGTGGACGGCAAGGTTTGGATGAATAACGTTGGCATCCGGGGTATTCACCGGCTGGACCTTGCCAGCGGCAAGTTTGAAACCTTCCGGCCGTATCAAGCGCTGGGACTGGGCAGCGGCGGTATGGATACGGGGGGACACTCCGTTTACGGCATCGCCGCTGACTCCAGAAACAATCTCTACTTTATGGATTTCGGCAGCGAGAACATCGGCCGGGTGGATGCTCAAACCGGCAAGATCAAGCTGCTGCCGACCCCGACGCGCAACTCGCATCCCCGCCGCGGCCATATGGACGCGCAGGACCAGCTGTGGTTCGCGGAGTATCTGGGCGACAAAGTTGCCATGCTTGACACCAAAAACGAGAAATTCACCGAGTGGGGCGTGCCCACCAAATGGACTTGGCCCTATGACGTAGTGCCCGACAAGAACGGCGATCTCTGGACCGGCAGCATGAGTACCGACCGCATCGTCCGTCTGAACCCCAAGACCGGGCAAGCGGTCGAATACCTTCTGCCGCGCAGCACGAACGTCCGCCGCGTTTTCGTCGACAACTCCACCACGCCGGTTACGTTCTGGGTGGGGAACAATAATGGAGCATCTGTGATCAAGCTGGAGCCGCTGGATTAAGGACCTGCCGCTCGTTGCGGCCCCGGCGCGCCGCTTTCATGTTCGATTCGATTGCCTGATGTGAAAGCTCTATCGGCACGACTGATAAGTGCTTTCTGACAGTTTTGATGAAGTCATAGCCGTCGATTTCAGGCCCAATATCGCAGACAATGACATCGGGTCTCCAAGGCGAGAGCGCCTCGAGCAGGGGAATACATCAACATAGTCATATAAAATTGATCGTAGACTATGGATCTAGAGCTCCGGCGGGACCCCGAGCGCCTGCTCGAACAGATCGAGGAGGAAGAGCGGCGCAAAAAACGTGGAAGGCTCAAGATATTCCTCGGCTATGCCTCGGGCGTCGGCAAATCCGTAAAGATGCTGGCGGAAGGATTGCGCCGGCGGGAACGCGGCGAAGACGTCGTCGTCGTCGCCTGCCAGCCCAAATCGTCACCTGAAATCGACCGCCTGGTCGCTCAGCATGAAGTTATTCCCACTCTGAAAATCGGTAACCGGGATGTCATCGATATCGAACGTATATTAAGGCGGCATCCGCAGGTGGTCGTCATTGACGGACTCGCGTATACGAATCCTCCCGGGAGCCGGCATTCGGAGAGGTGGCAAGAAATCGAAGAACTCCTAAATGCGGGGATATCGGTAATCACGTCGATCAATCTGCACTACATTCGCGAACTTCAGGATGAAGTTGCCGCGATCACGGGTAAACGTCCGGCCGAGACTGTTCCGCTCGACTTTCTAAAGAACGCCGACGATATTGAAGTGGTCGATGCGCCTGCGCGGGAAAATCTCTCGCGGCTTCGCGAGATGGCGCTTCTGGTGGCAGCCGAGGTCGTCGAAAGCGAACTGCGTGCTTACCTCCGCGCACACCGTATCGAAGAAATTTGGGGAACGCAGGAGCGAATTCTCGTCGGCATCACACCGCGGTCCGATGCGCGTCCGATTTTGGAAAGCGGCCGGCGCAACGCGGACCGCTTTCATGGCGAGCTCTTCGTCGCATATGTACGCCAGGCCGATCTATCGCCCGCGGACGAAGCTGCGCTCGAAGAAAACCTGGCGATCGCCCGCGATCTCAACGCGACAATCAAAGTATTGGACGGTCAGCGGGATCCCGCCAGGGCTCTGATTGCATTCGCTCGCGAAGCCGGCATTACTCAAATCTTCATTGGACACAGCATGAGAAAGGGCTTGTGGCATCGATTGCGCGGAAACCCTGTGGAGCGCCTTATCCAGCTCGCCGAAGGTATCGACGTGCGGGTGTTCCCGCAGAGGACAACTGCATGAAGCAGCTTCAGCCCGCACGCCGCGGCCGTTTGAAGGTATTCCTCAGTTATGCTGCTGGAGCCGGAAAGACCTATCGGATGCTCGAGGAGGCGCAGGAGCTGAAGAAGCAGGGTGCCGATATCGTCATCGGCTACTTCGAGCCGCACGGCCGAAAAGACACAATCGAAAAGACGGAAGACCTGGAGATCATTCCGCGTCGAAGGATCGAATATCGTGGTTGCGCTTTCGACGAAATGGATACCGATGCGATTCTCCGGAGAGCACCCCAGATCTGCGCCGTCGATGAATTTCCGCATACGAATGTTCCTGGGGCAGAGCGCGCGAAGCGTTGGGAAGACGTGATGGTGCTGCTGGATGCCGGCATCGATGTCATGACCACGATGAATCTTCAACATCTCGAAAGCCTCAACGATCAAATCTGGCAAATCTCCGGCATCCGTGTCCGCGAGACGGTGCCCGATTGGGTCGTCAAACAGGCCGATGAAGTCGTGATGGTCGACGTCACACCGGAAGCCCTGATCAATCGATTAAGACGCGGCGTGGTCTACTCGCCGGACAAGGCAGAGCGCGCTCTCGAAAATTTTTTTAAAGAACAAACTTTGACGGCGCTTCGTGAACTGGCCCTCCGGCAAGCGGCGCATGAAGTCGACCTGCGGTTGAAGGATGAACGGCCGGCCGATCGTATCCTCATTCATATAACAGGTGAGCCGGCGGCGGCGATGCTTCTCCGCCGCGGAAGGCGCCTCGCCGATTACCTCCGCGCAGAATGCTTTGCCGTCTACGTATCACCTCACGGAGA
>Ga0209058_1003549_pt1 | contig 12607 bp, 12 predicted proteins | sample GraSoiAngelo_147_FD_185904 | JGI IMG/M metagenome (GOLD analysis project Ga0209058, IMG submission 185904) | Grasslands soil microbial communities from the Angelo Coastal Reserve, California, USA - 14_1009_05_40cm (SPAdes) (version 2) | ecosystem: Environmental > Terrestrial > Soil > Grasslands ... | reverse complement strand
TGAGACCCGGGTTACCCTGCTCCTCGAGGAGTACCGGCACTTCCTCGAGGACACGAGCACGCTCAACACGCAGCTCGACTGCCTCGTCGGCCTGCACGGCCGCGAGAGAATCGCCGAATGGAAAGCCCTCGCCGCGCGCGGCGCCTGGCGCGAGTTCGTCGAGCGGCTCCTGGTCGAGCACTACGACCCCGCCTACCGCCGCTCCTCGCTCCACAACTTCACCCTGCTGCACGAGGCCGAGAAAGTCAGAATCGCGGCATGAGCCGGCAGGGGAAGCAATGCCTGTCCTGACCGTCGGCCATTCGACGCGTCCGATCGACGAGTTCATCGAGCTGCTTCGCGCGCACGGCGTCACGCGCGTGGTCGACGTGCGCACGGTGCCGCGCTCGGCGCGCAACCCGCAGTTCGACAAGACATCGCTGCCGAGGTCGCTGAAAAAAGCCGGCATCGGCTACGTTCACATGCCGGGGCTCGGCGGCCTGCGGCATGCGAGGCGCGATTCGATCAACAGCGGCTGGCGCAACGCCTCCTTTCGCGGCTATGCCGATTACATGCAAACGCCGGAGTTCGAGAACAATCTCGAGCAGTTGATCCTCATGGCGCGCGAGGAGCGCCTTGCCCTGATGTGCGCCGAGGCGGTGCCCTGGCGCTGCCATCGCTCGCTCATCGCCGATGCCCTGCTCGTGCGCGGCATCCAGGCCGAGGACATCATGAGCCCGACCCGCACCTCGGCGCACAAGCTGACTCCCTTCGCGAAGGTCGAAGGCACGGCGATCAGCTACCCGCCGCCGCAGGCCGATCTCCTCACTTAGAATTTGCCCAACCGGACATCGACGACCGACAAAAAACAGGAGCAAATGAGCTGCGTCTTGTTGCTTCCTGTTAGATAACAAATCTTCGCGCCGCTCCGGGCCTTGATCTTCAAGGTAATTCCTGACGGATATGCCATGATAGGTGGCAATACTGCGGCGCGAAAAAGGATAGGCCGCAATGTTCATATCTATATCCAGGGCGCGATGAACACTGTCTGCCCGAATTGCCGAAATCCAACGGCAGTCGATGCGACGGAATGCGTCAAATGCGGTGCATCATTTTCCGCTAATACCGGGTGGAAGCCCGCTCCTCTGCATGTGTTGGCGCGCTCGGACAGAAGTACTCAAGACGCCTTACGCCGCAATTCGATTGTCGCTACCATCATTTCGTTGCTTTGTATTTCTGCCTTCGCTATCTATTTCTATTTAGAGGGATCGTCGTTCGAAGGATTTGTTTACCTCGTGCCTTTCAGCTTTCACGCAATCGCTCTCTTCTTGTTGCTGCAACGACCCGACGGCGCCTCAATCACTATTGGGATTGGTGCTCTTGGCATTATTCTCTCGCTACTGCTTATTCCGATTTCCTTGTTAACTTGGGCCTTTCACAATACTCCACTCCTTTTCATTGCCAGCGCTGTCTATTTCGTTTGTCAGCTCGCGTCGGTAATTCTAGGAGGCATGTGGAAGAAGAGTGCGCAGAAGTCCTAGGGCTCTAGGGGCATTCTGCGCATAGAGAATCTGCACGCACTTCACAGATCCGGTGGCGTGAAAGTCCTGGTCCTCGGCGGAACGCTCTTCCTCGGTCGACACGTGGTCGAAGCCGCACTTGCGCGAGGGCATGAAGTCGTCCTCTTCAACCGCGGCCGGCTGAACCCGTACCTTTTTCCCCAGATCGAAAAGCTGCGCGGAGACCGAGACGGGGATCTCGCTGCGCTTCGCGACCGCCGCTTCGAGGCAGTCATCGATCCATCCGGCTACCGACCGGAGCAGGTTCGCGCGGTGACGGACGTGCTGGGCGGCGCCATTGCCCACTATGTCTTCATCTCAAGCATCTCCGCGTACCAAGAGTTCCCTCCACACCGCTCGTTCGACGAAGACGCGCCGCTTGCAGAAGGCGACGAGGGCTATGGAGCGCTCAAGGCACGCTGCGAGGACATGCTCGAAGAGACGCTGCCGGGCCGAGTCGCGCGCGTGAGACCTGGCCTCATCGTGGGACCGCACGATCCGACGGACCGCTTCACGTACTGGCCCCGCCGGGTTGCGCGCGGCGGCAACGTGCTCGCACCCGGCCGCCCCGAGCGGGCGGTGCAGCTGGTCGACGTGCGTGATCTCGCTGACTGGTGCGTGCGGCTAGCCGAGCACAATCGCGTCGGGGTGTTCAACGCCGTCGGCCCTCGATCCACACTAACGATGGGCCGGCTGCTAGAGGACTGCGCCGCGGTCACGGAGGGCCCTGCACGCTTCATGTGGGTGCCAGACGAGTATCTCCTTGCGGCAGGCGTCAAGCCTTGGACGGAGCTCCCCCTCTGGATTCCGGAGAGCGACTCGCGGGTCGGCGGGATGCTGCTGGCTGACAACCGCCGGGCGATGGCGGCAGGCTTGACCTTCCGGCCGCTCACCGACACGATCCGCGCGACGCTCGAGTGGGACCGCCGCGAGGGTGCCCATGGACACGATGCCCCGATTCGTGTAACACCGATCGGTCCGGAGCGCGAGGTCGAGCTCCTTGCACACTGCGCATAGAATGAAGGAGCGGACACATCTCGCATTTTCCGAAACTGCTGCGTGATCTTCCGCCATTTGACGGGCCTTTCGACGCGTTCAAATTGGAGGCGAAGAACTGTGACGTCTTGTTTGCCTCTTACCCCAAGGGCACTGTCATACCGCCACATAGTCACGATACCGAGAATGTTGGCGTCATTACCCAGGGCGAGCTCATCCTGACCCTTGATGGCAGAGAGACTCGGTACCGCGCCGGCGAGTGGTATCACGTGCGTGCGAAGACAACGCATGCAGCGCGTTTCGACGTGGAAACGTCGGAGATAGAGTTCTGGTTTCATGTGCCTCCTCGCGCCTAACGAACATAGATGACGACAGTCGCGAATGTTGCTGTTGCCCTGGTCGCTCTTCTGCATGTTTATTTTCTCGTTCTGGAGATGTTCCTCTGGGACAAACCTCGCGGCCTGCGGACTTTCGGCCTGACACCGGAGTTTGCTTCGGCATCAAAATCCCTGGCTGCGAATCAAGGCCTGTACAACGGCTTTCTCGCTGCAGGACTGATATGGGGTCTTGCTCTCGGTGCCGGCGGAGACTCAATCAAGATTTTCTTTCTCGCATGCGTTACTCTCGCCGGCATATTTGGCGCTGTCACGGCGAACCGGAAGATCCTTTGGGTACAGGGGGTCCCCGGTGTCATTGCCCTGGCCCTGGTGTTGTTTTCATGAGGGCGCAGCGCTGAGCGTGACCGGACGACGCAGCTTATGAATCAGACACCGAAGATCGCCTGCCTGCCCAACGGGCCGTATTACCTTCTCAACGACATGACCGCGGCGCCGGTGCCGAACCTGCGCCGCGCCAACGGCGAGCCGTGCGCCACGGTTCGGGGCGTCGCGCTGTGCCGCTGCGGCGGCTCCAGGAACAAGCCGTTCTGCGACGGCACGCACAGCTTGATCGGGTTCAAGGACCAGAAGAGCGGGAACGCGACTCCGAATCGCCGCGAGAGTTACGCCGGCAGGCGCATCACCATCCACGACAACCGCGGCATCTGCTCCCACGCCGGCTTCTGCACCGACCGCCTGAAATCGGTCTTCCGGATGCGCGCGGAGCCCTGGATCGACGCCGATGGCGCGAGCGCCGAGGAGATCATCGAGACGATCAAGAAATGCCCCTCGGGTGCGCTGAGCTACTCGGTAGAGAACGTCGAGCATCGCGACCAGGAGCGCGAGCCGGCGGTCACGGTGACCAACGACGGGCCCTACGCGATCACCGGCGGGATCGAGCTGATGGGCGTGACCTTCGGCGAGGGCGCATCGAAAGAGCATTACACGTTGTGCCGCTGCGGCGCTTCGAAGAACAAGCCGTTTTGCGACGGCTCGCACTGGCAGGTCGGATTCCGCGACCCGGCGCCAACGAAACCATGAATTGGAAAGTAGAGAGTCCGACGCGCGCGACGCCGGACTCTTTCATTTCTCAGCTCGGTTTAATCGTCATCCTTCCCATCGTAGCCGCGGCCTGTGATCAACTCGCCGTTGACATGGATGTTGTCGAGGACGGCAAGGCCGACGCCCAAGCTGTCGGAGGTGGCAGTGTCGGTCCCTTCGTCGTAGATGATCGAGATCGACTCGATCTGGCTGCCCACGGCAAGCGGCGGGAAGGCCTGGCTGGGGCTCGTGACGTTGATCCGAACGCGCGTCCACTCCAACGGGTCCTGCGGAGCCGGCGACGCGGTCCCGTTCGAGCAACCGCCGACGAAGCTGAAGACGCCGTCGCGCGTCGTGACGTTGAAGCGCGGGGCGCCGGCGCCACAGTGGCCGCCGTTGCGATAGTCGAAGCCGACCTCAAAGGTCTCGGAGACCGTCATCCCCTTCACCCCTTTGATGCTCGCCCCCGCCGCAGAGCAGTCGGGTGTCGGGCCGTTCTTCGAGAGCAGGAGGCCGGAATGATGGTCTTTCTTGTTGGGATCGTCGGTGTCGGGTAAGCCCATACCCTTCAGCCATGCCGCCGTAACGATCCTGCTTCCGGCCGCCGCGCCGCAATCGCCGGCCTTGCCGACGAACTCGAACGGCACCGCCTCCAGTCCCCTGCCCTCGTCCGCCAATACCGGGACAGCCATTTGTCCCATCAGAGCCATGGCTGCCGCTACTGCCGTAAACGCTACTGTCCTCTTCATGTTCATCTCCCCCTGTGGCTTGCTTGTCGGTCTCAGAATTGAAACCAACCTCACCATCTAATTCGCTCTCCTGGCAGCTGTCAACGCCCACGCGCCGTACAATTTCCCAGAGCAGTTATTCCAAGGCGTGCACGAGGTGGAGGAAATCGGGCTCTGACCCCGATTTCAGTCCCGGGAGGGCAGTGATCGCGTTGCCCTGGGTACAGTCATCAACTCAATTCTGAAGGGAATCGTATGGATACGGATGTGCTGATCGTGGGAGGCGGTCCCACCGGGCTGATGCTCGCCAACCAACTCGGGCGGCGCGGCGTGCGCGCCATGATCATAGACCGGCATTCCGGGCCCGCGCAGCAGACGCGGGCGATGGCGGTGCATGCGCGCACGCTCGAGATCTACTCCAAGCTCGGGATCGCGGAGCGTGCGCTCGAACTGGGCCGCCGCGGCAACGGCGCCAATATGTGGGCGGAAGGAAAGTGGACGGCGCGCATCCCGCTGGGCGACATCGGGAAGAGCATCAGCCCGTTTCCCTTTGTCCTGATGCTGGGCCAGGACGACAACGAGCGGATCATGGGCGAGCACCTCCGCAACTGGGGCATGGCGGTGCAGTGGAACACCGAGCTCACCGGCATCAACCAGGAACCCGGTCACGTAACGGCAACGCTCAAGCAGCCCGACGGCTCGACGCGGACGATCAAGGCCGCCTATGTCGCAGGCTGCGACGGCGGGCACAGCGCGGTGCGCGAGCTCTCCGGCATCACGTTTCGCGGCGCGCCGTACGAGCACGTGTTCTTCGTCGCCGATACCGAGGCGACCGGGCCCATGGTGGCGGACGAGTTGAACGTCTACCTGTGGCGCGACGGATTTCACCTGTTCTTCCCGATGCGCGGCAAGGACCGGTGGCGGGTGATCGGCATCCTCCCCAAGAAGCTGCGGGGGAGAGACGATGTCACGTTCGGGGAGCTGAGCCCCGATATCCGGCGGGAGGCGGGAGCCAACCTGAACTTCAAGGAATGCAGCTGGTTCTCCACCTACCGCATCCATCACCGGGCCGCGGAGAAGTTCCGCGACCGGCGTTGCTTCCTGCTCGGTGACGCGGCGCACGTCCACAGCCCGATGGGCGGGCAGGGCATGAACACCGGCTTGCAGGATGCGTACAACCTGGCGTGGAAGCTCACGCTCGTGGTCAACGGCCACGCGGACGCCGCGCTGCTCGACACCTACGAGGCCGAGCGCCTCCCGGTCGCGCGGCGCTTGCTGAGCACGACCGACCGGGCATTCGTGCTGGTGGTCTCCGACAGCTGGCTCGCGGGGTTGTTCCGCACGCGCATCCTCGCGAGGATCGCGGCTTTTGCGATGACTTTCGAGCGGCCGAAGCAGCTCGCGTTCCGTACCCTCTCCCAAACCGGCATCGCCTACCGGGAAAGCCCGCTGTCGAAAATGTTGCCGGGCCTGCCAGACGGCGCGCCGCGCGCGGGCGATCGTTTTCCCTGGTTGCGGCTCAGGTTCGAGGCGAACGGTCCGGTCGAGGACCTGTTCCAGAAGGTCGATGACACGCGCTACAACCTGATCGTCATCGGGCAGCCCGCGCCGTCGGGGGAAGAACTTGGCGCCCTGCTGAGCACCCACGTGATTCCCGACGACACGCACAACACTCAAGAGCTCGCCCGCGTGCGGATCTCGGGGCCGGCTTTCTACTTGCTGCGTCCAGACGGCCACGTCGGCCTCGCCGGAACTCGCCTGGAACCGGATGCCATCACCCGGTACCTGGCCGAAAGCTGCGTTCGGACAGTACGGGCTCTGACCCCGATTTCGGATTATGCGTCGAGCCCTGCCATCACCCGCAGGTGCTGCACCACGCTGCGGCCGAGCGCGCCGAGCGCGTAGCCGCCCTCCAGCACCGAGACCATCCTGCCGCCGGCGTGGTGCTCGGCCACTTCCTTCACCTGCTCGGTCACCCAGGCGTAGTCGGCGTCGCTGAAGCGCAGCATCGCCATCTGGTCCTCGGCGTGCGCGTCGAAGCCGGCGGAAAACAGGATCAGCTCGGGTCTGAAGCGCTTCAGGGCCGGAATCCAGGCTTCCTCCACCGCGTCGCGGAACTGCCTCGAGCCCGCGCCGGCGGCGAGCGGGATGTTGACCATGTTCGGCGCCGGGCTCTCGGTGCCGCTGTAGGGGTAGAACGGGTGCTGGAAAGTCGAGGTCATCAGCACGTGCTCGTCGTCCTCGAAGATGTCCTCGGTGCCGTTGCCGTGATGCACGTCGAAGTCGACGATCGCCACCCGCTGCAGGCCGTGCGCCTGGACCGCGTGCCTCGCGGCGACCGCGACGTTGTTGAAGATGCAAAATCCCATCGACCGCGCGCGGCAGGCGTGATGCCCGGGAGGCCGCACGCTGCAGAAAGCGGAAGAGGCCTTTTTTTGCAGAACCAGATCCGTGGCGAGGACCGCGGCGCCCGCCGCGCGCAGCGCCGCCTGCAGGCTCCAGCGGTTCATCGCCGTGTCCGGGTCGAGGTGGATCGTGCCCTCGCGCGGCGCGACCTCGCGGATCGCCTGCACGTATTCGATCGGATGCACGCGCGCGAGCTGCTCGTCGGTGGCGAGCGGCGCATCGTAGCGCTCCAGGTGCTGGCCGATGCCGGAGGCGATCAGCTCATCCTCGATCGCCGCGAGTCGCGCGGGGCGCTCGGGGTGACTGGCGCCCATCTCATGCTTGAGACAATCGGCGTGTGTGACAAATGCCGCGCGCATCGCGATTCATCATATCCCATCGCGTGTACACTCAGCGCATGCTCCTTAAGGCCGAGTTCCAGCCGCAAAGCGCTGCCCGGGCGCCGATCGATCGCGCGATCGAGGCGGCCGGCCAGATCATTCTCGGCAAAGAGACACAAGTCAGACTGGCGCTGGCCTGCCTGCTCGCGCGCGGCCACCTGCTGATCGAGGACCTGCCGGGAGTCGGCAAGACCACGCTGGCGCACGTGCTCGCGAGATCGCTCGGCCTGCAGTTCCAGCGCATCCAGTTCACCAGCGACATGCTGCCCGCCGACATCCTCGGCGTGTCGATCTACGAGCGCGACAGCGGCGGCTTCAAGTTCCACCCCGGCCCGATCTTCGCGCAGGTGATCCTCGCCGACGAAGTCAACCGCGCCACGCCGAAAACGCAGTCGGCGCTGCTCGAGGCGATGGAAGAGCACCAGGTCACCGCCGAGGGCGAGACGCGCAAGCTGCCCGAGCCGTTCTACGTCATCGCCACGCAGAATCCCTCCGAGCAGGTCGGCACCTTCCCGCTGCCCGAGTCGCAGCTCGACCGCTTCATGATGCGCATCGAGCTCGGCTATCCCGACCGCGACGCCGAGCGCGCGCTGCTCTCGGGAACCGACCGGCGCGACCTGCTCGCGACGCTCGACCCGTGCATGTCGCCCGCCGAGCTGATGGAGCTGCAGTCCAACGTGCAGCGCATCCACGTCGCGCCAGCGCTGCTCGACTACGTGCAGGCGATCGTCGAGTACACGCGGCGCTCGCCGCATTACGTCGCCGGCCTGTCGCCGCGCGCCGCGCTGGCGCTGGTGCATTCGGCGCGCGCCTGGGCGCTGCTTGAGGGCCGCGACGAGGTGATTCCCGAGGACGTCCAGGCGATCCTCGCCGGCGTCGCCGCTCACCGCCTGCGCCCCGCGCACGACTCCGCGCGCCGCATCGACGTCGGCGCCCAGCTCCTGTCCGCCGTCCCGATCCCATAACGGCAAGAATCGGGGTCAGAGCCCGATTAGCGCGACAGCCTTTGGCAGCGTCGATCGAAACCGCGCTGTGCGGCGCGATGCGGTGGCCGCCGCCAGCATGGTGGAGTCCAGATACGGATTTGACGAGCGCGAAGGCAGAGCACTGGTGGTTCACGTCACACGCAAACCGGGTATCTGCCACCGCTGCGAATCGCCGCTCGAAGGCGAAGAACTGCTTTGCTCCAAATGCCACGCCGCCAATCTGAACTGGTGACAGGCAACAGCACGGCGCCTTATACTAAGGACCTCCTACTGGGGAGGTAGGCCACCATGCGTAAGTCAATCGCCGTCTTTGCGCTCGCCGCGCTCGCCGCAATCGCCACGCCCGTCTTCGCCATCACCGGCAACTGGGTCGATGATAACGAACACCCCTTTGTCGGCCTGGTCGTATTCTATGACGCCAGCGGCGCATTCATCTGGCGCTGCAGCGGCTCGCTCATCAGCCCGACCAAGTTCGTGACCGCCGGGCACTGCGCCGACACCGCCGAGGGCGCCGCTTCGGCGCGCGTATATTTCCAGCAGGATGCCGGCGCGCACTTCGATCCGGCAACGCTGCGCGACCCGATTACCGGCTATCCGGACCTCTGCGCGCCGGGCACACTGGGCACCCTGTGCGCCACCTCCAGCAAGCTCTACAACTACGGCTTCGCCAATTTTGCCGGCTTTCCCAACATCCACGATGTGGGCCTAGTGATCCTCGACCAGCCGATCAAACTGACGGAGTACGGCGTGCTGCCGCAGCCCGGCGTGCTCGACAGTCTTGCCACCGCGCGCGGCACGAAGGGCACCGTGTTCACGGTCAGCGGCTATGGCCTGAGCCTGCGCGTGCAGGCCCATTCCGCGCTTTCCAACATTTCTTTCCGCGAGCGGTTGATGGCGCAATCCACCCTGGTGAACCTCAATAGCGCGATCACCGACGGCTACAACCTGCAAACGCAGGGCAACGGCGACGGGCGCGGCGGCACGTGCTCGGGCGACTCGGGCGGACCGGTGTTCCTGGGCGCTTCCAGCTCCAACCTGATCGTGGCCGTGACCTCCTTCGGGCTGAACGCCCTGTGCCGCGGCACCGACTTCGGCTACCGCCTGGACCAGGTCGACGTGCTCAACTGGATCAACAGCCACTAGGCGGGGGTCCGCCAATGAAGCTGACACGAAACATCGGCATGCTGTTGTTGGCCCTCTGGCTCCTATTGACCGGGCTGGTACCGCTGCTCAACCTCAGCTTCTCGGGGGCGGGCACGCTGATGGCCATCCTCGCCATCGCAGCGGGCGTCTTGATAATCGTAGGACGATAGGAGCCTGACGTAACTGCTAGTTCGGGGGCAGGAGATAGCTCCAGGTTTCCGAGAGGGTCTGGTTTCCGCTGCGCAGGAAACCGCGTAATTCGACCGGCTTGCCTTCGTCAATGCGGCGCACGCGCAACGCCATGCGCCAGCCGCCGGTCACGTCGTGCCGGTAAATCTCGCGCTCGATGATCTGGGCGTTCGAATCCGCGCTCACCACCGCCTCCACCTTGGCATCGCGACCGAGCTTGCGCAGCGCAGGGCCGGCGAAGTCGACGAACAGGGCGATCGAGGTGTCGCCCTTGCGCAGGAGGCCATGGCCGCGGCGCGTCTGCACCACCCAGGCGTGCGGCGGACGGGCGTCGCTGTCCTTCTGCCAGCGCATGCGGTACTCGAAGTCGTAGGGCTCCCTGGGCGCCGGCAGGTTTTCCGGCACCCAGTAGGCGACGATGTTATCGCTGGTCTCGTCCGGCGCCGGGGACTGAACCAGCTCCACCCGCCCGGCGCCCCACTTGCCCTTCGGCTCGATCCACGCGCTCGGCCGCAGCTCGTAGCGCGCTTCGAGGTCCTCGTAATGGCCGAAGTCGCGGTCGCGCTGCATCAGGCCGAAGCCCCGCGGGCTGGTGGTGGGGAAGGCGCTGAACAGCGGCCGCCGCGGGTTGACGAGGGGCCGCCACAGCCACTCGCCGCCGCCGGCATGCAGCGCGAGACCGTCGGAATCGTGCACCTCGGGGCGATAGTCTTCGCGCTGCGCGCGCTGGTTCTCGCCGAAGGAGAACATGCTGGTGAGCGGCGCGATGCCGAGCTTGCCGAGCTTCTCGCGCAGGTAGAGCCTGGCTTTCACCTCGAGCACAGTCTCCTCGCCCGGCTGCAGGACGAAGCGGTAGGCGCCGCTCGCGCGCCGCGAGTCGAGCAGCGCGTAAATGGTCAGCTCCTCGGCGCCCGCCGCCGGCCTTTCGATCCAGAACTCGGTAAAGCGCGGGAACTCCTCGCCGGCCGGCGAAACTGGGTCGATCGCCAGGCCGCGCGCCGACAGCCCGTAGAGCTGCGACTTGCCCAGGGCGCGCAAATAGCTCGCGCCGAGGAACACCAGCACCTCGTCCTTGAAGCGCGGCGTGTTGAGCGAGTAATGCACGCGAAAGCCGGCGAAGCCGAGGTCGCGCAGCTTCGCCGGATCGATCTTGTTCGAGCCGTATTCGAACGACTCGGGATCGAACTTGATCTCGCGCACCTTGTCCTTGACGATCTCGCTGATCTTCACCGGCTGGTCGTAGAGCCAGCCCGGGTGGAAGAAGGCCACCTCGAACGGCAGCCTGGCGCGGTTCCACAGGAAGCGGTTGCGGCGGAAGCGGATATCGCGGTACTGGTCGTAGCTGATGCCCTGCAGCTCGCGGGGAAGCGCGCTGCTCGCGCGGCTGAAGGGCGCGGCGGCGAGCTCTTTCGCCCGCGCGTCGACGTCGTCGAAGCCGAAGGCGCGCGCCTCGCTCGCCGCGAGAAATGGCAGCGATAAAAAGATTAAACGAGCAAAGCTACAGTAGCCGCGGTCAGGCATGTTGCAAGGGTTCCTGCGATGATGGATTTGATGCCGAGCGCGACGACCTCGCCGCGGCGCTCCGGGCACATCGTGCCCAGGCCGCCGATCATGATGCCCAGGCTGCCGAAGTTGGCGAAGCCGCACAGCGCATACGTCAGCAGCAGCCGGCTGCGCTCGGACAGCCCGGTGCTTTTCGCCAAGTCGATGTACGCGACCAGTTCGTTGATGATTGTTTTGGTTCCCAGCAAGGCGCCGGCGGCCGGCGCATCATGCCATGAAATCCCGGCCAGCCAGGCGAGTGGCGCGAGCGCCCAGCCGAGAATCCCCTGCAGAGTATAAGGGGCGAGGACGAAATTCACGAGCGAAACCAGCGCCACGAACACCACCAGCATGGCGACGATGTTGAGCAGCAGCTGCGCGCCTTCCAGCGTGCCGCGCGTGACGGCGTCCATGCTGCCGGTCGCCTCCGACTTGAGCTCGAGCCGGGCGCCGGTCGCCGCGCCCTGCGGCGGCACCATCACGAACGCCACCACCAGCGCCGCCGGCGCCGACAGGATCGAGGCGATCAGGAGGTGCGCCACCGCGTCGGGCAGCGTCGGCCGGAGGATGCTGCCGTAGAGGAACAGCACCGTGCCGGCGATCGACGCCATGCCGCCGACCATGATGGCGAACAGCTCGCCGCGCGATACGCGCCCCAGGTAGGGGCGCACGAGGAGCGGCGCCTCGACCATGCCGACGAAGACATTCGCCGCCGTGGACAGCCCGACAACGCCCCCGACGCGCATCGAGCGCTCGAGCAGCCAGGAGATGCCGCGCACCACCGCCGGCAGCACGCCCCAGTAGAACAGCAGCGCCGAGAGCGCGCTGATGAGGAGCACGATCGGCAGCGCGCGGAAGGCGAGCACGAAGTTCGATGCCGCGTCGCTGACCGCGAAGGGGGCCGGCCCGCCGCCGAGATAGCCGAAGACCAGGCTGGTGCCGGCCTGCGTGGCGCGCTCGAGAACCAGCAGGGCGTCATTGATTTTCAGGAACACGGTTTTCACCAGGGAAAATCTGAGAAAGACAACTCCCAGCAAAACCTGTAGTCCCAGCCCCGCGGCGATCGCCCGCCAGGGCACGGCGCGGCGGTTCTCGCTCAGCAGCCAGGCGAGCGCGATCAACCCCGCAATCCCGGCCAGCGCGTGGAGCAAATCCGGCATGGCCGCAGTCTAATGAAGACCATGAGCGGCCGCGAATTCGAGGTGACGTGCATCTGCGCCGCGTGGTGCGACCTCTGCGCGCAATACCGGCCGGGATTTTTCGAGCTGGCCGGGCGCTTTC
>Ga0209058_1003547_pt1 | contig 12610 bp, 15 predicted proteins | sample GraSoiAngelo_147_FD_185904 | JGI IMG/M metagenome (GOLD analysis project Ga0209058, IMG submission 185904) | Grasslands soil microbial communities from the Angelo Coastal Reserve, California, USA - 14_1009_05_40cm (SPAdes) (version 2) | ecosystem: Environmental > Terrestrial > Soil > Grasslands ... | reverse complement strand
GCCCAAGCCCGACATCTCCACGCCTGCTGCGGTCAAGAAAGCGCTCCTGGCGGCAAGGAGCATCGGATATGAGGACCCCGACTTCACGGTCGCCGGGCAGGGACCTTTGGAAGCGCTGAATAAGCTCGGCATTGCCGACCAGGTCGCCGCGAAGAGTCAGGTCGAACTCGGCCCCGGAGCTCAAGGCATCTCTCCCGCCGCCAGTAACAACGTCATCAAAACTTCCAAGCGGCTGGAAAATGGAGATATTGATATCGGCATGCTCATGCTCAGCGACATGCTTCCCGAAAAGGACAAATACGACATCGTCGGCGTTCTGCCGCGGGAGATTTCTTCGCCCGTTCCGGTTGTGGGATTCATCTCCACTCACGCAAGCGACCCCACGGCTGCCAAAGCGCTCCTCCAATACCTCGCCTCACCCGAAGCCGAAGCGATCTGGAAAGAAGCAGGGTACGAGCCGCATCGCTGAGCCCGGTGCGGTTGCGAGTCGGTTGCCCTTCCGGTGGCAGAAATCTGACCGGAAGCTCCGCTGGTGAGAGTCGTATCACTTAGGTTTTTATTTGTAGCGAGGAAAAAAGAACATGAGCAAGAAACCGAAAAACTTCAACGTTAGCCGCAGAAAATTCATTAAGGACAGTGCCGCGCTTGGTGTTGGGGTGACGGCTCTGACTGGTGCGGGCGTATCCGAAACCAGTGCAGCACCGCAGAGCCGGATTCGATGGGACCATACAGCGGATGTCGTCATCGTGGGCGCCGGAGCTTCGGGCCTGCCGGCCGCCATCATCGCGCGGGAACAAGGGGCCTCCGTAATCGTTGTCGAAGAGAATCATGATATCGGCGGGCACGCGATTCTGAGTGGAGGGAATGTACCCCTGGGCGGCGGCACTAGCGTCCAAAAGAAATACGGAATCGAGGACTCGGCGGACCAGGTTTATCTCGACCACACGAATCATGCGAACCCTCAGATGAGATGGTCCGATAGAGATCTTGTTCGTGTCTGGGCGGACGAGAATGTCGCGACCTTCGAATTCCTCGTGGAGAACGGCGTCCAGTTCAACGACACGAAACCGGTTCTATTCAATGGCGGCACCGTTCCCAGAATGGTCGTCACTAAGGTGTACTCGAATGATTTGAGTGAAACGATCAACGGATCTCCGGGCTCGGGACTCGTTCGAGCTCTTGAAAAAAGTGCCAGGGCAAAGGGCGCACAATTCTTCTTGAAGCACAAAATGACCAAGATCATTCGTGAAAACCCAAGTTCGGGAAGAGTTCTGGGAATCACGGCAAAGGTGGACAACAAAGATGTGAACATCCAGGCGAGGAGGGGACTCATTCTGTGCACGGGCGGTCATACGAGCAATGTCGAGTTTCGCAGGATGTTCGATCCAAGATTGACAGAAGAATATCAGGTAGCCGGCGAGCCGTGGAGCAGACAAACCGGCGACGGTGAGATGCTGGCGATGGGCGTTGGAGCCGCGCTGTGGGCCACGGCGAACCAGCAGAACGACGGCGGGCGCGCGGTGATGAAGACCAGACATATTGGATGCCGATACGGTTATATCAATCTGAAATGGAATCCCAGGAGTCCGATGTTCCCGCTGGCAGGAGCCTCTGGGCTTACCGTGCGAAGCTTTCAGGACGTGATCCTTGTGAATCAGGTAGGCCAAAGATTCTGGAATGAAATGGACGAGTCGTACGCCTTTCGCCATGCTGCCCTGGGAACTAATGGAAATCTGGGCAAAGACGGGAAGGCGAATGGCGGAGGCCCCATCTGGGCGATCTTTGATTCCGATGCCGTGATGCGCGAACAATGGGATCCGAATCCGCCAAACGTCGATCTGAACGGCTGGTTTTTCGTTGCAGATACGCTTTCAGAATTGGCCGGCAAAATCAAAAATCCATATCAGAGGGTTCAAATGCCTGGTCACGCGTTAGAACAAACCGTGGTCAAGTACAACTCCTATGTGGACATGGGGAAGGATCCGGATTTTTCAAAACCTGCACCCATGTATAAAATTCAGAAACCTCCGTTCTATGCGGCCTGGTCCACACCGATACTTCACGACACTCTCACCGGGTTAAAAATAAATACGAAGTGCCAGGTCCTCGACACTCACGGCCAGGTCATTCCTGGCCTGTACGCAGCAGGAGAAACTGCCGGCGGATTTGCGCTTCACGGTCTTCCCAGAGTCACTGTTTTCGGCCGCATCGCCGGGCGCGAGGCCGCTCGAGCGCACTCGTGAAGAGTAATCGGCTCTCGACTGGTAGCCTTCGCTCGCTCAACCTGCAATTTCAATGCGGATTTCAGCGGGATCGATGGCCGATAATAGGCATTGGACGAAAAGCCGCCGGGGAAAGAAGGGGAAAGGCGGCACTTTGAGGAATTAACATGTCGAGAAGAAATGGTGACAAGGCACGGTCTGGAAGACAACGGAAAGAGCAGATCCACCGCCGTGAAAGAATCCGTCAGCTTCGCAACCTGATGACGAAAAGCGGATCGAGTACCAGGCCAAAGTCCGGTTAGAGGATCTGGCCGGAAAATCCAAGATCGGGCGCGACCGAAACTACCGGATGCTAAGTACAGCGTTTCGCAATTACGGTGAGATATATTCCCCTCCTCGCAGAGGAGGGGTGGACGCGACCTCAATAAAATATCGCGAAGCCTCCTTTAAGGGAGCGGACGGGGTGGTCAGTTTGGCTACCGTGTGCGCCTTCGCTTCGCTCCGGCGCATCCACTTTTGAGGCTTCCGCCCCCATACGTTAGCGTAATTCCGAAAACCAGTACTCAGCACTGGAACATTTTCTCCACGTCCTCAATGCAAATCAGTTCATCATTCCGCGTTATGAGAAAGTCTTGGGGCAATTCATCCCTCACTGCTTTCCTCCTCCGTCCGTAAATTCGAGCGGGTGCACTGAAACCTCACGTGATCGTCGCGTGGTAGGATGGTTCTATCAATCAGACGAGCCAGAGACAATTGCACCAAGATTTAGCCTATGGTGATTTTGACCGGATGCGCGCAACTTCGCCCGGCGCAAAGCAGGATTCCACTTGATCGGTTTTTCCGACAAAAATTTATCAATGGTCAATGATCAATAATCAATGGTCATTTGTCATTTTTTGCGGGGAGGAGAGGAGCTCCCTCCCGGGAGCTCCTGCGGGGTTCTGAAAGGGAAATCGAACTATACGAATTGCCTTTAATGCTGCAACAGTGGTACCAAACCGATCGGCACAACGAATTCAGCGGGTTAGGATCAAAGCTGCCGCCGTTTCTCCAAAAAGCTGACAATCTGCGATCAACTTCGTGTCAATTTTTGGCACTCTTTTCCTCGCACAGGAGGGTGCGAAGCGCAAGCGCGATAGCGCGCAGCCTCAAGAGAAGGCGAAGCCTCAAGAGTGGATGCGCTGAACAATACGTAACTGTAATTAGGAAACGCCGATATCAACGCTGTGATAATTAGCAACCTACGACGAAGTACTTCGAAGTCAAGATTCCATCAGAATGGAATGTCGTCCTCAGTCTTCAATTCGGTCGTATCAATCTTCAGGTCCAAGAGAATTCTCGCTGCGTGATCGAGAAACTCGTCGCGATCCATGAAAATGATGTGTCCCGCATTCCTGCGTCCAACTGTTCGACTAATGATGACGAATCCGGCCACGAGCCACGGCCCAAGCACTGATGACGTGTATTTGATTGCGGAGATGACTCGCCCCGTCGTTCCGGCTGAGCCCTGCGTAAGAGTGCCGATACAATATGAGGCTGCTTATCAGGAGATTTTGGACGAGTACCACCGGCGTAAAGATAAGCCCGCGAAGTTGGAGCGGGCTTTGAACATCACGAAGCCATACGAGTTGTTGAATGCCGATGATGTGGGCGAGTATGTCGCGATTCATTCTGGCTATTTGCGTATTCCAGATCCGAATCCCAAAGAACTTTTGCGCAAAGCCCAGGAATTGTTTTGGCTTGGTGATGTGTATTTCAACCAATCGCACACGCTCGCGTTAACAGCAATCTCAACATATTGCGGCGGCCTCTGCGGACACATGCTTTGGAAGATATTCGAGAAGTCGTCGGCGGGCCAATGGGAAGCGCGGCCCTCGGTTGCTTGCAGCGCCATCGCTCGTACAGGCCAGCGTCCCTGGAAGCGTCCAGTCTAATCACACAAAATGCCAACCGACGACTTCGCTGTTATTTACTCTGGCGCTTCCTTCCAAGCGGATCTGCTCAAATCCTTATTGGAAGGCAAAGGCATCCGGGCCATCTTGAAGGATGAATTTTTAGGCAGAATGGTCCCTTATGCCGTCCCTGGCGGCATAAAGGTGCTCGTCGCCGCTGGCGACGTGCGCAACGCGCGCAAGATTGTTGAAGACTTCATCAAGGACAGTACGAAGTGAGGCCCGATTCATTTTACTCATGGCAGATGACGCTCTGAGCCATTCCGCTCGGATGTCATACTACTCAATAACGCTATCGCTCGGAGAAATCGGAAATGCTTTCCATCATCGCTCTCGCCCCAACACTCGCCACGCAGGCGACCAGCGACGTTGCCGGAAACTTTTCTAGCTATGTTGCCGGACACGCTGGGACTTCGTCGTAACTCATCAGGACATTGAGAGCAGTCCGCGTTGGTTGGACACTTACGACAACCCGCCTCTTTCACCACGCGCCGCGATCCAATCAGCGCACATCCTGTTGTCGCAGCTTATGAAAGATGCGGACAAATGGCGGCTTGCATCTGTGAAGCTGCAACCAATTCTGTTCCCTGACGCGTGGATTTATGTGGTCGAGTTTGCGCCACCTCCTGCGAGGCCGGATGGCGGAATCTACACCACGATGACCGTGGTGGTCCTTATGAATGGCCGCGCCATTGTCCCCCTCTCGTCGAAATGGCCACCGGAATTTAAGCCGCGCTGAGCTGCTGGCAGGGTTGCTGTTGTCGAGCCGAGTGAGGATTAGCATTAGCTCGCGTTCAACAGTGTTTGGGATAATAATCCGAAGAATTGTGATGATTATGATTTATGTGAAGAGCATTCTGGTCGGCGCTGCCGCCTTCCTGTTTTCGATGTTCCTCTTCAATCTGATTAGCATATCCGTAATCTGGCTCTTTCCAGACATCAGCGGATCGCTTTTTCCAGACAACTACCATGAACTAGGCTGGGGCGGCTTTTATGACTTCCCATTGTGGCAGTCGTGGATCGTTGGAATATTTGCATTCGCGATCACCTTCGTATGGAAGGTTAGGAAAGCTCCCGCGAGAATGTGAGCGGGGCCGCACCTGATGAGGACCAGGGTATCCGCCCTGTCGGGACGATGAACAACATGAACAACGCCATCAAACCCATCCCGCTCAACCACATATTCGTTCATCGCCTCGTGAACACTGCTGAACAACGTGAACAATCCAACTGGAGTCGGCCAGTTTCGTTCACATTGTTCAGCGTAGTTCCTGAGCCGGTGAACGAGTAAAGCGCAGCAGATATTGAGCTTAGATATATTGTTCACTTTATTCAGAAGTTGCCAGCCGTCGGCGGCGGTATGCTGGTTGTGGGAGGAGCAGTAATGACAATCCCAACCTTAATTCTCGCGGCCTTCCTTGCGCAGTTCGCTCAGAACCGTGCTGACCGGCCACCGGGCGCGCCACCAGTTGTACCGCGGGCGCCTGTATGTGCAAGCCAACCTTCAAGCGAATTGCCTCCGAAGATTCCCGATCCCCGCGATTTTGTGGAGCTCGAACGAACGCAGTGCTTCGGAGCGTGCCCGGTTTATACCGTCCGCATCCATGCAGATGGTCGCGTTGATTGGACTGGACGGTCAGTACGAAACACGGGCCCCACTACGTCTTCGATTCGAGTTGTCGATGCTCGCGCGCTGATCGAGAAGTTCCGGACAAGCGGCTTTTGGAGTCTCTGCGAGAAATTCGGTGGTCACGCCGAAGACGCGCCGACAGTGGTTACAACATTGGGTCTTGGGGGCCACGAAAAGAAGGTTTCAAATGGTTATCTGGGCGGAGCACCAGATTTCCTTAATGCCCTTGAACTCGAAATCGACGAAGTGGCGGGCACGTACGAGCGGCTTCATGGTGATCCTCGCTCAGAAACAGTCGCTTCCATACGCATGCGCGGCGGCGGAGTGATTAGCACCAATCTGCGTGCTGACGCCGTGGAAGCGAAACCGGGAGTCACTCCTTTGATGAGGGCGGCTGCGAAGGGCGACGTCAGGGAAATCGAACGATTGCTGGCGGAGAGAGCCGATCGAAACAGCCAGGATTCGAGTGGGTGGACCGCCTTGACGTATGCCTCTCAAGCTGACCGAGCCGATGCGATTCAGCTCCTACTCGATGCCGGCTCCAACCCTAATCTGCCGTCACATTTGCTTCAGACACCGCTCATGGCGGTGAGCGGAGCTTATTCTTCAAAAGCCGAAAAGGCTCGCTTGCTTATCGCCGCCGGCGCTGATGTAAACGCACAGGACCGCAACGGACGTACCGCGCTGATGTTCGCCATGTTCGGCATACTGAGCTGGAGTGGCAGCCCCAGAGGAATCAGCGAAGAGTTGGCGCTTATTACCGTGCTCCGCCAAGCTGGCGCACGAACGAACATACGTGATGTATCCGGGCTTACCGTCTTTGATTACCTCGATGCCGAAGTCAAGATTTATTCCAATGCCCCGGAAGTTCAGATGATTCTTCAGATCTTGCGCCAGGAGTAACGCGAATCAATACCGCCTTTCATCGACCGGGCTACGAAGCAAGAACTGATTCCAAACTCGATCGGCCAACGACCTTTTATGGGTGTGATTCAACGGACCGTAATAATCGACCTTTCGGGAATTGCCGGCCTGCGTATTCGTGCTCTCTTGTATGCTCTAGTGATCTTCGGACCATAATTTCTGCGTATGTTTCGTCAGACTGCGCTGTTGTTCAGCATGTTAGTTCACACCTTCATTTCACCCGCATTTGCACATGTTCAAACTAACCCTCCCGCGATAGGTGCACGTTCTCCATCCACAACTGCTTGTCGTGAGCTGTCGTTCAGCGGACGTATCAACGGAGATGAGGAGTATGCGCGAGAGTTAGGCGACAAGTTGTGGGTTCGATTTGCGCCGACAAAAGGCAAATGGGGCTGGATTGTTTCCGTTGGACCGGCAGACAACGCTAACGGCAGATTTGGAGATTGGCCTGATTATGCATGGCCCGTGAATCCTCCTCTCCGCCGGGACAACATTTAATATCTCGGTACCGGCTATGGGGAAACCGTAGAATATCGCCTAAAGTACGAGCACCGAATATTCTTCGTGTTGGATCATGCGAATTACGACCAAGCAGTGAAGTTGGTCAATGATGAGGCTTTTAGTAAGAACGCTGATGGCGCCGCTCGGTATTTCGCAGCCCTTCCGACGATTCCAGCCGGGATTCTATACCTCAAGCCAATCAGGTTTGAAGTAGTGAACGAGGGGAAGTCGGTCAACTGGATGGAGTACTCCGTAACTGCTATCGTTCCCGCCTCCTTGGTACTTGCTGCAGGCCTGAATCCGAACGAGCGGCCCTGTCCTTCCCATGCATTGGGGTCCCTGCCGGCAAGATCGCCGAGCTTTGGATCAAGGACGAGTCGATTCCGACAGACTGGCGGCGATATGAAATCGCCAATCTCATCGTGCGTTGAAATCGTCGGCAACGACGACGAACATTTTTTGGCCGGGTGAATATCCATTTTTGCCCGAGTGGTAATTCAGTTCCGCTAATAAGCCATCGAAAATGCGTTCTTGTCAGTGTTGGTCCTAGGTGTGCTACCGTCCACGATACACGGATGCGTGTAGGGGGCGTCACAAACCGTGCCGCATAGTGGCCAAGTGAACGAGACATTCGGAGTGTATAAAAGCGTCTGTTGCGGCTTCGAGATTGTCATCACCAAAGGTGCAATCTTCCCAAGATGCCCGGACCATCCCCGGTCCACCATCTGGAAGCTGCTTCCAGAGGAGGATATGACCCAGTTGACGGATAAGAAAAAATCGAAGCCAAAGCCAGCCGCTTAGCCTGCCGCTATGGAAGCTCCAAAGCAACAACAGTTCATAACGCACATTGATTATCGTCGTCTACTGGATCTCGCCGGAGGGCGCTTCAAAATAGAGGAGAGGGAGCAAGAGCACCTTCATGGTTGTCGCGTTTGCCAGAGCGTTTACGTCTACCTCGATCAACTGACCACTGCTGCGTCCGAAAATTTTGAATCCGAAGACGACGCAGCGTAGCGTTGCGCGAGCGGCATGGTAAACGGCTTGCCTGCACATGGCCAATCCTTCGCCAATCAGTTTGAGCCAATCCCCCCGCCGCTGAAACTCCGGCAGTACGTCCCGTGTTGCGTCGGGATGTCGGTGCGTTCCTGGCAGGCGTGCGGCGGAATATCCAGACGATCATTCTGGCCACGGGGACATTGACCGGAGCCGCAATCCCAATGGCCGGTCTTCCACGTCACCGCCCTCGCTGATTGTTGACTTCCATCCAGCCGCACCCGGCGATTCACTTCGATTGACACGGAAGTAGCACAAAATGGGGATACCGGGGACTTCACAGCATTAGCATACACATACAAATAATCAGGAGGAGCCGTTACCTTCTCGCCAGACGCTATGCCATTCACAACTTGGTTCAGGCTGACGACGGATAGGCCAGCCATAACCAGGCGTTGTTCAACATCTTTGATGATCGGTGCTTTCTCGAATTGCTGGAAGACGGCATCACCTTGGAACGAGACAACAACAGCAACGCGGCGAATGCCTCGCAATGTGGCCCGGGCACTTTCATCATTCTGCTGCCCAGCCGCCGTCTGCCCGCACACCAACCAACCAATAATCACAATGGCCAGCGATGTTATTGTCAGCCTCATAGGATCGCCAGCGGATTATGGCGTGCGGAACAGCAGCTTCCCTTTACCGTCAAACAACACAATAGAGGAAGGCGGCGCTAGTTCCACAATCCCGTTGTCATAGACGTGGGAAGGCACGGCGGTGGTGCTTCCTAGAATCGTGCGTGCCTGACCCGATCGATCAAGGAATGTGAGCGCGGGGCCGTCGTTGCCGACGGAAAGATTCACCCGCGCCTTTCCAGCCTTGTCATACATGACAAGAAATACAGCCCCTGTGTTGTCGCTGACAAGCGAAGCCCGCTCTTTGCCCTTATCGTCCACGAGAACGAAGTGTCGAGCACGCACTTCATCCTGAACATTGGCAACACCTCTTGCTTGGCCTCCGATTATGAGCCTTCCGCTTGGCAGGACATCTCCAGGTATGCCTCGCACCTGAGCCGTTACAGCTATTGCTGCAACTAAGACACAAGCGACCAAGGCGATGCCTTCAATCCATCGGAAGTGGTTCTCCAGTCTTCGCAGCCTGGCCGAGAACAATTTCAGCTCAGTCATAGTGAATACCTCGCTAATCGATGTTACTCCTGAATCAGCCGGAAGGGTTAGATCGGCACGCCGCGCGTGAAAATGACTGACGGCACTGACACCACTGACGGCGACTTGCATATTGTTTTTTCTCTTCTCCTTCTTTCTTCTCTCTCTCACAAAAACAAATAGAGAGTGAGCTCAGCCGCGTCAGTGGCGTCAGTAATGACCAAAGGAACCAGTCTATTTGCGAAAGATAAGATACAGTTCCGGACTCACTGCCGCGCCGTTACCCACATAAATAGGTGCCGCCAATTCCCAACCGTCAGCCGTGTACTTGTCCAAATCAGCTTGAATCCCAGAACCGGATGCTGCGCCCGAACCGTAGCTCCTTACGGCCAGATACTTGTGCTGGGTTTTTGCTTGGACAGAATGGGGAGACACAACTGTGCGAAACGCGATTACGGCTAAGAGAAGAACGATCAATACCAGACATGTCTTCAAAAACCGATCCATGATGGTTGCCTCCACAACAAGTATAGGTTCAACTCCAACCATCATTTCTGGAAGTGATCTCGGCCTCCGGGTTGAACGTCAGCGCGGCGACCATGTGACTGGCACTTTCCTCGTCCGCATCAATGGCAATTGGTGGGATGTGGAGCCTACGGCAGGCGTGAAGGCGCTTAGCGGAAAATGATATGGGCGCCTGCTCACCTATTTTGGCAGCGGAAGTCTACCGTCCAAATTTGTCAAATTGCATTTTGACAGACAACCTAGCAGGAGGAGATCGACATGAAGACCACCGTTCTGTTGGCGATGGCAACTTTGATTCCAAGCGTGTTTTTAATGCAAGCCAGCGGCGGCTCGTCTGTAGCCGTCATTGATTTTGAACGTGCCGTGAGCGAGGCGCCGGGCGGTAGAGATGCGCTCGACAAACTAAACACCTTCAGAAATGAACAAATGACTGCCATTGAGAAAAAGCAAAAAGAGGCAGATGACTTGGCGAATCGGTTGCGCACTCAAGATCGTGCTCTAAGTCCGACAGCACGGACGCAACTGACGAAAGACTTGGAGACCGCTCAAACCTCCGTACAAACTATGGCAGACGACGCACAGAAGAAACTCGGTCAAATGCAGCAGGAATTGCTTGCCCCAATTTCGCAGAAAACCGCAATGACGGTCAGCGCATATGCGAATGAGCACTCAGTGAAAATCGTGCTTGATGCCTCGGCCCTTCAAAATGGACTTGTGTACGTGCACGATACGGCCGACATAACGACCGAGATCATTCGGCGCATCGCGAGCGATCTCGAAAACCACCGGGATTTGAGCGCCTCCAACAGATCCGACAAATTCCTGAACAGGACGTGGGTCAAATTCAGCCTCAAACACAAGGAATCAGCGCATTTGCTTGATGAGCGCCGCATCGGAGAATGAAGCCGAGGTAACCGAGGTTATAAATAAAATGAATGATTTACTACCGAAGGTACTCGGGCGAGGTGGTGGCGAGGTCACCGAGGTGCCTCGGTCGCCTCCCTTGGGCCTCGATCATCACTCTGGTTGGAAGTTGTCGATTTGAGGCAGTACCTCGGTTGCCTCGGCGCCTGCTGGCGGAGTTCGCCTGTTTGGACCGCTTATATAAAAGGAGGCCCGCTGCGCTGCAAGATATTTTGCGATTTCTTGCGTGTTGGCGTCCGTTTTTTGCGTCTTTCTTCTATGTAAGCTGAAATGCGGAGGGTCCTATGGCTATCCACCATGCGCTCGGTGATTTGGTTGACCACGTTGTGATCATCGTGAAAGAGAATCACACGTTGGACAATTACTTCGGCACGTTTCCGAAAGCGGAGGGTGATGCCCATCTGAAGCACGCCGCAAATCCGCCGCCGGATGACCCAGACCACAAGCACCAGACTTGGGAGGCGCGAGCATCAGATCAGGTCCACAAGGTCCAGTACAAGGAAGAGGACATCCCGCCATATTTTGCGTTGGCGCGGCAGTACACACTGTGCGACCACTACTTTTCCGAGATCGCCGGACCTTCAACACCGAATCACCTGATGCTCATTTGCGCCGATTCGCCCGTCATCAATAACCCACATCATCACTACCGGCCCACGCCGAGCGATGTTTACAACTTGAAGTCGTTGCCAGCCGCCTTAGAACACGCCGGAATCAAGTGGGGTAATTATGGCGGATACGCTTTTCACTACATTAAGGCATTGGCAGGACATCCCGGCAATTACACTTCGGATTCCTTCGTGCATCACGCGACCAGCGGGCAACTTCCGGCAGTATCCTGGCTCTATGCCGAAGGCAAACCGTCTTTCAGCGAGCATCCAAAACAGAATGTGACTGAAGGCGCGAATTGGACTGCCACACAACTGAAAGCAATCGTGGCCGGGGGCCTGTGGGAGCGCACGGTCGTCTTCATCACATGGGACGACTGGGGCGGATGGTACGATCACGTCGTGCCGGCAAATGTTGAGAAATGGAACCACAAGATGGCACAACGTCCGGCAGATGCTTTTCCGGAATTTGATGGGCAACAATTCCGGTACGGCTCTCGCGTCCCTTGTCTAGTCGTCAGTCCGTATGCGAAGGCCGGTCATATTTCTAAGACGCAGCGGTCGCATATCAGTCTGATCAAGTTCTGCGAGAGGCTGTACGGGCTGAAAGATATTCACCCGAGGCTCGAAAATGCGGATGACATGGAAGACTGCTTTGATACGGCACAAAAACCGCTTCCGCCTCCGAAGTTATGACGCTCGTGCTTGGTGTCGGATTCAAGAAATACCTTCCGCACGGATTGGGGGCGCGAATGGATTTCCGCGATCACATCAACAAATTCGATTAGAGCACAGTGAACAATATGGAACTGTCACTCGGATTATTCACTCGCTTCTGAAGCAAGCACGTGATACCGCGCTTAGGGCCCCAACTATGTCTTCTCCTTGCCACCGCGGCTTTCTGTTTTTGCTCGCATGCGTTTGGACAGCGGGTTTCTTTCGGCGTCGTCACGGGAATCAACGTCGTTGAGGATTACCGCTCCGGATCGGTTTTCCAGCCTTCACTTGGAACGTGTCCGGAACCAATCTGCAATTCGGCCACGCTATTCCGTTCGGCGGACGCTTCAAGCCGGTTCATCATCGGTCCGAAAGTAGAACTGAGAGTCTGGAATCGCTTCTCGGTGGAAGCGGAGGGATTACATCGCGCTGTCCGGCGAAAGGAGAC
>Ga0209058_1003546_pt1 | contig 12611 bp, 14 predicted proteins | sample GraSoiAngelo_147_FD_185904 | JGI IMG/M metagenome (GOLD analysis project Ga0209058, IMG submission 185904) | Grasslands soil microbial communities from the Angelo Coastal Reserve, California, USA - 14_1009_05_40cm (SPAdes) (version 2) | ecosystem: Environmental > Terrestrial > Soil > Grasslands ... | reverse complement strand
GCGCCGGGTGAAGTGAGCCTCCAGGCCATCGGTGCAGGGGCATGAACGCGGCTCAACTCCTGGTCTCCTGTCTCGAGAGCGAGGGAGTTCGCTTCGCGTTCGGCATCCCCGGCGAAGAAAACCTGGAACTGATGGACGCGCTGCGAGGAAGCTCCGTTCGATTCGTCCTGACGCGGCACGAAGGCGCCTCGGCGTTCATGGCGGACGTCTATGGACGTCTCTCGGGTCGCGCAGGCGTGTGCCTCGCCACCCTAGGCCCGGGAGCGACCAACCTCGTGACCGGCGTGGCGGATGCCTTCCTCGATCGGGCGCCGCTCGTCGCGATCACGGCCCAGGCAAATCTCTCGAAGATCCATCGGGAGTCCCATCAGTACGTCGACATCCTGCAATTGTTCGGCCCGATCACGAAGTGGAATGCCCGCGTGGAGAGCCCGGACGTCGTCCCCGAGATCGTGCGGAAAGCGTTCAAACTCGCCGAGGCGGAAAAACCCGGGTCGACCCACGTCGAACTTCCGGAGAACGTCGCGGAAGAGGAAGCCGACCCGGACCAAAAGCCGCTCCCCCGGGAGCCGGTCAGCGCTCCCACGCCAGCCCGAGCGAGCGTCGAACAGGCCGCGCTCCTGATCGAGAAAGCCGTCCGACCGGTCATCCTCGCCGGGAATGGCGTGATCCGCAACGGGTCGTCCGCGGAGCTGACGCAGTTCGCCGAACGCCTGCAGATCCCCGTGGTGACCACGGTCATGGGAAAGGGCGCGATCCCCTGGACCTCACCGATGAGCCTCGTGACCATCGGAATCCTCCCCCGAGATCACGAGCTGGCGGGATTCGACGACTCCGACCTCGTGATCTGCATCGGATATGACTTCGTCGAATACGACCCGCGTTCTTGGAACCCACGAGGCGACCGGAGGGTCGTTCACGTCGACGCGCTCCCCGCGGAGATCTCCGCTCACTACCTCCCCGAGGTCGAGGTGATCGGCGAAATCCGAGAATCGTTGCAGGCCTTGGGCCAGCGAGTGCGCACAACACGCACCCCGGTGCGGTCCGCCCCATCACCCGCGGCGATCAAGCGGAGGTTGGAATCGGAGCTCGGCGAGCACGGGGAGCGGCTCCTGAACCCGCAACGGGTTCTTTGGGACTTGCGGGAGATCCTGGAACCCGATGACCTCCTCATCTCCGACGTTGGCGCTCACAAGTTGTGGCTCAGCCGCTTCTTCCGCGTGGTGAAGCCGAAGACGATCATCATCTCGAACGGCCTCTCCCCCATGGGCATCGCCCTCCCGGGCGGAATCGCCGCCAAACTGATGGAACCGGACCGTCGGGTCGTCACGCTGAGCGGGGACGGCGGGTTCCTCATGAGCGTGCACGAGCTCGAGACCGCGAAGCGCGAGAACGCCGCCACGGTGAACATTGTCTTCCGGGATGGAGGGCTGGGGAGCATCCGGTGGAAGCAGTTGGCGAAATTCAAACGGACGGTCGGCACGGAGTTCGGCAACCCGGACTTGTCCGATCTAGCGAAAGCGTTCGGAGTCCGGGGCTTTCGCGTCGATCATCCGTCCGGGTTGAATTCCATCCTGGGGGAAGCCTTGGAATCGAAGGTTCCATCTCTCGTTGATGTCCCGGTCGACTACAGGAACAACCCCTTCCTCGCGGGCGAACACTAGCGGTCGGGCCTATGCCCATGACGTGGGTTTCGCCGGTGGAGGGCCGTCCAAGCACTTCGATTCACGGGGCGGAAACCGGAATTTCTCTCCATGCGTCATCGCTCGCGACGTTCCGCACGAGCCGGATTCGCCGTGCCTCTAGATTGCTCCCCAGGGTCACCGGGCCGAGGTCGCATGTCACGACGCCGACCGAGCGCGCGCGGCCCGCGATCACAGGTTCCATGCGATCGTGAACGAGGGCAGGCCACCCTGGAGGACGGTCTCGTACTTGGCACAGTAGTTCCACGCATTTTGGGAAATCGCCGTCGGCACTCCGTCATTGACTCGCTGGGCGCCGGTCCGACCGGAGCAACTGCCCGTGTTGACCGCGCCGTTCGCGACATAGATGAAGAGCCCCGTCGAGTTATACGGCGGGTTGTAGTTCGTAACTGTGGGAGTGACGAGCACCGGTCCCCCCGTTGTAAAGGCCGGACTTGTGGTGGGCGCAGCCGAATTGCACGAGAACGTGATCTGTCCGCTCCCGCCGAGTGTCACATTCGTGGGAGTGGCAGAGGTCGTCGGGCAATTTGCCACCATTCCACCCGCCACCGGGACTGTCGGTTGCGTCTGTTGAATCAAGACCACCGCAGATACAATTCCAAGTGCCACCAAGATCGCAAACAGGCTCACGAGACTCCAGCTCTGCCGAAGTTTCATTCACTCCTCCCCCGATTCCGATGGAGTGTGTGGCGTTCTGAGTACATAAACCCTGCGGTGGGCTGCGAATGTATCACCAGGCCCTGTCGATCCACCAGGCACGCCCAAAGCCGCATCGGGCCTAGCCCCGGTGTCAACAGTATCCGACCTGTGGCATGGCGCCTTTCGCCCAGGTCCTTCGTCGCGTCGTATCCAGCTCTGAAGAAGCGCGGCCACCATGAGGACGCCGAGGACCGTCCCTCGGAACGATCCTGCCAAACACGCCAAGGTTAATAGCCGCCACATCGGGTTGTCAAACCCGTTGAGTGAGGCCGCCATCTCGACGTCCTTGGAACTCGCGAGGCGCCTGGCTGTCACGAAGCAGCATCTTGCGGGCAAGACGACTGGTTCAGCAATGGATGCGATCCTCTCCGTGATTCGCGACCTCGGCTACGTTCAGTTGGACCCGATCAACACGGTCGCACCGTCCCATGTTCTCGTCCTCTGGAGCCGGGTCGGCAACTTTCGGTTGTCGGACTTGGATCGACTCCTATGGGACGAGAAGAAGCTCTTCGAACATTGGTCCCACGCCGCTTCGATCGTGCTCACCGAAGATTATCCGCTCCACTACTCCCTGATGAGACGGTACCCGGAGTCCCTTTCCAAGTCGTGGGGAGGATGGAGAGCGAAAGCCAGAACGTGGCTGGCTAGACACACGGATCTTCGGAAAGCAATCCTGCGTCAGCTGAAGAGGGGACCCTTGCGACTGACCGAATTTGAAGAGTACGTTCCAACCAAGCGAAGTGCAGACGGATGGACCTCGGGAAGCGATGTCTCCGCAGCGCTCTTCCACCTGCAAATGCGCGGAGAGGTCATGGTCGTGGGCCACCAAGGAAACCAGAAGATCTGGGGCCTGCCCGAAACGTTCCTGCCGAGCTGGGCAGAGAGGAAGGAGCTAACCGAACAAGAGGCCGAGCGGGCAGGCGCGGAGAGGACGATCCGAGCCCTCGGCACCGCGTCCCCTTCCGAGATCAACATCTATTTTCTGCGCGGTCGCTATCTGAACCTGAAAAAGGCCCTGGAACATTTGCAGAAGGAATCGACAATCCGTCGGGTTCAAATCACCGGGCTCGCCAGCAAAGGTGAACGATATGTCCATGATCTGGACATACCGCTCCTTGAATCGATGCACTCGGACGCGTGGCAGCCGCGGATGTCCCTGCTGGCTCCCTTCGACAATCTGATCTCCGGCAAGGACCGAGTGAACCGAATGTTCGGCTTCGACTATGTCCATGAAAACTACTTGCCGCCAAACAAACGAAAATTCGGGTCCTATGTCCTCCCCATCCTCTGGGGTGACCGGTTCATCGGCAGGGTGGACCCGCGGATGGACAGGGAGAACGAGCGCCTCCTGATCAATTCGGTCCACGCGGAGCCCGGCGCACCCGGCGGCAAGGAGGTCTCCTTGGAGATTCGGGAGACGATCGGGCATCTGGCAGAATTTCTCGGGGCCAAGGAAGTCGTCTACACGGCCCGCGTTCCGAAGGCCTGGAGGAACTCTCTTCGCTGAGTCACGTCAGGGCCTGCCCCGTGGAACTTTGCCGGACAACGCGGATGCGGGCTCGGTTTCCGGGTTGTAATCTGCCTCGGCGAATTCGTCATCCACCTTCTGCAAGAGCCAATTTTCACGAGTTCCCTTTCCCATTCTGGTTTTCAGGACCGTCCATTGACCCCGAAGCTTCGTGCCGTACAGAGCGAATCGCATGATGCCGTCTCGGAGCGCCACCGCCGCGTCGATTCCTGCCGGTCCGACCATCTCAAAGTCGCCGTAGTCCCACACGATGACTTCCCCCGCGCCGTATTCACCTTCAGGGAGAGTTTCCTCGAACAGAAGGTAATCGAGAGGGTGGTCCTCAACATGAATCGCGAGACGCTTTACCTTGGAATCTTTGCTTGGCCCCTTCGGAACCGCCCACGAGACCAGAGCCGTGCCAATTTCCAATCGGAAGTCATAGTGGAGGCTTCTAGCCCAGTGTTTCTGGACCACGAATCGGAGTCGCGGCGTTCCGGTCCGAGGAGCCGCGGGGATGGTTGTGTCGTTCATGACGACGACCCTAAGAGGGCACTCAGGTTTCTGCGTTACTAGACTCTTTGCATTGCAACGTCGCCTCGCTTGAGCGGACACCCTCGACCGCACCTCTTCGCTTTGCATCCGGAAGGCTGCACAAGAGTCTTACCCGAGCGCGGTTCTCCCTCGGCCATGACGAACAAGACTCCTGCCTATGGCGCGCTCGCGGCCAAGGCGCCGGTTGCGCCCATGACGATCGAGCGACGCGACCCGGGACCGCACGATGTCGAGATTGAAATTCTCTATTGTGGCATTTGCCACAGCGACGTGCACAAGGTGAACGACGACTGGGGGAACACGCAGTTTCCGATCGTGCCAGGCCACGAGATCCTCGGCCGAGTCGTATCCGAAGGGGCCCGCGCATCCCGTTACCGCGAGGGCGACCTCGTCGGCGTGGGCTGCTTCGTCGATTCGTGCCGAGCCTGCGCGCAATGCCGCGCCGGCCACGAGATGTTCTGCGAAAAGGGTGCCACGTTCACGTTTGACAGCCTCGAGCAGGACCAGAAGGCTCGGACGTATGGAGGGTACTCGGCGCGCATGGTCGTCGACGAGCGCTACGTGTTGCGAGTCCCGAAGGGGCTGGACCCCTCGCGCGCCGCACCCCTCATGTGCGCGGGCATCACCACGTACTCGCCCCTGCGCCAATTCGGCTGCAAGCCAGGCGACCAGGTCGCCGTCATGGGCTTGGGCGGTGTTGGCCACATGGCCGTCAAACTGGCAAAATCCATGGGCGCCGACGTCACCGTGCTCAGCACGTCGCCCGGGAAGGAGGAAGCCGCCGCTCGGTTGGGCGCCGAATCGTTTGTGGCCACGAAGGAGCCCGGCGCGCTTGACCCGCTCGCAGGAAAGTTCGACCTCATTGTGGACACGATCAGCGCGCCACACGATCTGGACAAGCACTTGGCCCTCCTTCGGAGCTTCGGCACCATGGTGCTCCTGGGCTTGCCTCCCGATGCCACGTCCCCCGCCTCGATCAAGGCGGGCTCCCTCGTCTTCGGGAACAAGCGTCTCGCCGGCTCCAACATCGGCGGGATTCCCGAAACGCAAGAGATGCTCGACCATTGCGGCAAACACGGAATTGTCGCCGACGTCGAGATCATCAGGGGCGACCAAATCAACGTCGCGTACAAGCGGATGCTGCAGGGCGATGTGCGCTACCGGTTCGTCATCGATTGCGCGAGCATTGGAGCCTGAGCAAGGGGAGCGAGTGACGGCCATGGACATCAAGAGAAGCGGTTCGCGATCGTCGAGCGACGGACCACCGGAATGGTTCACCGGCCAGGTGCGCATCGAGTCGCTGTTCCGAGCAAGCGCTCCGGGCCGCGTGCAAGGCGCGAGCGTCACGTTCGAGCCCGGCGCCCGGTCGGCCTGGCATACCCATCCGCTGGGTCAGACGCTCATCGTGACGGCCGGCCGCGGCTTCGTGCGACGCTGGGGAGGACCCGTCGAAGAGATTCATCCCGGGGATGTGGTCTCCTGTCCGCCAGGAGAGAAGCATTGGCACGGCGCCACGCCAAACAGCGCGATGACGCACATCGCCATCCAGGAGGAACTCGACGGCAAGGTGGTCAACTGGATGGAGAAGGTCAGCGACGAGCAGTACAGGCGAGTTCCGGGTGCGAGGGAGGTCGACGGCACATGACAGGAATCGAGGGATGGGAGAACTTCTACGTCATCGTCGGCTCGTCTGCCGGCGCCCTGATCGGATTGCAGTTCGTCGTCATTACGCTCATTGCCTCAAGGCCGATCGGCCAAGTGGAAGCGCAAGCCGGCAGCGCCTTCACAACGCCGAGCGTCGTTCACTTTGGACTCGTGCTGTTGCTCTCGGCGATTGTGAGCGCGCCATGGGACGAAATCACCGTTGTCGCAGTTCTCTGGGGACTATTGGGTCTCGGCGGGGTCGCGTACGTCGTCATCGCGGCCCGGCGCATGCGCAAGCAAAGCGCATACCGGCCTGTGTTCGAAGACTGGTTGTTTCACGTCGTGCTTCCGTTCACGGCATACGCAGTTCTGGCGATCTCGGCATCCGCGGCTCCGTATTACGCGCGCCCATCCCTTTTCCTCGTCGGCGCGGCTGCCTTGTTGCTGCTCCTGATTGGAATTCACAACGCCTGGGACGCCGTCACCTATCAAGTCTTCGTCCGATCGAGGAAGGACGGGTAACATGCGGGTTGGGATTTTGGGTTCCGGGTTGATGGGCGGCAAGCTCGGGACGCTCTTCGCCCGCGCCGGAGATGGGGACGCCTCGAGGTCGACGAATTGCGCCTCCGGATGAATAGGGTCTGGAATCGTGAGCGCCGAATCAGACGAGCGGCTGATGCGAATTCACATCGCGACCCTCTTCAACTGCGACGCGTACGGACGAATCCGATCCCTGGGTCGAGCGTGGAGCCGCCCGGGTGGTGCGCCTCGATTCTTCATGGGGCGAAGGCGTGATGGCAACGTTTGGCTCTTTCGCGACGACCTTCCAGACGAGCAGACACGTGAGCTGGAGGTGCTTTGCCGATCCGAGCCGTCGACCAAGGACCTGAGGCGTCCACCACGCTTCGCTCCGGAGATTCGCGCCGCGCTCCAGGGGCTGGGCCCAATCACCCGGGAGTATCGCGGGCCCGCATACTTGATTCCCGAAGGGACGGAAGCGCCCCCGTACGCCGTGCTGATCACGAAGGAGGAGGGCCGCATGCTCGAGGCCGGATTTCCGTGGATGCTCCCGCACCTGAGGGCCGACGTCGATATCGGACCGGTCACCGCCGCGGTCGTCAATGGAAGCGCCGTCTCGATTTGCTATTGCGCTCGCCTTTCTCCCTTGGCCGCCGAAGCGGGCCTTGAGACCTTGGATGCAATGCAGCGCCGGGGCTACGCCACGGCAGCGGTCTCCGCGTGGGCGACCGCCGTCCGCCGCCGAGGACTTCTGCCTCTTTACAGCACGTCATGGGAGAACCTTGCCTCGCAGCGGGTCGCCGAGAAGGTCGGCGCGTTGTGCTACGGCGAGGATTGGGAAATCGAGTGAGTCGCAACGGATTCCTGCGAGAGCTCGCCGAACGCAGCGTCCGGGAGCGATGGTGAACCCGTGAGACCTGAGATTGTAACTGGTGGACCATCGGCGCCTTTGAGGAGTAAACCCACATGAGTATTCCCGCAACGGGATTTGAACCGGAGCGATTTTTCTCCGGGCGAGCGCCAAACCGACGGTCTGAACAGTTTCGTTTTTTCGGGTGGACCTGGGCGATCCTCCTCGGCCCGTAAATGGTCTTATAGCATGCGGACCTTCGCGCTTTCAACGGGTGAGGGTAAGACCATGAGCGACCAAATCACAATGCGGAAGTTCCGCGAGTCCGATGGCGTCGAGGATTGGCGAGTGGTAGGCGAAGGAGCGTGCGCGTACTTCCGCACCGGCTCGTTCGCGGCCGGCGCCCGCCTCGTAAACGCCATCAGCGAGCTAGCCAATCTCGATGACCACCACCCGGACTTTGACCTGCGGCACGACGGCGTGATCGTGCGATTGATCACCGTCGCACCCGTCTACTATGGGCTGAGCGAGCGCGACCTCGAGCTGGCTCGGCAGATCACGGCGATTGCGCGCAAGCTGGACGTCCCCGCCGACCCATCTATCGTGCAGACCGTCCAAGTCACGATCGACGCGTTTGACATTCCCAAGGTGAAGCCATTCTGGCGGGCCGTGCTGGGCTACCAGGACCGCGAGGACAGCCCCGATGACCTCGTCGACCCACGCGGTCGCGGGGCGTCCATCTGGTTCCAGAAGATCGACGCGCCGGACCCGCAGGTCATCCGGATCCACCTCGACATCTGGGTGCCGCCGGACCAGGCCCAGGCGCGGATCGCCGCCGCGATCGCCGCCGGCGGCCGCCTCGTCACCGACAAGTACGCGCCGGCCTGGTGGACACTGGCCGATCCCGAGGGTAACCTCGCGGATGTGGCCACGACGATGAGCCGCGACTAAGCGCTTGTCCTGCAAGGCTGCGCACACTCGAACTTTGGGGCCGCGGGGGCTACCCACCGCGCTCGCAGGTCCAGAGCACTCGGGCGAGTTTCTGGCGAGATTCTGAACAACGGCAAAACACTCGGCCCGCATGACGCCTGAGAGGCAGCTCCCATGAACACGGTAAAGTGGCGCAGGCTTTCGATAGCAGCAGCGTTCGCCGTGGCGGGCTCCGTGCTCTTCGCCGTCATCGTCGCGGTCTCCCCCGATGCCGCAGAGGCCGGAAGGAGCGGGAGCGACACCACGCCGCCCGGACGGAGCGACGGTTCGCCGACCGGGACCCTTCCCGCGGGCACAACCTCCGCGACCCTTTCCTTGACCACCGACGAGGCGGCGACGTGCCGGTACTCGACGACGGCGGGGGTTGCGTACAGTCGAATGAAAGACACCTTCTCGACCACGGGAGGGAGGTCGCACGCGACAGCGGTCGGGGGACTCCGGGACGGGAACACGTTCACGTTCTATGTGCGGTGCCGAGACCTCGCCCGCAACGCGAACCCGGACGATTACGCGATTCGGTTCACTGTACAATCCAGGGACGATTGCGGAACTCCATCCGCGACGGCCCACGGTACTTGGACGGCTGCCGGAGGCGCGTCGAATCCCCCGTCCTCCGGACCCGCAGGAACCTGGGCGTTCGTTCCGAGCCCGAGCGTCGAGTCCGCGTCGCCGTCGATCGTCGTCGACAACACCCTCCAGGGGATTGAGGCGATCGCGCCGGACGACGTCTGGACGGTCGGGTACGCGAACAACCCGGACGGACCGCAGTATTCCATTCAGACCCTCGCCCTCCACTGGGACGGAAGTGCGTGGAGCATCGTGGCGACGCCGAACGCTCCCATGGACTGGAATCGGCTCTACGGCGTCGCGGCGACGGCCTCGAACGACGTATGGGCGGTCGGAACCTCGCAGGACGTCGCCTATGTCCCTCTGCAGACTCTCATCGAGCACTGGGATGGGACGGCGTGGAGCATCGTGCCCTCGCCGAGCCCGGGCGCCGTCGTGAACGATTTGAGGGCCGTGTCGGCCCTGTCCGGGAACGACGCTTGGGCCGTCGGCTTCTGCGCCGGATGGTACCGGTCGAGCACGCTCATCCTTCATTGGGACGGCGGGAGCTGGAGCCGGGTCCCGAGCCCGAATCCGAATGCGGGATTCGCGAGCAACGAGCTCTACGGGATCGCGACGTTCTCCCCGGACGACATCTGGGCCGTCGGTGTTTCCGGCAACTCGACGCACCCCTACGCGCCGCTCGCCCTCCATTGGGACGGGGCGTCGTGGAGCGCAATCTCGACCGACGGGCTGGGAGGCGGCGCCTACGGATCGTTTTTCCGGAGCGTCTCCGGAACGTCGTCCGGCGACATGCTGGCGGTCGGCGCGACCGTCTTCGACGCCGGGTTCGAGGGCGGCATCCGACATGTGGCGTTCGCCGCCCACTGGGACGGGGCCACGTGGACCCAGATCACCGACTTCACCTTCGTAGACCCGGGGGAATACTACTCTTCCACGAACTTTTACGGCGTCTCGATGGTCGCGAGCGACTTCGGCTGGGTCGTCGGCGAGGCCTCGGGGGACGCATGGCTGTTCCACTGGGACGGGACGTCCTTGAATGAAGTCGCCGCATCGGACCTCCCCTGGTATAACACCCTGTACGCCGTGGACGCCCTGTCGAGGGACGTCGCCTGGGCGGCGGGCCGGTACGCCATCGAGGGACTGAGCGGGACGAAGACTCTCACCGAAATGTACTCTGTGCCCTAGAAGAAGCAGCCGGTCCGAGACAGCATCTCGTCGATGGGGATGTGACACGCTGTGGGGAACGAAGACGAGCCATTATTCGGGGACGAAGAGTGCGGTACAGTCGAGACATTGCAGAAGAAAGCTGGGGACAGTGGGCCGCTTCGTCCGGAGCGTCGGGGGTCCGCACGGGTCACGCATGGGTAGACCATGCACCTAAATACGCCCCAGATACCAGGCCTCAGCTCACCGCTTTCTTCACGAGCGCGCTGATCCTTGCCTCTTCCGTGGCAGTCAACTCCTTCAGCGCGAAGACGACCGGCCACAAGGCGCCTTCGTCGAGGTTCGCGGCGTCGCTGAAGCCGAGCGTCGCGTACCTCGTTTTGAACTTCTGCGCGGGTTGGAAGAAGCAGACGACCTCGCCGTCCTTGGCATACGCGGGCATCCCGTACCAGGTCCTCGGCGAGAGGCCTGGCGCGCTGGCTTTGATAATCGCGTGGAGCCGCTTGGCCATGGCGCGATCCGGCTCCCGCATCTCGGCGATCTTCGCGAGCACGGCGCTTTCCCCGTCCGCCTTGTCCGCGCGCGGGCCGCGGCCCGCGGATGCCTTCCGCTCTTGGAGGTACTCCTTCATCGCGGCTCGTTCCTCGTCCGTGAATCCTGTGAACTTCTTGTTGTTCGCAGTGGTGCTCTTGACGGACTTTTGCGTGTCCTTCTTTGGGCTCATAGAAACCTCCTTGGCTGGTGATTGACTGCCTTTGAAGCAAAGTTTTCATCGGATATTAAGGATACTCTTATGCATCGCAAGAACTCGGTCGGGCTCGGGGCCACCACGTCGCCCTGTCCCGAAGGAAATCGCGTGCGGTTTTTCAATCAGAAAGCTTGAGCGCTCCAGGAAGGTTATGCAACTTGAGGCGACAATCGTCGGCTTCTTTCGGGCTGGCGTCAGCCCGTCGTCGCTCAAGCGCCCTTTCGGTCTGCGCCGCGTCTTGCTGCTAGGCCCACTTGTCTCGCTGCTAGGCCCACTACGGTTATGATTACCCCCATGGCGCTCATCGGAATCCAGAGGGAGAGCGGGATGCTCTCTCCCAATAAGGTGTTCCTCGCCCAGATGATCACTAAGGGCCCTAGGGCAATGAATGCTGTCCAAGCCACGGCGAGGAGGACTTTAGACAGCCCACTCAATCCTTTCTAGCCTCTGTCAGATCTCCCCCACACTTTCTCCTTCGCCTCTCCTCTCTATGCAGGCCTTGGGGTTCTTAGGCTGCCCCTCGTTGGGGCTTGTAGCTCGTACGGGACGGCTTGCCTTAGCTTTTGCGGTATGTTATCTAGCCAATCGTTGCGGGTTCGGTCTTCATTGGATTCGTCCCTGCCTCACTGTCCTTTTCTTCGGCTCGTGAAAGTGGGGCAACGAGAAGGAAAACGGGATTCAAGGCAAAAATCGAGTGCTCCCGACGGGATTTGAACCCGTGTCAGAAGCTCGAGAGGCTTCTATCCTTGGCCACTAGACTACGGGAGCGCGAGGACGCGCTAACGGCGGGACCGGGATAAACGTTGCGAGGTCCCGATCCACCCAGGCTGACAACCGAAGGTTTTTCCCGGAGGCGGAGCGTTCCAGCCGCGTGAAGGTCGCCCTCGCGCAGCTTGATCCCTCTGTCGGCGATAAGGCGAAGAACCTGAAGAAAATTGAGAGGGCCGTCGCGGGAGCAACGGCCGATCTGCTCCTCGTGGGCGAACTTTTCCTGACGGGATACATGGCCCGCGACGCGTTCGCTCAACTCGCCGAGCCGATCGACGGGCCATCCGTACGAGCGGTGGAGGCGATCGCGGCGGAGCACGGGACGCATGTGCTGTTCGGGATGCCGGAGCGGGAGGCGGGCACGCAGAGACTGTTCAACGCCGCGGTCCTCGTCGCCCCAGATGGCAAGGTCGCTGCCTACCGGAAAGTGTACCCCGCGAACTTCGGACCGTTCGAGGAGGGCCTGTACTTCGCGCGCGGCGAGGACCTCACGATCGTCGACACGAAGATCGGGCGGATTGCCCTCCTGATCTGTTACGACTCCTTCTTCCCAGAGCTCTCGAAGTCGTACGCGATTGAAGGTGCGCAGCTGCTCGCGATCATCAGTGCCTCGCCGGCGACCTCGAAGCCGTTCTTCGACAAGATCCTCCCGGCGCGGGCTATCGAGAACGCGATGCCCCTCGTGTACACGAACCTGGTCGGGACGGAGCTGAACATCGTCTTCCAAGGCGGTACCCAAGCCCTCGGACCTCGCGGAGAAACCCTCGGTCGCGCAGAGGATTTCGTCGAGTCGACCGTCCTCGCCGATGTCGACTTGCGGGACGTTTCGACTGCACGGACGTTCCGACCGACGCTGCGCGATACGCGGAAGGAGTTCTGGGAACCGGTCGCTCC
>Ga0209058_1003540_pt1 | contig 12620 bp, 10 predicted proteins | sample GraSoiAngelo_147_FD_185904 | JGI IMG/M metagenome (GOLD analysis project Ga0209058, IMG submission 185904) | Grasslands soil microbial communities from the Angelo Coastal Reserve, California, USA - 14_1009_05_40cm (SPAdes) (version 2) | ecosystem: Environmental > Terrestrial > Soil > Grasslands ... | reverse complement strand
GGCGCGCGACCGGCTGCGCACGCTGAAGGCCGCGCTGCCCCGCATCAAGGAGCGGATCGCGAAGCTCAAGCCAGGGCCGGCGGGTCCGATGCCAATCCTGATCGGCGGCGGCGGCGAGAAGGTGACGCTCCGGCTCGTCGCCGAGCACGCACAGATGTGGAACGCGCTCGGCGATCCTGACGAGTACGCGAGGAAGTCGGAGATCCTCGACGGCTACTGCCGGGACATCGGCCGCGACCCGCGCGAGATCGAGCGCACAGCCAACGTGAGCGTGCGCACCGAGAAGGACGTCGAGGCGTGGCTGGAGGCTGGGCTGCAGCACTTCGTGCTCCGCCTCGCGAAGCCGTTCGACACGCGCTTGCTCGAAAGGATCCTCAAGGCCGCGCGCGCATAGGCCGGATCGGCAGGTCCTCGGATTCGAGGGCCTGGCCCTGCCAGCCCTTGAGCGTGCGCAGCAGCTGCTCGGTCGGAATGCCGAACGCATTGCGGATGATGCCGTCGTAATAGGTGAAGCCCAGCAGCCGCTGCAGCGCGGTCTTGCGCGGCGTCACCAGCGCGCGATTCAGCCGGTAGAAGATGACGTTTGGCTTCGTTCGAGGGTCCTGCCACTCGCCCGCCTCGGACATCTTTGTGGCGCTGAACGCGCCGACTCGCGCGCCGGTGAACTCGGTCACGTGGGCCCAGCGGACCCTGGTGGTCTTGCCCGCGGGCCCCAGGCGGAACGCATCCGGCGCGAGCGTCAGCTCCTCGCCCATGTTCTGCATCGCGGTGAAGTAGAAAGCGTTGAGCGCCACCATCAGCAGCACCGCCAGCGGCGCGACCCACGGAAAGGGCCGGTCCGCGAAGATCGCCAGCGCCAGCGCCGGCGGAAAGGCCGCCCAGCCCAGAAAACGCAGCCTCCGCAGCCAGGGCGAGAGCGACGGCGCGCTCAGGACCACCTCACGGCCTGGGTGGGGCTCCAGCGAGGCGGCGTCGATCGTGCGCTGGCGCCAGCGTTCGCGGATCCTGATGGCGCCGGCCGTGCTGCCGCCGATGCCCAGCACGTACACGGTGAGCGTTGCGATCGTGATCAGCAGCAGCTCGACGGGCGGGTCCACAGGCGGGATTCTAGGGTCGCGAGGCTCTCCAGCCGCTCCACAACGGGGCGGCAGGCCTTTTGTGGCCTGCCCACTAACGCATTTTCCTGGCGGGGCCTAGGATTCATGCCACCACACCCTCTTCGCGGCGCGAGCCTCGCTCTGAAATGGACGGGGCTCGCTCTTTTTTAAGGCACGGGTGAGGTCAGTCGACCTCCCCCGTGGAACCCCCACCTGGTGACACTTTGCCCGCGTGCATTTGTGGAGCGCCCGGCGACGGCCGGAGTAAATCCGGCCTTCTGGCGACCCGGGTTTCACGCGGCTTTGACTGCGTTCACCAGCTTCGTTAGCGAGTCTTTGGCGTCGCCGAAGAACATGATCGTCTTGGGGTCGTAGAGCAGGTCGTTGTCGATGCCCGCGAATCCCGGTCGCATCGAGCGCTTCATGAAGACGACGTTCTTCGCGCGATCCGCGTTGAGGATCGGCATGCCGTAGATCGGGCTCCCCGGTGAGGAGCGGGCGGCCGGGTTGACCACGTCGTTCGCGCCGACGACCAGCGCCACATCCGCGTCCTTGAACTCGTCGTTGATCTCGTCCATCTCTTTGAGCTGCTCGTAAGGGACGTTGGCCTCGGCCAGCAGCACGTTCATGTGCCCCGGCATGCGGCCGGCGACCGGGTGGATTGCGTACGTCACCTCGACGCCTCGCTTCTCGAGCAGCTCCGCCAGCTCGCGCACCGCGTGCTGTGCCTGCGCGACCGCCAGGCCGTAGCCGGGCACGATGATGACGCGGCGCGAGTAGGCGAGCAGCGTGGCGAGGTCCTCGGCCGTGCCTGCGCGCACCTGTCGCGCCTGACCGCCAGTCGCGCTGGCGACGCCGGCCTTCACCTGGCCGAACGCGCCGAACAGCGTGTTGGTGAGCGAGCGGCCCATGGCGTCGCTCATCAGCTTGGTCAGCAGGCTTCCGGAGGCGCCCACCAGCGTCCCCGCCACGATGAGCGCGAAGTTGTTCAGCGTGAAGCCGCTGGCCGCGACCGCGAGCCCTGTGAACGCGTTGAGCAGCGATATGACGACGGGCATGTCAGCGCCGCCGATGGGCAGCACAAACGCGACGCCGAGCACGAGCGCCAGGACCATCAGCGAGATGAACGAGAACGGCACCGAAGCGACCGCGAGCACCGCGACGGCGAAGCCGAGGATCGCGGCCGCGAGCACCGCGTTGACGAGCTGCTGGCCCGGATAGGTGATGGGCGTGCCGGTCATCAGCTCCTGCAGCTTCGCGAAGGCGACCATGCTGCCCGCGAACGAGATGGACCCGATGATGATGGTGAACACGCTCGGGAAGGCTTCGGCGAACGCCGGATTGCGGCCGAAGTGAAGCAGCTCCGAAACCGCCACCAGCGCGGCCGCGCCACCCCCCACCCCGTTGAAGAGCGCGACCATCTGGGGGATCGCTGTCATCTTCACCATGCGCGCGCCGAAGGTGCCGACGACCGCGCCGATCACGACGCCGATCCCAATGATCACGACGCCCGCGACCGTGAAGTGGAGCAGCGGGATCGTGGCGCCGATGGCGATGAGCATGCCGGCGGCGGCGGTGAAGTTGCCGTTGCGCGCGCTCTTCGGTGAGCTGAGCTGCTTGAGGCCGAGGATGAACAGCACGGCCGCGAGCAGGTAGGCGAGGGTGATGGCTATCGTCACGGCCGGAGACCTCGGCGAGAGATTCGGCGATCCAGGGGCCACTCCCGTGGCTGCGCCACGGGGACCCCAGAGGAAAGCTCCGAGCAGCGGAGCGAGCGCATTGGAGAACTGCGTGAGCGAGCAGCGCAGGAGGCCCGCGAAGCGGCGAGCCCGCAGATCGGTCGCATGGGCGCCGAAGATCCGTCGAGGGCCTCTGGCCGGGACGATCTGCTCATGGGTGCCTGGGCGCCTGGCGGCCCTTGAACATCTCGAGCATTCGGTCGGTGACCACGAAACCGCCAACGACGTTGGTCGTGGCCAGGATCACGGCCACGAGGCCGAGCGCGATGGACACCGGCGACGACGCACCGGCGGCGATGACGATCGCGCCCACGAGGATGATGCCGTGGATCGCGTTGGTGCCGGACATGAGCGGCGTGTGCAGGATGGTCGGCACGTTGGAGATAACCTCGATGCCGACGAAGACGGCCAGCACGAAGAAGGTGAATTCGTTCAGCAGCTCGGTGCTCATGGAGTCCTTAGCGGGCCGCCGCCAACAGTTGTTTGGCGCGCTCGCTCACGATCTCGCCCGCATGCGTCACACACGCGCCCTTCGTGATCTCGTCTTCGAAGTCGAGGTTGATCGCGCCGTCCCTGACCAGATGCAGCAGCAGGTTGGCGACGTTGCGCGCGTACAGCTGGCTCGCGTGGAGCGGCATCGTCGAGGGCACATTGCGGCGGCCCATAATCAGCACGCCGTTCACATCCACGTCCGAGCCGGCCTTGGTGAGCTCCACGTTGCCGCCCGACTCGGCGGCGAGGTCGACGATGATCGACCCGGGGCGCATGCCCTTCACCATGTCCCCCGTCACAAGCAGCGGGGCGCGGCGCCCGGGCACCGCCGCGGTCGTGATGACGATGTCCGACTTCGCGATGTGCTCGCCGATGAGCTCGCGCTGCTTGCGCAGAAACTCCTCGGACTGCTCGCGCGCGTAACCGCCCTGGCCTTCCTGTGACTCGAGCGGCAGCTCGATGAACGTGGCGCCGAGCGACTGCACCTCTTCTTTCACGGCGGGCCGCACGTCGTAGGCAGACACGACCGCGCCAAGCCGGCGCGCTGTGGCGATGGCCTGCAGGCCCGCCACGCCGGCACCCATCACCAGCACGCGCGCGGGAGCGACGGTCCCGGCCGCGGTCATCATCATCGGAAAGAACTTGCCGAACCTTTCGGCGGCCATCAGCACGGCCTTATAGCCCGAAGCCGATGCTTGCGACGAAAGCGCGTCCATCGACTGCGCGCGCGAGATGCGTGGCACCAGCTCGAGGCTGAAAGCCGTTACTCCCTGCGCTGCGAGCGCGTGCACGATGCCGGCGTCGGTGGCCGGCTGCAGAAAGCTGATCAGCACGCTGCCCTTCGGCAGCAGCCCAATCTCGGACTGATCCGGCGGTTGCACCTTCAGCACCGCGCCTGCGTCCTGGAACAGCGCGGATTCGTCAGACTCGAGCGTCACACCGGCGGCCTGATAGACCGAGTCGGTCAGGTGCGCGGAAGCCCCCGCGCCCGCCTGAATAGAGACCTGGAGCCCGGCACCGATGAGCTTCGCGGCGGTGTCGGGGACGAGAGCCACGCGCCTCTCCCCGTCCGCTGTTTCCTTGGGAATCGCAACCTTCACCGGACTAGGAATGTAACGGAATGAGGTTGACGCCAGCGGACGCGTAAACTTCTTGATCCGCCGCCCAGCTACATGACCGAACCCATCGTCAACAACCTCACCATCCAGGCTGCCACCGTCAATGGCTCCGGCAGCCAGACCGCCAATCTCGTGCTCACACGGGCGATCTTCCACATGGGTATCCCGGTTGCGCCGAAGAACGTCTTCCCCTCCAACATCGAAGGTTTGCCGACCTGGTACCAGCTGCGCATCACGCCGCAGGGCTACATGGCGCGGTCCGATCGCGTCGACATCCTTGTCGCCTTCAACGCGGCGACGTGGCGCGAAGACCTGAAAACGGTCCGCCCCGGCGGCGTCGTCATCCACGAGGAGAGCTACTCGACCGCCGACGCGCGCACCGACGTCGTCTATTACCCGGTGCCGTTCGCCAAGCTCGCGAAGGCGAAGATCGCAAGCGACACGCTGCGCAAGCAGCTGGCGAACATGATCTACGTCGGCGTCGTGGCCGGCGTCCTCGGCATCCCGTGGGAATCGCTCGAGCACGGGGTCAAGCGCCAGTTCCTCGCCAAGCCGAAGGCTGTACAGGTGAACCTCGACGCGATCAAGGTCGGGCTCGATCACTACCAGGACACCTTCTCCAAGCAGGACGCTTACCGCCTCGAGCCGATGACCGGTGCCGTCGAGGGCAAGGTGCTCGTCGAGGGCAACCAGGCCGCGGCGCTGGGCGCGCTCATGGGCGGCGTCACAGTGGCGGCGTGGTATCCGATCACCCCGTCGTCATCGCTGTGCGAGTACCTCATCGCGTACTCGGACCGCTTCCGCACCGACCCGAAAACCGGCGAGAAGCGCATCGCTGTCGTGCAGGCCGAGGACGAGCTGGCGGCGGTTGGCATGGCGATCGGCGCGTCATGGGCCGGTGCGCGCGCGATGACCTCCACGTCCGGTCCAGGCATCTCCCTGATGGCCGAGTTCGCCGGCCTCGCGTACTACGCCGAGGTGCCGGTGGTCATCTTCGACATCCAGCGCATCGGTCCCTCGACCGGCCTCCCTACGCGCACGTCGCAGGGCGACATCAGCTTCGCGTACACGATCTCCCATGGCGACACCAAGCACCTCGTGCTGCTGCCCGGCTCGGTCGAGGAGTGCTACGAGTTCGGGCGCGACGCGTTCGATTACGCGGATCGTTTCCAGACGCCGGTGTTCGTGCTCTCGGACCTCGACCTCGGCATGAACCTGTGGATGACGCCGGCTTTCAAGTATCCCGAGAAGCCGTTCGACCGCGGCAAGGTCCTGAACAAGGAGGACCTGGATCGCCTCAGCGGCGAGTGGGCCCGCTACCAGGACGTCGACGGCGACGGCGTCGCATACCGCACACTGCCCGGCACCGACCACCCGGCCGCGGGTTACTTCACGCGCGGTTCGGGCCACGACGAGCACGCCCGGTACACGGAGGGCGCCGACACATATGCCCGCAACATGGACCGCCTCAACCGCAAGTTCGAGACCGCGCGGAAGGCGCTGCCGGCGCCGGTGGCCGACGAGTCGGCGAAGTCATCGGTCGGCCTCATCGCGTACGGATCGACCGACGCTGCGGTGCGTGAGGCTCGCGAGCGCCTGGATGCAGCGGGCCGTTCGGTGGACTACCTGCGCATCCGAGCGCTGCCGCTTTCAGCGGACGTTGCGGGTTTCGTTGAGAGGCACGAGACCGTGTACGTCGTGGAGCAGAACCGCGACGGCCAGATGTTCGACCTCATCAGGTTGAGCCTGCCCGCCGAGCTCGTCGGCCGGCTGCGCTCTGTCCGCCACTACAATGGCCAGCCCATCCCGGCCGAAGCCATCACCGAACCACTTCTGCAATCGGAGGCCATCCCGGTATGAGAAGGCGCAGGGGGGTCAGGCCCCCCCTACGACGACCCCCCCTTTCAACTCACCCCGCCCGGCCACGATTTGACGCGGGCGGTGGCGCGGCGAAGCCGCGCCACGCGGAAGGAGCGGTATGAGCGTCACTGTGAACCGAGCCGGACTTTCCCGCGACGCCTACAAGGGCGCAGCCACGACGCTGTGCGCCGGCTGCGGGCACAACTCCATCACCAACCACATGATCAAGGCGCTGTACGAGCTCGGCCTCGAGCCCCACAAGCTGGCCAAGATGTCGGGCATCGGGTGCTCGTCGAAGACGCCTGCCTACTTCGTCGAAACCGCACACGGCTTCAACGGAGTGCACGGCCGCATGCCCTCGCTCACGACTGGCGCGCAGCTGGCGAATCGCGACCTGATCATGCTCGGAGTTTCCGGCGACGGCGACACCGCCTCGATCGGGTTGGGCCAGTTCATGCACATGATCCGGCGCAACATCGACTGCACCTACATCATCGAAGACAACGGAACCTACGGCCTCACGAAAGGACAGTTCTCCGCGACCGCCGACCTCGGCTCGGTGCAGAAGAAGGGCTCGGTCAACACCTTCCAGCCCATCGACCCTTGCGCGGTCGCGCTGGCGCTCGGCTGCTCGTTCGTCGCCCGCTCGTTCAGCGGCGACGGCAAGCAGGTGGTGCCGCTCATCAAGGCGGCAATCGCACACCGCGGCACCGCCGTGCTCGACATCGTCTCGCCCTGCGTGACCTTCAACGACCACGACGGCTCGACCAAGAGCTACAGCTGGGTGAAGGACCACGAGGAGTCGATCGCCGACGTCTCGTTCATCCCATTCTTCGAAGAGGTGCACGTGGACTACGAGCCCGGCACGGTGCGCGACGTGCAGCTGCATGACGGCTCGCACATCCTGCTGAAGAAGCTGGGCGAGGACCACGATCCGCTCGACCGCCGGGCCGCGCAGCGGGTCATCGACGAGGGTCGAGCGGCCGGGCACCTGGTGACGGGCCTTCTCTACGTCGATCCGAGCGCCGAGGACTTCGCCAGCACCGAGAAGATCCCGGCGGCGCCGCTGAAAGACCTCGCCGAGAAGGACCTGCGGCTGTCGCGCGAGCAGTTCGACCAGTTCCTCGCCGAGTTCGCCTGAGCACAGCCGCTCCGCCGAAGCCCGTCGAGGCCGAGCTGGCAAGGGGGACGCGCCTGGTGGCGCGCCGCGACCCCGCGATGGGCAAGCTCATCAAGCGAGTCGGCAAGCTCGACCTGCGCGAACCGCACGACGACCCGTTCGCAGCGCTGGTGCGCTCGATCATGTACCAGCAGCTGGCGGGCGCAGCCGCGACCGCGATCCACAACCGGTTCCTCGACCTGTTTCTGGAAGGACTGTCGCCTCGCGCGGTGCTTGCCTTGAAGGACGGCTCCATGAGAGCTGTCGGAGTCAGCGGCCCGAAGCAGGCCGCGATCGTCGACCTGGCGACCAAGGTCGCCGACGGGACTGTGCCGCTCGAGGACGCCGACTCTCTAACGGACGACGACCTCGTGGCGAGGCTGGTCCAGGTCCGGGGCATCGGCCGGTGGACGGCGGAGATGTTCCTGATGTTCCAGCTGCACCGCATGGACGTCTGGCCGGTCGACGACTACGGCGTGCGAAAGGGCTGGGCGATGACGCACCTGCTCAAGGAGCCGCCTGCGCCACGCGCGCTGCAGGCACAGGGCGAGCTGTTCAGGCCTTACCGGTCGGTCGCGGCCTGGTACTGCTGGCGCGCCATCGACGGCTAGCGCGTGGCAGGGGCGGCCGGGCTTTGCCCGGCCGCGACTTTGTTTCTTTTCCAGCCCAGCATTGCCGGGCGTAAACGTTCAAATGATCCCCACGGCGGGAGGGAGAGCAGGAGCGCGCAGCGCTCCGATGAGAGGGAACCGTCTGGTTCCCTCTCATTCATCTCCGAGAGTAGCTGCGGCGCAGGCGCTCGATCTCGCGGTCGGTCATCGGTGGAGTCCCATAGGCGTCCAGGAACATCTGGCCGAAGCCGGCACCGAAGCTGTACTGCAGGCTCCAGATGGCGGCCGCGAAGTCGATGCGCGGGCTGTCGACGCGCGCGCGGCCGACGTCGACCAGCGCGGTCAGCCGGTCGTTCTCGACCAGGACGTTGGGCGAACAGTAGTCGCCATGCACCAGGACCTCCTCGCGCTCGGGCGGACCGCCGAACGGGCAGTCCATCGTATCGATCGAGTGCAGCTCGCGCAGGATCTCGCCGAGGCGCCTCGCGGTCGTCGGGCCGTCCCACATGATCGACTTGTCATTCATCGGCACTCCCCGCACCGCGTGCGTCAGCAGCCAGTCGTCGCCGAAGCCGTGAAACAAGCCGATGAGCTCCGGCACCGGCCATCGTCCCTTCAGCCATTCGAGCCGGTCGCGCTCGTCCTCTAGGTGCGCGGCCCTCTTCACGTAGATCGACTTTGATTCGCCTTCGAGCCGCCACACCGTCCCCGCCCAGCTCATCCAGGCAAACTCGTGGCGGATCTCACCGCCGCCCAACGCCGCCCGCGCGGCCGCGACCACGTCGTCTGGCATCCGCATTCCTGTCGAGGACTCCACCGCGATACCTTTACCATCGTCGAGGGTGGCGGTGAATCTTCTTCTGCCGGACTCAGCCGACGCGTTCCGCGACGCGACGTGGAGCGACATCGAGCCCTACTACCAGGAGCTCGCGGCGCGCGCGCTCGATGGGGACACGGTCGAGCAGTGGCTCGCGGACTGGTCGCAGCTGGAGTCGCTTCTCTCGGAAGCCTCGATGCTCGCGTACTTCGCGTACACGTGCAACACGGCCGACTCCGCCGCGGAGGCAGCGCAGCTGCGGTTCGGCAGCGAGATCGAACCGAAGATGGCTCAGCAGGCGTCGGGGCTGCAGCAGCGCCTGGTGCACCTCGGATACGACCGGCCCGGGTTGAGGACCACGGTCGAGCGCTTCCGCAATCAGATCGAGCTTTTCCGCGACGAAAACGTCCCGCTCGTCTCTAAGCTGTCGAAGCTGGAGACGGAGTGGTCGAAGGTCAACGGCGCGATGACCGTGGAGTGGGACGGCGAGCAGAAGACACCGCCGCAGCTGCTCCCCTACCTCGAATCGCCCGAGCGGGAGGTGCGCGAGCGGGCGTTCAAGCTGCGCGCGCAGCCGTACCTCCGACAGCGCGGCGTGCTGGCCGGCATCTTCGATCAGATGCTTGTCGCGCGCCAGCAAGTCGGGCGCAACGCCGGATTCGCGAACTACCGCGACTTCGTCCACCGCGAGAAGAATCGCTTCGACTACACGCCCGACGACTGCATGCGGTTCCATGAAGCCGTCGAGGAGACGATGCGCCCGGCCACCACGCGAATCCTCGAGCGACGAAAGCGGGAGATGCGCGTCGGCGAGCTGCGGCCGTGGGACATCACCGTCGACCCGCGCGGCCGCGCGCCGCTGCGGCCGTTCAGCGACGTGCGCGAATTCATCGAGCGCACGTCGGACGTGGTGGCCCACGTCGATCCGGACTTCCGTGGCTACATCAACGCGATGGCCGCGGCGGGCATGCTCGACCTGGAGAACCGAAAGGGCAAGGCGCCGGGCGGATACTCGGCGACCCTCAACGGCCGCAAGATGCCGCTCATCTTCATGAATGCCGTTGGCATCGACGATGACGTGAAGACGATGCTCCACGAGTCGGGCCACGCGTTCCACGGCTTCGAGGCGTCAAAGCTGCCGCTGATCTTCCAGCGTCACCCTGGCTCGGAGATGGCCGAGGTCGCGTCCATGAGCATGGAGCTGCTCACGTCGCCGTACATCACCGCCGAGCAGGGCGGCTACTACTCCGACGACGACGCGCGGCGATCCATCCGCGAGCTGCTCGAGGGCGTGATTCTTTTCTTCCCGCACTGCGCCTCCGTCGATGCGTTCCAGCACTGGTGCTACACGGACGAGGCGGGCGCCGACGCCGATGCGAGAGACCAGAAATGGCTCGAGCTGCGGCGGCGGTTCGAGAGCGACACCGTCGAGTGGAGCGGCCTCGATCGCGAGCGAGTCGCGCGTTGGTACCAGCAGCCGCACTTCTTCGCGCACCCCTTCTACTACATCGAGTACGGCATCGCCCAGCTCGGTGCGCTGCAGGTGTGGCGCAACAGCTTGAGCGACTCAGTGAATGCGGTCCGCAACTACCGTGGGGCGCTTGCGCTTGGCGCGACCGAGCGCCTGCCCGACCTCTATGGAGCTGCGGGGGCGCGCCTCATCTTCGACTCGGCGGGGATGCAGGAGCTCACGTCCATGGTCGAGGAGCACCTGGACAAGCTCTACAACTAGACGTCAGCTGCGCGCGATGTCGCGCAGCGGCATGCGCGGTCCGAAGCGAGGCGCCGACGCGCCCATCAGCAAAAGCAGCCGCAGGACCCTGGCGCGATGCGGACGGAACGGCTCGAGGATCTCCAGCATCCGCTCGTCGGTCGAGCGCGCCGTGCCGTCGAACGCGTTGCCGACCATGTGCGGCAGGTGGTAGTCGCCGACGGGCACCGCGTCCGCGTCGCCCAGGGCCACGAGCGCGACCTTGGCCGCCGTCCACGGACCGACGCCCGGGAATGCCTGCAGGCGCCGCCACGCGTCGAGCACCGACATCGCGGTTGCTTCCTCCAGGCGTCGCGCGCTGCGCGCCGCGCGGATGATCACCTCGGCACGTCGGCGTTCGATGCCGAACCGATGGAACACCCAGTACGGCGTAGCGGCGAGTGCGGCGGCGGGTGGCGCCACGCGCAGGTTCGCCGGGCCCGGCGCTGCGGTGCCGAGCTCGTAGACGAGCTTTCTGTAGGACTCGTGGGCGGCGTCGGTGGCCACCTTCTGGCCGATCACCGTGGGCACGAGCACCTCGAAAACCGCGCGGGTTTTCGGAATCCGCATGCCCGGATGGCGGCGCTTCGCGTCCGCCAGCGCCGGCTGGCGCGGCTTGAAGCCTGCGTCGTCATCCTCCTCGCCACACAGCGCGGGCGCGTTCTCGGCAGCCCACGCCGCGCCGGGGCCCCAGGCATCGACGTCGACCACGCCATCCGCCAGCACCAGGCGCAGCGTGGCCGGTCCCTGCGGCGTGTGCGTCGCACGCCAGGCCTCGGTCCCGCGCAAGCGCATCGCCGGCCCGGGCCCGATGGCGCCGAGGGTCAGCGCGAGGTTGAGAGGCTTGTGCGGCCGGAACCGCGATCGAACGTCAGGCGGCGCGTCGTCAGTCGAAATTCAGCGGGATCTCCAGGGTGAATGTGCTGCCCTTTCCGGGCTCGGATTCGACGGTGAGATCTCCATCATGCATGCGCGCGATCTCGCGTGAAAGCCACAGGCCGAGACCTGCGCCGGCGGTGTGTGCGGTCGCCACAGACTCGATACGACCGAATCGCTTGAACAGGTTGCGCTGGTCGTCCTTGTCGATGCCGATGCCCCTGTCCGTCACGGCGACCAGTGCGCGGTGGTCGCGCCGCGCGATCGTGATCGCGATCGGCGTGCCGGCCGGCGAGTACTTGGCCGCGTTGCTGACCAGGTTGCGGATGACGATCTGCAGCCGGTCTGGGTCCACGTTGGCCCACAGCGGCTCGGGCGGACGGTCGATGTCGAGCTCGTGCTCGGAGACGAGCGGCCCAAGGTTTTCAATGGCGTCCTCGGTGAGACCTGCGATGTCGCTGCGCTCCCTCCTCAGCGCGAGGCGTCCCTCCTCCAGGCGCGACGTCTCGATCATCTGCTCGAGCATCGAGTTCACCTCATCGGCCTTCGCCACGAGAAGCGGCACGACCGAAGCCGCTTTCGGCGGCATATCGCCAAGCGATCCGGCCGCGATCATCGTGAGGTAGCCCTTGATAACGGTCATCGGCCCGCGCAGCTCGTGCGACGCGAAGTCGAGGAAGTCGGTCTTGGCCTTCTCGAGGGCCGCGAGGCGCGCGGTCAGCGAGACGCGGTCCAGACCTGCGGTGATGCTGACGGCGAAACCGCGCAAGCGCGAGATCTCCCATTCGCCGAACAGCGGCGTGAACGGCCCGGCAAGGATCGTCATCATGCCCTGGCCCCGAGTCAGGTCGAGCGGTATGCGCAGCATCGAGTGTGAAGTGCCCGGCTTGGCGGCCAGAGCAGCAGCTTCCTTCTGTGTCAGGCCATGCGCCGCGAGGATGGAACCGTCCGAGTCTTCGATGAACCCGGCCGGCGCGCCTACCATGCGCGCGCCACCGGCGAGCGCGCGGGTCGCGAGGGTGGCGCGGTCGGCGCTGTACAGCAGCAGCTCATGCAGCGCGCTGCGTAGCTCCTCCTCCTCAGGACGGCTCCAGAGCTGGC
>Ga0209058_1003530_pt1 | contig 12629 bp, 11 predicted proteins | sample GraSoiAngelo_147_FD_185904 | JGI IMG/M metagenome (GOLD analysis project Ga0209058, IMG submission 185904) | Grasslands soil microbial communities from the Angelo Coastal Reserve, California, USA - 14_1009_05_40cm (SPAdes) (version 2) | ecosystem: Environmental > Terrestrial > Soil > Grasslands ... | reverse complement strand
GGCGCCAGGCTGCTTCGACCAGCGCCGCTCTCAAGCGCGGATTGCCATGTTTGGTCACGCAGCGCTGTATGCGGGTATTGCCGCTACTGTCTTCCCCGGTGTAACTGCCAACTCGCCGTCGATTGCTGAAGCGTTGCCAGTTGCCGATGATCGACATAGTGTTACCGATGTTCTGACTGCGCCACTGCACCAGTCTGTTGTCCGTGATCTCTGACCTAGGTCTTGGGGCTGTACTTGTCGATCAAAGCTTGGAAGCGCGGGTCTTGCCGCAACGGGTCCCAGGCTGGATCGAGTTTCAACATGGGGACGGTTAGGTTGCTAGGGACCGTGAACAAATGATCGAGCAGGCGAAATGCTTCGTCGAATTCGCCGGTCCAGGCATAAATCTGGGCGAGGTTAGCCGTTGCCTGCGGCCCATCCAGGGCGTCCTGGGATTCGGGTAATAACTCAACAGCGCGCTTGCCCTCGGCAATGGCTTCTTGCTTTTGACCCAGCGCCGCCAGGATAAGACCACGCTGGGCGTGTCGGGCAGAGTCCTCGGGAGCTTCACGGAGCAATTTTTCCGAGACCAGTCGCGCTTGCTCCAGCTCTGCCTGCGCTTTGGTCTTATTGCCTTGGAGCAGGTGAATCAACCCTTCCAGGAAAGCCTTAGGGGACGGGGCAGTAGTGGTAGTAAACATCGTTTCACCGCGAAATCGTTCCAGGACTTGAAGAGCCTCTGGAAGCTTCCGCTGGAGCGTTAGGATCCAGGCTTGGGACCAGGTCATCAGCCCGTTCGGATCGGTTTCAGGCGGGGTGGAAGAAAATACTTTTTCGGCCGCGCTGAGATCGCCTTTCCATAGGACGGCCATGAATCCTTTCAATGCACGCGGCTGAAACGGTTGCGGCGATGCCGCGATGGCGCGATCAAGAAACTTGTCGGCGGTTTCAAAATTTCGCTGAGCGATGTAACTAAAACAAAGGTTAATCAAGACGCTTATGTTTTTCGGATCGAGGGCGGCTGCTTTTTCTAAATTCGCGGTTGATTCCGCCCATTTGCCCTGGCGCCGCTGAATGGCACCGATAGCCGCATACGCTTGGGACTCGTTCGGCAGTCCGCGTCGGGCGGTCTCAAATTCGCTGAGGGCCCGCTCGTAATCGCGGTCGCCATAATAGTAGGAGAAACCGAGAGCGAGGTGGGCTTCGGGAAGGTCCGGTTGCAATCGCAAGGCCTCCTCAGCGTTGAGACGCGCTTTCTCCCTCCGCGCCGGTATCGGGTCGAAGCTATGATACGCCCAGCTCTCCGCCATGGAGAGGCCAGCAAAAGCCGCGGCAAAGTTTGGATCGAGCTTGATCGCCTGCTCAAAAAGCGGCTCCGCCTTCAAAGATGTGTCGTGAAACATGTCCATTCGATTGGCGTAATCGTGTGCCTGAACGAAGAGGAGATAGGCGTCCGGATTCTGGGTTGGTCGCCGATCGAGACGCGCTTTTTCATTTGGCGAAAGCTTTGCCTGAAGAGCAGAGGCAATTTTTTGCGCGAGGTCAGTTTGAATGGCAAAGACATCGGTCAAATCGCGATCGTAATCCTCTGCCCAAATGTGCTCGTCGTTGTTGGCGTTGATCAGCTGCACATTGACGCGCACCCGATTGCCGATGCGGCGAACGCTGCCTTCTAGAAGCGCTGCTACACCGAGCGCTTTGCCGATTTCGCGGGCATTGCGCGTGCCCTCGCCCCGATAGGACATGACGGACATGCGCGAAATGACTTTCAGGTCACCGATCTTCGAAAGGTTCGTCAAGATATCATCCTGTATGCCATCAGCGAAGTAGGCATTTTCCTTTTCATCGCTCAGATTTTCGAATGGCAGCACTGCGATTGATTTGTCGATCTTCCGAGCGGAGGCGCGCGGCAAAAGGAAGAAACCTGCCGCCGCCGAAACGATCACGCCGGTTGCAATGAGCAAAATTAGATTACGCCGACGATGCGTTCCGGGAGCTGATACAGTCGGAGTTGCACGAATCCCTTGTGCTGTGACGTCGAAAGCCCAGGCTAGAATCAGTGCGATTGGAAACCCAATCAGCAAGAGCACGACGACCAGGCGCAGTGTCCAGTTTGGTAATTCCCAGGCCGGAAAAACGGCCGACCCGATCTGAATGATGAATCCTGCCGCGATGATGTAGGCGGCCGCGACTCGATAAACCTTTCGCCGCTGCAACTCCTCGAAAAAGTTGCTCATAAAAACGAATTTAGATGCATCGCGCATCGCGATCATAACTCAATTCTTACTCAACGGTTATTACGACTTTTCCTCGAGCGTGGCCTTCTTCGACGTAGCGGATCGCGTCCGGGATCTGGCTCAACGACTCGTAAGTTCGGTCGATGACCGGCTTGATTTTGCCGGACTGCACCATGTCGGCGAGAAGTGTCAGGTCCTTGGTGCTCGGGTCCGCCATCATCATGCCCATCTTCTGACTTACGAACTTTGAGAAAAACGCCGCCTTTAATGCTTTAGCCAGACCTCCAAGGAAACCTTGCTCGTTCACTCCTCCTCCGCCGATCAAGACGTAGATGCCATTGGGAGTCAACAAACGTCGGTACTCTGATAAGGAGTGGTTCCCCACGTTGTCCAGAATCACGTCGTAGTGTTGGTCGCCTTTGGTGAAATCCTCCTTCGTGTAATCGATGACGTGATCCGCGCCGAGCGATTGCACAAGTTCGACATTCCGCGTGCTGCAAACCCCAGTAATCTCGGCGCCGAAGGATTTCGCGATTTGCACTGCAAATGTTCCGACACCGCCGGATGCGCCGTTGATTAGCACTTTCTGTCCGGGTTGAACTTTTCCTTTGTCGCGAACGCCCTGCAGGGCCGTGATGCCCGCGATATTGATGGAAGCCGCCTGCTCAAACGTAAGGCCTGCCGGCTTTGGAGCCACCGCTCCCACGGCACGTCTGCACACATATTCGGCAAACGCGCCGTCTCTTCCACCGAACACTTCGTCGCCAGGCTTGAACTGCGTCACGTTCTTGCCGACCGCCTCAACGGTTCCGGCAAAATCAACGCCAAGACGTATCTCTTTTGGTTTACGCAGCCCGACGCCCATCGCGCGCATGACATATGGCGTGCCCTCAACGAAATGCCAGTCGTACGGGTTGACGGACACAGCGTGAACCTTGACCAGAATCTGATCATTATCCGGAACTGGCTTTTCAACGTCTTCGAGTTTGAGATTTGCCAGGCCATAATCGCAACGAACGATCGCTTTCATCAGGTTCGTTGGCGCAGCCGTTTTGCCGCAATCATTGGTCGATCGCCAGTAGGCGACAAACACATACAGGAACGCGAGCACTAACAGGACAAGAACAATGCGGAAAATCCACTTCAGTATTCGTTTCATAAGCGTGATGGAGATTACAGATAACGGCGGTTGTCGATCATGAACGAGGAAGTTAAACAACACCAGTCTGGGCTTGAACGGACGCGACCGGCTTCAGTCCCCTGAACAGCAGCCAAAAACTCACGGCCAATTCGAACAAAGCCATTGGCGAATCGAAAATGTAGTCGTTAACGATTTTGTTGAAGTCGGGAAAGATCAGGTAAACAACGGCGCAAAGCACGCACCACGCGGATGCAATCACGCCGAAGATCGACAATCCGCGCGGGATATAATTCGATTTGAGCCACAGCCAGGCGCACACCGTCGCGGCCAATCCAAAAAATGGCAGGCCGATATAGTAGTCATCGAAAGTGGCGCCGAGATGCAATCTTGCCAGGGCCTGCAATCGATCTGGCTCAAAGGCTTGCAGGTAATTCGCGTTACTTACGAGCCGCAGCATCGCCAGCAGATTAAGCGGTGAAAGGAGCCACAACAAAGCAAAGACCAGGCGGAAGAGCGCTCCGACCAGGGCGAGGCCGTGATTTACCGGTTTAAGAATCACATAAAGCGCGGTGAGTAGAACAACAACGCCCAGGCTGTAAGTCAGAAAACAAACAGCCGTGATGCGAAGTTGCGTTTGGTGCGCCACGACGTTCTGGGCGGTCGCCGCCACATTGCTCGGAACAATAAGAGGATTGAGCAGCACGTAGTTGCCGAAGACCACGATCGCGAAGGTAAGCAGACCGCTCCAGCCTGCGACTCTTGCCGCAGTGCCTTGTGCATTGCCGATCTTGGTAATTGTCATTTCGTTTTTATTCCAAGTTGATTACCACTTTTCCGCGCGCGTGGCCTTCTTCCAAATAGCGGACCGCAGCTTGTGTCTCGCTAATCTTGTAAGTGCGGTCGATGACCGGCGAGAGCTTTCCTGCCTGCATGAAATCGCGCAGAACATTCAGATCATCCTTGGTCAGTTTCGCAATGTAGGTGACGAACTTTTGGCTGGTGAACCTTGACTGAAAAGCAGTTTTGAAATTTCCAAGAATGCGTCCCCACGATTCGGGATGAAATCCGGCGCCCCCGATTCCGGCGAGCACACAAATGCCGTTGGTCGTCAAGATTTGCCGGCGCTCGGAGAACGAATGATTACCGACCAAATCGTAGATCATGTCGTAACGCTGATCGGTCCTGGTAAAATCTTCCTTGGTGTAATCGATCACGTGATCAACTCCGATCGAGCGGACAAGATCGACATTGCGCGTGCTGCAAACGCCGGTCACTTCTGCGCCGAACGCTTTCGCGATTTGCACCGCGAAAGTGCCAACGCCTCCGGACGCGCCGTTGATCAAAACTTTTTGTCCGGCCTGAATGTGCCCCTTGTCCCTGAGACCTTGCAACGCTGTGACTCCGGCGATTCCGACCGAGCCGGCTTGCTCGAACGTAATGTTGACCGGTTTCATCACGATCGCGCGATCCGCCTTGACGCAAATGTAATCCGCCACCGCTCCGTTCTTCGCTCCGAAAACTTCGTCGCCCGGTTTGAAGTTCATTACATTTTTTCCAATTGCCTCTACGACACCGGAGAAATCAGTTCCGAATCGGGTGTTCTTGGGCTTGCGCATCCCGGTCATTGAACGCATCGGCCACGCGCCTCTGATCAAGTGTCCATCGACCGGATTGATCGAGGCCGCGCGGACGCGGACGAGCACTTCATTGTCGTTGGGCGACGGCTTTTCCAGGTCGCGGAGCTGAAGATTGCCGACGCCATACTCGCAATTCACGATAGCTTTCATGGGATTACGCGGGGTGGCAGCGTTGCGGTTGCAGTCGTTAGTCGAAATCCAGTAGGCGATGAACAGCCAGCCAATGAGCACGACCAGGATTAGAAGGAAGCTCCACTTCAGGAAACGTTTGATCTGCATATGCCTAACGAATCAGGTAGCCTCGGCCGGCACCGCTTTGACATTGGCTCCTTTGATCAAGAAGTAGAGCATGATTGCCATTTCGGCGAAGAATGCCGGCTGCAACCAGGCGAATGCGGTTTGGTAATATTGCGGAAAGAATTGGGCGGTAATGCTGAGCGCAATCCAGGCGAAGCAGTCAACGATCAGCCAAATGCCTAAAATTCGCGGCAGGAATCTGGAGCGACAGACCAGCAAGCCGAAAGGAAAGAGCCACAATCCCCAAAAAATTTCGGCGATGAATTCTCCCTGATTGTGCAATCGCAAGAACAGCATCGCGAGTGCGTCACGTTGCGGTTTATCGAATACGGTCAAAAATTCGCCACCACGAAACAGAATAACCGCCGCGATGTTGTTCAGCGCATTCAGGAAGCAAATCGCGGCGGACACCAAAACGAAACTCACCATCAGCATCGCCCATGTTTTGTTCACGTTGCTAAGCAGGCGATACAACGCGATGGCGAGAGAGATGAAAATTACTTGCCCAGTCAAATCACCGAAGATCGACAATCGCCACATTGTTTCGTGCGCCAGAATATTGTCGGCCGTGGCAGTGGCGTTGCCGCGGACGATGAGCTTGCCCGGAACATAGAGCATGCTGAATGGCGCGACGAAAACCATCGAGAGATAAATAGCGCCCGCGATGCGCGCAGCTTTTTTGGTTGGGTGCATAATTTAGTTCGTCATTCTTGTTAGTCCGCACTTGATGCTGGTATCCCTTTGTGAGCGGTCGCAACGCGACAGAAAACATCGAACGTCGAACACCGAACCCCGAACATCGAATTTCAAACCCAGCCCTCTGCACTCGGCGTTGGGCGTTCGACGTTCGGCGTTGGGCGTTTGCTTCATTCGTCTGTATCAGATCGGTCCGCGATAACGCCGTAGCCGAACTGCCGCGAAGATAAATGCGGCGGCGAATGCCAGCCCGATCCAGAGATCCGGCGCGCTCAAGTATCTCCCCGGCGTTAGTTGCGCCAGCGAATGAATGTCCGGGTTATGTTGACCCTGGAAATCAAAGGCCTCCGCCGCGAATCCCATCAAGCGGTTCCCCAGCATTCTGATAAAATGCGAAGTGTTGAAGGTAATCGTTTCGAAAATGCTGATCGCGAGCAGCGGTAATACCGCCCAAAGAAATGTCGCGCGTCGGGCCCAGCCTGAGACCAGCAGCAACCATCCGTAGATGGGCGCGTGCCAGAGGGCCAGCGCGATCAAGCTGTAAAGTAATATCAGCGACTCCTCGAGTAGGTTGAACCGTGTCCAAGTCGTCCCCGCCAGACCGCTCGTAAGTAGAACAACGCTGCTCCACAGCAGCATGACAAATTGCGTGGCAACGATTATCACGAAGGTAACCAGCGGCAGGATCACGAGCGGAATGCTCGCCTTCGAAAGCACGCTGGTGAGATCGGAAACGGGCAACGATTTCCAGAACAAAATGCTGCGATCGCGGCGCTCCCCGTAGAGCGCGTCGAGGCAATAAAACACGCCGACGATGAACACGGTGAAGATCAACATCATGGCCGCGGCATCGTAGGGCTCGCTAATAAGTGCCCGCTGCTTCGCCGGATCCATCAACAGCACCCCGCGCCGGCGCTCCGGCATTCCGTAGGTGCTGATCATGAATCCGAACAGCACGACTACCGCCACGGCCAGCGGTGCTATATATATAGAGCGGTTCTCCCACAGCTCCCGCCACACCGACCAGTGAAGCGGTCGCGTCGCCCCCTTGTAGCCGGGGTCGCTGACCCCGGAATTCCCGGGCAGTGTTGTAGCCGGGGGCGGTGACCCCGGACCTAACTCTGCGTTCGATGGACTATTCATTTGGGTTCTCTGACCTCTGGCCTCATTGATTCGTCATTCGTCATTCCTTCGTCATTCGTCATTCGAGCTTCGTCATTGGCCGTCTTCGGCCTTCCCATGACGGCTACAAACAGATCCGCAATGCTCGGCCGGCGCACTTCGCCTAACGCGGCGACCTCTTCACGATTCGCGCCGTCAAACAACAGCACGCTGCGGCCGAAGACCGGTCGCTCGTGAATTGGCTTGAGCGCGCGTGCTGCGACCACGTGCTCTGGATTCACCATCACTTCGAGATAGCGCGATTCGAATTCTTCCATGCTGCATTCGAGCGCGATCTTTCCGCGATCGATGAACATGAGATCGGTCAGAACGTCCTGGACCTCTTCCACCTGATGCGTCGTCACTACGATGGTGCGGGTCTTGTCGAAATAATCGTTCAGCAGCGAATCGTAGAATTGCTTTCTATATAAGATGTCGAGGCCAAGCGTCGGCTCATCCAGCACCAGCAATTTGGCGTCGATCGCCATGACTAGCGCGAGATGCAGTTGCGCCACCATGCCCTTCGATAATTGCCTGACCTTGCTGGTGCGTTTGATCGTCGTCTTAGCGAGAAAAGCTTCTGCCTTCGCCCGATCGAATCGCGGATGCACCCCGGCGACGTAATCGAGCAACTGCGAAACCCTGATCCAACGCGGCAGCACCGCGACATCGGCGATGAAGGAAACATCGCGCATGAGCTGGTCGCGCGCGTTCCAAGGGTCGCGTCCGAGGACAGTTAACTGTCCTTCATAGGAAGTGAGCCCGAGAATCGCGTTGAGCGCAGTGGTCTTGCCAGCGCCGTTTGGCCCGATGAGTCCGAGGATGCGTCCCTCTTCGACACGCAGATTTATCCCATCCAGCGCAACCGTTGTGCCGAAAACCTTGCGCAGCCCGTGTGCTTCTATGGTTGCCATAACGTCATCGCTTTTCCTTCTTCGGATTTTTGTAGCCGGGGTCGCTGACCCCGGTGTTTGGTGATCCCTCTGACCTCCGTTTGGCGGCAGCCAGTAATTCCTTGGGCGTAATGCCCAGCCGTTGAATCGTTGCGGCAATGCGCGGCCATTGTTCCGCAAGAAACTTCTGCCGCTCGGCCTTCAGCAAGAGATCCCGCGCGCCCGCTTTGACGAACATACCCAGACCGCGCCTGACCTCGACCAGCTCCTCGCCGACCAGTTGTTGATAGGCCTTGAGAACGGTGAGGGGATTGACCCGATATTCTGCCGCGACATTGCGGACCGAGGGCAACGGATCGCCTTCGTTGAGCACGCCGTCGAGAATCATAGCGACGACACGATCCCGGAGCTGTCGATAAATCGGCTGACTGTCGTTCCATTCACTGTCCATCCTGTATTCCACCGAACCCATTGGCGCGCCGTAGCCTCGGGACCTTGGTTGTTTGGCGTAGGCGGCTCATCTGGTGTTATACATAACTATATCACAAATGCACTGGCAAGCACTTTTTTAAGATTTTTTTGGCCCGCCGTTCCGGCAAGCGCGACGACGCCGGAGGCTTTCGCGGGAGAAGCTTAGCGAGGCAACTGAATGTCTCGCATCAACACTTACGCAATCGAGCGCGGCTCAAAAATCGCCGTTTAGAACAGAAGTCAGGCTTAGGCGACGATGTCGGTGAAGATGATCGCGGCGAGCTTGCGATATTTGGTGCCGGCGCTCAAGGTCAAATCCCGATTTTTTTAAGCAAAGCCGGGAATCGTGGGTCGGCACGCAAGTCATCCAAACCCGCACACACGCAGTATTCTGCAATGAGCGCAACGCTGGCGTTTTCGTGTTCCATGCCCTGTGCAAAGCAAGCAAAGGCTTGGTCATGATTGCCTAAACTTGCATGAAGGAAGCCAAGATACGCCGGTTGGACATATCTCCGTGTTGCCATTTCCTTCCGACCTACGCGGCCCAAAAGGCAGCCCAAATCGGCTAATTGAAGCGGGCCTCCTCCCAGCGTCACTGCTTTGCGCAAATCTGCGATAGCAGCTTCGTGCATCCCCTGAGACCAATGGGCCCATGCCAAGAGCCAATAGGTTCCAAAGAAGTTTGATTCCAGCTCAAACAATCTCTGGGCCTGTTCCAACAACAGATCGTAGCGGTGAATTATCCAATACACGAACCCCATGAGGAGATTAATCATGGGGGACAAGGGGTCGATTTGCAGCGTCAGGCGCGCTTGGGTTATGGCTTCGTCGGTCCGCTTGCTGCACCCCAGGAACAAAGCGTAATGCTCGTGAGCGGTGACGTAGTTCGGGTTGAGCTCGATCGCGCGTTTGAAGCAGTCTTCACCTCCCGACCAGTCTCTCAGGTTCCAACATCTTACTATCGCCAGGGCGGTTTGTGTTTCGGCCAGGTTCGGATCGAGTTCTACTGCCTTTTCTGCGAACAGATCATGAGGACCGATTGCGGCAAGCTTTTCTTCAAACGAGAGAAAGCCGTAGAACCAGCCGGTTTGATAAGAGAGGGATAAGGCAGCATAAGCCAGTGCGTAGCCGGGCTTAATTTCGAGAGCTTTTTTGCAACACTCGATGCACCGCTTGAAGCCCTCGCCGGTGAACTTGTTAAAGTGATACCTGGCCTGAAGATAAAGCTGATAGGCCTCAGTGTTGTAAGTGCCATGTTTCGCCAAGGGCTGATCACCTGCGCCAATCAATTGCATCTCAAGGGCCCGGACAATTTCACGCGTAATTTCATCCTGAATTGCAAAGACCTCCTGCATTTCGCGATCGAACGTTTGGGACCACAGATGATCGCCGTGAGCCGCATTAATCAGTTGGGCTGTGATACGCAGCCGGTTGCCAACTTTGCGCACACTGCCCTCCAAAATGGTGTTCACATTCAGTTGCTGGCCGATCCGGCGGATGTCCTCATTCTTCCCCTTGAACGCAAAGCTCGAAGTCCGGGCAGGCACGCGTAAACCCTTCAACTGTGAAAACGCCATTATCAGGTCTTCGGTCAGACCGTCGCTCAGGTACTCGTTCTCCGGATCTGAGCTCATGTTCAGGAAAGGCAAGACGGCAATCGATTTCTGAGTTCCAGAAGATTTGCTGTCTTGCGCGAGATCCGGTGGACCGGTCGCTGCGCCCTCGCATACCACGCCATAAACCTCCAGCGGTCGCATCATATTCTTCAGTTTCACCTGCCCCATCCTTTTCAGGGACTTGGCGACGCGATTCTCGACCTGGTCGAAGACCTGCTGGGAAATGCAAATGCCGCCCGCTTCGGCCAATGGTTCGATGCGGGCGGCGATATTGACGCCATCGCCAATCACGTCGTCATCACGATGGACAACATCGCCAGCATGAATTCCAATACGAACCTGGAAATTCCCTTGCGATGGATTGAGGGAATTTCTCTTCGCGATCATCTCTTGTATTTCAATCCCGCATTGCACCGCCGCCAGGGCGCTGGAAAATTCGGCTAGGAAACCATCTCCAATTGTCTTGATTTCAGAGCCCCGATGTTTTGGAAAAATTGAGCGCAGGAGTCGGCGGTGTTCCTCGAGCAATTCAAGTGCGAGCTCCTCGTTGCGTTCCGCGAGAGCGCTGTAGCCGACCATGTCCGTGAACATGATAGCGGCGAGCTTGCGATGTTCGGTGCCGTCTTGAGACATATTACAGCAACCTTGTGAACGAGCTTACCAGAACCGAGTTTGCAAGGCAAAGATTGTGGGGCAACGGGTTTGTCTTCTTGGTTAACCCCGAGTCAAGGTTTCACACCTTCACCTTGGTAGCAGCTCGCTATGGGACAGCCCAACTCAATCCAGGCAGCGCCGCGTAAAAGCACCGGTCAGCTGTGACACGGGAGAGATTCCTCTGTGGCCCAGAGCGGCTCCGCCGCAACCGAGATTTAACCACGAATGAACGCCAATGAACACGAATTACTCCTTAACAGAAGGAAACAGAGAGAACGAAGGTTGCCGATTTTTGGCAGGCAGCAGAATTCTTTCTTTTATTCGGTGTCTTCTGTTTGCGTCCTCTCGGCAAAGCAACAGTTCTCCTCCTTCGTGTGCATTAGTGGTTTTGACTTCGTAAATCTTTGCAGAAAAACAAGACTTCGCGGTATAGCAGCACGGAGACCTGCTTACCGAGGGAGTGAACAAATCTTAAATGTTAAGATTTCGACCCCAATTCTCCCGTACAACTTCTATGCGGCGATCTTGTAGCCCCTGTCGCTGACTGCGGCCGCAATTCTCAACCCTCAGCTATTGTATCCACGGCAACGCGTCGAGATCTACATTGCCGCCTGTAAGAATGATGCCGGCGCGTTTTCCGACAAGGTCGATCTTATTCTCAATGATCGCCGCGTAGGGAACGGCCGCTGATGGTTCGACGATTATTTTCATCGTCTCCCAAATTGTCCGCATCGCCCTGACAATGGCTTCCTCACTTACCGTTACGATATCGTTTACGTACTGCTGGATGATCGCAAAATTTGGCGCGCCGACGTTTGTCCGCAGTCCATCCGCGATCGTGAATTTCTTTTTGGAATGAATCAATCGGCCTGCGTGGAACGATTGGGCCGCATCATCAGCATTAACTGGTTCGGCTGCGACTACTTTGATCTCCGGTCGTATCGATTTCGCTCCCACCGCTGTGCCGCAGAGCAGCCCGCCACCGCCGACTGGACAAATCACGACATCGAGATCGGAAACATCCTCGAGCACTTCTATCGCCGCTGTACCTTGTCCCGCCATGACGTGTTCGTTTTCGAACGAGTGAATCAGGATCGCGCCTGTTTTTGCGATCACCTCTGCGCAGGCCGCTTCCCGCGCCGCTTGCGTCGGTTCACAAAAAACAATCTGCGCGCCGTAACTCTCCACCGCGCGCACTTTCACCTTGGCCGAGTTCGACGGCATCACAATGTGGGCTGGAATGCCGCGAAGTTTCGCCGCGCGCGCGACGGCACTACCATGATTGCCTGACGAATGCGTAGCAACACCACGCCGCGCCGCGGTATCATCGAGCGAAAAGACGGCATTTGTTGCCCCGCGCGCTTTAAACGCACCACCTTTCTGAAAATTTTCGCACTTGAAGAAAAGACAGGCGCCGCTCGCGTCATTTAACCGCGAACTGGTCAACACAGGTGTGCGATGAATGTGCGGACGAATACGTCGGTGCGCCGCTCTAATGGCGGCGAAGTCCAGCATGGCTTCGGGTTTCCTCATTCCTTGGCGGTACAAGAAGAAGCATGGCTTCAGCAACTCTCAACCATCAACTGTCATCCCGCGACGTTGTAGCCGCTGCCGTTGACTGCGGCAGACAACTTCTTGTCATGGTCAGCAAATTCGCCAGTCCTCTCCGAGCTGTAGGTTCTTACGAGCCAGACCGGCTCGAACCGAGACATCTCTGACTATTCCAATGGTCCTGTAGCGGCGGTCTACCGGTCGCGTCGTAGCGGCAAAGGCGGATGACCGTCGAAATCCATTATCCTTTCGGCGCGAGGGAGGCGACGATTTTCAAAGTCTAAAAAGAACCACGG
>Ga0209058_1003525_pt1 | contig 12635 bp, 10 predicted proteins | sample GraSoiAngelo_147_FD_185904 | JGI IMG/M metagenome (GOLD analysis project Ga0209058, IMG submission 185904) | Grasslands soil microbial communities from the Angelo Coastal Reserve, California, USA - 14_1009_05_40cm (SPAdes) (version 2) | ecosystem: Environmental > Terrestrial > Soil > Grasslands ... | reverse complement strand
GCAAAGCCCTCTACCTGCGGCATCATGACTTTCCTCGGCTGTATTCCCGACCTGCCGCTTAATCTTAGTTGCAGGCGTTTTCAGAAATCTTCTTCGCATTTCACAAAGAAGACACGGGGAAAGGGTGTATCCTTCGGTCGCTCAGCGGTTCGGACTGCGAGCAGTAAATGTGTCTTTATTCTGTGCGGATTTCCGCATGTTGCAGCGAGCACACGCAGTCGCCAGATTGTCTTCCTCGATTCCTCCGCCTTCAACGTGCGCTTTGACGTGATCAATGACCGCGCCCAGTTCATCGAGCAATGGCGACGCATCTCTTCTAAAAGCCGTCGACTCGTGAAAGTAGGCGGTGGGTCGCGGGTAACCTTCGCTTTCCACAAGTGCTTGATGTATTTGAGGGCTGGACCAAACACAGTAGGTCGACCACACAACCAACAAAGCCATTTGTCCCGAAAGAACATCTTGGCGCCCGCACATCGTAGGGAATGTTTGGACGCTTTCCGGTATTCTTGTTCAACGAACCTGTGTCCTCGACCGATTTTGTGTTTGCCTCTGGCTACGGGACGGTTGCAATTACCCTTCTCTCATGAAGATCGCGGTAGAGATCGCGGAAGACGATACCGAATGCTTGCTAGTCATGCGTCACCCGTTCGGCTAATGTCTTGCCATACTTCTGTGCGGCTTGGAACGCACATGGGAAATACGCATCCATATCCTTGTTGTGATCGGCCGTCAATAACCAGCGCTGACCCAGCCGAAAAAACTCAAGGGAATCATTGACCCGTTCACCGTCGATAAGAGTGTGGCCTTTAAATGTGAGATACCAGAAGCCAATGTTGCTTTTCTCATCCAAGTCTTTCGTAGACAAGATCGGTTTGCCGCATTCTCGGATAACATCCTCCGGTTGCAGCGACATGACACGCTGTTCACGTTCCAGCATAATCAGAGTTGCCCGCGCACGGTCTAGTTCGGGTATGCCATAGACCCACACTCCCACAAGCACCACGATCACAGGAATCACAGTGTGTTTTACTTTCATTTAAACCTCTGGTTACAAGTCATCGTTGATTTCTCTTTAGGAGTAGCCTCTAACCACACCCTGATTCCCCATTTCCGTGCATTTCGCCTTGACGGACCTTAACAGCCGGACGCCATTCCAACAGTGGCTCTAAGGTGCTTCACACAATTAGTCCATGGTGTTCCTTCGTCACGATAGGGAAACTGAAAGCTGAACTGGAGAAACTACATGACAACTGATCGGTTCATACGACCGGCTTGCGTCGCCGTTCTGTTTCTCTTCGCAGCGGCGCCGTCTGCCTTGGCGGGGCCGTACGCGGACGCGCTGGGCAAGTGCTTGGTCGGCGCGACGACAGCGGCGGAGAAGACGACACTCGTCCGGTGGATGTTTAGCATTATGTCGCTGCACCAGATGTTCAAACCAGTTCAGCCGTAACGCCACATCGACGAATAGCGTTTGCAAAACAAACTGGGCAAGTCGTCAACCGATTGGTTCCGGTACTGGATGGCTGCGGGTAAGCCGAGCCACTGAAGCAGAAATAGGACAGCCACGACGATTACGACTTCATCGGGCCGCTCTCGTTCTGCTCTTGAGGGGACTCGAAGACGTCGCGGGGCATCCGGCTACAAAAGGTCCTCAAGGGTATAGATTGTCGTGTGCCCACACTTTGGACAGGTTAGCTTCTCAGACTTCTTACCGGAGAACGCACGCCGCTCGAATCCACCACCAAAGTCGAATACCTTACCGGTAACTCTGAGACTCGACGGCATGGAGGCCCCGCACTTTTTGCACGCTACGGTTTGCGGTCTGGTTCGCCTCATTCGGCGCTCCCATATCGAGTTGAAGTTTGCCTAGGAAGTTTACATCACAGACGGGCGCGGTGCCCGATTGCCGTTAGCGGGATTGGCCTCGCATTTTCCCGCAGGTGCCCTTTCGCTGATGCGACCGCGCTATAAAAACGGGGAACCCTCATCAGGTTCCCCTTGTCGCGTTGTCGTAACCCAGCGAGTTCTGTTGTTGTGCCACGACGAGCGAGCAAATCTGCTTCCGTTTGCATCACGTCGATACGGCGGGCACTTCCTGCGCAGTGATGGAACCGCTTGCCTTCGGCGCAGACATTTTTGGCCGGGTGAATACCCATTTTTGTCCGAGTGGTAATCGGATTCCGCTGACAGGCCATTCAGAATGCGGCCCGTCCAATTTGGTCCTACGTCTGCTGGCGTACACAGCACGCACGGATGCGGTGATTTTGGAGGCATCACGGGCCGTGCCGAAGACTGGCGAAGTAAATCAAAAGTTCGGAGTGTATAAAAGCACCTGCTGCGGCTACGAAATTGTCATCACCGAAGGCGCAACCTTCCCCTTTTGCCCAGACCATCTCCCGCTCATCACCATCTGGAAGCTGCTCCCAGACGAGGACATGACGGACGTGACGGGTAAGAAAAGATCGGCGTCGAAACGAGCTGCTTAGCACGCCTATCGGACGCTCAGAAGCTACGGTTCGTGCACATCGGTAACTGGCGCTCCCTCCATTTCTGAGCGCGTTCGTTCGCGCTTTACCAGATCGGTGGTGTCGTTTCGCTCGTGTCGGTCTTTTCGCTGGATTTCACGTGACCTGACCGCCTTGAATTCGAAACTACGCCCCAAGTCTGCTCGAAATGTTTGAAAAGACGTTGACAACAGTGCCCGATATGTCGGGATTGGCAACCATAATGGCGATTGCGATGAGAACGAGCATCACCGCATACTCCACCGTCGTCACTCCCTTTTGCCGTTTACGTTTCGCTTCCGACATTGGAAGCATCATTTCTCTTTTCGCGATTGTTTCATTGGATCGCATGAGTATCGCTACTAGTTCGGCCGTGTTCATCGCCATCCTATTTGCCCTTTCTTGCTCTGGACGCCTAAGAGCACCAAAGATTCATTGCGCCTCGGCAGCAGAATGACGGGTTTTCAATGGTGGTTCAATCGGCTGAATGTGCTCATTACGCTACCGCTTGGAATTGGCTCTTTAATGCTAGTCTGTCGATGCCTATCCTCAAACGAGCTGTAGATTTCCTGAACGGTGTTAACAGCACCTTGCGAGTTTGGGTCCCATGAGGCCGCCATAGAGGGCCGCCCCGCCTCCCGTATCCCCGGCTCCGACCATTTCTGAAGCGCGTCCCCCCGCTTGGTGGCCGGGCAGAACATCTGACTTCCAAAAGTGTTTCGTGTCGGCGCCGACGCTATACGCCTAACGGCAGGGCGGGCCGGGGGTTTTCCGGCGCCGAGTTCGCATGGGACTCCCGGCGGGCGATTCGAGCAAAGGTGGTACTTCAAGGGTAATTGACGCCACATTCCCGGCTCTGTACGCTGGCTGACCATGAATCGTCTGAAAGCTCTAAAAAACGATGCGAGGCGGCGAAGAAACGAACTGCATGAGCGCCTCCACAAATTGGAACGCCTCTGTGAGTCGGTCAGGTCCGAAGCCAACCAGGCAATCGAGCAGTCAAGGCGTCTCCAGGAGGAAAGCGACCGACTCAACCAGTTGTTGATCGAGTTTCGGAAAGCAAGCTGATCACCTCCCCTACTCCAACCCACACCCCCGGGTATGTACCCCCCCGCCGCTAGGATCTCCATATGACGGCCGCAGCCACACTGTCGCGCACAATTTTTGATTGGGTCCCATCTGGACTCTCGTCCACTTATATATACGGGGCAAAGTCGTGCTGCGCACGCCTCGTTAACAGCTTTTGATTCTGGCGCACCGGATTTTCGAATGGGTCCTGTCTAGCCTCGATTTCCACAGTGCTGGAAAACAGCTAACATTTTTAAAGGTAGACGACAGGCTTGGTTAGGAGAACTCCATGACGAGCTTCTTGCCGGCGAACCAGGGCATAGGAGTCGGAGAGTTCGCCAGCCCAGAAGAGAGAAGATAAGGATTATGAGCGCGTTTGTCGAGAGTGACGACGACTTGACGTGCTTCGATAGAGACGGTCGCTGAGTTGGGTCAGTTGCTGGAACACAACCCGGCTCCAACGCCTGTACTCATCGAGCTCGGATTGCTGCCTTCCTCAGGCATTCTCTTTGTCGGCGGTGAACCGAAGGTCGGAAAGTCGCTGCTGGTCGCCAATCTCGCTCTGGCCCTGGCGTCGGGTTGCTCCGGCGCCGGCTTCCAGGTTCCTCAAGCGCGCCGTGTTCTCATCTGCCAGTTTGAGTTGCCGACCTCACAGTTTGCCGCGCGTTTGGAGCCCATGCGCAAGCCGATTGGGTCGGCCGCCGATTCCAATCTCCTCGTCGATACCGAAGCGGCTGGGCATCTCCTCAGTGTGCCCCGCGGATTGGATCACTTCCTCCATGCTGTGCGTGCGGCGAAAGCCGATGTCGTGGTGCTCGATCCGCTCTACTCCACCCACGATCAAGACGAAAACGACACACGCGCCATGGCCGCTTCCGGCTCGGCCCGCTTCAATCAGCTTCGACAGCAGATCATGACTCAATCGGAATGTTCGCGACGCACGGCGCAACTCGCGATTCGCCGAGCATGTCAGGAAGGAACCATCGTCCACGATAACGGTCAATACCGTCTGCCACTGTGACCACAAGTTTGCCGCGGGTCGCGCCGCGGTGAAACCTGCCTGCCGGTTTAGAGCAGGCCCGAGGGCTGAGGCCAGGATCCGAATACGGCTGATCCGTCCAGTCCACACCCCCGCCGGAATCCAAAACTTCGGCGGGGTTTTCTTCTATTCCAGAACAGCCGGATCGGTTTCTGAGCGGAAGCCCTCGGAAATCAACCGCGACTTCCGTCCGGCGTTCTCTCCGGACGCTCCTCTTTGACTTTCAACTGGGATACTCACTTCTGCCTACACAAACCTCTATCCCTATCCCGCGTTTATTCCGGCTACAAGTCCTGGCTGTTGAGAACGTGAAATCTCGGTGGAAATTATCGTGAGGACAACGAGGTCAATTATTGCGGCGCGTTACACTGTTGGCCAAACGGGTGCAATCGTCTCATGGTTCAGCTGCTGCACAACAACAGCTCCAAGACGCACAGACGCAACTCAATCGCTTAAACAATGAGAAGAAAAAGCTGCTGGTTCGATTCATCAAGGACGAGTTCTCCGAGGAGCAGATCCAAGAAGCCGCCCGCCACATTAACAGCGAAATTGCGGGATGGACGACGACCATTCGACGGCTTGAGCAGGAAATGCGTACTGCCTGGGCGACCGATGACAAGGTTCTAGCAACAAATATCGCTTCGCTTTTCGGAACCTTTAGCTTCCTAAATGCCGAAGAACGCAAAACGTTGCTTCGAAAGGTCGTGGTGGCCATTCACACGACGTCTGGAGCTATTTCGAAGGTAATTTTGAGATTGCCAACTGACGTCGCGAAATTGTGCATCCACACGAATGTGAATGCACAATTTCACAACTCGATTGAAGTACCTATTGAACCTGCTGTGCCGTTTAAGATGTTGCCGCCTTCGAAACTGAACAAGTTGAGAATCCCCGATAGGCAGCAATACTTTACAGCACACGCGGCAGAAGCGCTGGGCGTTACCAAGGACGAACGAAGTGCGCGGCTCGCTACAGAAATTTACCCACCAGTACGAAAGGATTCGAGAGGCCGCGGGGTTTTTACGCTAAAGGATGTCGAATGTCTGGCGAAAATTCTGAACGGCCAAGTAGAACCGAAAATCAAGACTTCGGGGGAACGGCCGGAGCAAGAAGAAATAAAGGAAGAGTCATGCGATACTGCGATTTTTCAGCTCCTGTCTCCTCCGGGCGGTAGCAAAAAAAGAGAAAACGCCCTGGCGCACCGGATGCGTTATTCTTAAGAGAGAGGACGGTGTGGAGAGGCGCCGATCGGATTCGAACCGATGCATAAAGGTTTTACAGACCCGCTTGAAACCCCCGACGGGTCTGCGTTCCCGCTTGAATGGGTTTAAATCTCTTTCAGTTACGCGCGCCTGTCGCTTCAACGTCAATTTTACCCATTCAAGCCGATTTAAACGAGTGGCCGCTGGATTTTCCGAGCATTTTCCGCTACAGTGCGGCGCTTGGCATTTGGCATCTGGCCAAATGAGCCGGGCATTCTTCAATTCGAATGACCCGTGTACGGACAAACTCGACGACGGTCGGGCTACTTTGCTCTTGGACCGAGGCCCCGGAATGATTAGGATGTTCGGCGGGACGCGTTCGTTCCATCGCGAGGCTTCATTCTCGTTCCATGGACCGGCGGAGCGACTTGAGCGGCGTGATTGGGAAAAGGGGAACCACCATGAGTCAATTATTAAAGGACGGGAAATACAAGGCCAGCGAAAAAGACCCGGATTTGGTTCTAGAAATGTTTTTGCGGCGATGGACGATGGCTAGACCAGATCTGCTGGATCCCGCGATAAGTCCGCTCTTCGAACGGCTGCATGAATTCGCCCATCATGTTCACTCAGCGGGGTTCGGTCCAGCCTTGAAAAATCTGGGAGGCGATATCGCGTGCTGCTCGGGCACGTCCGAATTGATGGAACTGATCGGCAAAAGGCTGTGTCAGAGCATCAGTGCCAGCGGCAACGTCATTGAAAGAAAATCGCTGGAGGAAACTTTGCTTTTGTGCACTGGAGTTGTTCCCGATTTACTTCCGCTGGAATTCGGAAAGCGCCTTGAGGGGTTCCTGGCCTTGTGGGGCAGTAAAGGACTCATTCGCGTCTTTTTGAGCTTGTACGTCTCCAACCTGATCTATCTCGATTTGCATGGTTTCTTCAGGGTTTCTGATCCAAGAGTATTGCACGGCCAGCTGGAAGCAATCGACCGAATTTGCCGGAAGGCAGCGGCCACCGCGGTGAGATCGCTAAACACCTGGTCGGAACCCGACCCAAGCTCGGTGGCTACTTTGGTCTCGGATCTGAGGGCCGGAATGACTAGGATGTTGGGCAGCAGGCGTTCGTTGCATCGGGGGGTTTGATTTTCGTTGCATGGAACTAGCGGAGCGACTTGAGCGATGTGACTGGCAAAAGCGGAAGAAGTTGCTTCAGTATAACTGGCCCATGCATGTCAAACTGGAGTGCGGAAATCCACAGGTTTTTCACAGGATATTCACAAACTTTTCCAACTCATTTTCTTTGACTTTCGTGGCGGCAGGGCGTAAAAAAGTGCGACCACAAGTTATTTTTACTGAGCGTCATTCGCCAAGAGGATGGAGTTAAAATGAACCACGGTCGACTTTTGTGGTATGCACTTCATGTCCGCGCTCAATTCGAAAAGGTCGTGGCGATTAACCTATCGAGAAAGGGAATTGATGCGTTTCTGCCGACTTTCGAGACTCGAGGTCGATCAAGCGAGCCTGGGCATAGCGAGATGCCATTGTTTCCGAATTATGTATTCTGTCGAATACAAGATGCGGAACTCCAGTCAGTGCTAACGACGCCAGGTGTGATTCATATCATGGGCACGAAATCCGGCGTGAAGCCCGTCGATGAAGCTGAAATCGCCGCCGTCAAACTGGTCGTTCAAGCCCCCGTACATTACCAACCCTGCCAATTCTGCGAGACTGGCCGGAGGGTTCGAGTCGCTGGAGGAGTTCTGCAGGATCTGGAAGGAATTCTTGTAAAGACTAGTAACGGGACTGGGATTGTCGTCGGCATCTCGCTTTTGCAACTTGCTGTTGTCGTAGAGATCGGAGACGGTACCCGGGTTGTAGATGTCCCGGATAACCGAACGCCGGTATCAGCTCTCCCAACCGGATTGAAACCGTCCAGCTCAAGGAATTCGCCCGAGCATGATGCGGAAAGGGTAAGTGGGATGCTTCGATATCGATTGGGTGAATTGGACCCATCAATCACTTATGTCCCGGCCACTATCGTATTTGATAGTTCCCGACAAACCTCCATGGCAGGTGCCCGAGGCGTTCTGGGTCCGTTCAGAAGTCTGGTTCTGCAGGCGGAAGATTTCAACATTCATCTCGAAATTTGTCACGAACGAAAACAGCGACATATTTTGGGTCAGATACTTTCACGGAGGCAAAAAGAGGTTGCTGACGCCCGGTGTTATCTGTTGCGGAATGGAAAAGAACTGCAAGCAGCTACCGTCGACGCGTTGGGGGAATTCAATTTCACAGATGTGCCCGAAGGCGATTTGAATCTTCAGGTCGACTTTCCCGATCGGACTATCATCGGTTCGCTTACCGCTTAACCAACAGGGATCTGATTTTCATGGTTCCTGAGGAGACACTCCAGGATACATTTGATCGAATTTGGGAAGAGATTCGTGGTGTGAATCTCTATGCAGGGCAGCCTCGTAATGAGGCATCGGGGCGTAGCGTGTCGCGTGCGCAGCACGCTCTTCAGTTAGCGATAAATTCCGGCAACCATCGCTTGATGATCGAGGCGTGGAGAATGCTCGCATACAGCCTCACAGCGAACGAGCAGTACGAAGAAGCCATACCGTACTACGAAAGTGTCGTCGAGAAGTTGGAGCAGTTGGGAGAAGACCGGCAAGCGGCGCGCACCCGCATCGGATATGCGGCAGCCCTCGCACATGTAGGACGCCTGCAGGAAGCGCTCGGCGTGGCCAGCACCGCTAAGCATTGGTTCTCCGAGAATGATGATGAACAAGGTCTGGCGCGTCTTTTTACGAATCTCGGTATCATTCACCACCGCCTCGACGAACATATGCGAGGCGTTGAATATTACGGCAAGGCGGCCAAAATTTTCGAAAAGCTGGGCGATAAGCGGGCGCTTGCTCAAACCTTCAACAACCTGGGCAACGTGCTTTCGATGCTCGATCAATTCGAGCAGTCGGACAACATGTACGAGCGCGCCGAGAAGCTGAGCGAGGAACTCAATCTGGCTGATCTGTCGGCGCAGGCCAGCTACAACCGTGCCTACCTCCAGTATTTGCGCGGCCGCTACAGCGATGCACTTCACTCCTTCAGTCGGCTTCGCTCGCGATTTGAACGGGCGGGAAGCCAGCGGCACTGCGCTCTTTGCGACCTCGATGAAGCGGAGATCTACCTGGAAATCAACCTTTCACAAGACGCTTCAATCTTGTCGGCGCGTGCAGGCGAGAGGTTCAAGCTGATCGGCATGCGATATGAGCAGGCCAAGGCCGCAGGTTTTTACGGCGTAGCCATGATGCAGATGCAGTGGTTTGCCGAGGCACTGGATGCGTTCCACAACGCTGAAGAAATATTTGAGGAGGAAGGCAATCTGTATTGGATCGGGGTGCTCAATCTCTATCGTGCCGAAGTGCACCTCTCTATGAACCGCCCGCGGGAGGCGCAATTGCTTGCCCGAAAAGCCAAGCTGTCGTTTGAGGAATTGGCGATTCCATCGAAGCAAATTTTTAGTCTGGTGCTTCTAGGCAGGGTGGCAATGGCTCTGGATGATCTTCCAACGGCGGAGGCCTCAGCGACGGAGATCTCGAAGCTGATCCAAACCACGACGATGCCGCTGGTACTGTTTCCCTACCACGTACTCTGCGGTGAGATCGCTGAACGGATGCAGAGATGCGATGATGCGCTGCGTCATTATGAACATGCAGCGGAGGAGTTGGAAAAGCATCAGGCCCGGCTTCATCATGACGATCTTCGTGTGACTTTCTTCAAAGGACGGCAGCAGGCATATGACGCTCTAGTACGCCTTTCATTGGACCGGATGAATCCGCACGAAGGGCTCCCGGTGGCATACGCGTGGTGCGAGCGAGCACGGTCCCGTGCATTAGTTGAGCTTCTGTCACATTACGCGCCGCGGGTCCATGGGCAAGCCGAGTCCTCCCTGTCCCACATCGATCGCTTGCGCGAAGAACTGAACGTCCACTATGTGCGATCTCAGGCCGAAAACCGCCCTTTGACGTCACAGTCGAATTACGACCGAATTGCCCTCAAGGAAAGGGAGCTCGCACGCAACTTGCGGGAAATATCGAGAGTGGATCCGGCGTACGCGTCGTTGCGGCAAGTCTCTATTGCCGAGATTGATTCTGTTCAAGCCGACCTCCCGGAGCGGACGACTCTGATCGAGTATTTCACGACCGGCGACGAAGTGCTTGCGTTCGTTGTCTCGAGGACCGATGCAAAAGTCGTTCGCAGGCTTTCCCCGATAAGCGAAATCCTGAAAGCGCAAACGCGTCTACGGTTCCAGTTAAACCAATTCGCGCTGGGACGAGAGTATGTGACGGTTTATTTCGAGCAAATTCTCGAATCCACCAAGTTCCGGCTGCGGGAACTTTATGAGCGGCTGATGGCGCCCTTCATCAGAGATATCCGCACACCACACATAATTGTCGTCCCTCACGGGCTCTTGCACTTCCTGCCGTTCCATGCTTTTTATGATGGAGAGAAGTACCTCATCGACGAATACGAGGTCTCCTACGCGCCGAGTGCTTCAATCAAGAAATATTGCCTCGAAAGGGGAGAGATTGCCGGCGAGTCTCCTCTGCTTGTCGGAGCGTCGGATCAGAATGCGCCGCTTATAGGGGAAGAGATTTCCAGGTTAAATGAGCTGTTTGCAGATGCGCGAGTCCTGCATGACGCGCAAGCCACCCGAGCAGCGTTCATTGAGAACAGCAAGGCCTCTTCATTTCTTCACATCGCAACTCACGTGATTTTTCGTCACGATAATCCCATGTTTTCCAGCTTCAAGCTGGCAGATGGCTGGTTTACGGCTCTCGATCTGTTTTCAATCGTGTGCGAAACCAATCTGGTGACCCTAAGCGGTTGTCAGTCCGGTATGAACCAGGTGACCGGCAGCGATGACTTGCTCGGATTTACGCGTGGATTCTTATACGCGGGCGCCCGGTCTCTTCTCTTGAGCCTTTGGAATGTCAATGATGAATCCACGACAGCATTAATGGTGAATTTTTATCGAGAATGGCAGAAAGGCGCCGCTAAATCGACTGCTCTCCGATCCGCGATGCTCGCTGTCCGCGCCGATCACCCCCATCCGTTCTATTGGGCACCATTCTTACTCGTCGGAAATCCATAGCATTTTTCTTGAATTCGGCGTATTTATGAGCCATTTGCGGACACTATTCACGTCGGCGGATTGGCTAAACAACATAAAGGATGGGATGAGACTCTTGGCAAGATGTCGTTATCTGTTTTTCGGCCTTATTTTCCTTTTTGGCTTGAGTTCCCAAGCTGCCGATGTTTCGTACCCGGTTATTGTCCAAATTTCGCCGACCGTAAGTATTAACACGCTTGCTGCTACTCTGGGCGGTGCTGTCCTCGACGGTATTCCCGGCGCAAACACCTACTTGCTGAAGTTGCCATTCCTGCCGTTGCCAGCCGTGGCAACCCAGCTCGGAATGCAGTGGATGGAGCTGAACACGCGGGTAAGTGTGCCTGGATTTGCCTCACGCGGTGTATTGAGCTTACCCCGTACTGCGGCAGCGGATTGGTACAAGCTGCAGCCGGCAATGCAACTCATAAAGGCCGGAAATGCATTGCCCTTTTCGACTGGAAGAGGAGTTGTCGTAGCCGATATCAATTCCCGGCCCGACTACGCGCACCGGGCGTTGGCCCGCCATTTGACCAGCGGATACGACTTTGTCGCCAGCAATCCGGGCACACCGTTCCTCTTGGACCAATCCGATGCCGGATTTCTTGATCAATCGGATGCCGGTTTCCTGGACCAGTCGGATGCGGGATTTCTGGACCAGTCGGATGCCGGTTTCCTGGACCAGTCGGATGCCGGTTTCCTGGACCATTCCCACCCTGCTTACCTCGATGGGCTCAATCCGGCTTACAGTCATGGCTCGATGTCCGCCGGCCTGATCGCCGCGATAGCCCCGGACAGTATGATTATGCCTTTGCGCGTGTTTGGTGATGACGGCCAGGGCAATTTGTTCATGCTGGCCAAAGCCATACGGTATGCCGTGGATCATGGGGCTCAAGTCATCAACGTGAACTTTGGCATCCTAAAGCCTTCGCTGGCTATAAAAAGCGCCGTGGACTTCGCGCTGGCTTCGAATGTGTTGCTGGTTGCGCCCGCTGGGAACGCCAACACGTCTCAACCGCAGTACCCGGCTGCTTTCGCCGGGGTAATGGCGGCGGCTGCAACGGACCTTTCCGACACTAAAGGTTTGTTTTCAAACTACGGCGGTTATGTCTTTGCTTCCGTGCCGGGTGTGGACATCATTTCAGCTTATCCAGGTGGCTACTACAGCCTTGCGTCCGGCACATCTTTAAGTGCGGCTATCCTGGCAGGGACAGCCGCACTCGTACGTTCCGTTCGATCTGACGGAGTGCGGGATTCCATCGGCCAAACCGCCCTCAACATTGATTCCCGAAATCCAAGTTACGCCAACCAACTCGGACATGGCCGCATCAATATACTCGGAGCCGTGATGCCGCAAAATCCGGTGATTGCGGCCGTCAGTCCCAATACCGGTAAACAAGGTCAGACATTGGTTATCACCGTCACTGGCCAATCCACGCATTTTCTGCAAGGCACGACCCGACTGAGTGTCGGCACCGGCGTGACGATTACGAATGTTGTTGTGAACAGCACTACTTCACTGTCGGCGCAAGTGAGCATTGCGAACGACGCGGCCATTGGCACGCAAGCATTGACTGCCGAAACGAACACGGAAGTAGTTACGCTCGGTAACGCCTTCACTATCGTCGCTAAAGCCGCTCAGACGATCGTTTT